>LXNI01000270.1_pt1 | contig 66141 bp, 54 predicted proteins | sample 809091 | NCBI WGS metagenome assembly LXNI01 (sample SAMN04870527, study PRJNA318959) | sponge metagenome | biome: 01000161; feature: marine sponge reef; material: water | host: Sarcotragus foetidus | place: Greece: Milos, Mediterranean Sea | collected 2013-05-29 | depth 5-7 m
GCTACCGGGCGCTACAAGGCGAGCGAACTGTACCCAAGCCCGACGAACGAGGCGCTGAAGCAGGAATACGAGGAGTGGCTGGCCGCCCAAAAGCGTTCGCTCGGGTTGGAGTAGCACAGGCCCAACGGACGATCCGACCCGCCCGAGAGAAAAGCCCGGAGTGAGGTGCGCCAAGGCTGGATAGCGTCACCGCGCCCGCTCCGAGGTCTGACACGATGTGTGCCGGTTCGGTGTGCAGCGCTGTGATATGGTACGCCAACTGCCCACCTCGCCGGAGATTCCAGGCCAGTCACAGATGCACCTACCCGACCCCACACGTGAATTGACTCTTCGGGCCATTGTGATCGGCCTGCTGATTGGCACCGTGCTCACAGCGGCGAACACCTATCTCGGGTTGTACGCGGGCATGACCGTGACCGGCAGCATCCCGGCCGCTATCGTTTCGATGGGCATCCTGCGCGGGCTACTAAAGCGCGGCACCATCCACGAGAACAACATCGTGCAGACCATCGCCTCGGCTGGCGAGGCCGTAGCCGCGGGAATCATCTTTACCGTGCCCGCCATGCTGATCGCCGGAGTCTGGGTGGAGTTCTCCTTCTGGAAGGTCTCCCTGATCGGCCTGCTGGGCGGCCTGCTAGGCGTGCTCTTCATGATTCCGTTGCGGCGCGTGCTGATCGTCGAGGACAAGGAACTGATCTATCCGGAGGGCGTGGCTTGCGCTCAGGTGCTTGAGGCAGGTGAGGCAGGTGGGAGCCCGATGCGCACGATCCTCTCCGCCCTCGGCGGAGGCTTGGTGTTCAAGTCGCTCGTCGGGTTGGTGGCGGTCTTCCGCGGCACTGCGGAGATCGCTGGCAGGGTGGCTGGAACCGTGCTCTATGCCGGAACCGACGTGTCGGTCGCGCTGGTGGGTGTCGGCGTGATTGTCGGAGTGGAGATCGGCATCGCGGCCTTGATGGGAAGCGTGATCGCTTGGGTGTTCGCCATTCCGATCTTCTATTGGCAGAGTCCCCTGCCCGACCATTCCGCCATGGACGCCGCGTGGGATCTGTGGAATAGCCAGATTCGATACATGGGCGTGGGGGCCATGATCGTCGGCGGGCTGGCGTCCATGTGGAAGATTCGTGGCGGCATTGCTCAGGCAGTGCGCCACCTGCTCAGCGGGATCGGCCGGGGCAGCCAGGTGGTGGCGCGCACCGACAAGGACCTGCCCAACTCGTTGGTTGGCGTGGCCTTCGCCCTGGTCGCCGTAGGTACCTTTGTCCTGTACCGATCAGTCACGGGTTCGGTCTCGGTAGCGGTGACTGCCGGGGTCATCATGCTTGTCAGCTCGCTCTTCTTCGTGGCAGTCTCGAGCTACATCTGCGGCTTGGTGGGATCGTCTAACAACCCCATCTCCGGCACGACAATCTGCGCATTAATGTTCTCGTCGGTCGTCTTGCTGATCTTGGGCATGACTGGTAGCGCTGGAATCCTCGGTGCGCTAGGGGTGGCCAGCATCGTGTGCTGTGCTGCGGCGACGGCCGGCGACACTTCGCAAGATCTCAAGACAGGCCAGTTGGTGGGGGCAACTCCCCGCCTGCAACAGACCGGCCAGTTCATCGGCATATTGGTGCCCGTGTTTACCATTGCGCCGGTCTTGACCCTGCTGCACAAGGCTTACGGCATCGGCACTGGCGAACCCAATGCCTTGCTCGCACCGCAAGCCACTCTCTTCGCTTCGATTGCGGAGGGCCTGTTCGGAGATTCCAGCATCCCCTGGAATATGGTCTGGATTGGAGCTGTGATCGCAGTCGGCATCGTTTTGTTAGACGGGGCACTTGAGCGCTCCGGAAGTCGCTTTCGCGCGCACGTGATGCCGGTTGCGGTCGGCATTTACCTGCCGCTGTCGCTGATGGTGCCGATTTTCCTAGGGGGCTTGATCGCGCAGCGCCTGAAGAAGCATTCCGAGGGCGCGCGGCACAACGGGTTGCTCATCGCTTCGGGTCTGATCGCCGGTGAGGCGATCGCGGGCATCCTGATCGCGATTCCCAAGACGCTGTTCACAGAAGCGGAGATTCCCATACCTGTAGCCGACAGCTTGTGGCTGTCTCTGGCGGCTCTGGCAGCCGTGATGTACCTGATCGACCGATTCGCGTCGAGGGGCTCCACCAGCGCCTAGCGCTCGCCCGCCCACCCCGCTGAGATTTCCACACGAATTCCACTTGTTCCGTAAGTGTCTCTAGCTGTGGAGGTTATTGAGATTTACTCAACAGCATCACACACGATTTCCACATTAATCCACAGGATCCTGACCGTGCTTGTGGAAATCCTGACGCGTGCCGGCATGGCCGCTGGCTATTAGCCCCAACGTTCCGTCTGCATCCGAGGTGCAGGCCGTGTCCGACGCAGCCTCGAGGCGGCCTACCGTCGCTTGAGAGCAGGCAGTCTACGGCAGGAACCCGCTGCGCTCGCCGGTTCCCGGCAAGTGCCCGAGATTTCCACACCTTGGCCGAGCGCACAAGAAATGCTGTTCTGGCAGTAGCTTCGACTACGATTTCCACAGCGTATCCACAGGGTTTCTACCGTCAAGCGCTAGATTTCCCAACGCGCTTGTGGAAATCTCTCCAGCCACCGTCCAATCCAGCAACGCCCCTTGCGGGAGGCGGCGTCGGACCCCCGGTCCTGTGCCGGTCACAACCTAGCCGAGAGGTGACGTCTGCGACTGTCCCGGCACACGGTGCTTGGGCCCGAGCCACAACATGGCGTCGCCGGCCGCCCTACCGCGGCTAAGCGCGGCAGATCAGGCGTGCGTCTCGTATGCGTATTGCTTGCGCTTGGCTCGCAGAGCCAAGTATTCGCGGGCTTCCTTCGCCAGGCGGCGGCGCTCCTTGCCGTCCAAGATAGCCTTCCTGACGATGCGCCACGCCGCCCGCGGACGAAAGTAGTACTCATCGTAGAAGCGCTCGACCCATTGCATGATCTCCTTCTGGTCTAAGTCTTGATATCGAATGTTGGGCAATTGGTGGCCCGCTGAATCGGTCATCGAGCCATCGGTGAGCCAGCCGTTAGCCATGGCCTCTTCATAGAACGACGTGCCCGGATATGGGTGCGCTACCGAGACTTGGATCGTTTCGGTATCCAGTCGCTTGGCGAACTCCAGCGAGCGTTGAATCGTCGCACGCGTCTCGCCCGGCAAGCCGACGATGAAGTCGCCGTGGATTGTGAGGCCCGCTTTGTGAGCATCCCGGGTGAACTGGAGTGCACGTTCGACGGTAGCGCCCTTCTTGATGTTTTTCAGAATCTGCGGGTCACCGGACTCGTAACCGACAATCAGCAGCCGGCAGCCGGAATCTCTCATTGCCTTTAACGTCTCGTAGTCGACATTGACGCGGGAGGTGCAAGACCATGTGAAATCTAGGGGCTTGAGTTTCGCGCACAACTCCAACACGCGGTCCTTGCGGATGTTGAAGGTGTCATCGTCGAAGAAGATCTCGTTGATTCCCGGGAAGTTCTCGAGTGTCCAGCGCACCTCGGCAGCCACATCATCCGCCGAACGGGTGCGCCACCGATGGCCGGATATAGTCTGCGGCCACAGGCAGAAGGTACACAAAGCGGGACAGCCGCGCTCGGTGTAGAACGACACGTACGGGTGCTTGAGGAAAGGGACGTTGTAGCGCTCGACATCCAAGCAGCGCTTGTAGACGGGAGTCACCCAAGGCAGTTCGTCCAAGTCCTCGATCTGAGGCACGTCCGGGTTATGGACCACCTCGCCCGCCTGATTTCGATAACTGACACCGCCGAGTTCATGAAATGGCTTACCGTTAGCAAGATCAACGACTTGGAAATCAAACTCCTTGCGCACCACGAAGTCTATGGCCGCGCACGCTTGCAGGCTCTCAGCAGGGCGCGCGCCGACATGCGGCCCGACAAAGCAGATCTCTAAGTCGGGGTTGAGGGCCTTCATCGACTCCGCCAGCAGGCAATCGTTGGCGAATCCGGGAGTCGAGGTGAACAGCACCATGAACTCATACGAGTTCGCCAACGCTGTCACGTCAGCCGGCGTGACCTTGTGCGGCGGCGCGTCGACAACGGTGCTGTCCGCCAACATGCCGGCCGGATAGCACAGCCAGACCGGATACCAGTAAGATTCGATCTCGCGCGTCGCAGGCCAGCGGGAACTGGCGCCGCCATCAAAGTTCTCGTAGGACGGTGGGTTGAGGAAAAGCGTCCGTTTCGGCATGTTCGCGATGGATCCCCTGCCCCTGCGGCGGACGCTTCGGCAGGCTGCTGACTATCCCACTGTAGCGCGGACGCAGGGGTTCAGGCTTTGGGATGCGCCGCGTCGTAGACGTTCATCAACTCCTTCATGGACAACTGCGTGTACTTCTGCGTGGTGGACAGGCTGGCGTGGCCCAAGAGCTCTTGGATAGCACGCAGGTCGGCTCCTTCGGACAGCAAGTGCGTCGCGAAGGCGTGCCGCAGCGAGTGCGGATGCAACGATGGGTCGCCACTCAGCAGGCGTGCGTATTTCTTGACGATCAAGCCGACGCTGCGAGTCGTCAACCGTCGGAATTGGCCGCCCCAGCGGTGCAGGAAGAGGGCCTTCTCCACGCTGGGGGCCTTGAGTTTCGCCCGCACGTCCAAATAGCGCTCCAGGGCTTCGCCGGCTCGTGCTCCGTAGGGCACCTGGCGTTCCTTGCGGCCCTTGCCCCTGACCTCGATCCAGCGTTCCACCTTGTCGATGTCGCCTAGGTTCAAGCCGACCAGTTCGCTGACGCGCAACCCGGCACCATAGAGCAGTTCGAAGATCAGGCGGTCGCGGACGACCTTGTCCGGAAAGCGATCTCGCTCGCTATCGAACTGCACCGCGTTGACGATCTGGTTGGTGTCCTCGGCAGTCATTACCGACGGCAGTTTCTTGGGGATCTTCGGGGAAGCGAAGCTGCGAGCGGGATTGTTGGGCAAGCCCTCCTCGATGACCAAGTAGTCGAAAAAACTCCTAAGCGCCGCCAAGCGGCGGGCCATCGTAGCTTGCGACCACCCCTTCGACCGCCCTTGGGCCATGAATTGGCGGATCATCAGGCGCGTAACCTGCTGAACCGAAGGGGCTCTCTCCGGTGCAGCGCTGAAATGGCTGACGAATTGGCTCAAGTCCTTGCCGTAGCCCGCGATTGTGTTCGGGGACGAGTTGCGCGCGCGAAGCGAGGCCAAGAACCGCGTCGCCGCGGCCGAGATGCTGTCGTCAGGCTGCTGCTTGGTGGACATTGAGAAACTCGTCAAGCGCGGTTAGTCCCAACTCGCACTGGTGCCGCCGCCGCTCCCGCTTCTGCTTGCGGTACTTCCGTTTCAGCTCGGCCGATGGCGGCGGCAGCAGGTCGAATGTGATGTTCGCCGGCTGGTAGTTGTCGGGGCTAGCCCCGGAGATGTAGCGGCAGAGCGATCCGTGGGCTGTGGCGGGCGGCCATTGCAAGGGAGTTTCCCCTCGGGACAGGCGCGCAGCATTCCAGCCGGCCATCAGGCCGGTCGCCATGGACTCCACGTATCCCTCTACCCCTGAGATTTGCCCGGCGAACAGAATGTTGGCGTGTCGTTTCCACTGCAGCGTCGGAAGCAACAGAGCCGGCGCGTTGATGTACGTGTTGCGGTGAATTTGCCCGAAGCGCAAGAATTCCGCGCGTTCCAAGCCCGGGATCATGCGCAGCAGACGCTTCTGCTCGCCGTACTTGAGATGGTTCTGGAATCCAACGATGTTGTAAGACCCGGCCCTGGCGTCCTCTTGGCGGAGTTGCACAACGGCATAGGCTCCCCTTCCGGTGCGCGGGTCGCGCAAGCCAACGGGCTTCATCGGGCCGAAGCGCAGCGTGTCTGGCCCGCGCCGGGCGATCTCTTCGATCGGCAGGCAGCCCTCGAAGTAATTGGGATTGTCGAAATCGGGTGACCGATGCTGCTCAGCGGCTAGCAGTGCGGCCAAGAATCGCTGGTACTGCTCCCTCGTGAACGGGCAATTCACGTAGTCACCGCTGCCGTCGATGGAGTGTCCATAGCGGGATCCGCGATAGGCAACTGACATGTCGATCGTTTCTGCGTCGACGATCGGGCTGATCGCATCGTGAAAGTAGAGGCGTTCCTTGCCCGTTCGGTCGGCGATCGCCCCTGCCAGCGCATCGCTGGTCAGCGGCCCGGTCGCGATGATCCAGATCTCGTCGCGGTCGATCGGAATGTCCTTGACCTCGTCGCGTTTGATCTCGATCAGTGGCTCGGACTCGACCGCGGCGGTGACAGCTCGGGCAAACAAGCTCCGATCGACCGTCAGCGCGGTCCCGCCGGGAATCCGCACCCCTGCCGCAATGCGCATCGACATCGAACCCATGCGGCGCAATTCCTCTTTCAGCAGCCACGGCGCACTGCCCTCCGTCTCGGTCTTGAGCGAATTGCTGCAGACCAACTCGCCGAAGGCATCGGTTTCGTGAGCGGGAGTCCGCTGGACCGGGCGCATCTCGTGCAACACGCAAGCCAGGCCATGACGGGCGATCTGAATGGCAGCCTCCGGGCCGGCAAGACCCGCCCCGACGACATGGATTGGGCGCGGCATCACGGTACCAAGGGCGCTTGCCAGAATCGATCACATGGCCGAGTGCAGGACCTCACCGGCATCCGCCACGAGTCACAATCGGCTCGCTCTTGGAAACATTCTAGCCCAGATTGGTTCTAGGCGTAGACCTACTGAGCAGTGCCACCGTGCAATTGAGTAGGAGCAACTGGCACGTAGCGTTCGCCTTGCTGCGTCGCGAACGGGACGCGTTAGATGTGCGCTGTGCGCGAGAGTTCGGCTGCGCCTGCGCGCTAGCTGTCCTTTGCGGTGCCGGCCTGAGTGGTCCCTTGGCCCTCTTCTTCGCCGGCCTTGAGCGAAGTCTTGAACTCGCGAATGCCCTGGCCAAGGCCCTTCGCCAGCTCTGGGATCTTCTTGCCGCCGAAAATGATCAGAGCGATCAGCAGGATGATGAGCAGCTCTTGCATGCCAAGCGGCCCCATGAACAGAGCCATGGTTGGTTCAAGGTGTGCCATATCGTTGTGCCCCTAGTCTAGCAGATCAGACGACGCTCTGAGTGCGAATCCCGATTCCCGCCGCGACATTGCAGGCGGCAGCGAAACCGTCAGCCCAGCCACGGTCACGTCCCAAGTTCATTGCACCCGCGGTCCGTTGCCTTTGTCGCGGTCTCGCATGTAGACCTCGAACTTCTTGCGCGCCTGTTTGAGCTGCCACTCGCGATAGCGCGCCTGCGGATTCCATGACGGCAGTGAGAGCTCCGGCAATCCCGCCCGACGGCGGACGAAGTAATATCCCAGCGCCATGCCCGCCAAGTGGACGGTGAAGGCTGTCCCGGTCGGATTTCCGCCGTGAGAGAAATCCTGAACAGCGCCCAGAAGATTGATCGCGGCATAGGCCACCGCGACTACCCAAGCCGGCACCGGCAAGATGAACGAGATCAGGATAGGCGTATTGGGGTATTTGACTGCGAACGCCGTTACAACGGCGAGCACCGCGCCAGACGCGCCAACCGTCGCGACTCCGCCCGAACCTGTCATGAGCCGAATGGCCACATCGACCAGAGCCGCACCGGCACCGCAGGCGAAATAGAAATGCAGGAAGCGCTGACTGCCCCAGTCACGAGCAAGGGTGCCGCCGAACATCCACAGCGCAAACAAGTTGAGGCCGACGTGCCAGAGCCCGCCGGGATCGTGCAGGAACATGTAGCTGACCGGCTGCCACAGAGCGCCGCGCACGAACATGTCCGGGGTCAGGCTTAGCCACCGGAACAACCAGATGATCGGGCCGATCCCGATCGCGAAGGCAACGGCAAACGCAAACCACGCAGCAAAGTTCGCCCACAGCAGTTGCTTGATGGCGCGCGGTGTCGGGGGCATCATGCCGAAACCTGACGACATCCCAGACTGGCGGTACGTGTAGCGCATGTCCCCTTCCTTGAGTCTATGCCAGTACGCCCCGGACCGGGGTCTCGGCAAGGTGACCAGCCATGCCGGTGTCACTGCCAAGGGCCGGATTCGCGACGACATCACGGCTGTTCAATGGGGCGGAAGTTCCCCACCCACACCCGCAGTTGCGAGGTCGAGAAATAGTTGTTGACAATGGTTTGCAAGATATGCAATCGTCAGAGAACAACAGCCGGTGGTCGCAGGTTCGCCTTGATTGCAACAATTGTATTTGTGGCAACAGCAGAAGTCGGCAGCGGAGCCATGCTGTGATTGCTCCACTGCGTCCTTCAACTTGCACACTGGTTGCACATATGCGGGGCATCGGCAATCAGCCCGCTACCGCCTACAGGAGACTCTGCATGCATTCTGAATCAGGCGTGCTTGCCCGCCAGCCGGGCTTCGGATCTGTCGCACTCTGTGGTCACGGATTCGTCCATGTTCAACTAGGCTTGACGACGCTGACGCTCACGGAAGCCCAGTACCTGCGCTTTGTTGCGATGGTCAACGACAGTGCCGCCACGTTCGAAACGGAGCGTCAGACACGGCTCGAGAGCCCTTTGGATCCGACCAAAGTGGCCAGGCGCGAGCGGACAGAGGGCGGCTTCACCGACTACTTGGCCGGGTGAGTCGGTATGGCGAAATCGGGTCCCGGCGGGCGCCATAGCGCCTGCGCTTGCACTAGTCGCTCGGAGATCGGGCGACGAGCATTCTTGGGTGCGCTTTCCGCGCAGGCACTTGCCCAGGCTTCTCCTTGGACGCAATTCCTCGACAATGGCTCGCTGTCACTGGGCGGCTCAACTGCGGTCCCATTGGCTTGGAGCGACCAGCAGAACCTTGCATGGCAGGTACAGATCCCGGGCTACGGGCAGTCAGCCCCGGTCGTTTCCGGCCAGAAGGCGTTTGTCACAGGTGTCGAAGGACCTCGCAAGGAGACCCTCCTAGTTTCCGCCATCGACATGGCTTCCGGCACTGTTGCGTGGAATCATCGCTCTGCTTCGAGCCAGCGGATCGAGGATTCCGACATGGTGAGCAAGGCAGCACCAACCGGCATCACCTACAAAGACTCGATCTTCACATTCTTCGAGACCGGGAACATCCTCGCCCTCGGCCAAGACGGGCAGCCACAGTGGGAGCGCAGCCTGACAGAGGAGTTCGGCGAGTTCGGCGGCAGGCACGGCATCGGCAGTTCCCTTCGCCTCTGCTGTGCGGGCATACTCGCGCTCGTGGCCCATGACCGTCCCTCATATCTCGTTTGCCTGAACCCGGAGGACGGGAGCACGGTATGGAAGGCCAACCGACCCGAGGGAGTCTCGTGGAGCACCCCGACCGTGGTGGAACACGCTGGGCGCGAACTTGCCCTAGTCAGCGGTGGGGATGCCGTCGAGGCATACGACACCACGGACGGGTCTAAGTTGTGGGCGCTGGACGGATTAGAAGGAGCCTTCATCGCCTCTCCAACCCCGATTCCGGGGGGAGCGATCATCGGTTCCAGCACAAAGGGTCACACGACCGCGATCCGGTTCGGTGACGAAGCCGGCGCGCCCCCGACCGTAGCGTGGCGGGCAACAGAGGCCTCGTCCTACTTCAGTTCACCGCTGATCCACCAAGGTCTGGTCTACATGGTGAACAAGGCGGGGGTTGCCTTCTGCCTCAATGCGGGCTCGGGCGAGGGCGTTTGGCACATGCGGCTTGAGGGTCAGTGCTGGGCATCCCCGATCGGATGCTCGGACCGCGTCTATTTCTTCGGTGTTGATGGCGTGACCCAAGTTGTGCGTGCCGGGGAAGCGTTCGAGCCGCTCGCGAACAACAGCCTGTCGATTGAAGGGCGGCTGTACGGAATCGCCGTGATCGAGGAGGGATTGTTGCTGCGCTACGGCCGAGATTTGGTGAGAGTTCAACAGAGCTGATCACTCGTTGGCGGTCCCTGCGGGCAGGCGCACCTGACTAGCCCACCGGATGAAGCCAGCCTTTCCCCGAAATGAGCTTCGCGGAAAGAGTCAGCGGCCGCAATAACCGCCGGTATCAGGTTCTGTAAGGCATCACGCAGCCAGGTGGACGGCCTCTCGCACGAATCCTCGGTAGCGATCCCTGAAGCGGTTGATGAACCCGTAGAGCACTTCATCGGGGGCGGTGCCCGACACAGAGTCTGAGAGGCGGAGCGGCGGGAATATCTTCGCCGCCAAGCGCGTCCGGGCGATCTGCTTATCAAAGTTGGCCACGGCGACAGGAACCATCAGGGGCTCGGGCTCCGTGTTGCGGACTACCCGGAATGCGCCGGCCCGGAATGGCATTGGGGACGACTCGGTCTTGGTCGATCCGCCTTCCGGGCAGATCACGAGGTTTTGGCGCGAGGCAAGCACCGCCTGGGCATCTTGAAGGAATTGTTCACGGATCCGCTCCAGTTCAGCGCGTCTCTGCCGTGCCGCAGATGTCGCCGAAGTTACCGTGATGTAGCCTAAGCGGTCGAAGTACCTCCGGTGTCCCTCCTCGTCGGGCTCGGCTTGGCGGACGACTCGCACCGGAGCGTGGCCATATCGTTCGTACAAGATCATCGCGCTGACGAAGTGCGTGTCGAGAGTCAGCTGAAATTCATTGGGCAAAGTATTCTCTGGATGATTCGACAAGTGATTCATCACCACCACAAAGCCCGGTTTCGGAGGCAGGTTTTCCCACCCCTCGATGCGGTAGTCGGTCAAGGCGTATAGCCTGCGGAATTCGTCGCAGCAGGACCGTCGAATCTCTTCGGGAGCACTGGTGTCCGGGGCTTGCGCCACCGCATCGTAGATCCTCTGGAGTTGGCGGAAGACTCTCGCCTCGCGCTCCGCACCGTTGGCCAGCCGCCGACACTCGATGGCGAGTTCCCGCTCTGTGCCGTTTGCCGCTTGTGCCAACTCGTCCAACAGCTCGAAAGCGTCTGCAGCCGTGAGGCGGCTCTCCAAGTAGACCGGGATCTTGTACAACGGCGAGTTCACCCCCAACTTTCCTCCCCGCTTCGCCAGCAACAGCCGGACTTGGTCGGCTTCTGGCGAGTGGTGCCGGGAAGCAAGCTGCGCTCGGCTGCTGCCGAGCCGGTCTCCCAGAGCCCACAGGATGCGTCTGATGAAGATGATCCCGAACCGTGGCCGCTGCCGGCAGTGGTCTTCGACCAGCTGACGCTCGAACGCCACTACTCGAGTGGTCTCGAGGGCCGTGGCAGTAGCGCGGCAGCGGTAAGGCTCGACCATGGCCGACCACCCGATCAATGCCCCCGGCTCGTTGATCCGGTGGATCGTTATGGTCTCATGCGACGCATCCAGGCGCGGGTCCATCTCGTCCGGGCCGTGCGGCGCAAGCAGCGAGAGTTCGACGGTGCCGGAGACCAGGATGTAGAGGCACTCCGAGGGTTCACCCTCCTTTACGATGCAATCGCCCTTCCGGAACGTCATCCGCCTCGCGTCACTCGCGAGCGCTACCAGGTCTTCGTCTTCAAAGACGTCGAAGAACGCCGAATCCTGCAACAACTCGAGCGGTGCTTGCATGAGAGCGCTTACGTCCTGCCTCCACCGAGAGGCCCGCGGGGCTCGTCGAGGCCACGCCTGACGCACCAGAATGCTAGCATTGCAGGGGGCAATTGGGCCTGTCGTTATGGGGCCAATCAAATGATTCTTTGGTGATCGTTGCCCGCCAGCCGGATGCTTAGGTTGGTTCGTTTGCATGGAGACGAAGCCCCCGATCCGCCCGCCGCTGACCACCCCGCCGGGGTTCTGCGAATTCTGGCGCGAGACCTTGGACGAATTGCGGGCGACGCCACCAGAAATCGAGGCGGAATCGTTCAGCTACCCCGTCTACCGCCAGTTGCAAGGTCACCGGCTGCGCTTCTCTTCGCTAGGTCGCGTGAAGTTGCACGGCTACTCGATTTCTTGGAGGGATCACGTCCCCCGGCCGCTAGTGATCCACGCCCACGGCTACGGCGGCCGGGTTGCCGAGCAGTGGTTATGGGCTCTGAGCGGGTTCAACGTGGTCGGGTTTGATGTGCGCGGTTTCGGTGAGTCGGTCGAGGCGCTGCCGGACCGCTCGGATTGGGGTTGGATGCTGACCGGCATCGACGACTCCCGCCGTTACGTGCTGCGAGGAGCGGTCTGCGACTACATCCGCGCCAGCCAAGTTGGTACCGAAATGTTCGGGGACAGAACCCGGCGGACGATCTTCCACGGCTTCAGCTTCTCGGGCGCCTTGGCTCTGATGTCCCAAGCGGTGACGAGGGCAGCCAACGTGCTCGCTGTCGGAGTGCCGACGTTCGGATGGCACGAGGGTCGCCTGAGACTAGTAGTCAACGGCAGCGCCGTCGAGGTCCGCCGCTACATAGAGGAGCGGCCCCATGATCGGGACCGGGTCATGCAAACGCTCAGCTATTTCGACGCGATGAACTTCGCGCCCCTGATTAGATGCCCCACTCTGGCCGGGTACGGGCGCCGAGACATTGTCGTGCCTCCAGAGACAGTGCTAGCGATCATCTCCCATCTCAAGTGCCCGTGCGAGACGATGTCGCTTCCGGTCAGTCACACCGACGAGCCCGAAGAAGCCGCTTGGAAGCACTTCGACGGGGCTTGGATCGAGATGGCGACGCACGGCGTGCCCGCGGACTTCGGCCGCGACGAACCCGTTTACCATATCGATGCCGAAGGCCGCATGTAGGCTCATAAGAAGCCGGTTGCGACAAGCAACCTTCTTGGATCGCCGGCGCTTCACCACAACGCGGGAGTCGCGCTGCCGTTGCGGTCCCTCAGGCGGACCTTCGCACACCGCTTGGATGCTCGTTGCTCGCAACCGCCCACGCGATCTGGGCCGTGGACGCGACCTCACGCCCCAATTCCAGCGCCGAGGCCGAACTGGCGTTGCCGTCCAGCCCTCGCTTGTACACACCCTGCCCGATTGCGGCGGACCGATACATCGAGAATGCCAAGTAGAAGTTCCAGTGTTTCTTTGCATCGCGTCCGCTAAGTTCGCAGTATCGCTCTAGTTGTGTCTCGTGGGACGGAATTCCGGTTTCGCTCGCAACGTTGGTTGCAAGGGTGCTGTGACGCCGGCTGGGCAGGTAGTAGGTCATCAGGTTGTAGGCCAGATCTGCGAGTGGATCTCCAAGGGTGGACAGTTCCCAGTCGAGTACGGCCACGATGCGCGGCTGGGTGGGGTGCAAGATCATATTCCCCAGCCTGTAGTCGCCATGGACGATCCGCGTCTCCTCGGAGTCCGGTATGTTCTGCGGCAACCACTCGGCCAAGCGGTCCATGGCCGGGATAGTCTCAGTCTCGGAAGCCTGGTACTGGCGCGACCAGCGGCTGATCTGGCGGGCATAGTAGTTGCCCGGCCTCCCAAAGCTCTCAAGGCCGACATCAGCCGGACGCACCGCGTGAAGGGCGGCCAGCACCTCGCAGGAATGCGCATACACTGCTGCCCGATCGCGGGGCGAGACACCTGGTAGAGTCGGGTCATGGAAAACGCGCCCCGGCACGTGCTCCATCACAATGAAGGGCGTTCCGATGACGCTGCTGTCCTCGCAAATCAGCAGCATCGAGCAGACCGGCACCGGTGTGTCGGCCAAGGCCCGCATGACACGGAACTCGCGCTCGACCGCATGAGCGGAAGGCAGCAGGTGACCTGGCGGCTTCTTGCGCAGGACGAAACAGCGTTCGTTCGCCTCGACCAAGAACGTGGGGTTGGACTGCCCACCCTCGAATTGCCGGATGCCACACGGCCGGGCGAAGCCCTCCAGATGATCGGTCAAATAGGCTTCCAAGGACCGCTCGTCGAAGCGGTGGGCCTCGCGGACTGGGGTCGTGATCGGTTCCAGGCTCATCTGGGGGCTTGCGCGGTGCAGCGATTGTAGCGAACGGCCGTTCCCGTTGCCGCGCTCGCTGCCAGCCGCTAGGTATCAGGCAGCCAGCTTGCAGCGGCGAAGTGCCAGTGCGTGATACTGTGTTGGATTCGCAGCAAGGGAGGCTCGCTCGGAAATGGGTTTCAGCTTAGAAGGCAAGGTTGCCTTAGTCACCGGCGGCGGTCGCGGGATCGGCAAGGAGATCGCGCGACGATTCGTCGAAGCCGGCGCGGATGTAATGATCGCCAGCCGCAAGTTGGAGAACCTCCAGCAGGCTGCGAAGGAGTTCTCGTCGCTTTCCGGCGGCATTGATGTGGTGCCCTGCAACATCGGCAAGGCGGATCAGATCGAGGCCGCGGTTGCGGCGACCGAGAGACGGTTCGGCACGATCGACATCATGGTCAACAACGGCGCGACCAATCTCGAACAGGGGCCTTCGCTCAACGTGTCCGACGCTGCAGTGCTCAAAATGGTCGAGATCAACGTCCTGTCCGCGGTACGCTTTCTGCGCTTGGTCGTGCCCAAGATGATGGAAAAGGGCGGTGGCTCGATCATCAACGTCGCTTCGATCGCCGGCCTGCGACCCCAGAGGGAGGGCCTGCTGTACAGTTTCACCAAGTCGGGTCTGATCATGATGACCCGGACCTGGGCCAATGAATGGGGCCCGCACGGAGTGCGCGTGAACGCAATCGCGCCTGGCTTGGTGCGTACTGACTTCAGCTCGTTCTTCTGGAAGAATCTCGACGAGGAGGCCCCCTACCCGCCCAATCAGCCGATCCAGAGGCTCGGCGAGACCAGCGACATCGGCGGCATCGCCCTGTACTTGGCTTCGGACGAGTCCGCATGGGTCACGGGCCAGACGATGGTCATCGATGGCGGCGCGACTGCCCGCTAAGCCCAGCCTTGGCGGTAGCTTCGGGGCCAAGTTCCTGTCAACGGACCGGAGACTCCGCGATCAGGCGGCGGTAGGTGCGCCGTGCGTGCTCGTAGGCGGCGCGCGCCTCTTCCCGCTCGCTAGCGCGCGTGAGCGGCGCTTTCTGCGACCAGCACTGGTCGACCGCGGCAAGGCACCATTCGGCGCTGCGCCGCGAGGCCCGGATCGGCTCGCCGTCGATTGAGACGAAGATCGGGTTGGTGTGCGACGACAACGGGATTCGTGCCGCGACCCATGCACTGCGCGGCAGCCGGAGCGAGAACTCGAGGTCATGCACGGCGCCGTCGGCAATGATTTCGGCCCGTTCAGCCACCTTGCCGTTCACCACCAATTCCACAGGAACGTTGCGGCTGCCGGGTACGCGTGCTCGTTCGACATCCCAATAGGGTTTTTCATCGGCGGCGAGCCCGTCGAAGCGAGGATCTGGGTGCCGCCCCAGCATGGCCGCGGCCTTTAGCCGCACCGTGACGCTGTCGCCTGCTTGGACCGCGAGGTCCGGCTCGCCCGATCCGAGCGAAGCCCCGCCCACTTCAAAGTCCATCAAGTGGCTCTTGCCATCGCTGACGTAGGCTGCGCCGCGGCGGATGCCCTCGACCCATCCGGCATACGAGAGCTCGTCCAACTTGACGTAGCTGCGTCCGAGGCCGACCTTCTCCTGGTAGATACAGGGAAAGTCGGTCTCACCGGAGATTCGCGTCCGAAACCCCACGTTCAGCGTGTGGTACCAGATATTCATCTCCCAGAAGTAGGGTGTATCCACTGCGGAGAGGAAGTCGATCGTGTCTGGGTGCGTCACATCGACGATGTACTCGTTCGCGCCAATGCCATCGAACCCGGGCATTTCGTACGACGGGATCTCGTCGGCGCTTATCTGCAGCCCCCAGCCAGAATGGGAGAAACCTGTCACGGCGCCTTGTGCCTTGGCCCACCGGAGCACGGGCAAGTCCCACGAAGGCCACTGTTCGATTCGCGTAGTGCCGGGATAGTCGTCTTCGCTGAGGCCGAGCAACACCAGGTGGCCGGCATGGCTGGATGGGAAGCCGGAGACTTCGACGTCGTAGTGCATGACGCGCTCGTCCCGCGACAGGGGGTGGTCCATGCTCGAGAAGAACTGCTTCTGGAAATACCACGACGGACCCCAAGTCAGCACTGCGCCTATGTTGAGGTTCTCGCCGAGAATCTGGCGCAGCATGGCCATCGGCCCGACGCCTTCGGTCGGATTCTTGTAGTGGGCGCAACCCGACGCGTGAACGTGGTGGTCGCCCGACCACCAGCCGTACTTCGAGGGATCGATCCAGCGCTCTAGTTGTACCGATATCTCGGCTGGAGTGTCACCATCGACAGGCAATTCCTTGGTGCGCGTGTAGAACTCAGGACCGCCGCCATACGCGACGGTGTAGTATCCCGCCGGCAAGCGGATGTCTTCGCCATCGAAGCGATACACGTGCTGCTGGAATGGGAAATCCGGCTCCAAGCGTTTGGACGGATTGGGATAGACCCGGCCCTGCCTGTCCTTGAAGAGGAAAGAGGCGACCCCTGACTCGCCGTTCTCGTCGCGCACGCGCAGGGGGATGGAACGGCTGGGAGCGATGTCGAAGGCGACCAGCATGTCGTTGCGAAAGCCAATGTCCTGGCTGCCCTGCCCCACATCCATCGCGATCTTGGCGGATCGCTGGCCGCGGTCGCGGCTGTAGATCTGGAGAATCTCGTACTCGACGGGCAGGCCCGACAAGCGCGGGGCCATTGGCGGGTCGGAGTAGATCGAGATCTCGGCCCAGCGCTCGCGCACCTGCTGCTGGCCGAGTTCCAAGGCTGGCTCGTGCTCCCCTCGGGAGCGCAGCGAGGTGGGTCCGCTGTTCGGGCTGATCACACGTAGCGGCGCGGTCACACCGGCTTGGTTATGCACCTTCACAAGGAACAGCCGCGTCCCTTGCTCCACCAACTTCGCCTTTGCGGCACCTTGCCGTACCTTGACGCGGCTCTCCGGGTTGATCTCTACATGGACGAGGACCAATTCGTCCAAGATCCGCTGGATTTCACGCACCGCAGCCGACTCGTCAGCTAGTCCCACCGCCGCGCTAATGGCCTTGGCGGCGCTGGCCTCAAGCGGCTGGCCCAGGTAAACCAACGCCTGCTCCAGCCGACGGGTCTGCTGCGCCAGCGGCTGCAGGGCGATCTCCGTTTGCGACGACAACGTGGTCGCAAACGCAACAGCGAACAGAACCGAGCGCATCAACATGTCGATATGTGCCCTCCCACGCGGGCCTAGGATAACCTCTCTAGGCCTAAGCGTGGATCTGCTCGGGGCAAACTTCGGAGACATAGACCTCCGCGAACTTCGGGGTTCTCGGTCACCCCGGTGGGTGGTGGAGAGCCCTTTGAACCCACATCTACTGCAGACTCACAGGCTTGTCCGCACACACGGTATACCGTCACCGCTGACCTCGCCCAAGCCGCTCAGAATATGCGCTCGGACATAGCCATGGCCGGGAGAGAGCGAACCGCATCGCGGTGGGCGGGGCCTGAACTAGCGTCACCTGCCCGGTGCCGGTGCGGCAACGTTCCGCTTCATGAGCACGGTGAATCCTTCCTGCTCGAAATGATGGTCGTTAGTCAGGACCTGCGTGATCGATTCGGCCTCCATCACGTTCATGGACGCACAGTCCTGGAGACTGTATTCCTTGTCGCCACGCGCCTCGTAACGAGCCAGTGCCCTCGCGAAAGAGGACCTCGACTGGGGTATCACGCGCACAGTCGAACCCGACAGCATCGCACGCACCGTTCGTGCCGCGGCCAGTCGAACCCGCGGCCCGCCCCCGGAGAGCGCCGCGAGAAACTCGGTAAGCACTTCATCCGTTGTCACGAGTTCGACTCGTCCCAGTCGCCGCCGCGCTTCACGGGCCGCTGCGTGCCACTGATCGTTCGGGGCAGCCGTGGCGATCCAATAGACCGTGTCAGCGAATACTTGCGTCACGTACGGCCGCTCCCGTACAGGTAGTCGTCGAGGCGTTCGGTAAGGTCTTCGGGAAGCCGAGCCCAATCGTCGGCTGTGACGTCCTTGAATGCGGCGCCGATGACGTCCTCGATCTCGAGAGTGCTCCCTTTGCTCGAAGGAGCATCAGCGCCGATGATGTTTCGGACTGCCTCTTCGATCTCGCTCGTATTGGTCAGGAACCACTCATCCCCAGGCAGGTCGTTCAGCTTCTGTCCCCGACTCCTGAACCAAGCGTGCAAGAGGGCCTCCCTGTCCCGGGCCTGGCGCTCGTCCACACACCGAATTCGCAGCAGGTAGCGCGGGTGCTCGGGAAGGTTGTCGTGAAAGTCACGCAACCTCCGGCTCAACCCGTCAGGTCCCGCCTTGCCGATCTTGATCGGCCAACGATCGCCGGAAGTCGCTTGATACCGCGGCAGACACCACGCGTACACTTCGCACGGTCCCGCGCCGATCTCGCGCTCGGGTGCCGGTGTGCCAGCCATGAAGGCATCGCTCCTGGCATAGCCTCGATCTTTCACATGGAGGGCTTGCTCGATCGCACCGTGGGAACCGAGAAACCGATATCGCCCGCGCGCCTCGCGCCGAAATGGGCTGTCGGGACCAAGCAGCCACTTCTTCAGCACGTTAGCCACGGCCTCCTTCCGAGTGTCGCCAGCCCCGCCACGCTTGACGAACTCGTCCCGCAGTGTTTCAGTGATGTGACTGCGTGAATATAGCCTGCCCAACTCAAACAGTGAGGACTTCTGGCACAACTCACGGGCAATGTCTGTTCCGAAGCGCTCCTTGATTAGATCGGCTATTAGATCCATTGCACCCTCATGCTCTTAACTTAGCACTATAGGGTCTAATGGAAACATAGGCCCCATAGGGCGCGTTGTCGGTCATGGTGGTCCGTTTCTCCGGCGAACGCAGTCTTTATGGCAATTCAGCTGGCCGCAGTGGGAGCAGCACGGCTGCCACCACCGAGCGCCAAGCGAAGAAGTGAAGATTGTAAATGGCCATAGCAGATGTCACAATGAATACGGATTCCAAACGTATAGGCCGCAGCCTGCCAGCGGTCGGCCGGATCCCGCGGTTTTCCGCCGCATGCGCCTAAGCGGCCATCCAGTTCATTTCGACCCGCCATGGGCAAGCACGTGTACCTAGTTCTGAAGAACCTGCGCCGCAACCGGCGCAGGACGGTGCTGACCGTGCTTAGCACGGCCATATCGGTGTTCTTGATCGGGTCGCTGATCTCGGTTTATGCCATCTTCTTTGCCAAAGAAGTCAGTGAAGACTCGGCGCTGCGGCTGATCACCCGCCACCGAGTTTCGCTGACGCAGGCGTTGCCATACTACTACGGGTCCCGCATCGCCGAGACCGACGGCGTCGTCAGGATTTCGCCGATGAACTGGTTCGGCGGCACATACATCGACCAGCGACCGGAGAACATGTTCGCGCGCTTTGCTGTCGATCAGGAAGCCATCTTCGAGATCTATCCCGAATTCAAGGTGCCGCCGGAGCAAGTCGAGGCATTCAAGCGGGACCGGCAGGCGGTCGCCGTCGGCAAGTCGATTGCGGACAGGGTGGGCCTCGCGATCGGCCAGCGGATTACGATCCAAGGGGACATCTACCCGGTCGATCCCGAGCTAACGGTGAGGGCGATCTTCGAGGGACCGGATGATCAGCAGGCGTTCTTCCACTTCAAGTACCTAGAAGAGGCCATCGGGCCTGAGCGTGGATCCCAGGTCGGGGTCTTCGCCATTAAGCTGCGTTCGGCCTCTGACGCCTCGCCGGTGGCCCAGGCCATCGACGAGATGTTTCGGAACGCGCCCGAACCCACGAAGACCGAGACCGAGGCAGCCTTTCAACTCAGTTTCATCAACCAGCTCGGCAACATCAAGCTGTTCCTGCTCTCCATAGCTTGCGCCATCATGTTCAGCATGCTGATGGTCACCGCGAACACGGTGGCGATGTCCGTCAGAGAGCGCACCCGTGAAATCGGAGTCCTAAAGACACTGGGGTTCCAACCCGGCTCCGTGCTCGGCATTGTTCTCGGAGAAGCCCTGCTGATCTCTCTAGCGGGGGGCGCGGCTGGGGTCTTGCTGACAATCTTGGTAACCAAGGCGATGTCAGATGTGAACGTGCAGTTCTTTACGGGCTTCAATCTTCCGGCTTGGGGCGTACTAGTCTGCTTCGCGACGGCGATCTTGCTGAGCGTGGGCAGTTCGGTCATACCCGCCACGATTGCAGCACGAGCGAACATCGTGGACGCGTTGCGCCATACCGGGTGATGGACGGGCCGGACCATGCTGATCCCAATCACCTACAACGTCAGAAATCTATTGGTACGCAGGACGACGACCATCATGACGGCGCTCGGCGTCGCCCTGACTGTCGCAGTGATGCTCGGCGTCGGAACGCTCGTCGAGGGCTTGCGCACTTCCTTAGTGGCAGGCGGCGATCCATTGCATTTGATCGTCATGCGACAAGGCTCGACAGCAGAACTGGTGAGCATCGTTTCCAAGGAAGACTTCGACGTCATCAAGTTCAGCCCCGGTATCGCCAAACGTGACGGGGAACCGATGGCGTCCCACGAGGTCGTCTCAGTGGTCAACCTGCCCATGCGCGGCGATGCTAGCTCCGAAGCCAACATCAGCGTGCGAGGCCTGTCCCCAATGGGCATCAATCTGAGACACGATGTTGAACTGCTTGAAGGGCGCTGGTTTACGCCGGGCAAGCGCGAAATGGTCGTCGGGCGTGGTGTCAAGGGGAAGCGGGCCGGCACAGACATCGGTGACACGATCTTCTACGGCCGAGGTGATTGGGAAGTGGTCGGCGTCTTCTCGGCCGGCCAATCATCATTCAACAGCGAGATCTGGGTTGACGCGAACCTGGCCGGCGCAGACCTGGGCAGGGGCAGCTCGCTGAGCAGCGTGCTGGTGCGTGCCGAGGACAGCGCGGCTGCCGCAGCGCTACAGAACTTGGTTGCCGACGACCAGCGGCTTGGACTCGAAGCCGAGCGCGAGAGCGAGTACTACGCAAAGCAGATGGTATCGGCCGATCCCATCCGCTATCTCGGCATGTTCGTAGCGGTGATCATGGCCATCGGGAGCTGCTTCGCGGCGATGAACACCATGTTCGCGGCGGTAGCAAATCGGGCGCACGAGATTGGGGTCTTGCGCCTGTTGGGATTCTCACGAACCAGCGTCCTTTCTAGTTTCGTGCTGGAATCGCTACTGCTCTCGATTCTGGGCGGCCTGCTCGGCTGTGTGCTGGTCCTGCCCTTGAATGGGCTGGAGGGGCGGATCGGCAACTTCGTGACGTTCTCCGAGACGACCTTCCAGTTTCGCCTGACCCTCGATTACGTCGTCGGGGGTCTCCTGTTCGCGGCGACGATGGGCATCATGGGCGGGCTGTTGCCGGCCTGGCTCGCCGCTCGAAGGCAAGTCCTGCGGTCGCTGGGCGACCGCTAGCCGTGCGCCATGCCTGAGCAACGTTCATTCGACCAAGCTCTCGAGGGCCTGAAGATCGACCGCTCGAAACCGACCCGGAACGGACGCCGGAAGGCCGCCTCCGTCTGGATCGTATGCGGCATCGGCCTCCTGTGCGCACTCGCCGCTTGGCGGATCGCGGCCAGCCTATTCGCCGCCGCAGAAGTCGAGACGTTTCGTGTGGTCGCACCGCAGAGCGGTGCTTCAGGCGAGGCTATCGTCCTGCAGGCGGCCGGCTATGTGATCCCCCACTACAGGATCGAGGTCGCATCGAAGGTCGTCGGCCGAGTCCGTTGGATGGGCGTCGAGAAGGGTGACCAAGTCACGGCCGGAGATGCAATCGTTCGGCTCGAAGATGACGAGTACCAAGCCCGCTTGCTGGAATCGCTCGGCACGCTGCAAGCGGCCCAGGCCCGCCTTGAGGAATTGGAAGCGGGATCTCGTCCCGAAGAAATCGAGAGAGCGGAAGCGGACCTGTTGGAGGCCCGGGCTCAATTCAAGGAGGCTGAGATCGAGTTCCAGCGCGCGACAGAACTTCACACGCAGGAACTGATCTCCAGTTCGGAGTTCGACCAAGCGCAGTTCCGCCGCGACGGGCTGCTCAGTCGCGTCGAGTCGCTGTCAAAGACGTTGAAGCTGCTCAAGCTGGGGCCACGCCAAGAGGACATTGACTCGGCTAAGGCCGAGGTAAAGCGAGCCGAGGGCAGCGTTGCCTACAACCGCACCCTTGTTGACGCCACTGTGATCCGAGCACCGGTTACCGGCACCGTGCTTGAACGCAATATTGAGGTCGGAGAACTCGTCACGACCGGCTTTGTCGGCGAGCGCGGCGCGAAGGGATACGTGGTCGCGATGGCCGACCTGGATGATATCCAAATCGAGCTGGACATCAGCCAGAACGATTTCGCGCGCGTCTTTATGAACCAACGTGCCATCGTTGCCACCGACGCCTACCGGGACCGCGATTATGCAGGCGCGGTCGTCGAAATCTCGCCAGAGGCGGACCGGCAGAAAGCCACCGTCCAGGTTAAGGTCCAAGTCTTGGAGCCCGACAACCTGATCCGGCCGGAAATGAATGCGAACGTCGCTTTCCTAGCACCGACCGAGGGCGAGCGAGGTGCGGAGCAGGCCGTCTCGAACGCCCGAGTGCGCATCCCATCCGAGGCTCTGGTGGACGGAAACAGCGTGTTCCTTTACGTAGACGGCAAGGCCGTGCGCAGACCCGTGCGGGTCATGCGCACAACTGCGGCCGGCGTTGAGATCGAGCAAGGCCTCACCGGTGGGGAGGACGTGATCCTCTCGCCGCCGGACGAACTTGAGGACGGAGACCAGGTCCAAAGGAAGGATGAAATATGAGCGCCAGTACCGCCGTCTCTCTAAGAGGTGTTCTCAAGGAGTATCAACGCGCCGACTACTCCGTGCGTGCGCTGGATTACATCACACTGGACATACCAGCGGGAGAATTCTTCTGCTTGATGGGCCCGTCAGGCTCGGGCAAGTCCACCTTGCTGCACCTAGTCGCCGGGATCGATCGCCCAACCGATGGCGCTATCGAGGTGCTGGGGTCCGCCATCGGAGAGATGGATGATCGCAGTCTGGCGAAGTGGCGCAGCCAGAACATCGGCTATATCTTCCAGAGCTTCAACTTGGTGCCCGTGATGACGGCTGCCGAGAACGTGGAGTTGCCGCTTCTGCTGACCCACCTGTCCAAGAAGGAACGCCGCCAGCGCGCTCGCAGTGCGCTTGAAATCGTGGGCCTCGGGGACCGTCTGGACCACCGCCCGCAACAACTGTCTGGCGGGCAGGAGCAGCGGGTCGCGATTGCTAGGGCGCTTGTGACCGATCCCTCTATCATCTTGGCTGACGAACCTACAGGTGAGTTGGATGCGGAGTCGGCCACGGACGTGTTGACCATCCTTAAGACGTTGAACGCCAATCACGACAAGACGATCATCATGGTGACCCATGACCCGCGAGCGCGTCAGTACGCCAAAGAGAGCCGTTATCTCGACAAGGGCAAGATGACGGACATGCCTGACCTCCACTAGAGCGTCATCGCGGTTGGAGTTGCCGCCGACGCAGCGGCGTCTGGACCCGCACTCTGGACACACTGCCCTGCCGGCGTTCGTGTCCCAAGATCCGCTTTGTACGCGGGCTTCCCTCGGTCGCCGCCCAAGCGCCCCCACCTCCGGCAGCCGCAACGGGAGTCCGGCAGTTTCCGCTCACGCACATCGCCGGTGTCGTAAGCTGGCAGATCGTGCTCGTACGTTACAGAGTGCTGGGATTCCTGTTTGTCCTGATGCTAATTACGTATTTGGACAGGGTCTGCTTCAGCACAACGGCAGGGGCCATGGCCCGCGATCTGGACCTGTCGCTGGAGCAAATCGGGATGGCCGGTTCGTGCTTCGTCCTCGGCTACGTGCTCTTCGAAATCCCGGGCGGCTGGTTGGCCGACCGTTACGGCGCACGGCTGATGCTGACAAGGATCGTGATCTGGTGGTCGGTATTTACCGCCCTCACGGGCGCAGCCTGGAACTTTGCCGCGCTGGTGGCGATCCGCTTTCTGTTCGGCTGTGGCGAGGCGGGCGCGTTTCCCGGAGCCACCTCGGCCATCGCGCGATGGTTCCCACGCCACGAACTGGGCCGCGCCCAGTCAATCGTGATGTTCGGGAGTCGAATCGGCTTTGCGATGACCTCGTGGGTCGTCATAGCCCTCATGACCGCCCACGGCTGGCGCAGCGTGTACTGGATCTTCGCCGTGCTCGGCATCGCGTGGGCGATCGGATGGCGCATAGGGTTCCGCGACACGCCAGAGGCTCACGCTGCGGTGGGCCGGGAAGAACTGACTCTGATTCAACAACACCGCTCCGCTTCCGGTCACGGGTCGAGGATCCACTGGGGTGTCCTGCTAACAGACCGAAACGTTTGGGCGTTGTGCGGGATGTACTCGGGATACACCTGGGGCCTGTACTTCTACATCCAGTGGCTGCCCACCTACTTGGAACGTGCCCGCGGACTCGAACTGCCCGAGATCGGACCGATGGCGGCGGCAGTGCTGGTCTCCGGCGCAGTGGCCAATCTGTTAGGAGGATGGATCAGCGACCGGCTGGTTCCCGGCCTTGGCATCCGTGCGGCACGGAGGATTCCGGCAATCGTGGGCTTGCTTGCGGCAGGGGTTTTTCTGGCGCTAGCCGCAACCGTCCGTGACAACACCCTGTCGCTTGTCTTCCTCGGTCTCAGCTTCGGCTCGGCGGAACTGATTCTGGCCGTGACTTGGGCCACTTGCCTGGATATAGGCGGCTCGGCGGCCGGAGTCGTCTCCGGTACCATGAACTCGCTAGGTCAAATCGGCGGCGCGTTGGCACCGTGGCTGATCGGCTTGATGGTCGACCGCACGGGGAGTTGGGAGCCGCCGCTGCTGGTGTCGTCGGTGTACTACATAGCCAGCGCCTTGCTTTGGCTGCTGATCGAACCGAATCGTCGCTTGAGGATCGCCCGTGCCGAGCCCAGCATTTGAGGACGCGCCATACGCCGCTCCGCCGGACGAGACCGACGTCAACCTGCGCGCATACTTTGACTCGATCAGCGAGAGCAAGCTCGAGCGCTTGGACCCGAATTGGGGAGACGAGGGGCTGCGCTCGTGGGACGGGAACTTTCGGATCGACGGATCGCTAATGATGGTCTGCTGCGACCGCGATGTGGGAATTGACGAGTACCGTCGAGTGCTGAACGAGTTTCTTGCATTCCGCAGGTCCGCACAGCAACGGTGCGGTACGAGGGGAGAGGTGTCGCGAGAGGGTTAGACTGAGTGGAGGAACTGCCCTTACCTGCAAGGTCCGGCAGCCTCCACGCGTGAGCAGCCACAGCCGAATCCGTTCCTCGCGCCCAGCTATGAAATCCCACCGGCTCTTGCCATGCATGCTCGCCGTGCTAGCTCTTGCCCAGGCGCTCCTGCCGGGCGTGCCAGCGGCTGCCCAGGTCTACGATCCCGTACAGTGGCGACTCGAGTTTGCGGAGGAGGAGTATAGGCCGGGAGCAACTGCGCTAGCGCGGCTGATTGCGGAGATAGAGGACGGCTGGCATTTCTATTCGACCACCACCCCGGAAGGCATACCGCTGGCCGTGGGCGTGGCCGAATCCGACGCGGTGACCGGATGGAGGGCGCACCAGCCGGACCCCGAGATAGTCTTCGACCCCAATTTTCAGGCCGAGGTCGAGTGGTACACCGGAGAGGCCGTCATTTTGATCGAGATCGACTTGGCGGAGGACGTTTCGGGGGAACTTCCGATCGAGGCCTTGGTGCGGTACGGGGCTTGCGATGATCGCCAATGCCTGGCACCCAAACGCAAGAGCGCCACTGCGCTTGTCAGGGTCGACCCTTCCGCCACGGTATCGGCGGTCGCGTTGCCATCGGACTACCAACCCGCACAAGTCAACCCGGTCGGACGTCCCCGCTCTCGCGACGCAGCCAGCACTGCGAGCAACGCGGCAGGGGCCGACGAATTTGAAGCGTCAGGTCAGGGATTACTGGGTTTTTCGCTGCTAGCACTTGGTTTCGGATTCGTAGCGATTCTGACGCCCTGCGTATTTCCGATGATTCCGATTTATATGGGCTCCTTCATGAGCGATGCGAGCCGGCCTTGGGGTGCAGTCTTGCGCCAAGCGGGAACCTTCTGCATCGGGGTGATCGTCCTATTCACAGCCCTGGGAGGGATCTTGAGTGCCTCGCTGGGGCCATTCGGGCTCAGTCAGATCGGCTCCAACCCTTGGGCCAACCTGTTGATCGCAGCCGTGATGTCCTTCTTCGCATTCAGCATGCTCGGCGCATTCGAAATCACCGTGCCCAGTAGCTGGACCACTGGTGCGAGCCAGCGCTCCGCAGGGACAGGCCTGATCTCGACCCTGATGCTTAGCTTGGTGTTCACGCTGGCTTCGTTCGCCTGCACAGGCCCGTTCATCGGCTCGCTGCTGGCCGGCTCGGTCGCGGCGGGTAGCAGCGTTTATCCCGTCGTTGGCATGACGCTTTTCGCGACGGGCCTGTCGGCTCCGTTCTTCGCGCTGGCAATGTTCCCCGCCCTGCTGAACAAACTGCCTCGCAGCGGCGGCTGGCTGGCCCTCTCCAAGCGGACCGCGGGAATCGTGATTGTCGCGGTTGCCGTGAAATATCTGGGCAACGTCGATCGGGTCCTCGGCTGGGAACTCCTCTCGCGAGAGCGATTCCTGGCGATCTGGGTCGTGCTCTTTGGTGCGGCGGCGCTGTACCTGTGGGGATTGTTGCGGATCGGAGAGGATGCGGACTCGCAATCAATCGGGCTCGTTCGCTTCGGCTTTGGCGCAGCATTCTTGGCACTGGCGCTCAGCCTGTTGCCCGGCATGGTAGGTGGTTCACTGGGCGAGTTGGAAGCGCACGTGCCCGAGGCCGCCGGCCCCGGCTGGGGCGCGGGAGCCGACGGCTCGATTGCTTGGATCAAGGATGATTACGACGGCGCCGCGGCCTCGGCCCGCAACGCTGGCCAGCCCCTGCTGGTTAGCTTTACAGGCTACGCCTGTTCAAATTGCAAATGGATGAAAGCCAATATGTTCACCAAGCCGGAGGTCGATGAATTGATCCGCGACTTTGTGCTGGTGGAGCTGTACACCGACGGCCTCGACGAAGCAAGCGAGAGGCATCAGGCCTACCAAGTCGAACGCTTCCGCTCGTCCAGCATTCCGTTCTACGCCCTGATCCGGCCGGACGGATCAGTGGCGGCCACGTTTTCGGGCCAGACACGCGACGTCCAAGAGTTTCGCGAGTTCTTGATGAGCGCAGGATAAGCCGGGGAGGGCGGCACCGCACTCGCAAGCAGGTGCACTCCCCATACGGAGACGCACTCCCGGGTTGACATGCACTGGCGATGATGCCAGAAACGTACCGCTTTTTCCTAACCGCTCCCGTTGCGGCGCTGCGCCTGTAGCACTTGAACCGGCGGGCTTGAGCCAAGGGGAGTCCGCCCCGGCTTCACCACCTGCCAAGCCCGTCACCGATGCTGTTGACCGTGCGAGAGGCTTGCGCGGCGAGATTCTGCTAACGTTACTGCATGGTTCCGCTCCGCCGAACTTGCCGTCGGGCAATGTCCACTGACGCATGACCCTACGCGACGCTGCTGCTGAAGTCATACGGGATCTTGGTCCGACCCACTACATCAAACTGGCCAACGAGGTTCTCGAACGAGGTTTAGCCACTTCGGATTCGAAAACACCCGCACAATCCCTGTATTCGTCCATTTCGGCAGAGATCAGTCTCAAGGGCTCGCGTAGCGAATTCGTCCGCACGGGTCGCGGCATCATCGGCCTCCGCGCACTGCACACACCGACCACGGCGGAGTCCGCGTCTACGAGGGTTGCCAAGCGGATTCCCGACGTGGTGCAGCCCCAGGAGAGGCGGACATTGCGCGACGCCGCAGCTGACCTCTTGAACGAACTTGGACCGACGCACTATCGGAAGCTCACGAAGGAGATTCTCAAGCGCGGCCTGGCGTCTACGGATTCTCAGACACCTGCGGTGTCGCTGTACTCCACCATCAGTGCCGAGATCAACCAGCAGGGCGGAAGCAGTGAGTTCGTCAGCTTGGGTTCGGGCATCTTCGCCCTGCGCGGACAAGAGGTCTCCGCCGCGGAGCCTGCGGACGCAACGGCAGATGGGGAGGACAGCCAGGACGATCTCGAGCCGCGCAAGGTCGACGGCGATCAGGACCAGCGCGTTCGCGTACCGCACTTCCCCACCTATCGGGCCGTGCGCACATTGCTGCGTGTGCTGCCGGGTCGCGCCGCTAAGCACATCACGGGCCTGCAGGCCAGTCTGTCGGCAATTCAGGCAACGGCGGTTGGTCCTGTCGACTGGGCCGACCCGAGCAGTTGGCTGTCCGAGCGCCTGCCCCTGCCGCAGCGGGATCTTGCCAACGCCATCTTGGCCGACAGCGATAAGAGTCTCAACCCCAGAGAGCTTTACGGGGCTTGGCTACTGTGCCAGCGCTACATGCTGCTGGACGAAGCTCCTAGCGGCGCGCTGCGTTCGTCGCCGTTGGGAAGTGAATTCGTCGACCGAGAAGGGGGCAGGGTCGGGGGCTACATCGACGAACAGGAGGGAGTTTCGAAGCTCTTGTTGCTAGTGGCAGAACAGGGTCCGGCGCACTTTGACGACCTCTTGCCAGATTGGACCGAGTATCTGGCTCGTCACTCTACATACCGGCAGCCCGCGTCGATTCGCGAAACCCTCAAACTGCGCTTGGAAAATCTCGTCGACCGAGACCTGGTGAGCCACAAGAGCGCACTTTATTCCATAGCGGAAGCGGGCATTGAGGTTCTGCGCGAAAGTGAGGGATCATCCAAGTCCGGCACCAAAGAGCAGTCCGAACTGCTCCGGCACATTCAGAATCAAGAGACTACAGTCCGCGCGGCGATCCAAGGCGCCCTGCCTGAAATGAAACCGTTCGCCTTCGAACAGCTCATCAAGCGGCTGCTCGAGGAGATGGGCTACCGCGATGTCGAAGTTACTCAGCAAGCTCGCGACGGCGGCATTGATCTGCTAGCCAGCATCGACATGGGTATTACTGCCGTGCGCGAGGTGATCCATGCCAAGCGCCACAGGCGGAAGATCCAGCGCAAGGACCTAGACGCCTTGCGAGGCTCGCTGTTTCGCTTCAAGGCTGTCCGAGGCACGATCATCGCGACGTCCTCTTTTTCCGACGACACACAGGAGGCTGCGATTGTGCGCGGATCCGCTCCGATCACGTTGATCGATGGCGAGAAGCTAGTCGACCTCCTAGTGGAAAACGGCATCGGCGTTCGACGCCGGAGCGTTGAAGTACTCACGTTTGACAGCGCAACATTCAAGGACGACGACACGGAGGCGTAGCGGACTGGCAGTCGCCGCCAACTCAAGATCGACCGGTCGATCCCCTGTTCGCCCGGCAGGACCAAAGCTAGCCGTGCGTGCAGAGCAGGATCGCCTCATCACGTCCGACCAAAGCCACGGAGAGCCCAAGCGCGTGCCAATTTCCGGCGACTTCGGGCGTATGCCTGCCGGCCGCCCAAGGCAAACCTACTCAGCTATTGCAGGCTTGCGTTCTGTGTTCGATCCAGTCAAGGCGAGGCGGTGGCTTTGCGAAGGGGTGCTCTTGACTCTCGCGACAGTCGCCCTGCCCGTCAGCGCCCAGGACCAGGATGCGAGTTCGGCGAGCATTGGCGAACGGCTCTTCGACAGCTATTGCTCGGCTTGCCATCAATACGACGACCAAGGCATGGGCGAGGCCCCTCCGCTGGAGGCTTCGCCATGGGTGGTTGGACCAAGCGAGCGGCTGGTTCGTATCCTCTTGCACGGAATCAGCGGTCGGATCGAAATTGGCGGGCGCGTCTACAACCGCGAAATGCCCGGATTCGGGCGAATCTTGTCCGATCGGGATGCGGCGGCGCTGGCGACGTATACGCGCCAGAGGTTTGGTGCCGACGAGCCGAGCGTCACGCCAGCCGAAGTTAAGCGAATACGGGACGAGTACGCCGACAGGACAGCGTACTGGCCAGCCGACGAGCTCCTAGAACTGCGTTAGTCGGAGTGCTTGCGCCCCAATCCGAACTCGTGGCCGATTTCCACAACCTTGCCGTCGCGCATGTGGACTTCGACAAACTTTGAACCGCTGACCGGTTGCCCGCTCTCGTCGCGCAGGGTGGCCACGAGCTTCTTCGTCTTCACGTCGAAGACATCTGGCGTGTGGCTCCACGCATATTTGCCGTCCAAGCTGAACGCTACCCAGCCATGCCCTCCCTGCGACAGTTCGACGTGCCCCTTTGGCGCCGGGGGCATCTGAGTCGCGTCGAAAATGAACAGCTTTTGGCCCTTCTGGTCGCTGATCCAAAGCTCGGATTCGTCAGGCGTGAGACCGGCACCATGGGTGCGATGCGGGATCTTCTCGTCGCCGGCGAATACGCGGTGGATGGCCTTGCCCGACTTCAGATCCACGACGTCGAAACCGACGTGATTGCCGAGGCAGACGTAGGCGTAGCGCTCCCGGCTGTCGATTGTGAACGGGAAAATCCCGCGCTCGCCGACATCCTTGACCTGCATCAAGAGTTCTTCGGTCTTAGTGTCAAAAACCGAGAGCGTGGTGGTAGTGCCCAGATAGAGCTTGGTGCCGGACAAGTTGACGATGCTGTTGTGGGCCGCCGGACCGACCTTGATCCGCTTGATGATGTCGCCGGTCTCGCCATTGACGACCAGCAAGCCGCTGTCATCGCCTTTGTACCACCAGCCTGTGGGGACGTAGATCTTCTTGCCGTCCAATGTCACCGACGAGCGGTCGCAGCCTGCGTCGTAGACCTTCTCCCAGATCGTCTTCTCGCTTTCGATGTCGAAGCGGCCGAGCCGGTGGTTGGTCGAGGAGTAGTAGACGCTGTGCATGGCGAGGTTGCCGGCAAAGCCGCGCAGACCTTCCTTGAAGACCGGCATGTCAATGCGCCGGACAAATTTGTGCCCGTTGTCGATGTCAAACACGAGGATCCCGGGGTTTGAGCGCCCTTCCTTCTGAGCACCGTCGGGCATGCTGAGGTACAGGTACCGCTTGACTTCGCCGGGGTCAGCCCCGGCCAGCGTCGGCAGTGCCAGAGAGATCGCTAGAACGAATTGGAGGCGTCGCATGCCGAGAGTGTTGCAGGCCAAGGTCGGTTGCGTCAACTCCAGATCTTAATTTCGATCCGATCTCGTCAAACCGCCTGAGTCAACTGCCTCGGTAAGTTGGCGATTCCCATCGGTCACATTGGCGTGCGTACATGCCGGTAAATGCAACTGCGAGCAGTTCTGAATTTGGATCTTGGGGGATCACGGTTGGCTGGGGAGACGGGATCAACGTCCTGTTCGGGGAAGCCTAACTTTGCGAGAGCCGCTCTACATCATGAAACATAGCCCGCGTTCTCGATTCCCTTCTCGACAACTTCCGCCAGGCCGACGCCTGCGCCCCCGCCAACTTCCTTTTCCAATTCTAGTCCTTGCTCCAGTTTCAGCGCCGCCCGCAACGGCACTCTCAAACTCCAGCCGGTTCTCGGCAGTCTAGGTGAGCCCCTCTATTTTCAGTTGCTGGACTTCAACGACAACCGCTTGACAGCGGAACCTTGATCGACAAATGCTGGACATATGCCGAGGCGCGAATCCGAGAGAACCGAGTCGGTTCGCCACGCACGCCTAATTCGGAGCGGACGCGACCAAGGCCTACGAATCCCACGCGAGTTTGAACTCGCCGCTAACGAGGTCATTATCCGCCGTGACGATGATCGCCTCCTCCTCGAACCGGTGAGACGTTCTCCTGCTTTGGCGGCGGTGCTGGCGAAGTTGGCACCGCTCGAAGAGGACTTCCCAAGGATCGCCGATCATCCCTCCAAGCCCGAAGAAATCCTCTGACGTGCCGGCTCTCCGCTATATGTTGAGTTGGTTCGCAGGCCTACGGGGCTCTGCTTTATAAGCCAGAGACAACGCGGGAAGAGATTGAGCAATCGCCATTGGCGTGATCAATTACCAGCAAGTTCTTGATCGGTCCCCGGAATGGCTTCAACTTATTGCGTGGTACGCCTTCTGAAGCATCGGTTTCGACGCGGTCCCCAAGTAACGGACTCGCATCGGGAGCACGACTGCTCCGATAGACTGCGTGAAGGCGAGATCCTCCCAAGAATGGCAGGTTTCTGCTCCACCCTAGCCTAGTGCGCTGACGAAACTAAAGTGGCGTCTCTCTATTTTTCCATTTGCCTTTCGTGGGTGGCGACGGTGGAGGTGGCGGCGGCGGATACGTGGGCCAAGGGGATACGAAGAGTCCTTGATATCACGACTTCCTCCATTAGCTTTCGGCATACTGTCCTTCCTTCGCTTGTATCGCTTCCGTCCAAGCTGCATTGTTCGCGACATCGTCCACGGAGATGCCCATTAGGGCAGCCTTGTCTGTGGCAGAACGGAGACCGCTCTGCAATTCATACACTTGTTCCAATGCCTGCTCGTCTTCGACGAGATCGCTTTGGACACGAGCCCAGAGAGCTTCAAACTGGTTCTGCAATTCTGCGCACTCGACCCGGATCGAATCTAGCCTTGCCGCTTTGCTTGCATGTTTTGCTATGCGGCTGTAGACGGACAGCACCGCAGCGATACCCCCAAGAACAGCAGGAGCTTGGGTCCAGAACTGCGTTATTAGGGAGGCGATCGCTAGGCTCCCGGAAATTGCTAGTGCATTGTCAACACGAGACTGGGAAGCATTGTGCTTGTCGAACAGCTTCGTGTAGTAGCGAACTTGCCGTTCTGCATCTAAAAGGCCGTTCCAGACGCTACGCCGGACTTCATCACCATTCATGGCAGCCCGCCTTTGATGCAGAATAGCAGGTTCCAATATGCTATGCCGCTTTGCGTCACACCCGCGGGAACCCGTTTGTGAGGTCTTTCGCTGCATGCAACAGCCGATCACCGAGACCGGGAGTCGCTACCCGGTCTCCGACGAATAGGAGGCATCGCACATGGACGCTGATGCCTGCTCCGGGGTCGCGGACGAGTTGGCACTACGGCTTGCGTCGGTACAGATCGTCGCCGAGGAACACCGGTTGGTAGGGGCGCAGTTCGGCCCTGTGGGCGGGCAGTCGGCGCTTGGTGGCATGGCAGTCGCAGGCCTGCTGGCGTAGCTCCTCAACCAACGTGTCGCTGGTTCAAGCAACAAGGAACTCAGCTCGAGCGGCCCAGTGCTTGGTCTGTCGGCTGCGGCAGCGGGTTCCGGGCGAAGATGTATTCTTCGACCGGATTGCCATCGCGCAGGTGCTCGACGAGAATGCGTTCCAGCACCTTCCCGCTCGCCGAGTGGTACCAAGTGCCATCCGGATAGACAACAGCGATGGGCCCCTTTTCGCAGACGCGCAGACAATTGACCTTGGAGCGGTAGACGCAGCCGTCACCATGGGCCAAGCCCATCTCGCTGAGCCGGTCCTTGAGCTTCCGCCAGGCATCGAGCGTTAGACTCCGCGGGGCGCACTTCGGGTTGGATTGGTCCGCACACAACAGGATGTGCCGAGAGTACGGGCCCGTGGGGATGCACAGTTCCTGTGCCATCACGCAACGCCTATCATCCCGTGCAACTCGGCGGTCAATCGTGCCACATCGCTCGGTGCGCTGTCGGCGAGGTTGTGGTTTTCGAAGGGGTCTTCTTGGATGTCGAATAACAATGGTGCGGCCGCCGAATCGCCTTGGGGATACACCGGGATGCCACTCCCGCCCTGCGCCTTGCCGCCCGCATAGCCGCGCACGAGCTTCAGACGCCCGTCGGTGACACACCGCCACGGGTCCATGCCGCTCATCAGGAATTCACGGTGATCCTCTGAGGTGCCCTCGAGCACGGGCCGCAGCGACCGACTGTCCATCCCAGGCGGAACCTCGATTCCAGCGTAGTCGAGGAATGTCGCCGCGAGGTCCATCATGCTGGCTAAGGCTGAAGTCGAAATGCCGTTTCGCACGCCGGGTCCGGCCGCTACAAGCGGAACGCCCACCGAAGCCTGCTGGGGCAAGCGTTTCATCCACAGATTGTGGTCACCCAGCATCTCGCCGTGGTCACTGGTGAAGACTACCAAGGTGTTGTCCAACTCCCCGCGCGCTTCGACTTCGGCCAGCAATTTGCCCATCCACGCGTCAATGTTCTCGATCATGGCGGCGTAGTTGCGGCGGATGTCGAGGTGTTTCTCGGGTGTGAACTCGGTGCTCCGGTTCGGCTGCGGAAAGTCTACATCGCGATAGAGGCTCACCATGCTCTTCGTGATGTCAACCGGTTCGTGCGGTCCGGCGAAGTTGACCGCCAAATGCCACGGCTGGTTTTGCGGCGCCTCCCGCAGCAGGCGCACGCCTTGGGCTGCGATCCAGTTGTCGCAGTAGGACTCCTCTGGCAATGGAGTCGGGAAAGTCGCCGCGAACGTGCCGATTTCATTGCGCTTGCCAAAGTCAACGCGGTGCATCTCCACCCGGCCCGTGTCGTGCAAGTGCGCCGTATAGGGATCGCAGGGCTCGTCCATGCCCCAGCGGATTGCGTCCCACTTGCCAGCACTGTCGATTCCCGCGGAAATGCCCCACTCCTGCAGCAGGTGTTGCCCTTCCACTCCCCAACTCGGCTCAGGCTTGTGCAAGTCGAACTTGCCGCAGCCCATCACGTGATAGCCTGCTTGCCGAAGCAATGTGTAGTAGGTGATTTGATCCAGCGGGTAGTTGAGGCTGTTGTCGGAAACGCCGCAGCGGTCGTACTCCCGGCCCCCGGCCAAGCAGGCTCGTGACGGCGCACAAAGCGGAGATGCGCAATAGCAGTTCTCGAAGTTGACTCCTCGAGCTGCCAGTGCATTGAGGTGCGGGGTGCGCACGCCAATGTCAGGGTTTAGGCCAGTCCAGTCGTAGCGGAGTTGGTCCGGCACGACCAGCAAGATGTTTGGCGGAGCCTTGGGTGCGCTATTCTCACTGCCGCACGAAGCCGCAACCGCCGCCGTCGAACCGGCCAAGAAGTCCCGCCGGGTAAGTCTCGCCATCACGTACAAGTGTAGCCTTGCCACCGCTGGACCCTGCCGTGGCCTGCTTCCGGGTGTTCTGCTTGAACGGCGCGGAGTCGGGCAACGCGGGAACTGCTGCCAAGCGAGTGGAGGACAAGAGCCGAGCGCCGGACCGTCCAGGATCAACACTACTTCGTGCGGCCGTGCACACAGCGGACTTTCCGAGCACTTCCGGCAACATCGAACTGACCGCCGCTAGAGCTACTTGAAGACGATGCCGTGAGAGCGTCGTCTGTGAAACCGGTGACGAATCAACGGATGCTTGTGGACAAGCATGTCGGGATCGAACAGCCGCATCCGGCGCGAAGTTCACGAAGGGTTCTCAGGTGGCTTGGCGCTTTCCGCAACGCGCACGATAGCATCCAGCTTCTCTGAAATCTCGGGGTCGATCTGGTTGTCGGGGACGTATTCGGCCAATTCGTAGAAGTTCTTCTTCGCCATGAGGTTCGGTAGGCCGAGCTTTCCGAAATACCCTTCGAAAAGGGGCTTTAGGAAGTCATTGCTGGCCTTGATGTTCGCGTCCCACGGAGACCCCTTGCCTAGTGTCTGGAGCGCGGATGAGACTTCATCGATCGCTTGGCGCATCGCGGCTAAGCGTCTATCCGATTCTTCGTTTGCGAACAGTGGGCCGCTCGCGGCTTCGATCGCCGAAGCTCTTGCATAAGCCTCCAAGGTGGTACGTGCGCATAAGTAGTTCTCGATTTCACGACGCCTCCAAATGAGGCATTCGACCGGGCCCATGTCCCCGGGCTCGCGCTCTAGCCGATCGAATACGACGACCCCCCGTAGCTGGGGGACCGCTTCTCGCAGCCCGTGGTAGTGCTCGCGAACCACAGCAGGCTTGTTCTCGACATACTTTACGAATGGCCGCTCAAGCACTTGCAACGCCCCTTCATGTCTCAACCGCCTCGCTAATGCGTGCAGAATTGCCAAATCTGTCGAGCCTTCGAGATATAGCACCCACCCGGTCTGCTCGGCCTGACAGTACTGTTCGAAACCAATCTCTCGGAGCGCCTTGAGCACCTGGCTTCCTCGGTCATCGATGCGGTGTGGCTGGCCCACGAAAGCCACGACTAGGTCCCGGCCGGCTGCCTCGTTGAGCAGCACCTCGGAATGACTTGCGGCTATGATTTGGCTCTTGCTCGCTCGCGCCACATCGGCCAGCAGGCGGTAGGTCTGACGTTGGCGAAGGATCTCCAGATGCGCATCGGGTTCGTCCAAGAGCAAGACCGCACCGGGATTTGCGTACATGTAGGCCAGAAGGAGGATGGTTTGCTGCAGGCCGCGTCCGGCCGAGGACATGTCAAGCCTCGTCCCGCGCTCGATGTAGCTCATAACGATCTCGCCGCGTTGAGGCAGGTAACGCGGCGGTTCGACCTCCATTCCAAACAGGTTCTTGATCTGCCTCGCCAACTGTGTCCAGTCTTCCTCCTGCTCTGTGTGAACTTGGAAGCAAAGGTTACGCAACACCTCCGCCGTGCGCCCTTCCCCCATCCGCACATCCACAGCGCCCTGCGCGATTCGCGTTTCCGTCGCCGCAAGTCCTGACATAGGCGGCAGAAACGCGAACCGCTCTCGTCCGGCTTCGTCTGGAACCGGCATACGCTCCGGAGTCTTGCCTTCAGCGGTACGAAGTGGCCGGCAATAGAACGACTCTTCGTTTGCATAGTCGAACTCCAGCCCGCAAGTCCAAGGCCGGTCGTTCGCGATACCTTCGACGACAATCTCGACTCGTATGTTGCTCGTGCGCTGCTGCCCATCGACCCTTTTCACGTTGCGAACGTGAAGATCACGCCATAGTAGGTTGGCGTCAGGAAGCGGGATCGAGACGAGGTCCCGCCGATTGACAGTAACCCCCGGGCGTTTCTCAGGGGTTTTCTTGCCCGATCGCTTTTCGTTCCAGCACTTGAGACCGGTGTTCCAGAGGGTCAACGCCTGCATCGCTGAAGTCTTTCCCGAATTGTTAGGTCCGACAAAGACAACAGGACTGCCGAGCTCGATCTCGACACTGCTGAAGCGCTTGAAGTTTCGTATCGTGAGCTTGGTCAACATACGCGGAATCCAGTTCGACCTGAAGTGTGCCGTCGTTTTATCGCGCCAGCGGCGTTCAACTACTGCGATGCCTTGCTCAACCCCGTAGCGATGTTCACGGCGCCCTTACAGGCGGAGCACGGTCCTTCCAAAAGTACGTCGTGCGCGTCAACAACTCTATCGTATATCATTGGTGTCGCTTCAAATCCATGGATTTGGCTTATAAGTTACTATCCTTCAACCACTTGCGGGAGCGTTCGGCCATTCGAGACTTGAATTCCCCTCGACGTGATCGATGGCTGGGAGCGTGCGACCGGGTGGCCCCTGGGAACGCCGCAATGCTCCGCGTATTCGATCGTACTTTTTGGATCTGTATCTCAGCAGACTCTCTTGTCCCACGTCAGGCGGCACTTGCTCTGGTGGTCCTCGTCGCGAATCGTGGCTTGTCAAGGAGTAAGTGGCCAAGTCAACTCGTGCCTCACCTCGCTAGGGCGAAGTCCACAGCTAGATTCGCCAATGAGCCGGCATTATGATTGAGCCCGCTACACCCGACTCGAATTAGGGGCTCGACCACAGATCTCAGCCTAGAATGGTGCCATGTCGCTGCGCCTTGCGTTGATTTGGGTCTTGCTGCCGCTTGCCACAGTTGCCCAAGACCGTCCGAATGTCCTGCTGATCGCAGTTGACGATCTCAATGACTGGGTGGGCTGCATGGGCGGACACCCCCAAGCGCAGACACCCAATATCGATGGCTTGGCCCGGCAGGGAGTGCTGTTCTCGAACGCTCACTGCGCTGCGCCGTTGTGCAATCCGTCCCGCACGGCGCTGTTGTTCGGTAAGCGCCCGACCACGACGGGGGTGGTCGGCAACATGGACGACTGGCGCAAGTTCGATTCGCTGAGCAACTCCGAATCCCTGCCGCAGTTCTTCCGCCGCAATGGCTACTTCACTGCAGCCGCGGGCAAGATATTCCATGCCAATCACGGAGGATGGCGCGGAGCTCTGACTCATGCCGAAGGTGCTCCCTACGCGGGACGCAGCGGCTTCGGCCAGCCGGAGGCTTGGGATGAGCGCTTCCCCGCCAAGACGATCCAGCTGCCCATGGCTCCGGTCTTGATCGACACCCACAGGAACGGCATTAATCACCATTGGGACTGGGGCCCGATCGACTTCAAGGCCGACGTGACCGAGGATGGCCAAATCTCAAAGTGGGCGGTACGCCAGCTGCGGGCCGAACACGAAAAGCCATTCTTTCTCGCGGTCGGGATCTACAGGCCGCACGATCCCCAATACGCCCCGAGCGAGTACTTCGACGAGCACCCGCTGGCGGACGTGGAGTTGCCCACGATTCTCGAATCAGACCTTGACGACGTGCCGCAGATCGCTCAGGGCCACATCCGATCCGCCAACAACTATGAGGCCATGATCCGCAAGCACAATGCCCTCCAGTCCGCGACGCGAGGGTACCTCTCGGCGGTCACTTTCGCGGACGCGATGATCGGCCGCGTCCTGCGCGCCTTGGGCTCCAGCAAGTACAACGACAACACCATCGTGGTCCTGTTCTCAGACCACGGCTATCACATCGGCGAGAAGCAGAAGTACCACAAGAGCACGCTCTGGGAGGAATCAACCCGCGTGCCGCTCATTGTCCGCTGGCCCGGCGTAGGAAGGCCTGGCGCCGTCTCGCAGCGAGCAGTCAGCCTAATCGACCTGTACCCGACGCTCGCAGAATTGACCTCGCTGAATCCGCCAGCCGACTTGGACGGTGAGAGTCTGGTTCCGTTGCTGCGGGATCCGGCAGCGGCGCGGAGCACGCCAGCGATGACTACGCGCCAAGGGAAGCATCACGCTATCCGGACGGACCGCTGGAGATACATTCGCTATGCCGACGGAAGCGAAGAATTATACGATCACGACGCCGACCCCATGGAATGGAAGAACCTGGCTGGCAACCGCGCGCACGAGGACAGTAGGCATCGCCTGTCGGCAGAGTTAGACCGCATGCTGGAATAGAACGGAGGCCGAGCCGAGGTTAGTGGATTTCGGGGCGGTCCTTCGAGCGATAGGGATGCTCGGATTCTTGCTGCTTCCTGAGGATCTTGGCGACGAGCGCGACCGCGAGCAGGACGCCGATTACGACCAAGATGTCCTCGATCCCGCGCAACGCCAAGAACAGGGCTCCTAGGAATGAGAACAGTAGGAGGAGGGCCGCGACGCGGATGACCACTTGGCGGAGGGTCCAAGCGCTCTCCTCGACTGGCGCCTCGTCATCGAGGACGGGCTCGTGTTCCCAGTCGCGATCCCAGTCAGGCATTGGTTGCAACGGCAGCTTTGGCTTTGGATCTACCGGTCGCCCGGCAAGCTGAGGCTCGGCTAATCGGTCAGAATTCCTTCCCGGTGTAGAGTTCAGAAACGAATGCCTCGTACCCGTTGTACATCAGCGTCGGACGCATCGAGTACATGAGCGACCCGCCCGGCCCCAAGGCAAGCAGCTTCTCCTGAGCTTGCGACCAGCGCGGATGCGGCTTCTTTGGGTTGACATTGGAATACCACCCGTACTCGGTCGGTGCAGCTTTGTTCCACAGCGTCGGCGGACGTTTCTTGGTGACCTCGATCGCCACGATCGACTTGATGTTCTTCAGGCCGTACTTCCACGGGATGATCGCCCGGATCGGTGCCCCGTTCTGCTTGAACAGCGGCTTGCCATACAACCCGGTGCAGAACAGCGCCAGCTCGTTCATCGCCTCGTCGAGTGTCAGCGCTTCCTCGTAGGGCCAGTCGTAGTGCGGTTGCGAGATGATCCCGGGCATCTGCGCGGGTTTGTGCGCGGTGACCATCCTGATGAAGCGAGCCTCGGGTTTAGGATCGACCTCCTTGAGCAGGGCCGACATCGGAAATCCGGTCCATGGGACCGCCATTGACCAAGCTTCGACACAGCGGAAGCGGTAGAGCCGTTCTTCGAGCGGGAAGCGCCGAACCAAGTCATCGATGTCGTAGGTCTTGGGGTTGTTGACCAAGCCCGAGACTTTGACAGCCCACGGGTCGATCTTGAATTGGTCGATCTGGTGCCGCACCTGCCCCTTGTCGAGGGTGAATTCGTAGAAGTTGTTGTAGCCGATTGCGATCGCCTCGGCGGTCAGTGGACGGTCCAAGGTGTACTTGGTGTTGCGCTTGGCGGGATACAGCGACTCGTCTTCGGCTGCGCCGTGAAGCGCGGTCGGCAGCAGGCTCGCCGCGCCTGCGAAACCCATGCCCCTGAGGATTTCTCGGCGCGAATGGAAAACGTCTTCCGGTATTGCTTGGCTCTCGGGAATTTCCCAGCCACGCGGGTTCTTGATGAGCATGTCCGCCTCGCAACCAAGCCGCCGAGAATGGCCCTATGTGTGACCAGCCTGACGACAATCAAAGAGTAGCATAGGGTTTGACTGGTCAGGGCCTGCCTCGGTTGCGTGCGAGCAGCACTCCCCGCCCGTCCGAGCGTGCCACTGCGCCTGGAACACGCCAGCTCACAGACCGGGGATCGCAGGCACGGGGGCTTGATGCCCGCGACCAACCGCTTGGGTCCCGGCGGGTCTGCGTTCCGACCGCGCGGTGATCTGACGTGGCCGCCCAGCTGGCCTAGCCGAAGTCTTGGGCGCCGATCATGCCTTTGAGGAAGTCCAGGTAGTCCGGCTGGCTGACGCGTTCGTACTCTTCCTGCGCGCGTCTTGCACGGGTTTCCAAGTCTAGCCTCGCCGCAATCTCGCCGGTGATGTCCGCGGCCCGGGTGGCGTTGATATGGCGGATCACCTTGCTGCACCGCCCGACGCCTTGAGCCTGGGCTACTTCGAGCCGTCGCGAGTACCACTCGCTGCTCAGAACCGACTCCCGTGTGAACATCTCGCGGAACTCCGGTGAATCGATCTTCAGGCCATCGTGCTCCCCAAACGCCATGATCGACAACAGCGCCCTGACCGGCGGGCAAACCGCGTCTGCCGAGCCATCCTCGAAATAGAGCCGGGCCGTCGAAGCGTGGGCTTCGGTGATATACCGGATGCCGTCAGCGAACGATGCCGGGTCCTGCACCTCGGGGCGCAGGATCGGATCGTCGAAGACCTTCATGGGATTGTCAAAGACCCTTGCAACGAAGCGCCGTGTGAACGCAGCATTGATGCGGTAGCCCAAGCGGCTGGCGAGCACCTGCTGCCCCGCGCACTCGTAGTCCTCGAGCTTTTCGAGCAGGCCCTCCTCGATCAGGAATTGCGGGTCTCGCTCCTCGGCCGACATGCGGCACCAAATCTCCGGCACCAAGAGGCTGATGTCGTGCAACATCTTGATCTCTGGGCCGATATGTCCCGCAGCTGTGGAATAGCCTCCCAAGCCCGTCAAGGCATAGCCCACGAAGGCAGCGTTGAGATCAGCAGCCGGACGCAGCGCGTTGAACGGTCCCTTGGTCAAAGCGCCCTCGCTGCCAAAGCCGGTCGTCGATGGGCTCTTGCCGGTCAGCGACGCTATAAAGTCCATGAACAGTTCGGGGAGCTCTTGGTAGTGGATCGGGTTGTAGACTGCCAGGCCGCGGATCCCGTTCGCTGGCTCAGGCGGGTTGTTCCTTCGTCCGACGATCACCGCGTTGACCGGAAAATGCACGGGCTGGAGTTCCTCTAGGCCTCGTGAGAGGCGAGCTCCCATCTCTGCGGCGTAGCGCTCGAGCGGTATTTCGATGTCGGGACGGTCTTGAAGATAACGCGGATTCTTGGTCGGGACGCCATCGATCAGACGCGGGTTAGCCGAGCACACTACGTGGCCGTTCTGTGCCGAGTTCGCGTTGACGAGGAACTCGCGCATCGGCTCGCTGAATCGCTCCAAGTCGGCTACCTTCTCGACCATCTTGCGAACGTCGGCCCCGGCCAGCGGCTCGAAGTTCGAGAGGAACGCCCCGCCTTTGGCTAGGTCAGCCTCGGTGCGCTTGTCCAAGCCCGGATGGATCGCATCGTCGGGGCGCTGGAACAGGCGGAATTCGCAGTTCTCCGCGAATTTGACACTGCCGTTCGCATGGTTGGCCAAGCCCGTCAAGTGCCGCGTCGGCACCACGGCCGAAGCGGTGATGTCGTCCCCGGTCTGGATCTTCTCTGCCGATACGAAGTCCTGTCGACATTTGAAGGTTCGCCAGGTCTGTTCGCCGAACACGCCGACGCGCAGGTAGGTGCCGACCAACTTGCGGTCGTGGTGAATCAATTCGTGCCCTGGCAGGCCGTTGAAGATATCGACGCGAAAGTGATCGCGCCATTCCGGCCCCCACTCTGGCTTGTAGAACCGCTTGATGATCAGCACCATCGAGTAGACGTGGTTGGGAATGCTGTCCAGCCATGCGTTGAACTCGTCGGTGTAGCGGGAGGAGGGGGTGAGTAGCTTGATCACGCTGCCGAGCGACCTGGCGCTGTCGAGAATAGGACGGCTCGGCCTGCTCTCGTACACCTTGCGCAGCGGCGAGTCTTGCGGCCAGCGATCGGAGTAGTCGCGATCGAAGATTGCCTGCACAGCATCGAAGTCCTTGTCCACGTCGGATACGAACACCGGGCCATACAGCATGTAGTCCCGCAGGGACTTGCTGATTTCGCTCTTTCCGCCTCCGCTGACCGTGCAGGGCTTGTGGCAAGAGACGCCCTCGGGAACCGTGCCACGGAGCCGCCAAGATGGGGCGGCAGGGTGCTTTTCCATCCGGATGCGATAGCCGGACGGCTCCATGTATATCTTGTCGGGGGCCAGCGGCAGAGAACGCTCCCGGCCGTCCTTGACCCAACGCACGTCTTGCGTGCGCAGGCTGACCTCGGCGCTCTGAGGGATGTAGTACAGGTCCGGGAAGGTCTTGTCCCGCCCGTAGCCGTCCGGGTGCAGATCAATCGAGCCCGGGTATCGCTTAGCCGCCGCGTCCAGTGTCATCGAGCCGTACTTGCTCGAGTGAGCGTGGGTCGACTCGCCGTGGTTATAGCTGGCGAAGGCTATCGCGCCGCCGGCGTGCTCCTCCTCGATGTTGCCCAGCAGGTTCGCTGCGTAGCCGAGCTGGGTCTTGACCTCCTTCTTGCAATAGCCGAAGTAGTTGTCGGAGATCAGAGTGACAATCACTCCGTCCTTCGTGCGGCAGGTGAGCTTGAACGGGCTGCCGGCGTTGTAGATCTCGCCCTCGTCCTCCCAGCACATGCCGTCGCGCTGCTGGCGTTCGGTAGCGTTTCGGACGTGGGGCAGGCCGACCTGCTTTTTCGTGACCGACTCCAGATGCGGGGCGAGGATCACCGCTCCGGTGTGGCCGCTCCAGCCGTCGACATCGAGGCCGGAGTCGTTCTCGGGCAGGAACGGATCGCCGGCATTGCCGAAGATCGATTCGACGAAGTCTAGATTGCTCACCAAGCCGCCGGGCGCGAAGAATCGAGTCTCCATGCGAAGGGCAGGTGAGAAGCCCGGGATCCCAGGGGCGACCAGCGGTCGCAGCAAGAGCGAGACGAACCCTTTGGCGGTCGGGTCGAAGGGCAAGGCTAGCGCGGTCTCGGGAGGATCCAGAGCAATCCGCAGGAGGGCTGCGAACGTCCGCTTTGGCACCGTTTTCTTGTCTGCCGGAATCGGCAGGCCGCCTTCGGCGACGTGGAAGGTGCCCTTGGTGGTGCGCCGGTCATTGCGAGGATTGTGCAGTACCCCGTTCGCGACGCGGTAAGAGCTGACATACGCGGACTGGAATGAGTTCCCGCGCTCCGGTATCGAGAGTTCGCGCGCCATGCCGTGCTGGTCCAGCACGAGCGTGCGCCCGGGAAGCCAGCGTCGGCCGCTGTCATCCACGCCGGCAAGGTGCGAGGCAAGGAATTCCTCGATGCGCTCATCCGCGCCGCAACGGTGGTCGAGCAGCAGCCGAGCCTGCTCGCGGTAGTTCGCAAGCAAGCTGGCAGCGGTCCCTGTGAACCCGGCATCGTCCGAAATGAGCCCGCCGGCGGCCAGCCGCAGCTTCACGTAACGCCGGAGTTCGTCGCACTCCTTGGCGCGGTTTTCCGCAGAAAGGCCTGGCGCGTAGCCAAACGTTCGCTTCAAGTCCATGCTTCACCGCCCCGTGCCATGTGGCTGTTCCATCCAGTTCTCTGCCCGATCCGGCCAATCGCGGCCGGGCTCGGTTACTTCTGTTCACGTTGCTGGGCTCGCGCCTCGGGGAAACGTCCAGTGTTCGGCAGCCCTCAGCCCCTCTGACTAGACGAAGTGTTGCGGCGACAGGGCCGGCCCCGGCAATGGCGACCCAGCGGGGAGATCAACGCAGCGTCCCCGGCCGACCATGGCCAACCCCTAGTTTACATCCGAGAACACCCCGGACCAGTGTCATCGCCCGTGTTGGCGATGGTACCCCGCACCTTCAACCGGATGCGATAGAGGCTCTGGTCCACCGTCACATATAAGAAGTTGGCTCCCGTGCCGAGCCCGAATTCAACATTGCTCGGTAGGCCGCTCGGGGGGCCGGGCGGCTCATCCAAAGCCTTCTTCTCCCCTTCCGTGAGCGGCGTCTCTTCCTCGTTCACGCCCGTCGACGTGGGCAGGAAGGCAATCTGCTCGCCACTGGGGTCCAGCACAAGGATTCCGGGCTTGGATGGCTCGCGGGCGGTCAGATAGAGATTGCCGTGCTCGTCCAGCGTCATGCCGTCGCAGCCAAATTTCGGGCCGAAGTCGTGAAACAGCCGCCGCTCGCCAGAAACCAGCCCGTCCGCCCCGAGCGGAAAGGCGTAGACTCGCATGGGGCCGCGATTGCCTGGCTCCACGCCTGGCATCCCGTCGCCGCCGTTGTTGGTCTCGGCAACATACAGCGTCCCGCCGTCGGGGCTCAGTGCGAGCCCATTGGGCTTGGTGACGTCGTGAGTGATCTCGACCACATCGCCACTTGGCGTGACGCGGTAGACGGCCCGCCACTGCAATTCCCGCGGCTCGTGCCCCACGTAGCGCGGATCTGTGAAGTACAAATTGCCCGCACCGTCGGCGGTGATGTCGTTGGGAGAGTTGAAGCGCTTGCCTCCGAAATTGTCGACGACCAAGGCGCGCTCCTTGGTCTCAACGTTCCAGCGCGAGATGCGCCGGCCGCCGTGGTCAGCACCTTCGGCGGCGTACAAGTAGCCATCGGGACCGAACGTCAGGCCATTGGACTTGTAGCTATTGGCAGCGAAGGTTTCGACCATCTTGGTGACCGGATCGAACCGGTGGATCCGACCGTGGTTCTCGCCACGCAGGATGTCCGAGAAATAGATCGACCCATCCGGCGCGACTGCGGGGCTCTCCGTCAGGCCACCCGCCTCGGTCTCGGGGCGGGTGTACAGCAATTCGAATCGAGCACTCGGATCGACGATCGCCTCACCCGTTGGAGCAGGCGCGTCTTCAGCGGAATATCCCGGTACGCAAAGTGTCGCAAGAGTGAATAGCTTCAGTGTCTTCACGACACTACCTCGTGTAGAACTTGTAGACGGTCGAGGTCTTGTAGGTCTCGCCTGGGCGCAGCACGGTAGACGGAAAGTCCGGTTGGTTGGGCGAATCCGGGTAGTGTTGCGTCTCGAGGCAGAGCCCGCTGCGGTGCTGGTAGGCTACCTGGCCTTTGCCGATGTGGTGGCCATCGAGGAAGTTGCCGCTATAGAACTGGACCCCGGGCTCGGCCGTGAGCACGTCCATCGCCCGGCCGGTCTCCGGCTCGCTGACCGTAGCCGCAAGTGCCAGCCCGTCCGCGTCACGGCTGATGACGTAGTTGTGGTCGTAGCCCGCCCCGAAACCTAGCTGTTCGTTCTCGTCGCCGATGCGGGCGCCGATGGCCGTTGGCTCACGGAAATCCAGCGGCGAGCCATCCAGCGATGCTATCTCTCCGAGCGGGATCGAAGTCGCGTCGACCGGCGTGTAGTGGTCGGCGTTGATCATCAGCACGTGGTCGAGGATAGGGCTGGCACCGCCGTCCTTGAGGTTGAAGTAGGAGTGGTTCGTCAGGTTGATGACGGTCGGCTTGTCGGTACTGGCCTCATAATCGATCTGTAACTCGTTGTCGTCCGTCCAGGTGTAACTCACGGTTGCCTCCAACCTGCCGGGATAGCCCTCTTCGCCGTCTTGGCTCACATAGGAGAACGAGACTCCGTCTCCTGACTCGGTCGGCGTTCCCTGCCAGATCACCTTGTCGAAACCCTTGATGCCGCCGTGCAGCGAGTTTGGTCCGTTGTTCACGGGCAGTTCGTAGGTCGTGCCGTCGATCTCGAACTTCCCGCCCGCGATTCGATTGGCATACCTGCCGGTGATCGCGCCGAAATATGGCGTGTCCGCCACGTAGGCGTCTAGGGTGTCGAAGCCGAGGACCACGTCGCCGAGGTTGCCGTCGCGGTCCGGCATGTTGAGGCTGACCACGATGCCGCCGTACTCGATGATGCCCACACTTGCGCCCGAAGCGTTGGTCAACGTGAAGAGCGTGACCGGCTCGCCCTCGATCACTCCGAACTGTGAGGTCTCGATCGAGCGCATGCTCTCGGGTTCGGTCTGGGTCGGGGCGCAAGCCCAAGCCAATAGTGCTACGACAACGGATGCGGCCCGGGCCGTGCGGGTGTGCTTGAATCGCATAGTGAGGCTCCTGTAGTTCTCCAGTGTAGTCTGAGGAACTTTCCGCCAGCGACACGACTTCGATGCCATGGTCCTAGTTACCGGTTCAACGGGTTTCGTCGGGAATCATGTGGCGCGCTTCCTCGCAAATCGCGGGGAGCGCCTGCGCTTGTTCATACGGCCGTCCAGCAACCGGGCCACCTTGGCTGGCATCGATGCTGAGATCGTCGTCGGCGACCTGCGCGATGCAGCCAGCGTGGCCGAGGCTACATGCGGCTGCGCTACAGTCTGCCACGTCGCCGCCGAATACAGCCTGTGGTGCAAAGACCCGCAGCGGATGTACGCGGCCAACGTCCAAGGCACGCGGCACTTGCTTGAGGCCGCGCTGCTAACGCGCGTCGAGCGTTTCGTCCACACCAGCTCCATCGGCACCATTGCTCCCAGTGACGACGGCTCTGCCGTGACCGAGGAGTCTCCGTCCTCGCTGGCGAAGATGACCGGGCACTACAAGCGCTCGAAGTTCTTGGCCGAGCGCGAGGTCCAGCGCTACGCCAGCCGCGGCCTCAACGTGGTCATCGTCAATCCCACCGCTCCGGTCGGAGAGGGCGACTTCAAGCCGACGCCAACGGGTCGAATCATCAAGGACTTCATAGACGGGCGCATGCCGGCGTATGTCGACACTGGACTGAACGTGGTTGATGTGCGCGATATAGCGCGCGGTCACTGGCTCGCAGCCGAGAAGGGACGGCCCGGCGAGCGCTATATCCTCGGGTCCGAGAACCTGTCTCTTCGTGAAATCCTCGAACTGGCCGCGGCCGCCTGCGGCCGCCAAGCGCCGCAACTGAGACTGCCCTATTTCGCGGCTTGGCTCGCCGGAGCATGCAGCACAGGATGGGCTCAAATCACGGGCGTGGCCCCTCGCGTGCCACTGGATGGGGTGCGCATGTCACGCCGACCAATGTTCGCGGATTGCTCCAAGGCGCGGCGAGAACTCGGATTCACTTCCGCACCGGTCCAGCCAGCCTTGGCGCGGGCCGTGGAGTGGTTCCAGCGATCCAGGGGTTGAATTCGGTCTGGGTGCTGCTCAGCCAGCATCAATGGACGGCCTGTGGCCGCCGCACATATGCACCGTTCTCAAGCCGTTCGAAGTAATAGTCGACACCAGGATGGTCGATCGGGGCATCCGAGGCGTCCGTTTCGAGGTTGCGCTCGGCCACGTACGTCTGGTGCTTTGTTCCATGCGGCAGTACGTGGTACCACGGCTGGTCCTTGGGCGGTCGGGAGCGCGCGACCTGCTGATACCATTCCTCGCTCCCGCTGAACACCGGGTCGACGTCGACCACGACGCCGCGGTATCCGAATAGTTTGTGGTGTACGAGTTCGCCGATGGCGAACCTTGCCTCTGAGCTGCCTGCCGCCATGACGCTTCCAGCGGTGCCCCCTACATGGCCCGCATCATGACGCCCTCGAGGGCCTTGGTGAACGGCCCAGGGTCTTCTATCTCAGCCCCTTCGGCCAGCATTGCGTAACCGTACAGTAGCTCGGCGAATTCGCGCAAGGCAGGGTCGGCCTTGTCGGTTTCGAAGCGCTCCTGCATACCCTTGACAAGATCATGGGTCCCGTTCACCTCAAGGATACGTTTCTGTTTCGGGGTGTTCGGGCCGGACATTCGCAGCAGCCGCTCCATGTGCGGGCTCATATCATGCTCGTCGACGGTCAGGCAGGCCGGCGAAGTCGTCAGCCTGTTCGACAAGCGAACCTGCTTCACGTGTTGCTCGAGATGCTTGCCGAGCAGACCGAACAGGTCCCCGAAGCGCTGTTCTTGATCCTTGCGCTCGTTCTTGGTGTCTTCGGCGGTGTCAGCGCCTAGGTCCAAATCGCCCTTGCCCGCAGAGCGCAGCGTCTTGCCTTCGAATTCGGTCAGCCGAGTCACCAAGAACTCGTCGACGGGATCGGTCAGGAAGAGCACTTCGTAGTCCTTCTTGATGAAGGCTTCGATCAGCGGAGAGTTGGCGACGATGGACCGGGACTCGCCGGTGATGTAGTAGATGTCATCCTGTCCGTCCTTCATGCGCGAGATGTAGTCCTTGAGGGTGGTCAACTTCTTGGGATCGTTCGAGGACTCGAACATCAGCAGCGGCGCGATGCGGTTCTTGTGCTCGCTATCGTAGTCGACGCCCTCCTTGAGTGCCCGTCCGAACTTGCCCCAAAAGTCGAGGTACTTCTCCTCGTCGTCGCGCTGAAGCTTGGCCAATGTGTCCAAGACCTTCTTCGCCAGGAACTTGCTGATACGTGTCAAATGCCGGTTTTCTTGCAATGTCTGGCGGGAAATATTGAGCGGAATGTCGGAGGAGTCCACCACGCCCCGCACGAACCGCAAGAAATGCGGCAGAACCGTGTCGCACCGCTCCATGATCATCACGCGCTTGGCGTACAACTGCAAGCCGTACTCGGCGTCCCAGACAAACAGGTCCGGCGGAGGTTCGGAGGGCACGAATAGCACGGATTCGTACTCGGACACGCCCTCGGCCTTGAAGCGGATGTGGAGCGAGGCGTCGCGCCAGTCTCCCGTAATGTGCTTGTAGAACTCGTTGTACTCCTCTTCTGTGACCTCGGATTCCGGGCGAGTCCAGATCGGCTTCATTGAGTTCAGTGTCTTGTCATCGACAACGTAGGTCGTCTTGCCGTCCGGCTTGACAATGCCCTTTTCGTCCTTCTCCCGCTTTTCCCGGCGAACCCGCTGGCGGATTGGGTAGGCGATGAAGTTGGAATAACGCTTGACGACGCTCTCAAGCTTCCACTCGTTCGTGAAGTCCTCAATTCCAGCGTCTGCGTCCACCGGCTTGAGGTGCAGGGTGACGCTGGTTCCGCCCCCCCGGCGGTCGCCGTCGGACAGCGTGTAGGTTCCGTCAGCTTCGGAGCGCCACAATGTCGAGGAGTCGTCTCCAGCCGCGCGCGTCTCCAGCACGACCTGGTCAGCGACCATGAAGGCCGAGTAGAAGCCGACACCGAATCGACCGATCAGTTCGGGCATCTTGTCGGAGCTCTGCTGCGAGCGCAGGCTCTCGAGCATCTCTTGCGTGCCCGAGCGCGCGATGGAGCCGATGTTGTCGATCACCTCTTGGCGCGACATGCCGATACCGTTGTCGTGGATCGTCAGCGTGCGGGCGTCGGCATCGGCCTCGAGGCGTATCTCCAGTTCCTCGCCCTCGCGAATCAGGTCGGGCTCGGTCAAGGACCTGAAGCGCAGCTTGTCGAGCGCGTCCGACGCGTTCGAGATCAGCTCGCGCAAGAAGATCTCCTTGTTCGTGTACAAGGAGTGGATCATCAGATCCAAGAGTTGCTTTGTTTCGGCTTCGAAGTTGCGAGTTTCAGTTGCAGTGGACATGTTTGCGTTCGGTTGGACCGATTGGCCGACCCCCTCGGTGGCGTGTATGCGGTAGTTGGGTTGTCTTCCTCTCTTGAATCTATTGCGATTCTGTGGGTGCCGTCAAGTGAGCGGATTGGCGCATGTGGCAGAATCCACCGGTGAGCAATTGTGGTCGGGGTCGCCCGCCCCCGTCGTGAGCCGGACCGTGTGGGTGGCGCAAGAACGCCGATGGTATTGGCGGCAACCTCCTACCACAGCGAATGACTCAACGCAGAGGGAGTCCCATGTTCCCGGCGGGCAGGTCGCGCTCAAGCGACCCCACGACCGATTCGCACCCCCCTATGACGCTTCGCAGGCTGTGATCGTCGGGCCATCCACTAGGCATGACGAAGAGCTTGCGTGGGATCCTGTCTCGCGGCGTGATACGCGGGACCAACACTCGCAACTAGTGCGACCGCTAGCGCAATAGCTCCACTTGCGAGATACTCGACGAACGATATCGAGTGTGTGATTCCCGCCGCAGAAAACAGGAGCTTCTGGATGGCCACTGTGACCAGCGTTCCGGTCATGACGCCCATGACACTAATTTTCATGACACGCAAGATCATTGGCCATGCGACCTGACTCGACCTTGCTCCGAGGCTCTTGCGTAAACCGATTTCAGCAGTGCGCCGGCTGCCGTAGAATGCCAACATGGCATAGACTCCTGCACCAGCGAGAATCGCGGCTACAAAGGCGAAGCAGGTAAAGACTAGGACGACTAGGCGCTCGGAAGCAGTTGACTCCGCAATAACGCTAGTCATCGCTTCTACAGTGACCGGGACGCTTTCATTTCCCGACCTAAGAGCCTTCCGAATAGAGGGTGCAACTGCTCTGGCTGACAGTGCCGTCTTGACGACAATCGAGGCCTCCCTCGTCAGGAGCACATATTGTTGGAACCCGTTTGGTGCTTGCGCGCCCACCTGAGCGGCGGGGAGGTACACAATCGGGTCAGTCCGACCGAATTCCAACGGTACATCGGCGGCGGTCCCAACAATCTCAAGCCACTCACCCCCTCCGGCGCGAATCCTCTCGCCGAGCCGCCGTTCAAGTTGAAGCTGCAACGCCAAGGACTCGCTGATGATGGCCACTCGCTCCGACTCTGCAGTGTCACGCGAGTTGAAATCTCGCCCGTCGAGCAGTCGAATACTGAGGGTGCGAAAATACTCCGGCGAAACGACTAGAAGCCGAGCGTTCGCAATGGCCTCTTCGTTTGAACCGCGACGGTTCACCGGAACTGGTCTAAGGAAACGGCGAGCACTCAATGGAAGCTCGGACACTAACGCAGCGGATTCGACCCCGGGCAGGGCTTGGATTCGCGAAAGAACATTACCATGAAACTGACGTAGAGACCGGTCTGATGCGAGTTGCGCCGATGGCCACAGTTGCGCACTCACGGCTGAATCTATCGAGATTGACTCGGCAGAAGTTGCTAGCAATCCGTTGAATCGAGTGATCGCAGTCACGCTCAAGGCAAGCAGCAGTGTGACGACTGCGGTGTGAAACAGCACCACTAGCGTCCCAAAGCGATTCTCAAACCTACCTGAGAATGCGGTGGATTCGCGGAGCGTCTCGGAAGGCCCAAGCCCCGCGAATGTCAATAACGGTATAGCGCTACAGATGAGTGCAGTGCAGACCCCGAGTGCGACTCCTAGGCCAGCTTCTGCCGGTTGAACGGAGAAATCGTGCACGCGCGGGACATGCGCCGGAATCAAACGCTCTATGTACTGGAGCCCGGCCCACGCCAGCACGTATGCGCCCACGGTAGAGAACAACGCGACTAGGACACCTTCGGCCAGCAGGCGCCTCAGGATCACAAGTTTTCCGGCTCCCAACGCCATCATGACTGCTACTTCGGGACGACGCTTGACGGCATTTGCACTGAGCAAGCCCACTACATTGGCACAGGCCAGAAACAACACTCCGCTGACGGCCAGTCCCGAAAGGAAGAGTGCTTCTCGACTATCACTCCTCTCGACGAATCGGCGCTGGATTGGGGAAATACGCACACCCCAACCACCGTTCGTCGCCTGGTGCTCGATTCCGATCCTTGAAGAGATCTCTTGTATCTCGCGGCGTGCAGTCTCCATGGATACGCCGCGTTTGAGCCGTCCGATCACAAGCTGCCGACGATCAGTCCTCGACGTGTACTCTTTGGGAGTCGCAACCGCTGGAACCCAAAAGTCAGCCTTGTAGCGACCGGCCGTATAGAACGGATAGCTGAAACTCTGCGGCATTACCCCGACAATCACGTAGGCGCCGCCCTCCAGCCGTATACGCTTTCCGACGGCTTCTGGATCGGCATTCATTCGCCGGTTCCAAAAATCGTAGCTCAGCAGCAAGACCTTCTCGTTCCCACCAGGCGCTTCTTCATCTGCAGCGAAGGGTCGCCCCAGCAATGGCGAGACCCCCAGCAGTTGCAAGAGACCCGAGGTGACACCGTAGCTCTGGACTCGCTCAGGGGTGCCAGACAGCATTACGGTCGGTGCCGACATCATCGGGACTCGGGCAATTCCTTCAAGTGTCGTGCTGGCGTCCCGCCAGTCCTCAAACGTCGGAATCGATGCGGGAACACCTTGGTCGCGGCTCTGGCCTGGCCGTGACTCAAACAAATAGATCAACCGTTCTGGACTCTGGTACGGCAGGTCTCCCCAAAGGAGCCCATCCACTAATCCAGCCAGAACGATGCAAGCCGCTACACCAGCAGCCAACTGCCCTCCGACCGCAATGAACAACCTGCGATTCTTGCCGACAGAGCGCAATGCGTACAACGATTCTTGCGCTAGCGACATGCTGGATCGGACAGCGACGAATGCAACTATCTGCGCTGCCTTCCCGGCCAGAACCTTACCAAACGCTCGCCTCGGGTGTCCAAATGCAGGTGGGCTAGGTCTCGGTGAGCACCATTCGAGTTGGTGTGCTTGGGCAGCTAGTGGATTGGGTGTACAAGTGCTCCTTCCTCAACTGGGCGGTTGCGCCCTTTCTCCAGAAGCTGTTCGCCGAGTTGCGGAGGCTGCTGCGCCCGGCCGCGCGCCAGTGCGGAAAGCCGTGGTGTCCAGCGCCAGCGACCGTGCCGCTCGTCCTGGCACCTGCGAATCACCGCCATGGCCGGAAATCCCACTATGCCACAATCCCACAGGCGCGGGCGTGCGCCATCGTGTTCGGTCGTTGTCGATCCGACAAGGACCATATTCTGGCCTGCGCAAGGAGTTGTCGCGCGCCGGGATCTCCCCTGTAGCGCAGCCCGTCCGGGGGAACTCTTACTACGAGCCCCGGTAGGAGTCCTATTGGAATCGTAAGTGTGCCTTGCTACCCTAGCGAATCATCGGAGAGTCGGGGCCAGTACTCGAAGAGTGTCCCTTCTGTGGAACGACCATTCGGCCCGGTGCGATCGTCAGCGCGGCGTGTGGCGCCTCCAAGAACAAGAAGACACTAGCTTCGGTCCGCGCCGTCGGCAGCACCAGCCCCAACTGCTCCGCCAACCGCAGCAGGGCATTGCGCGCCGCGATCGCGCGCACCTTCCCCCGTGCGTTGCGCCACTCGTCCCGCTCGCACAACTCGCAGGCCAATGCCGCGAGCGACAGCCCGCCGCAACGCCAGTTGCAGCCTGCGCACGGTCGTTGCGGAAAAAACGTCTCGCCGCAAGAGGTTTGGCACGCAAACGCAATTCGTCAACACCTCTCGAGCGCAACACTCGAAGCCGTGCCAAGACCTTGTCCGGCAGTGGGTTAGCGATCCGGGCTGTACAACCGGCACAGGGGCCGCGCACGGCCTGCAGTGCTCACACGGCGGTTCACCCATGGGAGGGCCTCATCTTGATGCAGCCGGGGGGCGCGTCAACCCTCTCGCCAGAGAATCGTGAAGAACTTCGGCCGGCGAGCGTGGCTTCTCTGGGGCCCCGTCAGCCAGCGGCCGGGGCCCCTCCGCTGGGCTTGCTAGAAGCGGAATCCCACCCCGAACTCGACCGCCCCTGCCAGCGAATTGTTGGGGTCGTCCATGAGGCAGGAATAGCCCGCCCGGACGGTGATGCGAGGTGCCAGGTCCTCGATGACGCCGAACCGGGCGATCAGGACCGTGCCGCGGCCCCAGAAATCCCATTCCGTGTACTGCTCGCCGCGGACGAGGACCGGGACGGTTTCCTCGGCATCCTCGTACACGAAACCGCTGTCGTTGTGGGCATGGCGAACCTCGCGGAAGCGGTCCCGGACCTAGTACCACTCAATCCCTATCCCCGCACCCACGTAGACCGAGAACCGGTTCTGCCGTAGCATCCACACGAGCGAGGGTCGGAGGGTAGCGTACCACTGCAGTCGCACGTCATCGTCCACGGCCTCGGGGTTCCGCTCGTAGAACTCGCGGCGGTAGCTGTCCGCTTGCAGCTCGATCAGGTCGGTCTGCCGGGTGTCCCCGGTCGCGTCCACCAGGACCGCCCAGTCCCTGCCGAGCGGAACCAGCACCCCAACCCCGGCCTGCGGCTGGAAGGGGGCCCAGCGGGTGCCGGTGCTATAGAACCCGGACAGGCCGTAGAGCTCGAAGCGGGGCTCGGCTTGCTGCGCAGGCGCTGCCGCCGCCGCCAGAAGCACAGGCGGTACCCGGCGGACGCGCATTGCTCGTCAGAACCGGTAGCCGATGCCAACCGTTGACTGGAGGAACGGGTAGAAGCCCATCCGTACATCGGGCGCGATGAACAGGCGTTCGGTCAGGAACAGTCGTATCCCGCCGCCCCACGTGACCGCGATTCCCGGACCCGATTCCCACTCCAGCTCGTCGTTCTCGCCGGTGGGCCACTGATCGAATCCCAGAACGAGCCCGACCCCGCCGCCCAGATACGGTTGGACCCGCCGTTCCGGCCAAAACCGGTACTCGAAAACGGGGGTGATCAGAATCCTCCGCCGCTCGTAGTAGTCCCACCCGTAGATCTGGCCGTGCAGGAACTCGAGACTGACGCGCAACCGCCTTCCCTCCTCGATGCCCACGGCCACACCCGCAAGCCACGCCTCGGGCGGCGTGTCCTCCAGTCCGATCCCATCGCCGCCGAGAATGCGGATGTCCGAGAGACGCAGATCGGCCGCTTCCACCACTGGGGGGAAGGCGAGTACCGCCAGAACGGCCGCTGCCAGCAGTCGGCAACGCACGGGAGAGGTGTTCTTCATCCAGGAACCGAACCAATCCTATCAGTTCAGTCAGTCAGTCAGTGACAAGTGCGCGAGCGAAGCGATTGACCTAGCTAAGGCACAATTGCTAACTTAGGAGTTCTGTCCCGACTGAGACCGAGGAACCAACATGAGCAGACAATGCACCTTGAAGGGCAACCCATTTGATTTGCAGGGAGATGGGCTGAGCCCCGGTGATGCCGCCCCGGATTTCACACTGGCCGGCAATGACTTGTCGCCCGTGAAGCTGGCCGACACTAGCGGCGTGCGGGTGATCAATGTCGTGCCATCGCTCGACACGCCGGTTTGCGACCTCCAGATCAAGCGCTTCAACGAAGAGGCCGCCGGTTTGAAAGATGTCGCCGTGTATTGCGTGAGCTGCGACCTCCCCTTTGCCCAGGGTCGCTGGTGCGGCGCAGCGGGCGTCGACAAGGTGACCACGCTGTCTGACTACAAGGACGGCAACTTCGGCCTCGCTTGGGGCACCATGATTGATGACCTCAAGATCGAGTCCAGAGCGGTCTTCGTGGTGAGCGAGCACAACACCATCGTCCACGCGGAATACGTGCCCGAGGTCACAGACCATCCGGATTACGACGCTGCGCTGGCGGCCGCGCGCGGCGCAGCGTAAGTCAGCTGTAGAATAGGCCCCTGAACAGGGGAAGCGCTCTGCACCCGTTGCGCTGAGGCTTGCGGCCTCGCGGGCGTCGCGACGCTCGGCCACCAGAGCAGCGCTGCCTTGAGCAGGTGCATACGTCAGCCATCGGATCCCCGGTGGCCATCCGGCAAGGACTCGCGGAAGAATCGCAGCCAGTTTCCGCTAAAAATCTGGTTTACTTGTGAATCGTTAAGACCGTGCTGGATCAGCGCTTCTGCGATTCGGTGGAGGTCGGCGATTGTTTCGAGGCCGAGCGGGGTCTGCTCGGTTCCGAACCCGCCGTCAAGGTCGCTGCCGATCGCAATATGGTCGGTGTCGCCGGCGATCGAACAGATGTGGTCAACATGCGCGACCACCGACTCGAACGATGCCCGGGGGCGGTGGCTGTCCCCCCTGACGTATCCCGGCACGAGCATCCATTCGTCCATCACCACGCCGATCACGCCGCCGCGATCCACAACAGCCGCGATCTGCCGATCGCTCAGTTGGCGATCGTGCTCAACGAGCGCGCGGCAGTTTCCGTGGCTCACAAATACCGCGCCATCAAAGAGATCGAGTGCTTCCTCTAATGCGGTGTCGGCAGTGTGGACCAGATCCAGGATGAGGCCAAGCCTCCCGAATTCGTCCAGAAGTTCCCTGCCTTTGGCGGTAAGCGGGCCATCGCCGCCAGTACCCATCGCGTAAGCGCTTGGCCCGTAGTGGGCTAAGCAGGCGGTGCGCAGCCCCTGTTCATACCACCAACGAGCTTGAGACGGCTCGATGATCGGGTCGCAGCCCTCCATGCTCAGGATCAGTCCCAATGGCGCGTCAGGATCGGCCCAGAGTCGATCAAGTTCGTCGCCGGACCCAATGAGGCGAACGTGCCCTTGTTGCTCCAGCAGGCGGTAGTAGCCCAACTGCCCCTGGGCCGCTGCGCAAGCAATCGTCTGGTTTGCGAAATCCAGATCTTCGCGCAGGATGACCGGTCCGTGGTTGCGCTCGCCGATTTCGCCGAGGTTTGCATTGAGGTCGGGCAACTCGTCCGGGAACGAGCGACACAGGAGTGTTCCAAGGCACACGCGGACATTCGCGCGGCGCATCTCCGGAAGGCTCACGGTGCACTTCCCTCGGGAACTCCCGCTCATTCCGGCCTCGATTTCCCGCATGCGGTCCAGCTCAAGGAGCTGGTCCCGGTCGTAGGACAGGGCGTTCCAAGCGATGTCTAGGTGGCCGTCGATGATGGGTCGCATGGTTGGGTCACATCACCTTCGGAATGGAATTCCACCAAGTAGTCAGAGCCCCTTTGAGCCGTGCTACCACATCTATGTGGTCGTCGGCTACATTGGCGGTCTCATCGAATCCCGAACTGAAGTCGTACAATTCCACGCCGCCCCCATCGGGGTTCATCAGCAATTTCCAGTTGCCGTCCCTGACGGCGAGTGCAGGGCTGCGGTCTGATTCCAGTCCCGGGCGCAAGTAGCTCGGCTCCCGGCCGTACTCCCAAAAGATCGCTTGTTGCCGTAGGGGCTCATCTCCTTGAAACGCCCCGCTCATGTCCAGCCCGTCAAACTCCACGTCCGGCGCCGGAATTCCAGCTAGGCGACAGAAGGTGGGGAATAGGTCAACCGCGGTGACTACGGACTTGGAGTTCGTCACGCCAGCGGGCGCTGTGCCCGGCCAGCGGACGATCAGAGGCTCGCGAATTCCGCCCTCGTAAAGGCTCCACTTGCGTCCGCGCAAACCGTTCGTCTTGCCCGGAGGATCGTAGCCCTCGTCGTAATATCGCTTCCACGCAGTGGGCCCATTGTCACTGGCCAGCACCAAGATCGTATCGTCGCTCAAGCCAAGGCTGTCAACCTCACGGAAAAGCCGCCCCAGTTGCCGATCCATCTCGTCGATCACCGCAAAGTACTGCTGCCGGTACGGATTCGAGGCAAACTTCGCGAACTTGGCGAGGAGTTCATCCTTCGGGAAGAAGCGGTCATGGACGTCGTTGAGCCAGACGTGGAGATAGAACGAACTGTCTTGGTTCCTCAGGATGAAGTCGATCGCTCGATCCACGTAGATCTCGGTCATCTCGTGCTTGGGCACATCGCGGATCTTGCCTTGACCAAGCTGCTTGCTCTGCTCCGATAGACCGCCTGGCGGGAGAATGCGATCCCCGAGCCCTTCGAACGATACGAGCGACTCGTCAAAGCCGTAAGCCTGGGGCAGCGGTGCGTCATCGACGTCGCGCCCCCCGCCCATGTGCCACTTCCCGAAGTGCGCCGTTGCATATCCGGCATCTCGAAACGTCCGCGCGATAGCAGGAGCGGCCGGGTCAAGGAAATCCCGCATGCCGCGTTCCCGGTTGCGCTCGCGGGAGTTCAGGTAAGAATGAATCATGTGCCGGGCCGGGTACTGGCCCGTGGTGATTCCAACTCGTGATGGCGAGCATATCGGCGAGGCGACGTAGAACTGCTCGAATCTGATGCCCTCCGCGGCCAAGCGGTCGATATTGGGGGTCGAAACGTCTGTGTTGCCATAGCAACTCAGGTCGCCGTAGCCCATGTCATCGATGAAGACAAAGACGAAATTCGGCCGATCCGCAGCGATGGCTGCGACGCCTGTGGTGATCAGAGCAAGAAGAGTCCGATAGAGCATGCGAGTCATCCGGGCCGCTCAGGCCAGCCAGGTGGTTTCCGCATGATACCCCGCCCAACTTCCCCGGCCGCTCCCGGGGCGCCTGCCCACCGCCAGAGTTCCTGCACGTACAGCATCACGCCGGCAAGCGAAAGACTCACCGGAACAGAAGTTCCTGAGCCGGTGCGCCCGTATATGGATCGGCCAAACCGGGCAAGTGTGGCTTGCGCTGCTCGAAATGGTCTCGGATGGACCACATCTGGACTCGCGGATACTCCTCGCTGCCGATTCGGATATGCCCCATGCGCGTCATCTCGCGCTTTGCGGCGGATGTGGGCTCAACGTCCAATGTGATGTAGACGCCAAGGGCTGCTCGCTCTCGTGTGACCACGCCGCAGAAGTCGCGCAGGTGTGACAGCGAGAATTTTCCGGACTTGACTTGACCCAAGACAAGTGTGGGGAGTTCCTGGCCTTGTTGTTCTGATCGTCCACCCGCAAGAAGGCGCCCTCTGCCATCGATACCTTCGTCTCCAGTCTGTTTCTGGTTCGGGGCCAACCCTGGAATGCGCGTGACGGCCCAAGCCTCAAAGTCATGTCGATTCGCCCGAGCCAAGGAGCCCGCCGCATGCATGTCCATGAGAATACCCTCGATCTTCGGCTGCACTAGTCTTAGCCGCCTTGTGGCGATGAGATCAATGGCATGCGCGGAAATGTCGACGCCAGCCCAATGGCGTTCCAAGTTATGGGCCGCCTCGATAGTAGTGCCACAACCGCAAAACGGATCGAGCACAGTGTCACCCGGATTGCTGCTGAGCTTGATGACACGCTCTAGAAGTTTGAGTGGCTTCTGGGTAGGATAGCCAAGGCGCTCCTTGGACTGCGAGTTGATCGGGCTGATGTCGTCCCACAGGTCTTGTATCGGACGTCCCTCAAGTTCGTCCAAGTATCTCTTCTGCCTGATACCCCCGCGACTTGTGAAGTGGAGCCTGCCCTCTAAGTCCAGCCGCTTCATCGTCTCTCGTGGGACTCTCCACAGGGACTTCGTGCCCTTGTATTCGTACTCGTAGCCGCCACCAGATAGGCCCTTAGCTGTGAGGTTGTCGTCCATCCAAGCCCGACCATCGGGATCCTTGTGGCGGAACCGACTCTTGTAGCCATCGTCGTAGGGCATGAATTGCTGGTTCCAAGTCCATTCCGCACTCTTCGTGTACAAGAGCAGCCTGTCTGTGATGGCACCGCACCGTTTCGCGTCGCTATGCGCAGACGTCCGACGCCACACGATTTCATTGACTAAGTTCTGCCCGCCGAAAATCTCATCCATGATGACCTTCAGGTAGTGGCTTGCCGTCGGGTCGCAGTGCACAAAAATGCTTCCCGTGGACTTGAGAATTCTATGCATCTCAGCAAGCCGTTGAGCCATGTAACTGAGATACGCCAGCATCCCGCATTCCCGCAGTGAGTTCCGGAGCCACGAAATCGACAGGTGGGCGGGATGTGCAATCGCACGTTCGATGGCCTCCATTCGCGTGGCTGCTGCTCGGTCCCATCGCCACGTGTCGTTGAAGGCCCGGACCTGGGCCGGAACACCGTTACCCTTCCCCCAGAGGATGTTGTAGTCGGTCTTCGAATTGAATGGCGGGTCCAGGTAAATGAGGTCGACCACTTCTCGCTGCCATTTCTGCATCCACTCCAGACAATCGCCGTAGTACAGGGTTCCGGGAGTCATCGCAGTGTCCCCTCCACAGTGTCATGCCACCTTCGCTTGCGCGGGCGTGTCTCCGTGCGAGTCGCACGACCATGATGGAGGGCCTTGGTGGCCTGAGCCTCCCCTCTCCCGCTCGCCAGTGCAAGTGTAACTAGAATGCCAGACTTCATTGTCGGTCTTTCCTCCTTGGTACCGAGTACCTCGTGCCCCACGCGGTCACACTCAACACTCAATTCCACCATCTGTTGCCCTGCTGGATTCACGACTGTGAAGAATCCATTCGCAGTAGTTGATTATAGCAGTTTATTTGAGTATTGAATTGTATTTATTCGTAAATATATCGTTTCTGAGGCGAGCGTGCGGATTCAAGTCGCAGATCACAGACGTAGTTGGCATCTGGCGGGGTTAAACTAGAATCCCGACGCGTAGCATCGCGCCGATGGCTTGGTTCCCGCCATCGCACAACCTCATGAACCGCAGACACCTGCTAACCGCCGCAGCCGCCACGGCCGCTTCCTACAAGAAGATCCTCGGAGCGAACGACCGCATCCAACTTGGGATCATCGGTACCGGCAATCGCGGCGGCCAAGTCTGGAAAGAAGCCCTCGAACAGCCCGATGCGGACCCGACCGCTGCCTGTGACGTCTACGAACCCCACCTAGAGAGCGCCCTGAGCGCATCCAAGGGTCGCGCCAAGGCCTACAGGGATTTCCGCTCGCTCCTAGAGCACCGTCCAATGGACGCCGTCCTGATCGCCACGCCCGATCACTGGCATGCGATTCAGACAATCATGGCGTGCCGGGCTGGGCTGGACGTGTATGTGGAAAAGCCGCTGTCTCTGACGGTGCAGGAAGGTCGCAAGATGGTGGATGCTGCCCGCCAGCACGACAGGGTCGTGCAGACTGGCAGCCAGCAGCGGTCGGGCCCGCATTACATCGAAGCCGTAGAGCTTGTGCGTGCCGGCGAGATTGGCGACATTCACCACGTCGAAGCCGGAATGGAACGCAATTCAATGCCGGGGTTCGGAACCCCTCAAGACGCCAAGCCACCGGCTGATTTCAACTACGACATGTGGTTGGGGCCCGCGCCAGCCCACCCGTATAACCCACTGCGAGGCCACTACCACTTCCGTTGGTTCTGGGACCAGTCTGGCGGCCAGATGACTAATTGGGGCGCGCACAACATTGATATCGCTCGCTGGGGCATGGGCGTTGAGTCCCCCAGTTCCGTGATGGGCTGCGGCGGGAGATTTGCCATTCAGGACAACGGCGAAACGCCCGACGTGCAAGAAGTGTTGTACGAAGTCGATGAGGGCGTCCTGACTTGGTCGGTTCGCGAACTCAACGGCACTCGAGGTTCCTATCTCGTCTTCCACGGCACGAAGGCGGACCTTGACGTCGACCGCAGTGGCTACGCGATTCGTGGCCAGAAGTGGCAGCGAAAGGATCCGGCCATGGCCGGCGATCGTGAATCGAGGCCGGAGAACGCCTCGCGAAAACTTACGGCACAGCACCTGCGCAATTTCCTCGACTGCGTCAAGAGCCGCGAGCGCCCCAATGCCGACGTGGAGATCGGCCATCGCACGGCGGTGTTCTGCCACTTGGGCAATATCGCCACCCGCCTCGGGCGGTCCTTGCAATGGGACGGCGAGAATGAACGGTTCCTGGCGGACGAAGAGGCGAACCGCTCGTTGTCAAAGGCCTACCGCAGTCCTTGGACGCTGGATATCTAGCCGCAGCGCGATGGGTTGGGCCGGTGCGGCCGCCCCGGCAAGGAAGGCACTACACACGTTCGCGGAGCGTTCGAACGGGACGTGCCGCGATCAAGGCGATGCGTCGTCGGCTGTCGTTTCCAGCTTCTCGATCACCCGCCGGACAGCGTCCACTACCACGTCTGGCTGGTCGTGCTGGACGAAGTGACCCGCACCGTCCACGACTTGCCACTCGCTGTTTGTCGACATCCGGGACAAGTCTTCTTGCAGGGCCTGCCAAGACTCTGCCCGCCTCCGGCCTTCGCTTAAGACCACGAGCGGCTTGCTTCCGAGGTCGACAGTACTGTCGGTAACTTGCCGCAAGCTCTCGCGCAGACCAGACATTTCCCTCGTGGCGGTCCGAAGTGTGCGACTGGTCATCAATAGTTCCCTTTCCTGCTCTCGTACCGAAACGTCACGAGACTCTGGATTGCCAGCCGGCACGGGAAAAAGCAACCGCACAATTCCAATCGGTCCAAGGGTCTTCATCGCAAACGAGATAGTGTCGATCTCCTGTAGGTCCAGCGTTCGATGGGCTTGGTCTGGATGTGAGGAGTCCACCAACACCATACCCGTGAACTCATTCGGAAACCGTGTAGCGTACAGCTGCATCAGCAGGCCTCCAAACGAGTGCCCTACAAGAATATAAGGAGGTTGTGTATCAGTGCTTTGCAAGAGCACTCTCAACTCTTGCACAATTGTCTCGGCGGTTCTTGGCGAAGTGGTGGGCTGGCTCCAGCCATAGCCCGGCCTGTCGTACGCGCAGACTCGCGTGAGTTCGGCAATTTCGGAAAACACCGACATCCACGTCAGCGAACTGCCGGGTAGGCCCGCCTCGAGGATCACGGTCGGGGAGCCTTCTCCTGCACAGAGCACATGAACCTTCCGGCCATTCAACTCGACCAGGCTGCCTGGTGGTGGATTGTTGCGCAGACTGAGGTGTGACAGCACCGCCTGAAGTCCCGTTGTCGCGATGATGGCGACGAAAACCGCTGCGCCCACCCACAGGACGACGCGCTTCAACGACTTGTTCACTCAATCAGTTAGACGCCGACTGAGCGGAGTGAGTTCCGTTCCTAAGTTCCGCCGCCGCCGCTTCCTATAGAAAGATCCTCAGAGCGAACGGCCGCATCCAGCGTCCGAATGCCGACGTCGAGATCGGCCATCGCAGTGCGATGTTCTGCCACTCGGGCAATATTGCCACTTGCCTCGGGCGGTCCTTGCGATGGGACGCTGAGACCCACTGGTTCGGGGAACACGATGCCGTGAAGCACTCGTTGTCAAAGGCATGCCGCAGTCCTTGGAGGCTGGGCACTTAGCCTCGTCGCAATGGGTTGGGCCCGGTGCGGCGGCTCTCGCAAGGAAGAGTCTGCACGCGACCGGCAAGCGTTCGAGCGGCAGACACCGGGATCAAGGCACTGAACTGTCGGCCCTAGCTTCCAACTTCTCAATCACCCGTCGGAAAGCATCCACTACAACATCTGGCCGGTCATGCTGAATGAAGTGGCCAGCACCGTCCACGACCTGCCACTCGCTGTTCGTCGACAGCCGAGACAAGTCCTCTTGCATGTGAAGCCACCACTCCATTTGTCGTTGTCGCCGTCCTCCAGTCAAGACTACGAGCGGCTTGCTACCGAAGTCCACAGAACTATCCCCAACCTCCTGCAGGCTTTGGCGCATGACGGACATTTCGTTCACCACGGCCCGGAGGCTTCGATTGGTCATCAATAGTTCCCGTTCCTGCTCACGTACCAAAATGTCGCGCGAATTCGGATCACCCTCCAGCGCGGGAAGCAGCATCCGGGCCAATCCAAGTGGCCCCCCGACCTTTAGTACCAGTACCAAGCCCTCTAGCTCTTTCATGTCCGACGTGCGATGGATCTGATCGGGATGTGAAGAGTCCACCAACACCACACCTTCGAAGTCATTGGGAAACCGAGCGGCGTACAACTGCATCAACAGGCCTCCGAAGGAATGCCCTGCGAGAACATAAGGTGGTGTTATTTCAGCGGTTTGCAAGAGCATTCTTAGCTCTTGCACGATTGATTCGGCATTCCGCGGCGAACTGGTGGACTCGCTCCAGCCGTAACCGGGCCTGTCGTAGGTGCATACTCGCGTTAGTTGGGCAATCTCGGGGAATACCGACATCCATACCAGCGAGCCGAAACCCGGCTGGAGGATCACCGTTGGGGAGCCCTCTCCGGCACACAGCAGATGAACTTGCCCTCCGTTCAACTCGACTAGTCTGCCTGGCGGAGGATTGTTACGAAGGCTGAGATGCGATAGCAAAGCTTGAAGCCCCGCTGCCGCGATGACCACGACGACAATCCCCACGGCTGCCCAGAGAGCGATGCGCTTCATGCGCTTCAGCCACCTGTTCATTTGGTCATTCAGACACCGACTGAGCGAAGTGAGTTCCCAGGCTCAGCGACTACTAGCGAAGTTGCAACGCAGCCGCATTCAGTCAATGCTCCGCACGGCGGCATCCGTCGAAGCCAAGACCGTGCCGCGCGGGGCGCGGTCGAATCGGGATCACGGCCAATCCTAGGACGCAATCTTGTACAGCGTGGAGTACGTTCGGATGAGCAGCCCGGAATCAACGATGGCAGGCGTTGCCATGCACATCTCCCCCAGCTCGTTGGCTCCGAGCAGCTTGAACTCTGGTCCCGCTTGGACGACAAACGTGGTGCCGGCCTCGTCGAGACAGAACAGCTTGCCGTTATACGCCCAAGGGGATGCCGTGAAGTTCATGGAATCACGCGATACGCGCTGCTTGCCGTAGACCTCTTCGCCCGTCTGCGCATCGTGACAGGTCAAGAATCCGCGGTCGAAGAGCGTATAGTAGTGCCCCCTATAGACCAATCCGGAGGGATGGTACGGGCCGCCTTGCGGGACGCTCCAAACAATGTACTCGTTCGACGTCACGCCTTCCGGAAGAGTAATATCGCCAGAGGCTCCAGGACGGATCGCGTAGATCGGGCGGTCTTGGCTGCTCATGTAGCCTGAGGTCACGTACAGGAGTCCGCCTGAGGAGAATGGTGTGGGAATGGCAAGAGTCGACAAGCGCTTCAATTCCCACAGCAGCTTCCCGTCAAGGTCGTAGGACCGGAGCTTCTCTCGGCTCATCGAAATGATCTCGGTGCGCTCTCCGTTTTCCCAGATGAACGGAGTGGACCAACCGGTGCCCTCTTCGCGGTCCACGCGCCAGATCTCCTGTCCCGTCTGCTTGTCTAGGGCAACCAAGTACGACTGGTCCTCGCTGTCGTTCGCAATGTACAGCCGACCGCCATGCAGGGCCGGCGATGAAGCCGTGCCGTAGCCCCACCGAGTGCGCACCGGCGGCCACTCCTTCGACCAGAGCACCTTGCCGTCGTAGTCGAGACACCATGTCCCGAGATCCCCGACGTGCGCGTAGAGGCGCTCGCCATCCGTAACGCAGGTCTCAGAAGCAAATGAGTTCTTGCGGTGACGGCCAACTTTTGGCACCGCACGATGCAGTTCGGTCTGCCACAATTCCTTGCCGCTGCCGAGGTCGAGGCAATGCGCGAGCCAGCGATGCTCGTCGTCCGGCCTCGGGCTCTCGACCGCGCCCTGATAGAAGCCCCCCTCGGGAGTGAGTGTCATGCTGGCGGCACGCGCCGAGGCCAGAAAGATCCGGTCGCCCCATGTGATCGGCGACGACCAGCCGCTGCCCCCGATTGCGGCCTTCCACGCGACGTTCTCGGTCGTGCTCCAGGTCTCCGGCAACCCCGCTTCGGTAGCTGGGACGCCGGTCGAATCTGGCCCGCGGAATTGAGGCCAGTTGGCCGCAATGCTCGACACCGCCAGCGGCGCTGCCACAATCGAAAGAAAGCTCCTACGGCTCAGCATCTCCTCATCCTCCTCACTCTGGTAGGGATTGTCAGCCACACCACATCGCTCAAGAACGACGCCTTCTACTCTAGCGCCCTCGACACACCTATGCACTCCGGCTACGTAACTCGCGTTCGCCCCTGCCTCGGGAGACTCGCAGCTGGCGCCAGTGGCCTGGAGCCTGTGTAGAACTCTAGGCTAAACAACAGCAACTTTGTCTTTTCCTGTTTTGGGCCTGAAAAGATAAGAGGAGGAATGGGTGACCTAGCCAGGAGCATCAAGCCTGTGACCGCAACATTGTGCCTGTCCTAAACGAGCGGCATCCTCTGCTATGGGCCTTGGCGGCGGCCAAGGCGATCTGGTGAGGCAATGAGCGTGACGGACTCGCGCCCGAAGGCGCCGCTGTTGCGAATCGGTGAGGCGCCGGAGCTGCCCGACGACGAATGGGTGCTGTCCGGAGAGGATGGTGTGGAACGCGCCACGCAGCGGTACTACCGGCCCGGGGATTTGGATGGAGGGCTTCGAGAGGCGAGTCGGTCGGCGGTACAATCACGTCGATCAGGGCTGGAGGGGTTGAACGGCTGCGCGAGAACCTGATTCACTGGAACCTGCC
>LXNI01000271.1_pt1 | contig 66115 bp, 59 predicted proteins | sample 809091 | NCBI WGS metagenome assembly LXNI01 (sample SAMN04870527, study PRJNA318959) | sponge metagenome | biome: 01000161; feature: marine sponge reef; material: water | host: Sarcotragus foetidus | place: Greece: Milos, Mediterranean Sea | collected 2013-05-29 | depth 5-7 m
GGAAAGACTCGGGCTGGATATCCGCCTGTTTTCGCTGCGCCACCCGACCGACGCGCGGCGGCACCCGGTTCATGACGAGATTGCCGCGCCGGTCGCATACCTGCCGGAATACCTGCACCGGGAACCGCGCCGGGTCATGGCCGCCTGGCACCGTGCGCGGCGCCTGCCGGGCTTTGCCGCGGCGGTCCAGACCTGGCGGCGCGACCTTTGGCGCGACCGGACGCGCAACCGGGTGCGCCGCTTCGGCCAGGCCATGGTGCTGGCGGCGGAGCTGCCGGCCGGCGTTATCCGCCTCCACGCGCATTTCCTGCATACGCCCGCGTCGGTCGCCCGCTATGCCGCGGCCATGACCGGCCTGCCGTGGAGCGCCGCCGCGCACGCCAAGGATATCTGGACAACCCCGGACTGGGAGAAGCGGGAGAAGCTGGCCGACCTCGACTGGCTGGTTACCTGCACCCGTTACGGTTGTACGCATCTGCGCGACCTCGCCTCCCGTCCGGACAAGGTCGGCCTCGTCTATCACGGCCTCGATCTGCATCGATTTTCGCCGTCCGGGGAGAGGTTTTCGAATCGAGACGGCTCGGACCCGGAAGATCCGGTCCGGCTCCTGTCGGTCGGGCGCGCGGTAGAGAAAAAGGGGTTTCCGGTCCTTGTCGAAGCGCTGGCCGCATTGCCCCGGACGCTCCACTGGCGCTGGACGCTGATCGGCGACGGATCTTTGCTGACCGGGCTGCGCAGGCTGGCGGCGAAGCGGGGCATCGCCGACCGGGTGGACTGGCGCGGCGCCCTCGAACAGCAGGCCGTGCTGGAAGCCTACCGCGCGGCGGACCTGTTCGTGCTACCCAGTCTGGTCGGCAGGGACGGCGACCGGGACGGGCTGCCCAATGTGCTGCTGGAGGCGCAGAGCCAGGGCTTGTGCTGCCTGTCTACGAGCATATCGGGTATCGGGGAGTTAATTGATCATTCAAAAACCGGATTTCTGGTTGAATCGGGCAATGTCGCCGCTTTGGAAGACGCTCTGACGCACCTGATTCGCGATCCGGATCGGCGACGGCATTATGGTGTGAGCGGCAGAGAGCGGATCGAGGCCGAATTCGATGCCGGCGTCACCGTTCGGGCGCTCTACGATCGGTTCATCGGACGCAGCGCGCAGCCGGCGAAGGTGGGCCTGTGAAGATCGCCTTCTATGCGCCGATGAAGCCGCCCGGCTCTGCCCGCCCGTCCGGCGACCGCACGATCGCCCGCATGCTGTTGCAGGCGATGGCCGCGGCGGGCCACGACGCGACGGTCGTCTCCACGGTGCGCAGTTACATGGCCGAGCCGGCAGACCGGAACCGCTTCGAGGAAATTCAGCGCCAGGGAGACGATGACGTTCGGCGGCTGATCGGAAAGCTGCGGCGCCGTCCGCCCGATCTCTGGTTCACCTATCACCTGTTCCACAAGGCGCCGGATCTGATCGGGCCGCCGGTCTGCCGCGTGCTTGGCCTGCCCTATGTCGTCGCCGAGGCCAGCTTTGCGCCGAAGCGGGCAACCGGGCCCTGGGCCGGGCGCCATGAACTGGTGCGCGACGCGATCGGGCTCGCCGACCATGTTTTCTTTCTGAACCCGGCCGACGAGGACTGCGTCCTGCCTCTCCTGAAAAGCCGGGCGACCCATTCCCGCCTGCCTCCGCTGGTTTGTATACAGGAACTGCAAGGCCCGGAACGGCGCTGCGAAGTCCGGCGCCGGCTGGCAACCCAATGGAATTTGCCGCCGGAGGCTGTCTGGGCCGTTGCGGTCGGCATGATGCGGCGGGGCGACAAACTCGATTCCTACAAGCGTTTGGCGCAAGCGTGGACGCGCCAGCCCGACCGGTCTGCGCAGCTCCTGGTCGTCGGCGACGGCGAGGCGGCGACCGACGTTCGACGTCTGTTTGCCGACTGCGCGGCGCAGGTGAATTTTGTCGGACTGCTGCAACCGGCTAAATTGGATGCTGTATACAATACGGCAGACCTCTTCGTTTGGCCCGGCATAAACGAGGCGGTCGGTATGGCGGCGCTGGAAGCCATGGCCGCGGGATTGCCGGTGGCGGTCGGCCCTTGGGGGTCGGTGGCACAGGAAATCAAACCGGGCGTGACAGGGCTTGTCGCCCGGACCGGCGACGAGCTGGCGCTCGCCATACACCGCCTGACCGCCGAGCCGGACCTGCGGAAAAATCTGGGTGCGGCGGCGCGGGCGCATGTCCTCGGCCGGCACAGCCTGTCGGCGGCCGCGTCTTCGATGACCGCAGCGTTCGCGACCGTGAGCAGCCGCGCTGCTGCGGGCTGCGCGGTATGACCGGTATCCTGTTCCTCCGGCACGGGCCGACCGACTGGAACGCCGAAGGACGGATCCAGGGCCAGACCGACGTGCCCCTGAACGACGCCGGGCGGCGGTCTGTCCGGGACTGGCACTTGCCGCCGTTTGCGGTGGGCTGGGAGTGGCACGCCAGCCCGCTCAGCCGGGCGGTCGAGACGGCGACGCTCCTCGGCGCCGATCCGGCCCGCCTGCATCTCGACGAACGCCTCAAGGAAATCGACTGGGGCGACTGGGAAGGCGAGATTCTTAAAAAACTACGCGCCGAGCAGGGCGAAGCCATGCGCCGGGCCGAGGCGCGCGGCCTCGACATGTCTCCGCCCAACGGCGAATCTCCGCGCCAGCTCGCCGAGCGGCTGGCTGGCTGGCTGGCCGATGTCGCCACGCACGGGCGCAACATTTGCGCCGTCTGCCACGCCGGCGTTCTGCGCGGCGCCTATACCCTGGCGACCGGCTGGGACATGCGGCGGGCCGCGCCGCTCGAAAGGGGGCACGCCTGGGCGCACCTCTACGGCCTGGGGGCGGACGGCTCCCTGACGCCCGAAACGCTCAATATCCGCCTTGCCGACAGCGAACCGCCGTCCGGCTATGATCGTTGAAGCGCCGCCGGCTATCCTGTTCTGGGTCCAGCACCTGCTCGGTATCGGCCATTTCGCGCGCACGGCAGCGCTGGCCAGGAGCGCTGCTGCCGCCGGCTACGCCGCCCATATCGCCAGCGGCGGCACATACGTTCCGGAGGCAGGGACCGGCGGCGCCTCGCTTCATCCGTTGCCCGCGCTGCGCGCCGTCGACGAATCGTTCGGCGGCCTGGTCAACGCGCGGGGCGATCCGGCAGGCGACGCAGACTGGCAGGAGCGCAGCGACCGGATTGCGGCCATTCTCGCCGATGTCCGGCCGCAGCTTGTGGTTCTAGAGCACTATCCGTTCGGGCGCCGCGCGTTCAGGCAGGAAATCGCGGCCCTTCTGGATAGCGCGCACGCGTCGGGCGCCGTCAGGGTCGCGGTCTCCGTGCGGGACATTCTGGTCGGCCGGAAAACCGCACGGTGGACCGAGGCTGCCGAATTCATCGAGCGCCATGTCGATCGCGTGTTCGTCCATGGCGACCCTGCCTTCGTCGCGCTGGACGAGACATTCCCTCTCGCCCATCGGATCGGGCCTAAACTCTACTATACCGGTTATGTCGACCCGCTCCCGGCGATAACGGCAGCGGCCGTGCCGGCGGAACCGGAAATCCTGGTCAGCAGCGGCGGCGGCGGCGTGGGATCTGCGCTGCGCGCCGCCGCGCTGGCCCTGGGCGCCGGACCGAATGGCGAACCGGTCCGGATCCGAGTCGGGCGGGCCGTGCCGGCGCCGGCCTTTGCCGCGTTGCGGACGTCGGCCGGGCCGCGGGTGACGGTGGAGCGCAACAGGCCGGATTTCCGCGCGTGCCTGGCCGGCTGCGCCTGTTCGGTCTCCCAGGCGGGCTACAATACTGTCGTCGACATCCTGAAGACCGGCGCGCCTTCGGTCCTCGTCCCGTTCGATGCGGGCGGCGAAACCGAGCAGATGCGCCGCGCGCGGCGCCTGGAAACAATGGGTCTGGCAATCGTCCTGCCAGAAGCGGAACTGACGCCGGAGCATTTGGCGCGCGCGATCGCGGCAGCCCGGGCTTTGCCCCGACGGTCCGTCGAAATCCGGCTGGACGGCGCTGAAGCGTTTGTCGGTTCCGTGCGCGACCTGATCGGGGCGCCGGCATGACCGGCTGGGGCGATCTGCGGCGCGAACTCGACCTTTGGGCGCTGCAGGGCGAAACTCCGACCCTGTGGTGGCGCGACGACGATGCGGTCGCGCCCTCGGCGGCGCTCGACCGGACGATGGCGCTGGCCGGAACGTTCGCTGTCCCGCTCGCGCTGGCGGTCATACCCGCAGAAAGCCGGCTGACTGCGGCGGATCTCGCGGGCCCGGTCACGCCGCTCCAGCATGGCTACGCCCATCGCAACCATGCCGGCCCGAAAGCGAAGAAATGCGAACTCGGCCCGGAACGCCGCGCCGACCATGCCATCGCCGAGCTGATGACGGGCCGGGACGTGCTGGAAAAGGCATTCGGCGACATGTTCCGGCCGGTTCTCGTGCCGCCCTGGAACCGGCTCGGCGCCCACTTGCCCCCTTTGCTGCCGGAGTTGGGCTACGCCGGCCTCAGCCGGTTCGGCGTGCGCGAACGGCCCGCCATCGGCGCCATGCGGATGGTCAACGCCCATATCGACATCATCGACTGGAAAGGCAGCCGCGGATTCGTCGGCGCCGAGGCCGCGCTTGCCCAAACGATCGGCCATTTGCGGGCGCGCCGCGAGGGCGCGGCAGACCCGGCGGAAGCGACCGGCCTGCTGACCCATCACCGGGTGCATGACGCGGGCTGCTGGGACTTCCTCGAGAGACTGTTCGCGGTGACGGCCGCAAGCGGCATCGCCGAGTGGCGCAGCACAGCGGCGCTGTTCTAGCCCGGATTTCTCGCCACGGTCACGGCCTGCGTCGCGTCCGGACGTTCGATCCGCCCCTTCGGCACTGGGAGCGGGCCGAAGAGCGTAGCGGAACCTACGGTCGAGGCCCGCGACACCGCGGGCGGGCGTCCCCGGAATCGAATCGGGTCGCGACCCGGAGGGCGGCGCTGTTCGGAGAAATCCGGGTTTGCCCGGAAACGCCGCGGGACGCGATGCCGGCCGTGACCCGGGCGCGAAAACCGGGCTAGGCTTGCGCCATGACCGTGCAGCGCTATCCGCAAGCAACCCTGCGCAACGATTATATCCGGGCCGCCGCCGGCGTTGGCGTGTGCGTGCCGTTGGCCGCGGTTTCCTGGGGCAGTTCTTTCGGATTCTGGATGTTCATCGCCCTGACCGCGCTCTTCGCCGCCTTCGGCGCGCGGACCTGGCTGCGCGGGCGGACCGAATACAGATTGACCGAAGCGGGACTCCTGCGCACAAATGCCGCGATCAAGGGGCAGACGGCAACCGGCATCGCATGGTCCGAACTGTCGAGCCTGACGCTGCGCTTCTATCCTCTGCGTCGCGACAGGTCTGACGGATGGATGCAATTGACCGTGCGCGCGGCCGGCACCCGCCTGTCCATCGATTCGACGCTCGAGAATTTCGACGCCATCGCCGAAGCGGCGCTGGCTGCCGGACTGCGCAACGACCTGCCGATGACCCAGACCACATTCGCGAATTTCCGTGCCCTGGGTTTCTCGCCAGAGAAACCTGCGGACTCCGGCTGACCGTCAGGCGGCAGGATCGTGACCGCACCGCTGATCGATATCCGCAATCTGCACGTCTCCTTCGCGGTGCATGGCGGCGAAGTCCCGGCGGTGCGCGGCGCCTCCTTCAAAATTCCGGCCGGCGGCACGGTGGCGCTGGTCGGCGAGAGCGGCAGCGGCAAGACCGTTATTTCCCAGACCCTGATGGGCATTCTGCCGAACAACGCAATTATCGGGCAGGGCGAGGTGCTGTTCCGGGATCCGGACGGCGACGGCGGGGCGGTCGACCTGGCGGCGGAAGACCCCGATGGCGCGCGCATGCGGTCGATCCGCGGCGGGCGGATCTCGATCGTTTTTCAGGAACCGATGACCTCTCTGTCGCCGCTGCACACGATCGGCGACCAGATCGGCGAAGCGTTGAGCCTGCATCGCACGGTCGTGGCCAAGGAGCGGGACGAAGCGGTCGCCGACATGCTCCGCCATGTCGGCTTTCCCGACCCGCAGCGCGCGCTCAGGACCTATCCGTTCGAGCTTTCCGGCGGGCTGCGCCAGCGCGCCATGATCGCCATGGCCCTGGTGTGCCGTCCGGCGTTGCTGGTCGCCGACGAGCCGACGACGGCGCTCGACGTGACCATCCAGGCGCAGATCCTGAAACTGATCCGCGACTTGCAGGACGAATTCCACATGGCGGTGCTGATGATCACCCACGATCTGGGCGTGGTCGCCAATGTCGCCGAGGAGGTCGTCGTGATGTACCACGGCGAGGTCATGGAAATCGGCTCGACCGAACAGATCTACAGCGACCCCCGCCATCCCTATCTCAGGGCCCTGATGAAGGCGGTGCCGCGTTTCGACATGGACCGGGGCGAGCGCCTGACCCCGCTGCGCGAGATCGAGGCGGATTCCGGCCACCTGATGACCGAGCGTGCGCCGTGGCCGGCGGAAGCCGACCGGGCGGGGCCGCTGCTCAAAGTCGAGAATCTCGTCAAGACCTACCGCATCCGCAAGGGCGGCGCCGCGGCGACCGTGCGCGCGGTCGACAATGTCAGCTTCGACGTCCGGCGCGGCGAATGCCTGGGCCTGGTCGGCGAGAGCGGCTGCGGCAAGACGACCCTCAGCAAGACGATCATGCGCGCCCTGACACCGGATTCGGGCCGGGTCGTCTACAATAAACGCGGCGAATTGCGGGACGTGCTGACCCTGAAAGGCGACACGCTGAACGAATACCGCCGCGACGTGCAGTTCATCTTCCAGGATCCGTTCAGTTCGCTCAACCCGCGCATGACGGTGTTCGATATCGTCGGCGAACCCCTGAAAATTCACGGCATCGGCGACACCGGACACCGGCGCGAAATGATCGCGGAGCTATTGCGCCGGGTCGGCCTCGATCCGCGCTTCCTGAACCGCTATCCCCATTCCTTTTCCGGCGGCCAGCGCCAGCGTATCGGCATTGCGCGGGCCCTGGCGCTCAAGCCCGAATTGCTGATCTGCGACGAGCCGGTCTCGGCGCTGGACGTCTCGATCCAAGCGCAGATCCTGAACCTGTTGCGCGACCTGCAGAAGGATCTCGGCCTCACCTATCTGTTCGTTTCCCATAACCTGGCGGTCGTGAACTATGTCGCCGACCGGATCGCCGTGATGTGCGCTGGCCGCATCGTCGAAGTCGCGCCGGGCGAGACGCTGTTCCGCAACCCGGTGCATCCCTATACCAGGGCGCTGGTCGCGGCGGTGCCGGAACCGGACCTGAACCGCAAGCTGGACTTTGCCGTCTTGATGGAAGGCAAGGCCTCCCTGCCCGAAGCCTGGCCGGAACCCTTCTCGCTGCGCGGCCCCGACCAGGCGGAAGCCTTCCACGATGTCGGCGGCGGGCATCTGGTGCGCGCCTGGGAGGACGCCGTGCTGGACGCCGGCAGCGGCCCGGCGCAGACAGGCCCATGACGCTGTATCGCCGACGATTTGCCCGGGCGGCCCTCGCAGTCGCGATCCTTGCCGGCGCAGGCGGCCCGGCCGGAGCGGCGCCCTACATCGAACCGCCGTGGTTCAAGGACAGGGTTGCGGCCGGCGACTTGCCGCCGGTCGTGCGGCGGTTGCCGGAGACTCCATCCGTCGTATCCTTCAGGGGCACCGCGAAGAAGCCCGGCGAATACGGCGGCTCGCTGACCATGCTGATGGCACGGGCCAAAGATACCCGGATGGCGGTGGTCTACGGCTACGCCCGCCTGATCGCCTACGATGCCAGTTACCGCCTCAGGCCGGACATCCTGGAACGGTTCGCGGTGCAGGACGGCCGGATCTTCACCTTCACCCTGCGCAAGGGCCATCGCTGGTCCGACGGCGCGCCTTTCACCACGGACGATTTCCGATACTGGTGGGAAGATGTCGTCCACAACAAGGTGCTGTCGCGATTCGGCGTGCCCCAGGCTCTGCTGGTCGACGGCCGGAAGCCCAAGGTCGAGTTTCTCGACCGGTATACTGTCCGCTATAGCTGGCAGGCGCCGAACCCCTATTTCCTGCCCGCACTGGCCGGGCCGCGGCCGCTCTACCTGTATATGCCGCGCCACTATATGAAGCGCTTCCACATCGACTACGCCGAAAGGAAACGCCTTCGCAAAATGACGAAGAACGGCCTGAAGCCGGACGGCTGGGCGAAGTTCCACCGCAAGCGCGGCCGCATGTACAGGTTCCAGAATCCGGCGCTGCCGACGCTGCAACCATGGATCCCGACCAACGCGCCACCGGCCGACCGCTATGTCTTCCTGCGCAATCCCTATTTCCACCGGATCGACGGCAACGGCCGCCAGCTGCCCTATATCGACCGGCTGGTCTTCATCATCGCCGACAGCAAGATCGTCGCCGCCAAGGCCGGAGTCGGCGAAACCGACCTGCAGGGCCGCTATTTGCGCTTTACCGACTTCACCTTCCTCAAGCGCGGCGAGGCGCGCGGCAGGCACAGGGTCCATCAGTGGCAGACCGCCGTCGGCGCCCAGATTGCGCTCTATCCCAACCTGAACCACAAGGATCCGGTGTGGCGCAGACTGTTCGGCGACGTCCGCTTCAGGCGCGCGCTCTCGCTGGGCATCGACCGGCGGGAGATCAACCGGGTCATGTATTACGGGCTCGCCGCGGAGGGCGGCAACACGGTGCTTCCGAGCAGCCCGCTGTTCCGGCCGGAATACCGCAGCGCGTGGGCGCGCTTCGATCCAGACCTGGCGAACACCCTGCTGGACGAGATCGGCCTGACGCATCGCGACAGCGAGGGTTACCGCCTGCTGCCTGACGGGCGGCCTTTGGAGATCATTGTCGAGGCGGCTTCGGAAGGCAGCGAATATACCGACGCGATGCGCCTGATTCAGGATTCCTGGCGCAGGATCGGCGTCCGCCTGTTCCAGAAAAACACCCGGCGCGAAATGTTCCGCAGGCGCGTCTATGCCGGTCTGACCCAAATCGCGATGTGGACGGGGATCGACTATGCCGACGTTCGGGCGGACACGCCGCCGCTGGCGCTGGCGCCGACCGACCAGGTCCAGCTCCAATGGTCGCAATGGGGCCTCCACTATGCCAGCAAGGGCCGGTCAGGCCAGAAGCCGACCGATCCCGGCGCGATCCGGCTGATCGAACTGCTGCGCCGGTGGGAGGTGTCGGGATCGACGGCGCAGCGCCGCAGAGTCTGGCACCGGATGCTGAAAATCTCCGCCGACAGGGTCTATTCGATCGGCCTTGTCGGCGGCGTAATCCAGCCGGTCGTCGTGAATGTCAGGCTACGCAATGTGCCCAAGACCGGGGTCTGGGCGTGGAATCCGGGCGCCCATCTGGGCATCTACCGGCCCGACACCTTCTGGTTCGCGAAACCGGCCGGCGCGATCCATTGACGATGCCACCCCGCAGCCCCGCCCGCCAGCGCTGACCGGCACGGCCGATGCTCCGCTATATCGCCCATCGCCTGCTGATCATGGTGCCGACGCTGATCGCGATCAGCTTTATCGTGTTCGTCGTCATCCAGCTGCCGCCCGGCGACTACCTGACGACGCTGATCGAGGAGCTCCGGGAGCTGGGCGAGCCGGCCGACCTGAAACAGATCGAGGCACTGCGCGAGGAATACGGCCTGGATCAGCCCTTCCTGGTCCAGTATGCCGAATGGGTCGCCGGGCTGGTCCAGGGCGACCTCGGCTATTCCTTCGAGTACGAGCAGCCCGTCGCCGACGTGGTCGGCGATCGGCTGTGGCTGTCTTTCATCGTCTCGGTCGCGACCATCATCTTCACCTGGATCGTCGCCTTTCCGATCGGCGTCTATTCGGCGACGCACCAATATAGCTGGGCCGACAATTCCCTGACTTTTCTCGGCTTCCTGGGGCTGGCGACGCCGAACTTCCTGCTCGCGCTGGTCATGGTCTACTTCGCCAATGTCTGGTTCGGCACCGAGATCGGCGGCCTGATGGACGAGCGGTATATCGGCCAGCCCTGGAACTGGGGAAAGATCGTCTCCGTCCTCGAGCATCTGTGGATTCCGGTGATCGTGATCGGCACTTCCGGCACTGCCGGCATGATCCGGCGCCTGCGCGCCAATCTGCTGGACGAGCTTCAGAAGCAGTATGTCGTGACAGGGCGGGCCAAGGGCCTGCCGCCGTTCCGGCTGCTGGTCAAATACCCGCTGCGCATGTCGCTCAACCCGTTCATCTCGGATATCGGCGACCTGCTGCCCCAGGTGATCTCGGGCGCCGTCATCGTGTCGGTGGTGCTCAACCTGCCGACCACCGGCAAGATGCTCTATGAGGCGCTGCTCAGCCAGGACATGTATCTGGCGGGCTCTTTCCTGATGTTCCTCGCCCTGCTGACCGTGCTCGGCGTGCTGGTCTCCGACCTGGCGCTGGCCCTGCTCGATCCGCGGATCCGGCTTCAGGGCCGGGCGGAAAAATGACCGGCAGCGCCGCACCGCCGCCGGGCGACGGCAGGCTACCGGCCGAACCGGCCAACGAACGGTTCGTTTCCGAAGCGCCGTTCGACCCGCACTCCATCGAGGCGCTGACCCCGGAACAGGAACGCTATTACCTGGCCGGCCAGTGGAAGCTGATGTGGTGGAAGCTGCGCCGCCACAGGATTGCGGTGTTCTGCGGCGGCATTCTGCTCTTCATGTATGTCTGCGCCATGGTTGCGGAGCTGCTTGTGCCCTACAACATGGCGACCCGGCACACCGGCTTTATCTATGCGCCGCCGCAGGCCGTGCGCCTGTTCCACGACGGACGCTTCGTCGGGCCGTTCGTATACGGCCTGAACTACAAGCTCGATCGCGATACGCTGCAGCGAACTTATACGGTCGATCGTTCCAAAATTAACCATGTCCGATTTCTGTGCCGCGGCGAACTCTACCGATTCTGGGGCCTGATCGAGATGGACGTCCGCCTGTTCTGCCCCGCTAGGGGCGGGACGCTGTTCCTGCTGGGAACGGACCGCATGGGGCAGGACATGTTCTCCCGCCTGGCGATCGGTTCGCGGATTTCGCTCACCATCGGCTTCGTCGGCGTTGCGATCAGTTTCCTTCTCGGCATCGTCATCGGCGGACTGGCCGGCTATTACGGCGGCTGGATCGATTCGATTGTGCAGCGCATCATCGAGGTGCTGCGGTCATTCCCGGTGCTGCCGCTGTGGATGGCGCTGTCGGCCGCGCTGCCGGTCACCTGGTCGCCCCTGTGGATCTATTTCGGCATCACGATGATCCTCGGCCTGCTGGACTGGACCGGTCTGGCCCGTGCGGTGCGGTCCAAGCTGTTCGCCTTGCGGGAAGAGGATTTCGCCACGGCTGCACAATTGATGGGCGCCAGCCCGAGCCGGATCGTCGGCCGGCACCTGCTGCCCAGCTTCACCAGCCATCTGATCGCCTCGGCAACCCTCTCCATCCCGGCAATGATCCTTGGCGAAACGGCACTGAGTTTCCTGGGCCTGGGCCTGAAGCCGCCGATCGTGAGCTGGGGCGTGCTGTTGTCGGAAGCCCAGAATATCAACGTTGTCGCGCTCTACCCCTGGCTGATGCTGCCGGTTGTGCCGGTCATCGTTACGGTGCTGACCTTCAATTTCCTGGGCGACGGCCTGCGTGACGCCGCGGATCCGTACAAATGAGGCGAATCGGGCGCCCTCAGTCCGCGGTGACGCAGGCCAGATCGACCGGCGCCAAGACATCGGCGACAGCCGAAGCGGGCAAACGCTTGTAATTTAATGAAGGCTCAAAATTCTCGCCGGCCGCGCGGTTGAGGGTTTCTGCCGTCGTCATGATTTGCGCGTTCAGGCCCTTGCCGTGCTTGTCCAGCTTGGCGGCCAGGTTCACCGGGTCTCCGATGACGGTGTATTCGAGGCGGCTCTCATCGCCGATCGCACCGAACACAAGCGGGCCGGCGGTGACCGCGACCGCCACCCGGAGCACCGGCTTCCCCGCCGCCTGCCGCGCCTCGGCCCATCGATCCGCTGCCGCAGCGATGGCTTCCGCAGCGCGCAACGCATCGGCCGCACAGGTCGGCGACGGCACCGCGGCGCCGAAGGTCGCGAGAATGCCGTCGCCCAGGAATTTGTCGATCGATCCGCCGTTTTCCTGGATCGCGGGCACAAGCCGGGCCTGATACTCGGTCAGGATTTCGATCACTTCGTTCGCCGGCAAGGCGGCGGCGCTTCGCGTGAAGCCGCGAATGTCGGTCATCAGGATGGCGGCGTCGCGCTGCTGGCCTTCCCCGGCATGTATCTCTTCCCTGGCCCGGGTGATCTGATCTGCGATTTCCGGACTGAAAAACCGTGACAACGCCACAGCGGCCGCATGTTCCTCTGCGCCGCGCACCAGGGTCTTGCGCGCGCGCATGATCGCGACCGCCAGAATTGCCGTGACCAGCGCGATCGTGATGATCTTGTCGAATTCGGCGCCGAGCAGGATCCGGTTCGCGGTCAGATACTCGACATAGTCGCGCGTAACCGCCGCCATGCCGCCGTCGTAGACGATGGCGTAGCCGATCATCGCCAGCCAGCCTGCGGCGGCGGCGCAGCCGGCCAGCACGACATAGCGCGAATCGAACCGGAGCGCGCGAATCGAGATGAACAGGAAGACGTAGAGCAACGTCGGCGCCTTCAGATAGAAGGCCGGTGGCTGGTTATAGTCGATGTGAAACGACCAGATGATGCCCAGCAGCAACAGCATGTCCGCAACCACGGAAAGGGCGAGGAACCAGGCAGGAAGCCGGATCCGGTAGGACAGGGCGAGCCGCAACAGGGTGAAGAGGAGATACGCCAGCAGCGCCCAGCCGATCGGCCGCGCATAAACCGCGGTTTCGTGCGTTCTTGGCGACAACAGGAACAGCACGCCCAGTCCGACGATCACGGAAAGCTGTATCCAGCCGATCAGGCGCTCGCTGGCATCGCGCTGGCGATCGATCGCTTCGCGGATGCGCGGCGCTACGTCGGCCTCGCCCCGCCCCCTCAGTTGCGCGGCCGCCGACCGGGCTGCGGCGAGGGCGCGCAATGCCGGATTTTGCGGCGAGTCCGGTCGATCCGTTGAATGCTGCATACGCGTTGAATCCAGTATGGTGTCCGGATTGGATGAGGGATACATCCCGGAAGCCGTCCGGGAAATTCGAATGGCGACGGCGCTTCCTGCCTCCTATTGCGTGTTCCGGCCGAATTTCGATCCCGTTGCTCGCCGTCCGCGCAACACCGCCGCGCTACGGGTGCAGCACCAGCCCTTCGCGGGCCACGACCGTTGATGCAAAGACGCCCTGCGCCTCGCCGGCGATCCGGTCCATATCGTCATCGGTGTGTTCCGGCGCGTGGTGGAAAATAACGTAGCGACCGACGCCCCCGCGGCGGGCAAGTGCAGCGCCGGCTTCCCATGTCGAATGGCCCCACCCCCTGAAGGCCGGATATTCCGCTGCCGTGTAGGTCGCGTCGTAGATGAAGATGTCGGCACCATCGATCAGGCCGAGGATGTTGGCGTCGATCTCGCCTTCGACATGTTCGGTATCCGTCACATAGCAGATCGACCGGCCATCCCATTCAATCCGGTAGCCGGTCGCGCCGTTGGGATGGTTGAGCGGCGCGGTCAGGATGGAAACGCCTTGCCGCAGGTCGAGCCGGTCGCCGGCGCGAAACTCCTCAAAGCTGACATCCGCGCCCACAGATTCCAGCGGTACCGGGAAAATCGGCGCCTCGATCAGGCGCAGAAACACGTCGCGCAGGCGGACATCGTTGTCCCACAGGTGGCCGGCGTGGATGCGCAGCCGGTTGCCGGGCTTGAACAGCGGGATGAAGAAAGGCATCCCCGCGATATGGTCGATATGGGTGTGGGTCAGCAGAATGTCGGTATCGACGGGCCCTTCGGCGTCCAGTTCCGCACCCAGCGCGCGCAAGCCGGTGCCGGCGTCCAGGATGAACAGATGGCCGGCGCAGCGAATCTCGAGGCACGACGTGTTGCCTCCGTAGCGGGCATACTCGCCGCCGGGACAGGCGATCGTGCCCCGGACACCGCGGAAGCGGACGAAAAAGTCTTCGCGCGAATTTGCGCTTGCTGCGTTCATCGCGGCACGCGGTTGCTCGCGGGCCGGCGCCGGTCTCGGCAACCCACCGGACCGCCGCTCAGGGCGCTAGCCGGTACCCGCCCGGCTCCGTTACCAAGATTTCGGCATGGCCCGGATTTATTTCGATTTTCTGGCGCAACCGGTACACATGGGTCTCCAGCGTATGGGTGGTAACGTTGGCGTTGTACCCCCACACATCGGTCAGCAGCGTCTCGCGCGACACCGTTTCTCCGTTGGCGCGATAGAGGAATTTCAGGATCGCCGTTTCCTTTTCGGTGAGCCTCACCTTTTGTCCCGTCTCGTCGGCAACCAGCAGCTTCATGGCCGGCCTGAAGGTGTAGTGGCCGATCGTAAAGACCGCGTCCTCACTCGCTTCGTGCTGCCGGACATGGGCCCGGAGCCGCGCAAGCAGCACACCGAGCCGGAACGGTTTGGTAACATAGTCGTTGGCGCCGGCATCCAGGCCCAGGATGGCATCGGCGTCACTGTCGGCGCCGGTCAGCATGATAATGGGCGCCTTGACCCCGTTGCGGCGCAAAAGGCGGCACAGTTCCCGGCCGTCCATATCGGGCAGCCGAACGTCCAGTAGCACGGCATCGTAGCGCGCGTCCCTGACCTTGTTCAGCGCCTCTTCGGCGCTGATGGCAACTTCGGTCGCAAATTCTTCGTGTAGCCGGAATTGTTCGACCAGCGATTCCCGGAAATCGGTATCGTCGTCGACCAGAAGAAGCTGCTTTCCGGGTCCGGACTGGCGCTTGTTCACTGGCTAGACCTGCAAACTCAAACTATCGATGAAGTACGGCCGGCCGCAGCCGTGCCGATAAATATCGGTTAACAAGATAGGCACGGAAACCTCTTCTGCACAATAATTTCCGGCGATACTGCAACGCCATTATACGGTGTTTTTCATATAGGAGCGCTAAGCGTGCGCCGCCGGGCGCCGCGCCGTTCTGGGGCCGAAAATGGCGGTGCCGATGCGGACATGGGTCGCGCCCTGTTCGATTGCGGCCGCGTAATCGGCGCTCATTCCCATGCTGAGGCAGGGCAGCGCCTGCTCCCGGGCCAGTCTGGCCAGAAGGGCGAAATGAGGCGCCGGCTCCTGGTCGACGGGAGGGAGGCACATCAGACCGGCGACCGACAAGCCCAGATTGCGGCAATGCCGGACAAACGCTTCCGTTTCGCCTGGCGCGACACCGCTTTTTTGCGGCTCCTCGCCGGTATTGACCTGAATGAAACAATCGATACGACGTTCCTGCCGCGCCTGTTCCCGGGCAATCGCCACCGCCAATTTCGGCCGGTCGATCGTTTCGATCGCATCGAACAGCGCCACAGCATCAGCTGCCTTGTTGGATTGCAGGTGGCCGATCATGTGAAGCCGGATGTCGGGGAAATCTGACTTCATGCCCGGCCATTTGCCCTGCGCTTCCTGAACCCGGTTTTCGCCGAACAGCCGATGGCCGGCTTCCAGAACCGGCCGTATGGCCTCGGGCCCCCAGGTCTTCGTCACGGCGACCAGAGACGCTGCGTCTGCGGGCCGCTCGGCCTGTCGACATGCTTGGCGGATCGAATCCAGGACGCTGTCGAGGTTGTTTCGAGCGCTCATCGCCTGGTTAGCTTGAAACGACCGGCCCCTTAGTCAAGCATGCGGTGGAAGCGGCGCAGCAGGCCGGCCTGCACTTTGCCGCGAGTCGCGAATTCGGATATACCGGTTTCGCTGCCGCCTGGCGGATCGTCCGGCGGCGCGAAAGATCTTTGCCAATTGAACGAGAGCGCCATGATCGGACGCGGCGTCCCAAACGGGCCGGACACTGCATACGGGCCACGCCTTTTTCGTCTGCGCCGCCATCGGCCGGCTATAGCCGTCGCCACATTAGGCCTGGCCCTGACTCTGGCCGGGTGCGTCAGCGAGGAGGAACGGCCGGGCACGGCAGTGAATATCTTCGAGCGATACACGCATGCCCGGGCGATCCGGCCCAACCCCGACCTCTGGGTTGCAGCCGGCAACCAGCTCGGTTTCGCCCGCAAGAGAATGTCCGATCCGTTTGCCGGTGTGCTGGCGACGGACTGGTACAGGCCGAAAGAGGCGCCGGGCGAGCGGCTGCGCGTGACGATCAACATTCTGGGCTCTGACCTCGAGGCGAGAAATTTGCGGATCGCGATCATCCGACAGGTGCGACGCGGCGGAGTCTGGCGCAACGGGCCGGTCAGCGCATCCACTGTCGCCACGTTGCATACGAGGATTATGCGGGCCGCGCGGTTCCGCGCCGCCGCAAAGGGCGCCTGATCTGACAGGATTCGCGCCGGCGGGCCGCGCTCGCCGGAAGGCCGACAAGCGGAGTTTCGCTGACGATGGCGCGTTACAGTTTCCAAGAGGCGGAGCCGAAATGGCAGAAGGCCTGGGACGAGGCCGGCTGCTTTGCGGCCGAGGCCGACCCCGGCAAGCCGAAATATTACGTGATGGAGATGTTCCCCTATCCGTCGGGCAAAATCCATATGGGTCATGTCCGCAACTACACGCTGGGGGACGCCGTGGCCCGCTACCGCCGGGCCCGCGGATTCAACGTGATCCATCCCATGGGATGGGACGCCTTCGGCCTGCCGGCGGAAAATGCAGCGATCGAGCGCGGCGTCCATCCGCGCGACTGGACCTACGACAATATCGCCACCATGCGGCGCCAGCTGAAGCGAATGGGGCTGTCGCTCAACTGGGACCGGGAAATCGCCTCCTGCCACCCCGGCTACTACGTTCATCAGCAGAGCATCTTCCTGGATTTCTTCGAAAAGGACCTGGCCTATCGCAAGGAATTCTGGGTCAACTGGGATCCGAAGGACGGCACCGTCCTGGCCAACGAGCAGGTGATCGACGGCAAGGGCTGGCGCTCGGGCGCAGTTGTCGAACGGCGCAAGCTGTCGCAATGGTTTTTCCGCATCACCCGCTATGCCGACGAGTTGCTCGACGCGCTCAGGTCGATGGAACGCTGGCCGGAAAAGGTTCGGACGATGCAGGAGAACTGGATCGGCCGGTCGGAGGGCGCCCGGGTCCGATTCCCGGTCGCCGGGCGGGACGGTGGAGCGCTCGAAGTCTTCACCACCCGGCCGGACACTTTGTTCGGCGCCACGTTCTGCGCCCTCGCGCCGAACCATCCGCTGAGCGAGCAGCTGGCGCAAAACGATGCCGCGCTGCAGGAGTTTATCGCTGACTGCCAGCGCATAGGCACCAGCGAAGCCGCCATCGAAGCGGCGGAGAAAACCGGCTATCGCACCGCGATTGAGGTTGAGCACCCGTTCGTGGAAGGCCTGACGTTGCCGGTCTTTGTCGCGAATTTCGTGCTGATGGAATACGGCTCGGGCGCGATCTTCGGCTGCCCCGCCCACGACCAGCGCGACCTTGAGTTTGCGCGGAAATACGGCTTGCCCGTCCTGCCCGTCGTGGCGCCGCTAGTGGACGGCCGCGCGCAGCCCATTGAGATCGGCAGCGAAGCCTATCTCGGGAAGGACAGCGGCGCCGTCGTCGTGAATTCTGACTTTCTGGACGGCCTCGACGTGCCGTCCGCCATTCGCGCCGCCATCGACCGGTTGGAGGCCGACGGCAGCGGCGCCGGCACGATCCAGTACCGACTTCGAGACTGGCTGATCTCCCGCCAGCGCTACTGGGGCTGTCCGATCCCGACGATCCATTGCGATGCCTGCGGCATCGTGCCGGTGCCGCGCGATCGGCTGCCGGTGACGCTGCCCGACGACGTGACCTTCGACCGGCCCGGCAATCCGCTGGACCGGCACCCGACCTGGAAGCATGTCGATTGCCCGGAGTGCGGCGGCGCGGCGCGGCGCGATACCGACACGATGGACACCTTCGTCGATTCGTCCTGGTACTTCGCGCGCTACTGCTCGCCGCGCCACGAAGGGGCCCCGGTCGATAAGGCGGCGACGGACTACTGGCTGCCGGTCGACCAGTATATCGGCGGCGTTGAGCATGCGATCCTGCATCTGCTTTATTCGCGCTTCTATGTTCGCGCCATGTCGGACACGGGATCGCTGAACGGGCTCGAGGAGCCTTTCTCCGGCCTCTACACCCAGGGCATGGTCTGCCATGAGACCTACCGCGACATTGCCGGCAACTGGCTGTACCCCGAGCAGGTCGTGAAGGACGGCGAAACGGTGCGCTTCGCCGAGACCGGCGAGCCGGTAACCATCGGCCGGTCGGAATCGATGAGCAAGTCGAAGCGGAACACGGTCGATCCGGAAGCCATTATCGAAACCTATGGTGCAGACACAGCCCGGCTGTTCATGCTGTCCGACACGCCGCCGGACCGGGACATGGACTGGACGGAGGCCGGCATCGACGGCGCGTGGCGCTATATGAACCGGCTGTACCGGATGGTTGTCGATCCGCCCGTCGCGGTGCCGCCGCCCGGCGCGCCGCCGCCGGCAGCGTGGAGCGATGCGGCAATGGGCCTGCGCCGCGCGACACACAAGACCATCGCCGGCGTGACGGAAGATTTCGAACGGTTTCATTTCAACCGGGCGGTCGCCCGGATCCGCGAGCTGACCAACACCCTTGCCGATACCGACGTGTCCGATGAGGCCGGCATGGCCTGGGCGATGCGGGAGGGGCTTGAAACGGTGGTTCGGCTGATTGCCCCGATGACTCCGCATGTCGGCGAAGAACTGTGGCAGAGCCTGGGACACGACACGCTGCTGGCAGCACGTGCCTGGCCGGAATGCGACCCGTCGCTCACGGTCGACGACACGGTCACCATCGCCGTTCAGGTCAAAGGCAAGTTGCGCGGTACCATCGACCAGCCGGCCGGCGCGGACCGGGTGGCGGTCGAAACCGCTGCGCTGGCCCTGCCGACCGTTGCCCGGCAGGTTGCGGGACGCGATATTCGCAAGATCGTCGTTGTGCCCGACAGGATTGTGAATATCGTGGTCTGATATTGCGGCGGCGGCCCGGTCTGCCGGAGCGCGAAGGGCGATGGGCGGGGTGAACTTGAGGATGACGCATTCCCTTGCCGCCGGCGCCGGTTCGGTTCCGGCGACTGTTCTTGCGATCGGCCTGGCGATGGGCTTGGCCGGATGCGGTTTTCAGCCGCTGTATGCCGAGAGGTCGGCGGGCGGCAGTGTTGCCAACGATGTCGCTACCGTCCGCATTTCGCCCATTCCGGACCGGATCGGCCATATCCTGCGCAATGAACTGATCGACCGGCTCAATCCCGCCGGCGAACCGGCCGACCCGCGCTTTTCTCTGGAAACGCGTGTCGCCGTGACCAAGCTGGAACTGGGCATCCGCAAGGATCAAACGGCGACCCGCACGAGTTTGCGTTTCCGCTCGACGTTCCGGTTGCGGGACACGGGCTCAGGGGCAATCGTGTATTCCAGCCGGGCGGGGACCGTGACCTCCTACAATATCGTCGACAGCGAATATGCCACGATCGCTTCGGAGCGCGCCGCGCGGCGGCGGGGTCTGATCCTGATTGCAGACAGGATCGCCCTGCGCGTTGCGGGCTATTTCAACCGGTTGCGGTCGTTGCGCCGCCGCCAATAGCCCAAGGCGAGGTCGCCGGAAATGGAAATCAGGCCGGCCGGCGTAAAGGGCTTCATCGCGAAGCCGCCGTCCCATATTCGGGTGTTCCTGTTGTTCGGGCCCGATGAGGGGCTGATCCGGGAACGGGGCGAGGCGCTGGCGCGGCAGATCGTGCCGGACCCCGGGGATCCGTTCCGCTTCGCCGATCTGGACGGCGAGGCGGTCAATGCCGATGCCGCCTTGCTGTATGACGAGGCGACCGCGCTCGCCTTCGGCGGCGGTCAGCGGGCGGTCAGGGTCCGGCGATTGGCCGGCCGGATCGCCGATGCGGTGATCGATATGGTCCGGGAACCGGCCGGCGAGGCGCGGATAATCCTGGAGGCGCCGGGCGCGAACAAGAAGAGTGCGATCGTAGCGGCGGCGATCCGATGTCCCGCCGCGGCGGCGGTGCCCTGCTACCACGACGACGGCCGGGCCCTGCCGGAACTGGTGAACGAGGCCATGAAGAAGGCTGGTCTCCGGCCCGGACAGGGCGTTGTCGATTATGTCGTCGATCGCGCCGGCGGCGATCGGGCGCTCACGCGCCGCGAGATCGAAAAACTGGCGCTTTTTGTCGGCGCCGTTCAGGACAGGGGCCGGGCTGCCGGGCCGGACACGGCGCCCGACACGGGGCCGAACGCGGGATCGGCCGCAGGTTCGGGCTCAGAGCCCAGGTCCGTCGACCTGGCCCAAGCGCAGGCCGTGATCGGCGATACGGCGCTGCTGACCCTCGATTCTCTGGTCGATGCGACATTCGAGGGGCGGATGGCCGATATCGAACGGATGCTGCAGCGGGTCCGGCAGGAGGGGGTCGCCTCCGGAACGATCCTGAGGGCCATGTCCGGCCATGCGGCGCGGCTGGTGCGCTATCGCAATCTGGTGCGGACCGGCCTCGATCCGGCTGCGGCGGCGCGGCGGCTCAGGCCGCCGGTCCATTTTTCCCGCCAAAGGAGCCTGGAGCGGCAGTCGCGGATGCCGCAGCGTGTGCTGGCGGCCGCGATGGACCGCCTCGCCGAGGCGGAACGGTTGACCCGGCGGTCCGAATTGCCCGATGCAACCGTCTGCGACCGGGCCCTGTGCGGGATTGCGGCGGCGGTGCGCCGGAGCTGAGGCCGGGTCTGTTGCCGGCGGATCACGATTTGCCGAGCAATCGGGCGAGCAGATCGTCGAGCTGTTCGAGGGACTCGTAGCGGATTTCAACCCGGCCGCCCGGGCCCTTGTGCTCGATCCCAACTTTCAGGCCCAGCCGGTCTTCCAGTTCGCGTTCCAGGGCCAGCGTATCGGCATCCTTCGCGGCGGGCGCGGCGCCGCGGCCGGCTGATCGTGTCGGCGTTTGCCTGCGGCCGGATTGCGCCAACCGCTCCGCCTGGCGCACCGAAAGACCGTCTTCGACGATTTTCGCGGCAAGGGCATCCGGATCGCCGGCAGACAGCAGCGCGCGTGCGTGGCCGGCGGTAAGGGCGGCGGAATCGAGCAGTTTCTTCACGCCGTCGCCCAGATTGAGCAGCCGGAGGCTGTTGGCGACATGGCTGCGGCTCTTGCCGACGATCTTTGCCAGCGCCTTCTGGGTATGGCCGAATTCGGCGATCAGCCGGCTATAGCCTTCGGCCTCTTCCAGCGGTGTTAAATCCTGGCGCTGGACATTTTCGACAATGGCGGCTTCAAGCGTTTCGCGGTCGGACAAATCGTGAGCGATTGCCGGAACCTCTTGCAGGCCGGCGCGTTGCGCGGCCATCCAGCGCCGTTCGCCGGCGACCAGTTCCCAGCATCCCGCCTCCTCCGGGTGACGCCGGACGAGAACAGGTTGAAGCACGCCTTTCTCGCCGATCGAAGCCGCCAGCGTCTGCAGTTCACCGTCGTCGAAGTTGCGGCGCGGCTGGAACTTTCCCGGCCGCAAATCGCCGATCGGGATTTGAAGGATGCCACCGGCGGCTGCCGGTCCCCCGTGTGGCTCCCGCTGTGCCGGATTCTGGGCTTCTGCCCGCCCGTTGCCGCCCAGCAGCGCATCGAGGCCACGGCCCAGGCCTCGGCGCGGGCTGTCGCCTTCATTCATTGATAGGCGCTCATTTTATAATAGTCGCGCTCACGCCGGATGACCTCCCGGGCGAGATGGGCATAGGCCATTGCGCCGGCGCAGCGCAGGTCGTAGAGCAGGACCGGCTTGCCGTGCGAGGGCGCTTCGGAAACCCGGACATTTCGTGGTATGATCGTTTGATAAACCTTCGAGCCGAAGCAATTCCGGACATCTTCGGCCACCATACCGCTCAGTCTGTTGCGCTTGTCGTGCATGGTCAGAACGACGCCCTGGATGTCGAGCACGTTATTGAATGAGGACTTGACCCGGCGTACCGTCCGGACAAGATGGCTGACCCCTTCCAGGGCGTAATATTCGCACTGCAGCGGCACCAGAACACCGTCCGCCGCGACCAGGGCGTTCAAAGTGAGCAAACCGAGCGCCGGCGGGCAATCGATCAGCACATAGTCGTAGGCGGCGGTGTGCCCGCGGATCGCGTCGGCAAGCCGGTACTCGCGGCGCTCGGCCTCGACGAGCTCGATTTCGGCGCCGGAAAGATGCATCGAGGTCGGCGCGAGAAAGAGGTCGGGCACCTCGGTCTCGATGACCACTTCGGCGAGCGCGGCCGCGCCGATGATCAGGTCGTAGCTGTCCGGCTCGTGCGCGCCGGGCGCGATGCCGAGCCCTGTCGTGGCGTTGGCCTGCGGATCGAGGTCCAGGAGGAGCACCCGCAGGCCGCAGGCTGCCAGCGCCGTTCCGAGATTGATCGCCGTCGTCGTCTTGCCGACGCCGCCTTTCTGGTTGGCGACCGCCAGGATTCGCGCCGGTCGGTCCTTGTCGCCGCCGGTCCGTGCCGGCCGGATCTTTCTAGCGACCGATCCGTCTGCCGGCGCAGCGTCAGATTTAAACACGGGCGATCCTTTCAATGCTCAGCAGGCACCCGTCCGGGTGCGTCGCGCTGTCGATCCGGTCGACCGTCATGTTCCAACATTTAGTGGCTGAAATCAATTCCAACTCAACATTTTGTCCCTTCAGGAACAAAAATTGCGGGTTATCCACAGACCAGCCGCAAGCGAGCTCCAACAGGTCCGGGAGCGGTCGCAGCGCGCGTGCCGTGACGACATCGGCCCGAGGCCGCGCCGCGCCGGCCGCAACATCCTCGATCCGGGCAGCGATCACGGCGACCTCGACCGACAGCGTGGCCGCCGTTGCCCGGAGAAATGCGGCCTTGCGCGCGTCGGCCTCGATCAGATGGACCGTCAGATCGGGCCGCAACAGTTTGAGCGCCAGCCCCGGGAAACCGGCGCCGCTGCCCAGATCGACAAGCCGGCGCGCGTCTCCGCGGATATGCGCCGCAAGCTGGGCGCTGTCGGCAAAATGCCGCCGCCAGACATCGGCCAGTGTCGATGCCCCGACCAGGTTGATCCGGCGCTGCCAGCGGCGCAGCGCTTCCTCGTAGCGGACGAACTGCGCACATGTTTCACGTGAAACACCGAACTGCGCGGCAAATTCCTCCGGCCCATAGTCCGCCCCATCGTCGAGCCCGGGTCGGGACATGGCCTGGCGCGCCCGGCGATGCGGCTCACGCAGCCCGCCGGCGCTCGACGACCTGCAGCAAGGCGGTCAGGGCCGCCGGCGTGACGCCGGAAATCCGCGCCGCCGCCGCCAGGGTCGCCGGCCGCGCGTCGGCCAGTTTTTCCCGGACCTCGTTGGAGAGGCCGCCGATTGTCCGATAGTCCAGGTCGGCCGGCAGTTTCAGCGCCTCGTCGGTGCGAAAAGCCCGGATATCCGCCACTTGGCGGTCGAGATAGCCGGCATAGCGCCCCTCGATCTCGATCTGCTCCGCCACGTCCCTCTCCAGGCCCTGCAATTCCGGCCAGACCGCGGCCAGCCGCGCCAGGTCGACATCGGGATAGCGCAGCAGGTCGAGCGCCGAGCGCCGGACACCGTCGAGATTGACAGAGAATCCACGCGCGGCGAGCCCGTTCGGCGTCATCGTCAGCCGCTGCGCCAGCCGACGCGCCCGGTCGAGCCGGGCCGCCTTGTCGGCGAAGCGGCGCGCCCGTTCCGCCGACACGAATCCGCGGTCGATACCCTTTTGCGTCAATCGCAGATCGGCGTTGTCGGCGCGCAGCAGCAGGCGGTACTCGGCGCGCGAGGTGAACATGCGATAGGGCTCGCTCGTGCCCAGCGTCACCAGGTCGTCGATCATGACGCCGATATAGGCGTCGGCCCGGTCGAGCGCGAATTCGCTGCCGCCGGATACCGCAAACGCGGCGTTGAGCCCGGCGACCAGGCCCTGGCCCGCGGCCTCTTCATAGCCGGTCGTGCCGTTGATCTGGCCGGCCAGATACAGCCCCGGCATAGCCTGGCATTCAAGGGTCGGCAGGAGCGCCCGCGGATCGACGAAATCGTATTCGATGGCGTAGCCGGGTTGCAGGATTTCCGCCTTTTCCAGCCCGGCGATGGCGCGGACCATGCGAAACTGGACATCTTCCGGCAACGAAGTCGAGATGCCGTTCGGATAGACCGTGTCGTCGTCCAGCCCTTCCGGCTCGAGAAATACCTGGTGGCTGTCACGCTCCGGAAAGCGCACGACCTTGTCCTCGATCGACGGGCAATAGCGCGGCCCGACTCCTTCGATCTGCCCGGAAAAGAGCGGTGCGCGGCCGATATTCGCCCGGATCTCGGCATGGGCATCGGTATTCGTATGGGTGATGTGGCAGACGGTCTGCGGCACCTCGATCCTGTCGGTCAGCCAGGAGAAGGGGGTCGGCGGATCGTCACCCTCCTGTATTTCGAGGGACGGCCAGTCGATCGTCCGGCCGTCGAGGCGCGGCGGCGTGCCGGTCTTGAGCCGCCCGAGCGGCAGTCCGAACCGCCCGAGCGTTGCCGCCAGCCGTGTCGACGGCGGCGCATCGATGCGGCCGGCCGGCCAGCTCTTCTCGCCCAGATGGATGACGCCCCGCAAAAACGTTCCGGTGGTGATGACGACGGCGCCGGCGCGGATCGTCCGCCCGTCCTCCAGAACGACACCGGCGCAGTGGCCGTGCCTGTCCATATCCAGGTCGCCGGCAGCGCCCTCGACGATTTCGAGACCGGGCTGCCCGGCCAGGATCGCCTGCATCGCCTGACGATAGAGTTTCCGGTCGGCCTGGGCCCGCGGCCCGCGTACCGCCGGCCCCTTGCTGCGGTTCAGAATACGGTACTGGATGCCGGCCCGGTCGATTGCTCGCCCCATCACGCCGTCCAGGGCATCAATCTCGCGCACCAGGTGCCCCTTGGCCAGACCGCCGATCGCCGGATTGCACGACATGACGCCAATGGTCTCGCGGTTGTGGGTCAGCAGGACGGTCCGCGCGCCGGCGCGTGCGGCGGCCGACGCGGCCTCGCAGCCGGCATGGCCGCCGCCGATCACGACGACATCCGCATTCAGGGTATCCGAAACCTTCATGGGCGCAGACATTGCACGACCGGCCGCGGAGTCAAGAACGACGGCCGGTTCGACCGCCCGCCCCCGGCCCGGCCGGGCCATCGTCCGCCGGCCTGTTTCACGTGAAACACGGCCTGGAGGCGTCCTTCGGCCTCTTCCAAAATGTCAGGAAATGTCATGATCCGCCGCGGCCCGGAATGAAACAGACCGGTCCATATACCGCATCTTGTTGCCGTAGAGCCGTTTTTCCGGCGCGAAATCCGCAGAAATCCGCCATTTTCCCTCCGGCGGCTGCAAATTTGCGACGATAGGCTGCGCAAAAATTCCCAGACCGCACTCGTCAAACGGCCACGCGGATGCTGCCGCAGCCGGGTCGCCGGAGCGCGGCATTTGGCAAGCGTCATGAAACGTCGTGATTCGTCACAATCCTGCATTTCCGCACTCCTTGCCGCCCCGGATTTGAGCCGGAGTCCAGGGCCTGCCCTGAGCGAAGCCGAAGGGGCGACCCGAAAGACGTTGGCCGGTGTCCCCTGGACCCCGGATCATCGCTGCGCTCCGTCCGGGGTGGCACAGGCGCGTGCCGGTGAGTCCCGGATTCGTCATGAAATGTCATGATCCGTCATGTTTTCCGTTTCCGACCATATACCGGTCCTCAATGAATCCCCCTCCCCTTGGGGGAGGGGCTAGGGGAGAGGTCGGCCGCCACACCGACGCCGCCTTTGGTGCTGCTGCAATCGCCGCATACCCCTCCCCCTGACCCCCTCTTCCAAGGGGAGGGGATTCGAGCGGCGCGCGGACCATCGCCCCGAGATCGGCCTGAGCGGCGGCAAACCAGTCGTCCTCGGGCACAGCCGGCGATTCGTCTGCCGGGTCGTCTGCCGGGTCGCACCCCGCCTTTTCCGGCAACGCCTCTTTACGCGCCGGATCGGCCGCGCCGGATCGCCGCCCGGACGGCGATTCGGCGAGTTGCGCCTCGATTTCCTCGCCGATCGCCAGCTCGGCCTCGCTCCACAGGTCGGTCGGCCGGTAGCCCAGGCGCATTTCCTGCATCCAGAGGCTCTCGGACGTGTCGACTTCCGCATCGTCGCCCGGCTGGAGGTCCGGGCCGGTCCGAGGCACCGGGAGCCCGCCGCGCGCATACCGCTCTTCCGGCGGATCGTCGGCTACCGCCCCGGCCCTGTCTTCCGGAGCGGCTTCCGGAGCGGCTTCCGCCACAGCCTGCAATACCGTCGGCCTCTGGGCATTGGCGGCCGCACGTCCAAGCCATCGGCGGTCTTCGATGGCACCCTCGAGAGTCCGGCCGGCTTCAGCCTCGAGTCCCGCTCCGGCACGGGGCTCGCGCAGCGGCGGTCCGGCCGCGGCCCGGCGCCGGGCAAGCGCCCGCTCCGCCCGGTCCCGCTCCATGCGCACCGCGCCGGCCAGCGGACCGTCCGGCAGGCCAATCTCCGCGGTGGCGTCGAAGTCGAACTCCGGCAGGCCCAGTGCGCCGAACTCGTCCTCGCCGGGCACCGGCCACAGCGCGCCCCGGTTCGCCTCGCCCGCGCCGGCCAGGCCCGAAAGCGCCTCCTGTTTCCGGATCACCAGATACATGAGCCATGCCGAACCCCGGTCGACCGCTGCGTCCCAGGCCTGTTCGAGGCGCGCAAGCAGGATCCGCGCCTCCGCCCGCTCCGATTCGCGCCAGAGAAGGCGGATCTGGCGCACCCGCTCGACGATATGGGGCCGCTGCAGCAGCGCGTGGCCGGTCTGCCGCGCCGAGGCCGGGGCATAGCCGGACCGGCGCGCCGAAGCGGCGGCGTTGCCGGTCGCCACAAAATGCCGGCAGAAGGCCTCCTGCCGGCTCGACAGGACGGGAAAGCGCTCCGCCTCCGGAGTCGTCTCGGGCACTGGATCGGAAAGCATCGCGATTATTCTCCAATTTTCGTCGTTTGTTCTCTCCAACCAATACCGAAATCTTTCCTGCATAGTCAAGCATAATTTCTTTGTTCCGGTGACGCCGGCGCCTATTTCCCGATGCAAGAATCCAAAAAACGGGCCGTGCAGAGCCGGAATGGGCGGCGGCAGACCCTTCCCCACGATACCCCTCCCCTCGGGGGAGCGGGTCGGGGGGAGGGGGCGGGCAGCACTGACGGCGGATCGTGCGCGCCGGCGCCTACTTCCCGATGCAGAAATCCCGGAAGATCAGGTCGAGCAGGTCCTCGACATCCGTCCGGCCGATCAGCCGATCCATCGCGCGCAGGGCGAGGCGCAGGTCTTCGGCGGCCAACTCCGGTCCAGCCGCGGCGCGCGCGCGCGCAAGCGCTGCGGCGGCGTCTTCCAGGCATTGCCGGTGGCGCAGCCGGGTGAGCGCCGGATGCTCGGCCGCGCCCATCGCCGCCGTCCCCTTCTGCTCGATCTCCGCCAGCAACCGGCCGATGCCGTCCCCCGTGCGGGCGCTGACACCCAGCTGCGCGCCCGACGGCGCATCGGGCGGCAGCGGCGCAAGATCGGTCTTGTTGGCGACGGTCAGCACACGGTCCGGTCCGGCGCCGATGTCCGCCGCCGGATCGGCGGCAGGCGCTGACGCATCGACGACATGCAGCACCAGATCGGCATTCCCGGCCTGGAAGCGGGCGCGCGCCATGCCTTCCCGCTCGACCGCTTCCGCCGTGTCGCCGTCCCGCAGCCCCGCCGTATCGGCGAATATGACGGGATAGCCGGCAAGGTCGGCCCGCACCTCTATCACGTCGCGCGTCGTGCCCGCGGTCTCGGCGACGATGGCGACATCCCGCTGCGCGATCCGGTTGAGCAGGGACGACTTGCCGACATTGGGCGCGCCGACGATGGCGATCCGGTAGCCCTCGCGCACCATGCGCCCGCGGTCCGGCGCGGCGAGCCAGTCCGCCAGGCCGGCGGCGACCGCCTCGACCGCCGGGCGGACCTGGGCCGCCAGATCCTCCGGCAGGCCCTCGTCCGGGAAGTCGATCGCCGCTTCCAGCCAGGCCAGGCTGCGCCGCAGCTGCGCGCCCCAGTCCGCGCAGCGCTCGGCAAACGCGCCCTCCATCTGGCGTTGCGCCTGCACCCGCTGCGCTTCGGTCTCGGCGTCGATCAGGTCGGCGAGGCCTTCGGCCTCCGACAGGTCCATTTTGCCGTTCTCGAAAGCCCGGCGGGTGAATTCGCCGGGCTCCGCCGGCCGGACTCCGTCCAGCCCGCACAGGATCGAGAGCAGCTTGCCGACGACCGCCGGACTGCCGTGAACCTGGAATTCCGCTACGTCCTCGCCGGTGACGGTGCCCGGCCCCGGCAGCCACAGCACGAGCCCGCTGTCGACCGTCGCGCCGGCGGGGCCGTCGCACAGCGCGCGCAGCGCCGCTCGGCGCGGCGGCACATCGCCGCCGGCGAGATGCCGGATGCAGGCGGCGGCACCCGGCCCCGACGCCCGGATTACGGCGATGCCGGCCTTCCCCGCGCCCGAGGACAGGGCGACGATGGTGTCCCCTTGAGTCATGGCGGGGGCCTCACTGGCGCAAATGAACGGCCTGCGCCCGATGCCGAACTGCCGGTTTCCGTCACGCTCTTCTCCGTCCAGCCCATCCCGTCATTTCGACCGGAGCGGCGCAAGCCGCGTAGTGGAGAAATCTTTCACGCTCTGCGCATCGGGTATGGCGCTTGCGTGTGAAAGATTTCTCCACTCCGCCGCCCTTCGGGCGGCTCCGGTCGAAATGACGGGCAACTGTGCCGGCGCGCCGACGACAAGGCCTCTTGCGCCTGTCCCGCCCCGACATTGCCGCGGCCGGCTCCGATACACCATATAGGTCCGGCGCAGCCTGCGCCCGGTTCCCGCTTTCACGGATCGCCATGACCGCCCCCATTCCCGATCGGGACTCCATCCCCGCCAACGCCCTCGGCGCCGAGACCAGCCCGTACCTGCTGCAGCACAAGGACAATCCCGTCCACTGGCAGCCGTGGTCCGAGGCGGCCTTTGCGGCAGCAAAGCGGGACAACAGGCCGGTCCTGCTCTCGATCGGCTATTCGGCCTGCCACTGGTGCCATGTCATGGCCCATGAGAGCTTCGAAGACGGCGGTATCGCTGCGGCAATGAACCGCGATTTCGTCAACATCAAGGTGGACCGGGAGGAACGGCCGGACGTCGACCAGATCTACCAGCACGCCCTGGCGCTGCTCGGCGAGCAGGGCGGCTGGCCGCTTACCATGTTCCTGACGCCGGACCGCGAGCCCTTCTGGGGCGGCACCTATTTCCCGCCGGAGGACCGCTGGGGCCGGCCCGGATTCCCCCGCGTCCTCGAGCGGATTGCCGAAATCTACCGCTCGGAAGGCGACAAGGTGCGCGCCAACGCCGACACGCTGAAGTCCGCACTGGCCGGCCTCGGCGCCAACCAGCCGGGCGGCGCGATCGCGCGGCAGACCTTCCTGCAGGTCGCAGACTTCCTGCTCAGCCGGATGGACAACACCCATGGCGGCCTGAGCGGCGCGCCCAAATTTCCGCAATGCGCGCTGTTCGACCTGATCTGGCGCGCTTATGCCGAGACCGGCAACCCGCAATACCGCAACGCCGCGCTGCTGCTGCTCGACCGTATGTCCCAGGGCGGGATCTACGACCATCTCGGCGGCGGCTATGCGCGCTACTCGACCGACATGTTCTGGCTCGCGCCGCATTTCGAGAAGATGCTCTACGACAATGCGCAGATCCTCGAGCTGCTGGCCCATGCCTGGGCCGATACCGGCGCCGACCTCTACCGCATCCGCGCCGACGAGACCGTGGCCTGGCTGACCCGGGAAATGACGATTGCCGGACGTGCCTTCGCCAGCGCGCTCGATGCCGACAGCGAGGGCGAAGAGGGCAAGTTCTACGTCTGGTCCCTCGAAGAGATCGAGGTGCTGCTGGGCGGCGATGCGGCGGCCTTCTGCGAGGCCTACGACGTTTCCGCGGACGGCAACTGGGAGGGCAAGGCCATCCTCAACCGGTCCCAGCGGCCGATGTTGGGCGATGCGGACCGCGAGGCCATGCTGGCGCGGTGCCGGACCGTCCTGCTGGAGGCGCGCGCAGGCCGTCCGCGGCCCGGCCTCGACGACAAGGTGCTGGCGGACTGGAACGGCTACATGATCCACGCCCTGGCGCTCGCCGGCTCGATCATGGACCGGCCGGCCTGGATCGGCCTGGCGGCGGACGCCTTCGGCTTCGTGCTGGACGAGATGACCCTGAACGCGGAATCGGGTGGCGAGCGGCTGATCCACAGCTGGCGCGACGGCCGGGCCGCCCATCCAGCGACCGCCGAGGACTATGCCAGCCTGATCCGCGCGGCGCTCACCCTGTTCGAGGCGACGGGCGAAGACCGGTATCTTGCCCAGGCCCGGCGCTGGACGGACGCTATCGACCGGCATTTCCTCGATTCCGACGGTAGCGGCTACTTCCTGGCGGCAGACGATGTGCCGGGCCTGATTGTGCGGGCCAAGTCCGTGCACGACAACGCAACGCCGTCGTCCAACGGGCTGATGGTGCACAACCTGGCGCGCCTCGGTTTCCTCGCCGGCGATACGGCGCTGCTCGACCGGGCCGATGCGCTGGTCCGGGCCTTTTCCGGCGAGCTGAACCGCAACGCGCTGGCGGCCCCGCTGCTGACCAGCGGCGCACGGCTGCTGGAGACCGCCCTGCAGACCGTCGTCGTCGGCCCGGCCGATGCGCCGGAGACGGAGGCGCTGGTCCGGGCGGCCTGGCAGGCGCCGGCGCCGACACGGGTCTTCCGCCGGATCGATCCCGGCGATAAGCTGCCGGACGGCCACCCCGCGCACGGCAAGGGCCTCGTCGACGGCAGCGCCGCGGCATATGTCTGCCAGGGCGCGGTTTGCAGCCTGCCGATCACCGAGCCCGCGGCGCTGGCCGAGCGGCTGTCCCGGCGGGTCCCGGCGTAGGGCCGTCGTAAGGCCGGGCGCGAGGGTAAAAACTGCCGATGGCGGAAACGATCTATCTCAGCCCGCTGGGGCCCCTGCACCTCCGCGAAGCGCATGACAGCATCACCCATCTCGACTGGGGGCCGGCCGTGCAGACGGACCTGCTCGGCGACGCCGAGCCGCCCAACGACGATACGCCGCTGCTCAACCGGGCCGTGCATCAGCTGAACGCCTACTTCTTCTGCGGACTGCGCCATTTCGACCTGCCGCTGGCGCCCGCCGGCACGGCCTTCCAGCGCGCGGTCTGGCAGCAGATGCAGGCGATCCCCTACGGCCAGACCCGGACCTACGGCGAGATCGCCCGCTGGCTGCGCAGCGCGCCGCGCGCCGTCGGCCGGGCCTGCGGCCGCAACCCGATCCCGATCGTCATTCCGTGCCACCGGGTCGTCGCGTCGGGCGGGCTGGGCGGCTATTCCGGCGACGGCGGCGCCGACACCAAGCACTGGCTGCTCCAGCTCGAAGGCTGGTCGGCCGACAGGCCCCGGACGCTGTTCGACACGCCGGCCGACGACATCGAGCCCAGCCCCGGCTTGCAATAGCCGCGCCGGTTTCCTAGGACATTCCCCGCACGTTTCTTGCGGTTTCGACAAACCGGGCGCGTCCCGTCCCGCTGAGATCCCGTTGGGAGCCCTGCGGGGGCCGCGGCCCGGCATACCAGGGAGGAAAGCATGCCGGACATCACGATCAACGGCCCGGACGGGCAGTTCATGGCCTATCGCGCCGGCCCGGCCGGCGGGTCCCAGGGAGCGGGGAGCCCGGCCATCGTCGTCATCCAGGAGATTTTCGGCGTCAACAAGGTGATGCGCGATATCAGCGACTGGTGGGCCGGCCAGGGCTTCATCGCGGTCTGCCCCGACATTTTCTGGCGCCAGGAGCCGGGCATTCAGCTCACGGACCAGACCGAAGCGGAATGGGGCCGGGCGTTCGAGCTCTATCAGGGCTTCGACGAAGCCAAGGGCATCGAGGACATCCAGGCGACGATCAGCGCAATCCGCGGCGACGCGGCGTGCAGCGGCAAGGTCGGCACGGTCGGTTTCTGCCTCGGCGGCAAGCTCGCCTATCTCTGCGCCACCCGCACGGATGCGGACGCCAATATCGGCTATTACGGCGTCGGCATCGAAAACAATCTGGACGAGGCCGGCAACATTTCCGCGCCGACAATGTTCCATATCGCGGAAGAGGACGGCTTCTGCCCGAAAGAGGCGCAAGCGCAGGTTCACGCCGCGCTGGACAGCCACGCCAGAGTGACGATCCACGACTATGCCGGCATGGACCACGCCTTCGCCCGGGCCGGCGGCGAGCATTACGACGCCGGCGCGGCGCAGAGCGCCAACGACCGCTCGGCCGCCTTCTTCAACGCCCACCTGCGCTAGCCTGCGGCAGGCGCCCGCTATCGAACATCGAGGACAGATTTCATGACCCATGCCATCGTCGTGCACGAAACCGGCGGCCCCGAAGTCCTGCAATGGGAGGCCGTTAAGGTCGGCGATCCCGGCGCGGGCGAGGTGCGCATCCGGCACAACGCCGTCGGCCTGAACTATATCGACGTCTATTTCCGCACCGGCCTGTATCCGGCGCCGCATTCGCCCTTCACGCCGGGCTTCGAGGGCGCCGGCGTCGTCGAGGCGGTCGGGCCGGATGTGGAGGGCTTCGCCGAGGGCGACCGGGTCTGCTACGGCACCAGCCCGCCCGGCGCCTATGCCGAGCGCCGCGTCATCCCGGTCTCGCACCTGGTGAAGATGCCCGACGGCATCGACGACCGGACCGCCGCCGCGATGATGCTCCAGGGCATGACGGTGGAATATCTCATCATGCACACCTGCCCGGTGAAGGCCGGCCAGACCGTGCTGTTCCACGCCGCGGCCGGCGGCGTCGGCCTGATCGCCTGCCAGTGGCTCAACCATCTCGGCGTCGAGGTCATCGGCACGGTCGGCAGCGCCGAGAAGGCCGAGCTGGCGAAGGCCCACGGCGCGGCCCACACGATCGACTACCGCACCGAGGATTTCGTCGCGCGGGTGAAGGAGATCACCGATGGCAAGGGCGTGCCTTATGTCTACGATTCGGTCGGCCAGGATACCTTCATGGGCTCGCTGGACTGCCTTGCGCCCTTCGGCACCCTGGCAACCTTCGGCAACGCCTCCGGCCCGGTCGAGCCGATCAACCCGGCGATCCTCGGCCCGAAAGGCTCGGTCTATGTCACCCGCCCGACCCTGTTCACCCACGCCTCGAGGCGCGAGCGGCTCGAGGAGATGGCCGGCAACCTGTTCGACGTCGTGCTGAGCGGCGCGGTCAAGATCGAGGTCAACCAGACCTACCCGCTGAAAGACGCCGCGAAGGCCCACGCCGATCTCGAAGGCCGGCGGACGACCGGGAGCACGGTGTATACGGTTTGACCGTTGGCAATGCGGGAAAGGCTGAACGCCATAATCGCTGAAAGCGAAGCGAGGCGCGGCCTCGCAATGCCACGCGTCGGTGTCGGGCACTCGGGCTTGCGCGGTGGGATTTTCAGTCTTTTGCAGGACCCCGGCGGCACAATCCACACACCCCGTTCCGGCGCCATGGTTTCGAGGTTTGTCGATATCGACAACGACGATCCTACGGCCGCGTGGACAAAAGCGTTGTTGCTGCGCCTAGGGATACCGAAATCTGCCGTGACGCCTTGGAACGCGTTCGGCGCTTATGGCGAACGGCCAAGTGTTAAGGCCATCAACAATAACTTGCCGCTTTGCCAACGGCTTCTCGATGAAGCGTCGCCAGTCGCGGTTGTTGCGCAAGGGCGCTGGGCCCAAAGGATGGCGACTCGGCTAAGTTTCGACGGCCAGTTGTTCGGTGTTCCGCATCCGAGCCGACGAGGCAGGGCCAGCTACCTTGGCGCATCAGCTGATATTGAGGCTGCTTTTTTCCAAGCTGCGGGGATGATGAGCCAAGATTGAACTCAGCGAGGCCTCACGTATTCATGCTGTCGTAGAATTCGTCGTTGGTTTTGGTGTCCTTGAGCTTGCCGACCAGGAATTCCATGGCGTCGGTGACGCCCATCGGCAGCAGGATGCGGCGCAGGACCCACATCTTGGCGAGCGTCGCCTGGTCGGCCAGCAGCTCCTCCTTGCGGGTGCCGGACTTGCCGATATCGATGGACGGCCAGACCCGCTTGTCGGACAGCTTGCGGTCCAGGTTGATCTCGCTGTTGCCGGTGCCCTTGAACTCCTCGAAGATCACCTCGTCCATGCGGCTGCCGGTGTCGATCAGCGCGGTCGCGATGATCGAGAGCGAGCCGCCCTCCTCGATGTTGCGCGCGGCGCCGAAGAAGCGCTTCGGCCGCTGCAGCGCGTTGGCGTCGACGCCGCCGGTCAGCACCTTGCCGGAGGACGGCACGACCGTGTTGTAGGCGCGCGCCAGGCGGGTCACGGAATCGAGCAGGATGACGACGTCGTGCTTGTGCTCGACCAGCCGCTTGGCCTTCTCGATGACCATTTCGGCGACCTGGACGTGCCGGCTCGCCGGCTCGTCGAAGGTCGAGCTGATGACCTCGCCGTTCACCGTGCGCTGCATGTCGGTGACTTCCTCCGGCCGCTCGTCGATCAGCAGGACCAGCAGATAGACCTCCGGATGGTTCGATGAGATGGCGTGGGCGATGTTCTGGAGCATCATCGTCTTGCCGGTGCGCGGCGGCGCGACGATCAGCGCCCGCTGGCCCTTGCCGATCGGCGTGACGATGTCGATCACCCGGCTGGTCAGGTCCCTGCCCGTCGGGTCCTTCGGCTCCATGGTCAGCCGCTGGTCCGGGTAGAGCGGGGTCAGATTGTCGAAATTGATCCGGTGGCGGACCTTCTCCGGCTCCTCGAAGTTGGTCTGTTCGACCTGGAGCAGCGCGAAATAGCGCTCGCCGTCCTTCGGGCCGCGGATCGGTCCCTGGACGGTATCGCCCGAGCGCAGCGAGAATTTCCGCACCTGGCCGGGCGAGACGTAGATATCGTCCGGACCGGGCAGATAGTTGGCCTCGACCGAGCGCAGGAAGCCGAAGCCGTCCGGCAGCACTTCCAGCGTGCCCTGGCCGATGATCGGGGTGTCCTGGGCGGAAAGCTCCTTGAGGATGGCGAACATCAATTCCTGCTTGCGCAGGGTGCTCGCCGCCTCGATGTCCAGCTCTTCGGCATAGGCCAGAAGGTCGCCGGGGGATTTGGCTTTCAGGTCCTGGAGATCGACAGAAGACATGGGCGCTTCACCTGGGTGATTCGATGCGGAGCGGCGCGCCCGTATCGGAAACATTGGCGGCGCGCAGGCAGGGGATGGAGGCGGCGTCTGACACGGAACGGCAGGATGGGGAAATACGCCGGCAGCGCGGCGCGTGCGCCGAAAGGATCGGCCGGTGCCCCCGGAGGCGCCGTTTCGGGCACCTTACCGCTTCGTCGGAAGGAGGGACCCTCAATATAGCATTGCCCGGCCGGATTGAAAGATGGCGCGAATGCCGCGCCGCCGGCCCTCCGCTCGCGCGCGCCGGATCAGAAGGGTTTGACGATCACCATGACGACGAGCGGGATCAGGAACAGGACCGGCGCCTCGTTCCAAACCCGGTAAAACGTGGCCGACCGGGCGTTCCGGTCGTGCTCGAAATCCTTGCGCCAGCGGGCGTAGGCGTGATGCAGCAGCGTCAGCGCGATCACGCACAGCCATTTCGCGTGCATCCAGCCCTCGGTCCAGAATTCGAGTTCGACATACATGGCAATGCCGGTCGCCCAGACGACGATCATCGACGGGTTGGCGATGCCGCGCAGCAGCCGGCGCTCCATGATCTTGAAGGTCTCGGACTTGTCGGACCCCGCCGCCGCGTCGGCGTGATAGACGAAGAGCCGCGGCAGGTAGAGCAGCGCCGCCATCCAGGCGATGACCGCCAGGACGTGCAGCGCCTTGACCCAGACGATCCAGTCCATCTTCCGCCCCTATCGGCCGTCTGTCACGCAGCGGCCGCGAGCGGACAGGCCGTCCGGTCCGCCGGGCACAGCCGGCCGCCCTGTTCCGAGTCCAGTCCGCCGCGCGCCAGGACGGTTTCGACCATATCGGCCAGCCCGGCGATGAAAGCCGGATGGGTGCCGACAGTCGGCGCCCGCAGATAGGCCGGAACGCCGGCTTCCTCCGCAAGCTTGCGGTATTCGATGTCGAGTTCGACCAGGGTTTCGGAATGTTCCGAGACGAAGGCGATGGGCGCCACCAGAACCGGCCGGCCTTCGGCCCCGGCGCGGCGGATTTCGTCGTCGGTCGACGGCCCGATCCATTTCAATGGCCCGACCCGGCTCTGATAGCAAACGACGCTGTCGGCGGCGGCCTCGCCGAGCGCTTCGGCGATCGCGCCGGCCGTCCGCTCGACCTGCCACTGGTATGGATCCCCCGCCGCAATCACCTTTTCCGGCAGCCCGTGGGCCGAAAACAGGATGCGCGGCCAATCTCCGGGATCGCCGGCATGGCCGGCCAGGGTTTCGCGGATCCGGTCGGCCATCGCGGCGATGAAGCCGGCGCCCGCCGGATAGCAGCAGACGCCGCCGACGGCCGGGCCGAGGCCGGTTGCGGCCGCCCGGCAGTTCCATTCGCGGACCGAGGATGCCGACGTCGTGGTCGAGAATTGCGGGTAGAGCGGCAAGAGCACGGTGCGCCGTATGCCCCGCTGCGCCAGATCGCGCGCCACCGCGTCGGCGCGTCGGCCCCAGTAGCGCATGACGACATGGACCGATGGTGCCTCGGCCGCCCTGAGCCGTTCGGTCAGCGTCGCCTCCAGCGCCGCGGCCTGGGCGTCGGTCTCCTCGTGGATCGGCGATTTGCCGCCGAGATGGGCGTAGATATCCCGCGCGACCGACGCCCGCCGCCCGGCGACCAGCGTCGCAATCAGCCAGCGTGCAGGCTGCGGCGCACCGATGATCGCCCGGTCGTTGAACAGGTTGAACAGGAACGGCTTCACGCTCTCCGGCGAAGTCGGGCCGCCGAGATTGAACAGAATGACCGCCGTGTCGCTCATGCGCCGGCCCGCAGCATTGCGACAAGTTCGGCGACATGATCCGGCGGCGTCTGCGGCACGATACCATGGCCGAGATTGAAGATATGCGGCCCACCGGCCAGCCCGGCCCGGATTTCGGATACCCGTTCGGCGAGCGCCGGCCCGCCGGCAACCAGCAACAGCGGGTCGAGATTCCCCTGAACCGGGACCGCCTTCTGGATTTCCGCCGCCTGGGCCAGCGGCACGCCGGTATCGAGGCCGACCGCCGTAATTCCGGTCGCAGCGACATAGTCCTCGATCAGCCGCCCGGCGCCGCGCGGGAAGCCGATCGCCGGCGTTGCCGGATGCCGGGCGTGCAAGGCCTCGACGATCCGCCGGGTCGGCGCGACGACATAGCGGCGGAACTCCGGCTCCGGCAGAACGCCGGCCCAGCTCTCGAAGAGCTGCACGCAGTCCGCACCGGCATCGATCTGGCGCGACAGATGCCCAATCGTTGCTTCGGTCAGCATATCGATCAGGTCGCCGAAGCCGGCCGGATCGCGCCACATCCAGTTCTTGACCGTCTCGAAGGTCCGGCTACTGCCGCCTTCCACCGCATAGGTCGCCACGGTCCATGGCCCGCCGGCAAATCCGATCAGCGTCTTCTCCGGCGCCAGCCCGGCCCGGATCGCCGACACCGCCTCGTAGACCGGCGCGCAATGCGCCGCTACGCGGCCCGGATCGAGCGCCGCAAGGTCACCGGCACAGCGCACCGGTTCGAGCACCGGACCGTGGCCGTCTTCGAATCCGACGGTCATACCCATTCCGTCCGGCACCACCAGGATATCGGAAAACAGGATCGCCGCGTCGAAATCGAACCGCCGGACGGGCTGGAGGGTAATTTCGACCGCCAGGCCGGGCGTGTAACACAGGTCGAGAAAGGATGCCGCGGCTTGCCGCAACTGCCGGTATTCCGGCAGGTAGCGCCCGGCCTGGCGCATCAGCCAGACCGGCGGCACTGGCGCGGTCTCGCCCGCTAACACACGCATGATCGGCTGATCGGCCATTGAGATCCGCTGGTCGGAAGCCGCGCTACCTACGGGCAAGCCGTCGCACGGCCGGTCGGTAAGACTCCTAAGAATCCTTTTATATAGAAGGTTGTAGTTGTTTTTGTTGGGAAGGGGAGTCGCGGGGATTATCGGTTAGTCACAGGACGCCCGATTGTCGGGCCGGAAGCCGCGGAAGGAACAGCAAATCCTGTGGAAAGGATGCAGAACGCGGCCAACTGCATGAAATCGCCGGGAAATATGGCCGGTCATTCCGGCACAGTATGCCGCGACGGGTGCGGCGAGTTCGGGAAAAGACAGCTCGAAGCGCCAGGTCTCCACGCCGGTATTATCGATCCCCAGGCGAAAAACCCTGCTCCGAACGTCGCGGTCAGCGGGGATAATATTTTGCAGTCGCGGCCCGCCGCCGCCGCCGCGTATAAGTGGCCCGGTTCCGGCGCCGCTCAGCGCCGCTTTTCCACAGACTTGTTTCGGCAGACCGGGCCATGAGCCGTCACCACCTGTATCTGATCTCCGATTCGACCGGCGAGACCGTCCAGAGCATCGGCAAGGCCTGCACGGTCCAGTTCGAACAGGTCGAGATCGTCGAGCATCTCTGGCCGATGGTGCGCAGCCCGCGGGCGCTCGAGATCGTCATCGAGGAGTTGGACGAGGAACCCGGCCTGGTGCTCTACACCCTGCTCGACCGGACGCTCGCCAAGACCCTCGAAGACTATTGCAAGCGCCGGTCGCTGACCTGCGTCTCGGTGATCGATCCCTTTATCGAGGTGATGGCAACCTATTTCGGCGAAAAGAGCCGCGCCATGCCGGGCCGGCAGCACGAGCTCGACGACGAGTATTTCCAGCGTATCGACGCCATCAACTATGTCATGCAGCATGACGACGGCCAGCATGCCGGTAACCTGGAAGAGGCGGATGTCGTGCTGGTCGGCGTGTCGCGCACCTCGAAGACGCCGACGTCGATCTATCTGGCGAACCGCGGAATCAAGGTGGCCAACGTACCGATCGTGCCGGATCAGCCGCTGCCCGAAACCCTGTTCGGGCTGGATCGTCCGCTGGTCGTTGGCCTGACCGAAGATCCGCGCCGGCTGGTCGATCTCCGGCGCTCGCGCATGCGCCAGTCGCTCGGCGATACCGAAACCGCCTATACCGATATCGATTCGGTCCGGAAGGAAGTCACCGATGCGCGACGGCTGTTCGGGCGCTATGGCTGGCCGGTCATCGACGTGACCCGCCGGTCGATCGAGGAAACCGCCGCGGCCATCATGCGCCTGGTGCGCGACCGGGCCCGGCGCCACGAGGAAGGCGCCGACGCCGACCTGCTGAGCCTGGGCCGGCCCGCGGGAGGCGGCGGTGAATGACGCGGCCACGCTGACCCGCCCCGGCGCGCCTGCGCTGATCCTGGCTTCGGGCAGCCGGACCCGCGCGGCGATGCTGCAGAATGCCGGGCTGGCGTTCGATACGGCGCCGGCGCACGTCGACGAAACGGCGGTCAAGCGGCGCCTGGCGGCCGAAGACGCGCCGCCGCACCGGGTCGCCGAAACGCTTGCCGAAATGAAAGCGGCGCTGATCGCCCGGAAAATAGCCGGCGAACGCACCGGCGCGCTGGTTCTGGGAGCGGATCAGGTGCTCGATCTCGACGGCGCGCTTCTCGACAAACCGGCGGACAGGGCCGCAGCGGCCGAGCATCTGCGCCGCCTCTCCGGCAAGCGGCACCATCTCGTTTCGGCGGCGGTGCTGCTGAAAGACGGTCAAAAGGTCTGGGATTGCTGCGACCGGGCCAGCCTGGACGTCCGCCCGCTGACGGACCGCTTCATCGACGCCTATCTCGAAAGCGCCGGCGACGATATCCTGGACTCGGTCGGCGCCTACCGGCTCGAAGGCCTCGGCGCCCACCTCTTCGCATCGGTCGAGGGCGACTTTTTCACCGTTCTCGGTCTGCCGCTGCTGCCGCTGCTGGAATTCCTGCGCAGCCACGGGGTTTTGGAATCATGACGGGCCTGTCCTCCGGCAACGCAATCGTCGCCGGCGTCGCCGGCTGGCCGGTCGGCCATTCCCGGTCGCCGCGCCTGCACGGCCACTGGCTGCAGCGCTACGGCATCGATGGCCTCTACGCGCCCTTTCCGATTCCGCCGGAGAAGTTCGCCGATGCCGTGCGCGGGCTTGCTGCGGCGGGCCTCGCGGGCCTGAACGTTACGGTGCCGCACAAGGAGGCGGCCTGCGCGCTGTGCGACCGGCTGGACGAAACGGCGCGCCGCCTCGGCGCCGTCAATACCCTGATTTTCGGACCGGGCGGCGCAATCGAGGGCCGCAACGCCGATGCGTTCGGCTTCGCCGAAAACCTCAAGGACGGCGGCGGGGCAGGCGGCGGCGGACCCGCCGCTGTCCTCGGCGCCGGTGGCGCGGCCCGGGCGGTCGTCCTGGCGCTCCAGTCGCTGGGCTACGGTCCGATCCGCCTGACCAACCGGACGGCATCGCGCGCCGAAGCGGTGGCGGCGGCGCTCGGTCCGGGAATAGAGCCGGCGCCCTGGGCCGAGCGCGCAGGCGCGCTGGCCGGAGCCGCCCTGCTGGTCAACGCGACCTCGCTCGGCATGACGGGCCAGCCCGCCCTCGACCTGCCGCTCGACGATCTGCCGGTGGGCGCAGTCGTCACCGACATCGTTTACGCGCCGCTCGAAACGGCGCTGCTGGCCGCCGCGCGGCGGCACGGCTGCCGGACGGTCGACGGGCTGGGCATGCTGCTGCATCAGGGCCGGCCCGGATTTCACGCCTGGTTCGGCGTCGATCCGGCGGTCGACGGCGCCCTGCGCCGCGCCGTCGCCGGCGACCTGCTGGCGGCCGGATAATGCGCATCGTCGGCCTCACCGGCTCCATCGGTATGGGCAAGTCGGCGGCGGCCGGCTATCTGCGCTTCCTCGGCGTTCCGGTCTACGATGCCGACGCGGCGGTCCACGCCGTTTACGCCCGCGGCGGCGCGGCGGTCGGCCCGGTCGGCGCAGTGTGGCCGGAAGCGGTGCGCGCGGGCGCCATCGACCGGGAGGCGCTCAGCGACCTGATCGCCGCCGACGGGTCGATATTGCCGCGGCTCGAAGGCATCGTGCATCCCATCGTCCGGCGACGGCAGGAACGCTTTCTGCTCGCAGCGGCCCTGCGCCGCGCGCCGCTGATCGCGCTGGATATCCCGCTGTTGTTCGAGACCGGCGGCGAAACGCGCTGCGACGCCGTCCTCGTCGCGTCGGCGCCGGCGTTCGTGCAGCGCGCCCGGGTCCTGGCGCGCCCGGAGATGACAGCGGAAAAGCTCGCGCTTATTCTGGCGCGGCAAATGCCGGATGCGGAAAAATGCGCGCGGGCGGATTTCATCATCCCGTCCCATTGCGGCTGGCGGGCGATGCTCGACAACCTCCGCCGGGCAGTCGGGCATATGCTTGAGCGGCCGTCCCGGCACTGGCCGCCCAATCCGCAGATGGCTCCGCCGCGCCCGCCCGGAAAACGCCCGCCCGGAAGACGCCCGCCTGGAAGATGCCATGCGTGAAATCGTGCTCGACACCGAAACCACCGGCCTCGATCCGGCGGCCGGCCACCGGATCGTCGAGATCGGCGCCATCGAGCTGCAGCACCACCTGCCGACCGGCCGGGAATACCATGTTTATCTCGATCCGGAGCGCGAGATGCCGGAGGATGCCTTCGCCATCCACGGCCTGTCCGACGATTTCCTCGCCGGCAAGGACAGGTTCGCCGGCATCGCCGACGCCTTTCTGGATTTCATCGGCGATGCGCCGCTGGTCATCCACAACGCCGCCTTCGACCTGAAATTCGTCAACGCCGAGTTGGCTTTGGCCGGCCGCGATCCGATCGACGAGACCCGCGCCATCGATACCGTGCTGATCGCCCGGCAGAAATTCCCCGGCGCCCGCGCCAGCCTCGACGCCCTGTGCCAGCGCTTCGAGATCGATCTCGCCACGCGCGAGAAGCATGGCGCACTGATCGATTCGCACCTGCTCGCCGCGGTCTATCTGGAGCTGGTCGGCGGCCGGCAGCCCGGCTTCGACCTGGCCGCAGACGCCGTGCGGCCGGGTGTCGCCGAAAGCGCCGAGCGCCATCGCCGGGAGCCGCGCCGCCACCTGCCGGGAGCGGCGGCGAACGAGGCCGAAAAGGCCGCCCACCGGGAATTTCTGAAGAAGCTCGACGCCCCGATCTGGCTGGCCGAATAGGCGTCCGGCGGCGCCCGCCGGCTATGCGTTGCCGGCGCCCTGGATCATCTGGGCCTGGACGATGGCGTTGAAATCGATCGGCTGAAGCATAAGCGGGGGCATGCCGCTTTCCACGGTCGCCGACGCGATGATGTTGCGCGCAAAGGGGAACAGGATGCGCGGGCATTCGACCAGCAGGATTGAGCCGATATATTCCTCGGGAATGCTGCTGTTCAGCTCGAACAGGCCGGCATATTCCAGTTCGGCGACGAACGCGGTCTCTTCTTCGAGGGTGGCGCGCACCTCGATTATCAGGACGACCTCGAACTCGCCCTCGCCGAGCTCCTCCGGCTGGACATTGATCTGAACCTCGATTTCCGGCTCGACATTCAGCCGGCCGAAAATCGCCGGCGCGCCCGGTATTTCGAACGACAGGTCCTTGATATACTGCGCCTTCACGATCAGCGGCGGCGCCTCGGTCATGTCGCTGCCGGATCCGTTGTCGTCTGGCGCCATCGCGGGGTCTCCTGAAGGAAGGGGGAACGGGTCCCTCGCCGGGACGCGGCGTGCGCACCGGGCGCTACGGGTGTACGGCATGCGCCGCGGCGCGGCAACTGTGCCCCAGAAGCCGGGGCCAAATCCGGGGCCGCATTCCTTACCGGCGGCCGATCCTGGGGGTGTTGTCGGGCGACTCCGGAGGGTCGGCTTCAGGTTCGACGGCTTCGAATTCGCCGTCGATCACCGTGTCGCCGCCGAAATCGTTGCCGCGGCCCGCGCCGAAACCGGCGACATGAACCGAGCCGCGCGCCTGCATATAGGCCCACAGCCGCGCCGCCAGCCACCGGCGCGCCGCCGGCAGCAGCAGGGCGAAGCCGACGCCATCGGTCAGGAAGCCCGGGGTCAGAAGCAGCGCACCGGCGACCAGCAGGCCGATCCCGTCCAGCAGGTCGGCGACCGGCGGCTCGCCGCGGCGCATCTTCTCCTGCGCCCGCGCCAGCACCCGCCGGCCCTGGGCGCGCAGCATGATCGAGCCGGCCACCGCGGTCAGCACGACCAGGCCAACGGTCGGCCAGGCGCCGATCGAGCCGCCGATCTCGACGAACAGGTAGATTTCGATCAGCGGCACGCCGATCAGCAGGGCAAACAGGATCCAGCCCATGAAAAATGTTCCGATCGTGCCGCCCGGCTTTCCGGGATATCGCGCCGCTGCGGCGGCCGGGCAGGACGCGCTTGTTATCGGGGGCCTGCCTGCCTATGTAGGGAGGGCCGGCGCCGGCTGCCAGCGCGGCCGCGTGCGATTGCGGTCCGATGCCGGCCAATGCGGCGAAAAAGTGCGGAAACCGGACCACAACCCGGACAATTCGGGTGTATAACCTGAAACCTATGGCTAACGGCCGCAAGGCGGCCCTCACGGGCAATGTCCGGATAGCAAAGCCGGTCGGATGAACAACGATCTGATCCTGACCCTGATCTTCGCGGCGGTCGCGGCCTTCGTGCTGTTCAAGCTGCGCTCCGTGCTGGGCCGGCGCGAAGGCCATGAGCAGCGGCCCCCGGACATCTTTGCCGAGGCCGAACGCAGCGCGCCGGCCGAAAAGAGCGGCGACGCCGTTCTGCCGGCGCCGGGCCCGCAAGGCCACGAGGCTGCCGATATCGATCCCGAGTCGCCGGCCGCCGCAGGCGTCCGGGACATCCAGGCTGCCGACCGCAGCTTCGATCCCGGCGGGTTCCTCGAAGGCGCCAAGGCGGCTTTCGACATGATTGTCGAGGCCTTCGCCCGGGGCGACCGCGACGCGCTCGAGCCCCTGCTGGCGCCGAGCGTGTTTACCAACTTCGAGGGCGCCATCGCCGAACGCGAAAAGGCCGGCGAGACGCTGGAGACCACCATCGTCGCCCTCAACTCAGCCGAACTGACGGGCGCAGAAATGCAGGGGCGGACCGCCCGCGTCACCGTGACCTTCGTTTCCGAACAGTCCAACACCGTCAAGGATGCCGACGGCAACCTGGTCGACGGCGATCCCGCGGTTGTCGAAAGGATCACCGACATCTGGACTTTCGCGCGCGATACCCGCTCACGCGATCCCAACTGGCGGCTCGTCGAGACCGACGGCGGCTGAGGCCGCCCGCGCTCCATTGGCCGCCCTTGGCCGTTGGGCCGGTTTGGCGTAAATCGGCGGGACCGCCGCGAACAGCCCCGCCATGCCCGCCCCCCCGACCGAATCTGCGACCGAATCCGCGACCGAATCCCTTACCGATTCCCCCGTCGTCGCCCTGTTCGTCACCTGCCTGGTCGACCTGTTCCGGCCGTCGGTCGGGTTCGCCGCGGTGAAATTGCTGGAGCAGGCGGGCTGTACGGTCGAGGTGCCGTCCGCCCAGGCCTGCTGCGGCCAGCCCGGCTACAACAGCGGCGACCGCAAGTCGGCGCGGGCGATCGCCAGGGGCGTCATCGCGGCGTTCGAAGGCTACGATTACGTCGTCGCGCCGTCCGGGTCCTGCGGCGGCATGATCGCGAAACACTATCCGGAGTTGTTCGCCGGCGATCCGGTCTGGCAGGCCCGCGCCGAGGCGCTGGCGGCGAAAACCCACGAGCTGATCTCCTACCTGGTCGATGTCCGCGGCATGACCGCGGTGGAGAGCCGGCTGGAGGCGGTCTGCACCTATCACGATTCCTGTTCCAGCCTGCGCGAGATGAAGGTGAAGGCCCAGCCGCGCCGGCTCCTGCAATCGGTCGAAGGCCTGGCCCTGCGCGAGCTCGACACGCCCGAGGTCTGCTGCGGCTTCGGCGGCGCCTTCTGCGTGAAATATCCGGACATTTCCAACGCCATGGTCGCGGACAAGACGGCGGACATCGCCCAGACCGGCGCCGATACGGTGCTGGCCGGCGATCTCGGCTGCCTGATGAACATCGCCGGCAAGCTGAGCCGCGACGGCTCGGCGATCCGCGCCTGGCACGTCGCCGAAGTCCTGGCCGGCGTCGAGGCGCCGCCGATCGCGCAGGCGAAGATGCCGGGCAGCGGACCCGGAGACAGCCCGTGACAGAGCTGTCCCCCGCCCGGTTCAGCGAACAGGCCGCCGCCGCGCTCAAGGATACGGCGCTGCAGCGCGCGCTCGGCAACATGCGCATCGGCTTCATCGAGAAACGCCGCAAGGCCGCCGACAAGCTGCCGGAATTCGAGGCCCTGCGCGACGAGGGCGTGGCGATCAAGAACCACACCCTCGCCCATCTCGATCTCTATCTGGAGGCCTACGAACGGAAGGTCGTCGAGGCCGGCGGCCACGTCCACTGGGCGCGCGACGCGGAAGAGGGCCGGCAGATCGTCCTGGACATCTGCCGCAAGGCCGGCGCGCGCACGGTCACCAAGGGCAAGTCGATGATCGGGGAGGAAATGCACCTCAACCCGTTCCTCGAAGCCAACGATATCGAGCCGGTCGAGACCGATCTCGGCGAATACATCATCCAGCTGCGCCAGGAGACGCCGAGCCACATCATCGCCCCGGCGATCCATGTCAACAAGGACCAGGTCGCCGACGCCTTCCGCGAACACCACACCGCCCTGCCGCCCGACCGCCCGCTCAGCGAGGGGCCGGACCTGCTGGCCGAGGCCCGCACCCAGCTGCGCGAGCGCTTCATCGAGGCCGATGTCGGCATCACCGGCGCGAATTTCCTGATCGCCGAGACCGGCTCCTCGATCATCGTCACCAACGAGGGCAACGGCGACCTGACCCAGACCCTGCCCCGGATCCATATCGTGCTCGCCAGCCTGGAAAAGGTCGTGCCGACTCTGGAGGACGCGACGACCCTGATGCGCCTGCTCGCCCGCTCGGCGACCGGCCAGGAAATGTCGGTCTACACCACGGTCTCGACCGGCCCGCGCCGCGCCGGCGATCCGGACGGGCCGGAGGAATACCACGTCATCCTGCTCGATAACGGGCGCAGCAGCCTCTACGGCACCGAGTTCCAGGAGGTCTTCCGCTGCATCCGCTGCGGCGCCTGCCTCAACCACTGCCCGGTCTACGGCGCGATCGGCGGCCACGCCTACGGCACGGTCTATCCCGGCCCGATCGGCAAGGTGCTCTCGCCCGCCCTCATGGGCATCGACAAAGCCGGCAAGCTGCCCAATGCGTCGAGCTTCTGCGGCCGCTGCGAGGAGGTCTGCCCGATGCGCATTCCGCTGCCGAAGCTGATGCGGCACTGGCGGGAAGAGGAATACGACCGCAAGCTGAACCCCGCCCCGGTGCGCTGGGGCCTGGGCCTGTGGGCCTGGGCGGTGCGCCGGCCGGCGCTCTACCGCTTCGGCGCGCGCTTCGCCATCGCGGGCATGGCCTTCCTCGGCCGCAGGCGCGGGCATCTGAAAGCGCTGCCCATGGCCGGCGGCTGGACCGCCCACCGCAACCTGCCGGCGCCCCAGGGCGGCACGTTCCACGATCTCTGGCGACGACGAAATGCCAGTGGGCGGAAGGCCGGCCAATGAACAGCCGCGAAGCAATCCTCGGCGGCCTGCGGCAAAAGCTGAACCGGGGTGCAGACGGGAGCGCCGACGGGGGCGCCGGCGCGCAGGCCGTCGCCGAGCGCCTGTCGGCCCACCGGCGCAACCTCATTCCGCAGCGCGGCCAATTGGACCGGGCCGGCCGGACCGACCTGTTCGCGGACTATGCCGCCGGGGCGGACGCCACCGTGGCCCGCGTCGCCTCGGTCGCCGAGGTCCCGGCCGCGGTGGCGGACTTTCTCAAGATGCACAACCTGGCGGCCAACCTTGTCCGCGCGCCCGACGCGGATCTCGACGCCGTCCCGTGGGAGAACCAGCCGACCCTGACCCTGGAGGCGCGCAAGGCCGAGGAGCCGGATTCGGTCTCGGTCACGGCGGCGTTCGGCGCCGTCGCCGAAACCGGCACCCTGGTCCTGGTCTCGGGCGACGACAGCCCCACGACGCTCAATTTCCTGCCCGAAAACCATATCGTCGTGCTGTGGGCCGACCGGATCTCCGGCGATTACGAGGCCCAGTGGTCGGCCCTGCGGGAACGCTACGGAGCGGGCGCGCTGCCGCGCACGGTCAACCTGGTCACCGGCCCGTCGCGCAGCGCCGATATCGAGCAGACCATCCAGCTCGGCGCCCACGGCCCGCGCCGGCTCCACATCGTGATCGTCGATGAACGGCCGTGACCGCAAATCCATCGACGATCTCTCCGGCGAGGACGACGACGCCCGGCTGTGGGAGCGCGTCACCCGGTCGGTAAAACCGATCGCGCGCAAGGAAATCGTGCCTCCGGCCGCTACGCCCGCTCCGGAAAGGCCGGCGCCTGCTGCGAAGAAAGAGCCGGCCGACCCGAAGTCCGGCCCGCAGTCCGGCCCGCAAGGCGGTTCACGGGGCGACCGCGAACCCGTCGACATTTCCGGCCTGCGCATCGGCGCGCAGGACCGCCCGGCGCAAGCTGGCGGCACGCGTCCCGGCGGCTCAAAACCCGGCTCGGGTGGCCTGTCCTACGGCGACGCGCCGGGTGTCGACCGCCGCACCGCAACCCGCTTCCGCCGCGGCCTGATGCCGATCGAAGCGACCCTGGACCTGCACGGCCACACCCAGGCCAGCGGCCGCGCGGCGCTCGCCGGCTTCCTGCGCGCCCACCGGGCGGCCGGGCGGCGCTGCGTCCTGGTCGTCACCGGCAAGGGCCTGAAGGACGACTGGTCGGTCGGCGCCCTGCGCCAGGCCCTGCCCGGCTGGCTCAACGCCCCCGACCTGCGCCGCCTCATCCTCTCCTACTGCCAAGCCCAGCCCCACCACGGCGGCAGCGGCGCGGTGTATATTTTGCTGCGGCGGGAGCGGGGGAAGGGCGGTGGCCGGGAAAGCGATTGAGGCGCCCTTCGATACGGCCCTTCGGGCCTACTCGGGATGAGGGATTTGGAATGGCCCCGGCATCCGCCCTCCCTCATCCTGAGTAGCCCCGGATGAAATCCGGGGCGTAACGAAAGACGGTCCCTCGCTTAAGCCCCTCCCGTCATTCCGACCGGACCGATCCGCAGGATCGCGTAGTGGAGGAATCCCGTGGCCGGACTCCGGAACTTGTTTCCTGGATCGAGCCGAGATCCCTCCGCTCCCTGACGGTCGGTCGGGATGACGGCCCGAGAATTCGAAAGTGCCGGGAATTGTCACGTTTCGTCATCCGCGCCAGCCTGCCGCCCCGGACCCGATCCGGGGCCCAGGAGCGACCCGAAAAGCCTCAGCCCGTGGCTCTGGTCCCAGGATCGCTGCTGCGCAGCGTCCGGGGTGGCAACGTTTGGGATGTGGCAGGAATCGGCCGCGGTGCGCCGCCCCCTACAAAATAAACTTGCTCAGGTCCGCGTCCTTCGCCAGCTCTTCGACCTGTTCGCGGACGTAGGCGGCGTCGATGGCAATGGTTTCGCCGCTGCGTTCGGTGGCCGAGAAGCTGATCTCCTCGAGAAGCCGTTCCATCACCGTGTGCAGCCGGCGCGCGCCGATATTCTCGACGCTGCTGTTGACCTCGGCGGAATAGCGCGCGATCTCGGCGATCGCCTCGTCGCTGAACTCCAGGGTCACCTCCTCGGTCTGCATCAGCGCGCGGTATTGCAGGGGCAGGCTGTTCTCGGTCTCGCTCAGGATGCGCACGAAATCGTCGACATCGAGGGCCTTGAGCTCGACCCGGATCGGCAGGCGGCCCTGCAACTCGGGCAGCATGTCCGACGGCTTGGCGAGGTGGAAGGCGCCCGAGGCGATGAACAGGATATGGTCGCTGCGCACCGGGCCGTGCTTGGTCGCCACCGTCGTGCCCTCGATCAGCGGCAACAGGTCGCGCTGCACGCCCTCCCGGCTGACATCGGCGCCGCCGACCCGCTCCGACCGGCCGGTGATCTTGTCGATCTCGTCGAGAAAGACGATGCCGTTCTGCTCGACCAGGTCGATGGCCTCGGCGACGACCTGGTCCTCGTCGAGCAGATTGTCGCTCTCCTCCGCCATCAGCAGCTCGTAGCTTTCGGCGACGGAGAGCCGCTTGGTCTTGGTCGCGCCGCCCAGCGCCTTGCCGAGCATGTCGTTGAGGTTGATCATGCCCATCTGGGCGCCGGGCATGCCGGGGATGTCGAAGGTCGGCAGGCCGCCGCCGCGGCTGTCGCGGATCTCCAGCTCGATCTCCTTGCCGTCGAGCTCGCCGTCGCGCAGCCGCTTGCGGAAGCTCTCGCGGGTGTCCGTGCGGGCGTTCTCGCCGACCAGGGCATCGAGCACCCGCTCTTCGGCCGCCATCTCCGCCCTGGTCGTGACCGACTTGCGCAGCCGTTCGCGGGTCATGCCGATGGCGATCTCGACCAGGTCGCGCACGATCTGCTCGACGTCCCGGCCGACATAGCCGACCTCGGTGAACTTGGTCGCCTCGACCTTGAGGAAGGGCGCGTTGGCGAGGCGCGCGAGCCGGCGCGCGATCTCGGTCTTGCCGCAGCCGGTCGGGCCGATCATCAGGATGTTCTTCGGCAGCACCTCTTCCTTCATCGTGTCGTCGAGCTGCTGGCGGCGCCAGCGGTTGCGCAGGGCAACGGCCACCGCCTTCTTTGCGTCCTTCTGGCCGACGATGAAGCGGTCGAGCTCCGAGACGATCTCGCGCGGGCTGAAGGCGGTCGGGGTGTAGCCGGTCATACGCGCTCGATCACGATCTGGTCGTTGGTATAGATGCAGATGTCGGCGGCGATGCCCATGGCGCGGCGCGCGACCTCCCCGGCCGGCAGTTCGGTTTCGGCCATCAGGGCCTTGGCCGCCGCCAGGGCGTATGGGCCGCCGCTGCCGATGCCGATCAGGCCGTCCTCGGGCTCAAGCACGTCGCCGTTGCCGGTCAGCACCAGGGAGACATCCTTGTCGGCGACGGCCATCATCGCTTCCAGCCGGCGCAGATAACGGTCGGTGCGCCAGTCCTTGGCCATTTCCACGCAGGCCCGGGTCAGCTGGCCGGGGTGTTGCTCCAGCTTGCCTTCCAGCCGCTCGAACAGGGCGAAGGCGTCGGCCGTCGCGCCGGCGAAGCCGACCACCACCTTGCCGTCGGCCAGCCGCCGCACCTTGCGTGCGCCGCCCTTGAGCACGGTGTTGCCGAAGGTGACCTGGCCGTCGCCGGCGACCACGACCTCGCCGCCGCGCCGCACCGAAAGGATGGTCGTGCCGTGAAACAGCAGGGTATCGGGATCGCTCATGTCGCGTTGTATGTGGCGCGGCTGCCGCGCGCGTCAACACGCGCAAATGCGGCAGGGGCCTCGGCCCCCGGCCCGCGGCGACCTACATTCGGATGCAACGGCAGGAATTCCGGGTTAAGAACGGGCAACAGACGCCGGAGATTTCCGATGAACCAGGCCATCGGCCCCGATACCGCCCCCGATACCGCCCCCGGTTCCGCTGGCGCACGCACCGCGAGCGTGGCGCGGCGGACGAAAGAAACGCAGATCGACGTGTCGCTCAACCTCGACGGCACGGGCGAATACACCGTCGATACCGGCATCGGCTTCCTCGATCACATGATGGAGCAGCTGTCGCGCCATTCGCTGATCGATCTGGAGCTGAAGGCGGTCGGCGACCTGCATATCGATTTCCATCACACCACCGAAGATACCGGCATCGCGATCGGCGAGGCGGTGAACCGCGCGCTCGGCGACCGCAAGGGCATCTGCCGCTACGGCGATGCGCTGATCCCGATGGACGAGACCCTGACCCGGGTGGCGCTGGACTGCTCGAACCGGCCCTACCTGATCTGGAAGGTCGGCTTTTCCAAGCCCAAGCTCGGCGAGATGGATACTGAGCTGTTCAAGGAATGGTTCCAGGCCTTCGCCCAGGCCGCCGGCGTCACGCTCCATGTCGAAAACCTGTATGGCGAGAACAACCACCATATCGTCGAAAGCTGCTTCAAGGGCCTGGCCCGCGCGCTGCGCGCCGCCATTGCGCCGGACCCGCGCAAGGCCGATGCCGTGCCCTCGACCAAGGGCGTGCTCGGTGGCTCCCTGTAGCTGCGCTGCCGGCCGGTACCGGGTTTCGGGCCGGTGACCGCGGTGGCTGACGGCGTCGCCATCGTCGATTACGGCGCCGGCAACCTGCGCTCGGCCGAAAAGGCCTTCGCCCGCATGGTGCGGGAATCGGACGCCGGCCTGCCGGTTCATGCGACCGGCGATGCCGACAGGGTTGCGCGCGCGAGCCATGTCGTCCTGCCGGGACAGGGCGCCTTTGCCGACTGCCGGGCCGGCCTGCACGCGCTCGACGGCATGGTCGAGGCGCTGACCGAGGCCGTGACGGTGCGCGGCGCGCCGTTCCTCGGCATCTGCGTCGGCATGCAGCTGCTCGCCGACCGCGGCCTGGAACATGGCGAGACTCCGGGCTTCGGCTGGGTGCCGGGCGAGGTCGCCGCGCTCGAACCGGACGAACCCGGCCTCAAGATTCCCCATATGGGCTGGAACGACCTGACGTTTCACAACCATGGTCACGACAACGGTCGCGACAATGGCCACGACAGCGCGACGGCGGCGCGCCATCCGGTGCTGGCCGGCCTGGAAGACGGCGACCACGCCTATTTCGTGCATTCCTACGGCTACCGCTGCGCAGACGCCGCCGACTTGCTGGCGACCTGCGACTATGGCGGGCCGGTCGCCGCCATCGTCGGCCGCGACAACCTGATCGGCACCCAGTTCCATCCGGAAAAAAGCCAGCGGGCCGGCCTGCGCCTGATCGCGAATTTCCTCGCGTGGCGACCATGACGGCAGATGCGCGCGAGCCGGTGGCAAAGGCGGCGGCCGCGAGGCAGGCGCCGGCCCGGAACCCGTTTGCCCGCGCGGCGCCCGAAGCGGTTCTGGGCGTCGAGGTCGTCACCCGCTTTGCGCCGGGCGACCTGAACGATATCTGCGATGCCGCGGAAAGCGCGATCGAGGCCGGCGGCGGATTCGGCTGGCTCCGGGCGCCGGAGCGGCCGGCGCTCGAAAGCTACTGGAAGGGGATTCTGGTCGTTCCGGAGCGCATCCTGATCGTCGCCCGGATCGACGGCGTGATCTGCGGCTCGGCGCAGCTGGTCCGGCCGTCGCCCGGCAACGAGGCGCAGGCCTTCGCCGTCCAGCTCCAGCATGCCTTCATCGCGCCGTGGGCGCGCGGCCACGGCCTGGCGCGCCTGCTGATGGAAAAAGCCGAAGTGCTGGCCCGGACCGAAGGGTTCGACGTGATCACCCTGGATGTCCGGGAAACCCAGGAACGGGCGATCCGGCTCTACGAAGCGCTGAACTATGTCCGCTGGGGCCGAAATCCCTTCTACGCGCGGGTCGAGGGCAAACCGGTCGCCGGCCTGTATTACTGGAAGGATCTGCGGCCCGCCGGGGACGAACCGGCCGGGGGTGCTGCGGCATGATCCTGTACCCGGCGATCGACCTGAAGGACGGCCGCTGTGTCCGCCTGCTCAAGGGCGATTTCGGGCAGGAGACCGTGTTCAACGACGATCCGGCCGACCAGGCCGCGCAATTCCAGGCCCAGGGCTTCCGCTGGCTGCACGTCGTCGATCTGAACGGCGCCGTCGAGGGCCGGGCCGTCAACCGGGCGGGCGTCGAGGCGATTCTCGGCGCCGTATCGATCCCGGTGCAGCTCGGCGGCGGCATCCGCGACATGGCCGGGATCGGGATGTGGCTGGAGCGCGGCCTGTCCCGCGTGATCCTCGGCACCGTCGCGCTCACCGATCCCGGCCTGGTGCGGCAGGCGGCGCAGGCCTTCCCCGGCCGGGTCGCGGTCGGCATCGACGCGCGCGGCGGCCGGGTCGCCACCCAGGGCTGGCTGGAGACGTCCGACGTGACCGCCGTCGATCTCGCCCGCTCGTTCGAGGATGCCGGCGTCGCCGCGATCGTCTATACCGATATCGAACGCGACGGCGCATTGCAGGGCGTCAATGTCGCGGCGACCGCGGGGCTGGCGCGGGCGCTTGCCACGCCGGTGATCGCATCGGGCGGCGTCGCCGGCCTGGCCGACCTCCGCGCGCTGAAGCGGGAGGCGGCCGGCGGGATCGAGGGCGTCATCTGCGGCCGGGCGCTGTATGACGGAAAAATCGATCCGCAACAGGCGCTTGCATTGCTCGATACAGTATAAAAGAGCGAGCATATAAAAACGGGCGGAACAAACATGGTTGAGGCATCGAAGGGGTCGATCTGGACCGGCGGGCGCAAATCCGTCTTCGGCTGGGCGCTCTACGACTGGGCGAACTCGCCCTTCACCACGGTCGTCACGACCTTCATCTTCGCCGCCTATTTCGCCGGTGCCATCGCGCCGGACAAGACGACCGGTGCGTCCCAATGGGCGTTCACCCAGGGCGCGGCCGCCTTCGTCATGGCGTTCCTCAGCCCGGTCCTCGGCGCGGTCGCCGACCACGGCAAGGGCCGCAAGGCCTGGATCGTCTTCTGGACCCTGGTGATGGTCGCCGCGTCGGCCGTCCTGTGGTGGGGCGCGCCGGGCGTCGATTCGACGGTCCTCGTGCTCACCGCGGCCTTCATCGGCGTCATCGGCTTCGAGATGGGCCTCGTCTTCTACAACGCCATGCTGCCCGGCCTCGCTCCGGCAAGCCATATCGGGCGGCTGTCCGGCTGGTCCTGGGGGCTGGGCTATATCGGCGGCCTGGCCTGCCTGATCCTGCTGCTGTTCCTGTTCGTCCAGCCGGCGGTCGCGCCGTTCGGCCTCGACAAGCTGGCGGCCGAGCATATCCGGATCGCAGGCCCGGTGGTCGCCCTGTGGGCGCTGGTCTTCAGCCTGCCGCTGTTCTTTTTTACGGCCGATACGCCGGGGGCCGGGCTGCCCATGGGCCGGGCAGTCGGCGCCGGCCTGCGCACGCTGGGCAACACCCTCGCCAACATCCGGCAGCACCGGAATATCGCGCGCTTCCTGATCGCACGGATTTTCTATGTCGACGGGCTGAACACGATCTTTGCCGTCGGGGCGATCTACGCCGCCGCGGTCTTCGGCATGGATACGGCGCAAATCCTGATGTTCGGCATCATCGTGAATGTCACGGCCGGGCTGGGCGCCTTCGCCTTCGCCTGGCTGGACGACCGAATGGGCGCCAAGGCGACCGTGCTTCTCGGCGTCGCCGGCGTCACGGTTTGCGGCATTCCGATGCTGTTTACCGGCGACAAGACCTGGTTCTACGTCCTCGGCGGTATCATGGGCCTGTTTTTCGGCCCGGCCCAGGCGGCCAGCCGCTCGCTGATGAGCCATCTCGCGCCCAAGGGGCAGGAGGCCGAAATGTTCGGCCTCTACGCCTTTGCCGGAAAATGCACGGCCTTTCTCGGCCCCTGGATTTTCGGCGCCGTCACCCTGGCCGCCGGCCCGCGCTGGGGCATGGCGACGGTTATCCCCTTCCTGGTCGTCGGCGGCCTCATCCTATTGACGGTCGACACCGGCAAGGCCGCGCGGGCGGGGACGGCGCTCCAGGGTTAAGCCGGGCCGTCAGTGCCGGAAGTGACGCAGCCCGGTGAACACCATGGCGAGGCCATGTTCGTCGGCCGCCGCGATCACCTCGTCGTCGCGCACCGACCCGCCCGGCTGAATGACCGCCGTCGCGCCCGCTTCCGCCGCCGCCAGCAAACCGTCGGCGAAGGGGAAGAAGGCGTCCGACGCCACCACCGAACCCCTGACCGGCGATTCGGCAAGGCCGGCGGCGCGCGCCGCGTCTTCGGCTTTCCGCGCCGCGATCCGGGCGGAATCGACCCGGCTCATCTGCCCGGCGCCGATGCCGACCGTCCGCCGGTCCTTCGCATAGACGATGGCGTTGGATTTGACATGCTTGCACACCGTGAAGGCGAACAGCATGTCGGCGACTTCGGTCTTGGTCGGCATGCGCCGGGTCTTCACGGCCAGATCGCCCGCGGTCACCCGGTTGTCGCGCGACTGGACCAGGAAGCCGCCGGCGACGCTGCGCACGGCCAGCCGGTCGGCGGCCCGGTCGGGCATGTGTTCGGTCAGCAGCAGGCGCAGGTTCTGCTTGCCGCCCAGAATGCGCCGGGCATCGGTATCGGCGTCGGGCGCGACGATGACCTCGGAAAAGATGTCCGCGATCCTCTCGGCCGCGGCGCCGTCGAGCGGGCGGTTGCAGGCGATGACGCCGCCGAAGGCGCTGAGCGGATCGCAGGCCAGCGCCCGCGGCCAGGCGTCGGCGACCGAATCGGCACTGGCAACGCCGCACGGGTTGGCGTGCTTGACGATCGCGACCGTCGGCCGGTCGAAATCGGCCGCCAGCTCCCAGGCGGCGTCGGCATCGCCGATATTGTTGTAGCTCAGCGCCTTGCCCTGCACCTGCACCGCGTCGGCGATGCCATAGGGCGCGCTGCCGTCGGCATAGAAGGCCGCCGTCTGGTGCGGGTTCTCGCCGTAACGCAGGATCCGCCGCCGCCGGCCGGCAAGGGTCAGCCGCTCGGGAAACGGATCGCCGTCCTGCGCGGCGAACCAGCGGGAAATCGCCGAATCGTAGGCCGCCGTCCGCGCATAGGCCCGCGCCGCAAGGCTGCGCCGAAGCGCCGCCGAGACCGCGCCGTTATTGGCAGAATAATCATTCAAAAACGTGGGATAGTCGGCCGGATCCGTCAAAACCGTCACAAACCGGTGGTTTTTTGCCGCCGCCCGGATCAGGGCCGGCCCGCCGATATCGATATTTTCGACGCATGTCTCGAAATCGCTGCCCGCCGCAACGGTCTGCTCGAACGGATACAGGTTCACTGCCACCAGATCGATCGGGCCGATGCCGTGTGCGGCCAGCGCCGCCCGGTGCCCGTCGTCGTCCCGCCGGGCGAGGATGCCGCCATGCACCGCCGGATGAAGCGTCTTGACCCGGCCGTCGAGGATTTCCGGATGCCCGGTGCAGTCCGACACCTCTGTGACGGCGATACCGGCGTCGCGCAGCGCCTGCGCCGTCCCGCCGGTCGACAGGATTTCGACTTTGCGCGCAGCAAGCGCGTCGGCAAGGCCGGCCAGGCCGGTCTTGTCGGAAACCGAAATCAGGGCGCGGGCGATGGGGGCAGGGTCGGTCATCGGGCCTTGGCAGGAAGACGGTGGCCGGAACGGGCCGCCGAATCTAACCCGGAATTCTCACCGAGGTCACGGCTTGCGTCGCACACAATTTGAAGTTTGCCGAATCGAATCCCCCTCCCCCAACTCCCCAGGGATTCCTCTGCGCAAGTCGGGCAAAGCCAATTAGGGCGGCGGCGGAGTCTTCCCAACGATACCCCTCCCCCTGCCCCTCCCCCAAGGGGAGGGGGGTAAGACGTTGGAATTACGGCTGGTCTTCGGCATTGGCGCGGCGTCTCCGCACCGATGCTCCCCCTCCCCTCCGGGGGAGGGGGTTGGGGGGAGGGGGCCGCGTGCCCGCGGCGCGCGCTTTTTGCAGAGGAATCCTCTGAAGAGGGGGAAGGATATGTTGCGGCCGACCGGCCTGTTTCGCATGAGAATCCCAGGGGGAGGGAAGACCGGGCGCGTGCGGCGCGAAGAAAATGCCGCACGCGCCGGAGGCCGGCGAAAGCGCATAACGGCGCCCGCCGCGTAGCGGCCGCAACCGCACAACAGGAGCCGCATCGCCGGTATGGACCTTCCGGAACGGATCGCCGTAATCGGGCTGGGCTATGTCGGCCTGCCGCTCGCCGTGGCGCTGGCCCGGCATTTCGACGTCACCGGGTTCGACCGGGACGCGGAGCGGATTGCCGCGCTCAGCGCCGGGCACGACGTCACGCACGAAGTGCCGGACGACGCTCTGGCAGCGAGCCGGGCCCGTTTTTCCGCCGATCCGGCGGCGATGGCCGGCGCCGGCCTGTTCATCGTGGCGGTGCCGACGCCGGTCGATGCGCGCAATGCGCCGGACCTGGGCGCCGTCCGCTCGGCCATGGAAGCCGTCGGCGCCCATCTGCGCCCCGGTGCGACCGTCGTCCTGGAAAGCACAGTCTATCCGGGTGCGACCGAAGAGGTGTGCCGGCCGATTCTCGAGCGGGCGTCCGGCCTCGCCGGCGGCGCGGACTTCTTCCTCGGCTATTCGCCCGAGCGCATGAATCCGGGCGACCGGCAACACGGGCTCGCCGAGCTCACCAAGGTCGTAGCGGGCGAAACGGCCGACGTCGCCGACATGCTGGCCGCGGTCTACGGCAAGGTGACCGGCGGCAACGTGTTCGTCGCCCGGGATATCCGGACCGCAGAGGCGGCCAAGGTGATCGAGAACGCCCAGCGGGACATCAACATCGCCTTCGTCAACGAAGTGGCGATAATCTTCAACAAGCTGGGCCTGTCCGCCTACGACGTGCTCGACGCCGCGCGCACGAAATGGAATTTCCTGCCCTTCGCGCCCGGCCTGGTCGGCGGCCACTGTATCGGCATCGATCCCTACTATCTGGCGCACAAGGCCGCGCAGGTCGGCCACGATCCGGAAATCATCCTGGCCGGCCGCCGGATCAACGACGAGATGGGCCGCTATGTGGCCCGGTCGATCGATGCGGCGCTGGGCCGGCCGTCGGACATTCTGGTCCTCGGCCTCGCCTTCAAGGAAAACGTGCCGGACCTGCGCAACACCAGGGTCGTCGACATCGTCCATGCGCTGACCGACGCCGGCCACACCGTCCATGTCCACGACGCCCTCGCCGATCCCGAAGAGGCGCGGCAGGCGTACGGTATCGCACTGGCGCCGGACCTGGCCGGCGGTCCGTACGATGCCGTCGTCGGCGCCGTAATGCACGGCCCCTATCGCGCGCTGGACGCCGACGGCATCTGCCGGCTGCTGCGCGACGGCGGCCTGCTCGCCGATATCAAGGGAATGTGGCGCGGGCTCGCCCTGCCGGACACCGTGCGGCGCTGGTCGCTCTGAACCGCCGGGCTGTCAGCGGCGCCGGATCGCCCAGCGCACCGCGCGGGATTCGGTGCCGCCATAATTGCCGGACAGGACGATCTGGCGGGTTCGCTGCCGCTCGTTGCGCACGCCCTGATAGAAGCTGTCCTCGACCCGGATCGTGACACCGCTTTCGGTGTGAAATTGCCAGCCCCCCGCGCCCTGGCGGCTGAAATCGATGATCCGGCCGCCTTTTTCCCAGATCGACATCGAATCTATCGAGACCTCCGGGTGCAGATGGAAGCGGACGGCGAACTCGATGTCCGGATTGCGCCGGGACCGCTCGGGGCGCGACAGGATATCCTGCCCGCGAACGTCCTCGCCGTTGGACGACACGTAGATGCGCCGGGTGTGCTTGACGTCGAAGGACGGCACATAGCCGTCGTGCGTTCCCTCGATCAACAGGGCGCCATCCCGGTCGCGGCGCTTGGCGCTCACTTCGGCCGGCCGCCGGCCGAGGCCGCCGTTGCGGTGCAACTGCGAGGAGTTCCGGTCTTCGACGACCAGCGTCGAATGGGCCGCCGAGGTCCGGCCGGCAATGGCCCAGTCGCTGTTCGGCTTCCAGTAGCTGCCGCAGTTGACGATCAGCCGGGACCGGCCGGCGCTCATCTCGAAGCTGAGCAGGCCGGCATGGGCCAGGTCGTCGTGCCCGGGCGGCGGCGGCATGCCGCTGTCCATGACGACTGTCGTGCGGCCTGCCTTGATTCCCTGGAAGCCGGTATGCGCCGAGTGTTCCGGCGGGTTTCCGGTCGAGCCGGACTGGTTCAGCGTCATGTCGATCTGCCAGTCCTGCTCTTCGAAGCCTCCGTTGAACACGGCCAGCCCGCCGTCGCCGAGGCGCATGCCGCGCAGCATCGGCGCCGCCCGGTCGATGGCGCCCTGAACCGCGGGCGACGCATCCTGATGGCTCGACGCCAGCGCGCTGCGCACGTCGATCAGATCGCGCAGAATTTGGTGCTGCAGGGTCGGACAGCGCTCGGCAACGCCGCCGTCGGCGTGGATCCGGTGTTCGATTTCGTGCTCCAGAAGCGCCAGCCCCTTGTACAGCCTGGGCTGGGCGCTGGGCAGGCAGGCGCCGACATAGATCAGGCCCTTGGCGGCGCGCACCCTTTTGGCGCCGCGGGTCGTTTTCCGCGTTACGTTCGCCAGATGCTTGGCCTGCCGCGCGACGCTCTGGAGCACCCGGTCGCGAAACCGGTCTTCGGCGCCCCGGCAGAAATAGTCGTACTGGGAGAGCCAGTTGATCAGCCGCTCGGCGGCGATATCGGCGCGCCAGCCATGATGGTGGTACCGGCCGAACCGGTCGATCCAGTCGCTCATCAGTTCGCGGCCCAGCCGCCGGCCGGCGTCGGAGCCGGTCGCGCGCAGGTCGCGAAGCCAGGCGAAATCGTGCGGTTCGAGCGGCAATTCCTCGCCGCGCCAGATCCTGTCGTTCCTGAAGTTGAAGGCGCCGCGCAGGATTGCCTTGCCGGTCTCCGAATCGCCTGGCCACGGATCGTGCGGCACCAGCAGCACCTGGGTGGCCCGCGTGCCGCCCAGCCGCCACTGGTAGATCACACTGCGGTACCAGGCGCTCGCAAGGCGCATGCGCAGGCTTTCGAGCCCGCGCGATACCGATACCGAATAGCCCCTGGCCACGAATCGCCGCCGGGATTCAGCGGCCGCGCAAACGGCGGATGTTCGCCGCGTACCGGTCCGCTCCGCCCTGGAATACGGCGGTGCCGGCAACCAGGACGTTGGCGCCCGCTGCGATTGCCAGCGGCGCCGTATCGGCATTGATCCCGCCGTCCACCTCAAGGTCGATCGGCCGGTCCTGCCCATCGATCAGGCGCCGCAGCGTGCGCAGCTTGTCGAGCTGCGAGGCGATGAAGCTCTGGCCGCCGAACCCCGGATTGACCGACATGACCAGGATCAGATCGACCATGTCCAGCACCGGCTCGACCGCCGCCGCCGGGGTGCCTGGATTGAGGGAAACGCCCGCTTTGCGGTCCAGGTCCCTGATCCTTTGAAGGGTCCGGTGAAGGTGCGGGCCGGCCTCGGCGTGGACGGTGACGATATCGGCGCCGGCCTCGACGAAGGCGTCGATGAACGGATCGACCGGCGCGATCATCAGATGGACGTCGAAGGTCCTGGCGGAATGCGGGCGCAGCGCCTTCACCACGCCCGGCCCGATCGTCAGGTTGGGTACGAAATGGCCGTCCATGACATCGATATGGATATAGTCGGCCCCGGCAGCGTCGATGGCGCGCACCTCCTCGCCCAGTCGGGCGAAGTCGGCCGAGAGGATCGAAGGGGCGATGAGCACGGGTTCTGCCATGACGGGCGCTTTCCCGGACAAGCCGGAGAGGAGATCTCTAGAATTGATTTTACTTGAACGATTACGCGGCGAAAAAGAAGCGAATTGGCTCTAGCCCGGATTTCTCGCCACGGTCACGGCCTGCGTCGCGTCCGGACGTTCGATCCGCCCCGTCCGGTAATGGGAGCGGTCCGAAGAGCGTAGCGGGGCCTACGGTCGAGGCCCGCGGCGGCGCGGGCGGGCGTCCCCGGAATCGAAGCGGGCCGCGACCCGGAGGGCGGCGCTGTCGAACCGGCAGGGGGCGTCAAGCCGCTTGCCCGATGTCCCCGTTTCGCGCGGTGCGGCTTTCCTGCCCTGCCGGTGCGGCAGCGCCGCGCAGACCATGACCGTGGCGAAAAAACCGGGCCGTGCCGTTCAACACCCTGTCAACAGGCGGGATTCCGCTCAGGCGCGCCGCCTGAGCCGGGCGATGAAGAAGCCGTCCATCCCGCCCTGCACCGCCAGATGGCAGGGCAGGGTCTGCACGTCGCCCTCCGGCGTCGCGGCAGGCGCCATCGGGCCCAGCGCCGACGGCTCGACCGGCAGGCGCTCCAGCGCCGGGTTTTCGGTGAGGAGGCGGCCGATCCGGTCCGGCCCTTCCTCCGCCTCCAGCGAACAGACGGCATAGACCAGAACGCCTCCGGGCCTCAGTTGCGCCGCGGCGTTGGCCAGCAGCGCCGCCTGCACCCGGGCCAGCGCGGCGATATCGGCCGGCGTCTTGGTCCAGGCGATGTCGGGCCGGCGCCGCAGCGTGCCGGTGGCGCTGCACGGCGCATCCAGCAGGATCGCGCCCGCCGCCGCCGGATGCCGCCAGGTTGCGGCGTCGGCCGCCACAATGTCCGCCTCCAGCCGGAGCCGGCGCAAGTTGTCGCGCAGACGCTGCAGCCGTTTGGCCGAGCGGTCGACGGCGACGACCCGCGCGCCCGCCGCTGCGAGCTGCGCCGTCTTGCCGCCCGGCGCGGCGCAAAGGTCGAGCACAAGGCCGTCTTCGGGCACCGGAAGCAAGCGCGCCGGCAGGGCCGCCGCGGCGTCCTGGACCCACCAGCCGCCGCCCCCTGCATCGCCGTCATCGCTGCCGTCGCCGCCGTCGCCTGCGTAGCCGTCGAGGCCGGCGACCCGCCCGCCGGCCCGCCGTACCGTGTTGCCGGCCAGAACCGTGCCGTCCAGCCGCGCTGCCCAGCCGCCCGGGTCGCCGGTGACGCTGATGTCGAGCGGCGGTTCGGCGCGCAGGGCGCCGGCGATGCCGGTCGCGGCCTCCTGGCCGAAGCGGTCGATCCAGCGCCGGGTCAGCCATTCCGGCAGCGCAGCGAACGGCGCATCCACCATCGCTTCGAGACGGTCGCGCTCGCGCTGCGCCCGCCGCAGCACGGCGTTGACCAGCGCACGGTATTTTCCCAGGCGCAGCGCGCCGGCCAGCGCGACGCTGCTGTCGACCGCGGCATGGTCCGGGACGTCGAGCAGCAACAGCTGGGCGAGCCCGGTTTCGAGCAGCACGCGGACGCGCAACTGCCCGGACCGTGCCGCGTTCGGCAACGGCCGGTCGAGCAGGCTGTCGGCCGCCGTCTGGAGGATGCCGCGGTAGCGCAACACCGTGAGCACGAGCCGGTGGGCAAAGCGGCGGTCCCGTTCGTCGGCCAGCCCGTCCAGCCGCGGCGCCAGTGCGCTGTCCAGCGGGAGCCGCCGGTGCAGGATATCGACCAGTGCCGAATGGGCGCACAGCCGCGCCGGGTCGCCGCCCGAATTCACACCCGGTTTCATCGCGCCGGGACGCCGGTTCTTCTGCAAACGGCCATATCGGGACGGCTCTCCCTGCCGTATATGGCAATGTCCTGTCCCAACTTGGATGGCGGGCCAGCCCAGTGCAAGACGACCCAATGTAAGACGGAAGAGGCGGGGCGACAGGAGAAGCGGGAATGGCAAAGGAAAAACACCGGACCGACGTTCCCTCGTCGCCATCGGCGAAGCCCGCTGAATCGGCGGACAGCAAAGCCGCCGACACGCCGGACGGCACGCCAGACAGGACGCCAGACAGGACGGAGGTCGAAGAGCGCGCCGGCGGAACTAGCGTTGGGGAAATCGGCGGACCCAAGGGCCCGGAGCCGACGCGCTACGGCGATTGGGAAGTCGGCGGCCGCTGCACGGATTTCTGAACAAGAGGCGGCCCCTCGATACGGCGCGGAGCCTGTCCCGAGCGAAGCCGAGGGGCGCCTACTCGGGATGAAGGATTATGGTTGTTTTGCCCCATCCGGCACACCTCTCCCTCACCCTGAGCAGCCTCGGATTTAATCCGGGGCGTATCGAAGGGCGCCCCGGGCCTGCTGAAGGGGCCGAACCCCGGCGCGCCGGCAGGAGCCGGATGACCTACCGCGTCGGGATCGGCGTATCGCCGGAATAGTCGTAGAAGCCGCGGTTGACCTTGCGGCCCAGCCAGCCGGCCTCGACATATTTCACCAGCAGCGGGCAGGGCCGGTATTTCGAATCGGCCAGCCCGTCATAGAGCACCTGCATCACCGCAAGCGCGGTATCGAGGCCGATGAAATCGGCCAGTTCCAGCGGCCCCATCGGATGGTTGGCGCCCAGCTTCATCGCCGTGTCGATGGCTTCCACCGTGCCGACGCCCTCATAGAGCGTGTAGATCGCCTCGTTGATCATCGGCAGCAGGATGCGGTTGACGATAAAGGCCGGGAAATCTTCGGACTGGGCGACGGTCTTGCCCAGGTTGCGCGCCATGGCGGCGGCCGTCTTGTAGGTTTCCTCGTTCGTCCCCAGGCCCCGGATCAGTTCGATCAGCTGCATCATCGGCACCGGGTTCATGAAATGCATGCCGATGAAGCATTCCGGCCGGTCGGTGACCGCGGCCAGCCGGGTGATCGAAATCGAGGACGTGTTGGACGCGATGATCGCATCCGATTTCAGGTTGCCGGACAGCGCCTTGAGGATGGCGCGCTTGGTCGCCTCGTCCTCGGTCGCCGCCTCGATGACGATGTCGCATTCCTTCATCGGCTCGAGGCCGAGGGACGGCGTAATGCGCGACAGCGCATCGTCGATATCCCTGTCCGCGATAATCCCGCGGCGCATCTGGCGCTCCAGATTGCTCCGGATGGTCTCCATCGCTCCGCCGAGCGCGGCTTCGTCGATGTCGTTCAGAATGACGTCATAGCCGTTCAGCGCCGAGACATGCGCGATGCCGTTGCCCATCTGGCCGGCGCCGATGACGCCCACTTTCTCGATTGTCAGCGTCCCAATCCTTTCAGCACCGCGGCCATCGGCCCGTCGGGGGCCGACGCCGCGTTCCGGAGCGTTACTTGCGCACGTCGATATTGTCCAGTTCGGCGGACAGTTCGGGCACCGCCTTGAACAGGTCGGCGACCAGGCCGTAGTCCGCGACCTGGAAGATCGGGGCTTCCTCGTCCTTGTTGATCGCCACGATGACCTTCGAATCCTTCATCCCGGCCAGATGCTGGATCGCGCCCGAAATGCCGACGGCGATGTACAGGTCCGGCGCCACAACCTTGCCGGTCTGGCCGACCTGGTAGTCGTTCGGCACGAAGCCGGCGTCGACCGCCGCCCGCGACGCGCCGACGGCAGCACCCAGCTTGTCCGCGATCTCTTCCAGCATCGGAAAGTTCTCGCCCGATTGCATGCCGCGCCCGCCGGAAATAACGACCCGCGCCGAGGTCAGCTCCGGCCGGTCCGATTTGGACAGCGCCTGGCCGACGAATTCGGAGCCTTCGACATCGGCCCCGGCGTCGATCGCCTCCACGGTCGCGCTGCCGCCCTCGGCTGCAACTGCGTCGAACGCGGTCTGGCGCACCGTGACGACCTTGACGCCGTCGGTCGAGCGCACGGTCGCCATCGCGTTGCCGGCATAGATCGGCCGGACGAAGGTGTCCGCGCTCTCGACGCCGGTGATGTCGGAAACCTGCTGCACGTCGAGCAGCGCCGCAATCCGCGGCATGACATTCTTGCCGTGGGTCGTCGCCGTCGCCAACAGATGGGAATAATCGCCGGCCCCGTTGACGACCAGGCCGACGATCAGGGCGGCAAGGTCTTCCGCCAGCCCGTGCGCCAGATGCGCGCCGTCGGCGTGCAGCACCCTGGCGATCCCGTTGACTTTCGCGGCTTCCGCTGCCACGGCGCCGCAATTCTCGCCGGCGACCAGCATGTGGATTTCGCTGTCCATGGCCTGCGCCGCCGCGACGGCGCTGAGCGTCGCGACGTTCAGGCCGGCGTTATCGTGTTCCGCAAGGACGAGAACCGTCATGTCCCGCCGTCTCCTCTTGTCCGCCGGAGGGCGCGCAGGCGCCCGCGCCGGCAGGATAACCCTATCAGATGACTTTCGCTTCGTTCTGCAGTTTGCCGACCAGTTCGGCGACGCTCTCGACCTTGACGCCGCCGGCGCGCTTCTCCGGCTCGACGACGTTCAGCGTCTCCAGCCGCGGCGCGGTATCGACGCCCAGTTCTTCCGGCGTCAGCCGGTCGATCGGCTTCTTCTTCGCCTTCATGATGTTGGGTAGCGAGGCGTAGCGCGGCTCGTTGAGGCGCAGATCGGTCGTGACGATCGCCGGGAGGCTCGTCTTGATGGTCTCCAGCCCGCCATCGACTTCCCGGGTCACCGTCAGGCCGCCGTTCTCGGCCGTTACCTCGGAGGCGAAGGTTGCCTGCGGCCAGCCCAGCAGCGCGGCCAGCATCTGGCCTGTCTGGTTGGCGTCGTCGTCGATCGCCTGCTTGCCCAGGATCACAATGTCGGGAGTTTCCTTCGCGACCGCTGCCGCGATCAGCTTGGCGACGGCAAGCGGCTCCAGCGGATCGTCGGTCACGATATGGATGCCGCGGTCCGCCCCCATGGCGAGCGCCGTGCGGATGGTTTCCTGGCATTGCTGGATGCCCAGGCTGATGGCGACGATTTCGCTCGCCGTGCCGGCCTCCTTCATCCGCACCGCTTCCTCGACCCCGATTTCGTCGAACGGGTTCATGGACATCTTGACGTTTGCGAGCTCTACGCCCGAACCGTCGGATTTCACGCGGACCTTTACGTTGTAGTCGATCACGCGCTTGACAGCGACGAGAACCTTCATCGGCGGCTTTTCCGAAGGGTGGCGGCCGGTGCGGCGCTTCGCTGGCGCGCCCGGCGGTGCCCGTTGATCCAATCCGGTGTGACAGGCGGCAGGCTCCGGCGCAAACGCCCGGATCGGCCCCCTGTTTTTCGCACTGCACCATATTGGATTTTACAAAACGGAGTCAACGCGCGACGCGCCGCTTCCTGTCCGGGCCCGGCTGCAACCCGGCGTCGCGTTGCGAAGGCGCCGGGTCATCCGTCCTGCGGCGCAGACCGGCGCCGGCTTTGAGAGCGGCGGGCTTCCCGAAACCCCGATTTCTCGACCCGGGAGCGCGCCGCCCTATCTTTTGCCGGTCGGGACCGGAGAAAAGCGATCATGGAAAATACCGAGGCGCTCGATGCCGTGCCGCCGCCCCAGGCAGCAACCGCGCTCAGATATGACTGGTCGGCAGAAGAGGTGGAGAGGCTGCTCGCGCTGCCCTTCGCCGATCTCATGTTCCGGGCACAAACCGCACACCGCCGCCACTTTGACGCCAGCCGGGTGCAGATGTCGACGCTACTGAGCATCAAGACCGGCGGCTGCCCGGAGGA
>LXNI01000272.1_pt1 | contig 66067 bp, 51 predicted proteins | sample 809091 | NCBI WGS metagenome assembly LXNI01 (sample SAMN04870527, study PRJNA318959) | sponge metagenome | biome: 01000161; feature: marine sponge reef; material: water | host: Sarcotragus foetidus | place: Greece: Milos, Mediterranean Sea | collected 2013-05-29 | depth 5-7 m
ACCGCGACAGGTGAGGCGGCCGGTCGCGTCGCGCCCGATGCCTCGTTCCGGTTCTGAACTGGCGGGAAGCTCCCCGAAACCAACCCTAACGTTACGTCAGGGTTTGGGGGTGGATCGGTAGCCGGTGACCTGAAACACCCGCCCGCTACTCCTCCGCCAGCGGATCCCGTGTCGGCGGACGTCGCTCCCCCTCCGGCTTCCGCGTCGTCGGCTTGGCCGGCACCCCCACGTGCACCATGCCCGGCTCGGTGTCGCGGGTAACGAGGGCCCCCGCGCCCACCATCGAGTCGGGCGCCAGCGTGGTCCCGGCCAGCACGGTGGCGTGATAGGCGATCCGCACCCCGTCCCCGATCACGGTCCGCGGCGTGCGCACATCGCGCGCGTCGCGGATGTCGTGACTGTGCGAGTAGACGTTCACGAAGTCCGAGATCGACGCGCGGTCACCGATGCGGATGCCCCCCCGGTCGTCGAGCAGGACGTGACGGTGCACCACCACGTCGTCCCCCACCTCCAACCCGTATCCGAAGCTCAGCTTCACGAAGTGGAAGGCCTTGAAGTTGCGGCCGCAGCGCGCAAAGATGCGCCTGGCCAGGATGCGGCGGAACTTCACCCCCAGGTGCACGTTCTCGCCCAGCGGGCTCTTGTCGAACATCTCCCACAGCCAGATCAGGGGCTTGACGCGGTAGTAGCGCTCCAGATCCGTCTCGTGGTAGTACTCGGGCTCCAGGGTCACGTTGCGGGGGTCGAGCTGGTCGAGGAGGATGCGGGTGGTCAGGGGGAGGGACTCCGTTGTGGCCGCGGCGTCCCCCGCAGCAGGTCCCCGCGGGAAGTAGATCTCCCGCAGCACACGCCGGCAGAACTCGTTGCGGTCCGTGCCGGGATCGGAAAGTTCCTCGTCGAGCCGCGCCAGCCAGCGGTCGCACCGATCCTCCGTGTCGCCGCCGGGGCGAACGCTTCGCAGGGGGAGAAATCGGTAGTCGCTCATCATGTCACAAATTAACCCCCGACTTGCATAATCGGTCCCCCTGCGGCTTCTTTTCTCCATGCACGACGTTCTGAGAGCCCGCGTGATGCGGAAGATCGAGAGCCTCCCCGAGGAGCAGGTCTACCAGGTGCTCGACTACATCGAGTTCCTGGAGTCCAGGTACGGCTCCCCGGATCCGAAGAAGCAGGCCGGCGGGTTCCAGCGGCTGGCCGAAGGGCTCGAGGACGGCCTCCGGAACCGTTCGCTGGATCCGTCCAGGCTGCGCGAGGCCTTCCAGGTGTTCGCGGCGGCGGACCGCGCGATGAGCGGGGTCGCGAAGGCGGGCCGCCAGCTGTTCGAGGAGATCGCGGGGGGTGCGCGCGAGGAGGTGGAAGCCGGCGAGGAGTCGGACCCGGAAGCGTCGGCCGAAGGTGAAGGCAGCGCGGACGTACAGGAGGAATCGCAGGTCGACGAGTGATGGGGACCCCGTGAGAGGTCGTTCGAAAGCGGGGATTCCCGCCACGGCCTGCTTGCCGTCCGCCCCGTTGACGCGCCTTTCTCCCAGCGTCTATTTTTGCTGATGAACAGCGGCAAGGAGGCCCGGCTCCCGTTGCGCGGGACCGTCATCAAGGAAGCCCTCACCTTCGACGATGTCCTTCTGGTCCCCGGTCATTCCCGGGTGCATCCGAAGAACACCGACATCTCGACCCGGCTCACCCGCCGTATCACGCTCCAGGTTCCCCTCGTGTCGGCCGCCATGGACACGGTCACCGAGGCACGCATGGGCATCGCGGTGGCGCGCGAGGGCGGCGTCGGGGTCATCCACAAGAACATGTCGATCGAGCGGCAGGCCCAGGAGGTCGACCGGGTCAAGCGGTCCGAGAGCGGCATGATCCTCAACCCGATCACGCTGGGTCCCGAGGCCTCGCTCCGGGACGCGCACCGGCTCATGGCGCGTTTCGCGATCAGCGGCGTGCCGATCGTGCGGGACGGAGGCGTCCTGGTCGGAATCATCACCAACCGCGACCTTCAGTTCGAGAGCGACCTGGACCGCCCCGTGGCGTCGCTGATGACCTCGGAGGGACTGGTTACCGCCTCCGTGGGGACCACCCTCGAGGAGGCTCAGGAGATCCTGCACCGCCACCGCATCGAGAAGCTCCCCGTGGTGAACGCCGACGGCAGGCTGGCGGGGCTGATCACCGTCAAGGACATCTTCAAGCGGCGGCAGTTCCCGAACGCGTGCAAGGATGAGCACGGCAGGCTTCGCGTGGGGGCCGCGATCGGGGCGTCGGCGGGCGACATGGATCGCGCCGGGGCGCTCGTGGGGTCGGGGGTGGACTTTCTGGTGATCGACACCGCGCACGGGCACTCCGAGGGTGTGCTGCGGGCGGTGGCCCGCACGCGCGAGGCCTTCCCGGACCAGGATCTGGTGGCGGGGAACGTGGGGACGGCCGAAGGCGCGAAGGCGCTGGTGGAGCATGGGGCCGATGCCGTGAAGGTGGGGGTGGGGCCGGGGTCGATCTGCACCACGAGGGTGGTGACCGGGGTCGGACTGCCCCAGCTGACCGCCGTAATGGATGCGGTGGACGGGGCGGATGGGAGCGTCCCGATCATCGCCGACGGTGGCGTCCGCTACTCGGGAGACGTGGTCAAGGCGCTGGCGGCCGGGGCGCACTGCGTGATGATGGGTTCGGTGCTGGCCGGGACGGAGGAGTCTCCGGGCGAGGCCTTCCTGCTGGAGGGCAGGCGCTTCAAGACGGTGCGGGGCATGGGATCGCTCTCGGCGATGGAGGAGGGGTCGGCGGACCGATACTTCCAGGACGGTCCGGATGCGCGCAAGCTGGTCCCCGAGGGGATCGAGGCGCGGGTGGCCTACAAGGGTCCGGTGTCCGACACCGTCTTCCAGTTGGCCGGCGGATTGCGCAGCGGCATGGGCTACTGTGGAGCCGCCTCGCTCAGGGACTTGCGCGCGACGGCCCGGTTCGTGCGGGTCACGTCCGGGGGGCTGCGCGAGTCCCATCCCCACGACGTTACGATCACCCGTGAGGCACCGAACTACAGCCACTGAGGCGGGGCGGAGGGTGGCCGCATGCGCGCCTCCACCGCGCGACAGCTGTCGGCTCCTGCTGGGGACCGCGCTGGTGGGTCTTCTTGCGGCCTGTGGCAGGCATGTCCTGCCCCCGCCTGTCGCCGATGCGCCCCCCGTCAGGTCCGGGAAGCCCGCGACCGAAGTCGTACAGCCCGACCGCGAAGTCATGCGGCCCGCCCCCGCCGCCCCTTCGCCCCGACCCGCACCGCCGGACGCCCGGTCCCGGAAGGAACCGACCCCGGCGCCGCGTGCCCTTCCGGACGATCCGATCGTGTCCTCGCCCTCGGCCGAAGAGGAAGAGGTCGAGGAACGGGTCGGCTGGTGGCTGGACTTCTGGCAGACGCGTGCCAGCGACCGCTTCAAGCGCGCTCTGGTGCGCATGGGACGCTACGAGGACTTCATCGACGCCGAGATCGCCGCGCGGGGCCTGCCGCCGTCGCTGCGCTACCTGCCCGTGATCGAAGCGGACTACTATCCCCTGGCCGTGTCGCCGGCGGGTGCCGCGGGGCTGTGGCAGTTCATGCCCGCCACGGCGCGCGGGATGGGGCTCGGCATCACGCCGCTGGTCGATCAGAGGTTCGACCCCTATGCGGCCACTCCGCGTGCCCTCGACTTTCTTGCCGAGCTGCAGAAGCAGTTCGGGTCGTGGTTCCTCACCCTGGCTGCGTACAATGCCGGTCCGGGTCGGCTTGAGCGGGCGATTCGAGAGCACGGAGGGGGCGCTCCCCGGGACGACGACCTGTTCCTGCGGATCCGGCACCGGCTCCCCGCCGAGACCCGGAACTTCATCCCCAAGTTCCTTGCAACGGTTCGCGCCGCGAACGACCCGGAGGCGTACGGCCTCGGCGATTTCGTGAAGGACGCACCCTGGACCTTCGACGAGGTCATGGTCGAGGGAGCGGTGTCGATCGACGTTGTGGCCGTCGCCGCGGGCTCCCCGGAGGAAGAGGTCCGGGACCTGAACGGGCAGCTGGTGCTCGGCCTGACTCCGGCGGAGGGTTCCACGCTCGTGCGCGTGCCGAAGGGGTCCGGGAGCGGGTTTGGCGAGCGCCTGGCCGCCATTCCAGCCGACCAGCGGGTGACCTTCACATCGCACACGGTCGCCGCCGGCGAGACGCTGTGGCGCATCGCGCGCAACTACAGGGTCTCGGTGGCGGGACTGCGCGCCGCCAACCCGGATGTCGAGCCCCGGCGGATGCGGATCGGTATGCAGCTGGTCGTTCCGAGGGCCGGACCCGCGCCGCGGACCGCACCCAGCGGCGGTAACGGGGAAGAACGTCTTGCCAACCCGCCGCCCGCGGGCAGCGAACGGGTCCACAGGGTCAAGCGCGGGGACACGCTGTGGCGGATCGCGCGGCTCCACGAGGTGGAGCTGGAACGCTTGCTCGCCCACAACGATTTGGAGGCGGACACGACGATTCGGCCCGGTGACGAGATCAGGATTCCGCCGGGTGGCTGACAGCCCGTGGACAAAACCCTCCGGTACCCCTGGGGACCGGGAGTGAAGTGCTAGCAGTTGTTGCTAGCAGTGTTGCGGCATCCCGCCGCCGATCCGTGTCCGCCCACTCATTCCCGCCGCCAGCTTCCGCTCCGTCCCCCCGACTTCTCCACCAGCCGCACAGACTCGATCGTCATGCCGCGGTCGATGGCCTTGAGCATGTCGTAGGCGGCCAGCAGCGCCACCGCCACGGCCGTGAGCGCCTCCATTTCCACGCCGGTCTGCCCGGTGATCGTGGCGGTGGCCGTCACCCTCAGCCCAGGGAGCGCCTCGTCGGGCTCGATGTCGACGCTCACGCTCGCGGCAGGGAGCACGTGGCAGAGGGGGATGAGCTCGCCGGCGCGCTTGCCGCCCATGATTCCGGCGACGCGCGCGACCTGCTCCACGTCGCCCTTGGGGTTGCCGCCCTCGACGAGCATGCGGTAGGCGTCGGCGGAGCAGCGCAGGGCGCCCTCCGCGACGGCGAGCCGGGCGGTGGACGCCTTGGTCGTCACGTCCACCATGGTGGCGTCGCCTTCGGGGTTCAGGTGGGTGAGCCGGGCCACGCCGGGCCGTTTCGGTTTTTGCGCCATCAGGCCGCCGGGGTCAGGGTTTCTTCCAGCTCCAGCAATACTCCGGAGATCAATAGCTGGGGGTTCACGTTGCCGAGCGCCAGCATGCGTGCCTCCTCCACCCGGTCGACCGCGGCCGCCACGCGGTCGGGGGTGAGCTTCAAGCGCCGGGCCGTTTCCCTGAGGAATTGGAGTTCATCGGTGTTCACCACGCGGTCGTCGTGACCGAGGGCGGCGGCCCCCAGATCGCGAATCCAGAGCTGTAACGCGGCGAAGAGCCCGAGCATCCCCCGGGCGCCCCCGGCCCCGAATGCGAGAGCGGCCTTGTAGGAGTCGCCCCGGCGCCCCTGGACCGCGGCTCGCAACAGCTCCAGCGACCGCGCTCTCTCCGTTGCGTGGACGCCCTCGCCGTCGAGGTGTCCGAGCGCCGCGCCGATGGAGCCCTGCGACCGAATCGCGGCCTGGGCGGCAGCCGCGGGATCGGCTCCGCACTCCTCTTCCAGAAAGGCCGCCACGTCGTTGACCGGCAGCGGCGGCAGGTGTAGCGGAAGTGCGCGGGAGCGGATGGTGTCGAGAAGGCTCCCGGGCCGGCCCGAGGTTAGGATGAACCGGCTGCCGCCGGGGGGTTCCTCCAGCAGCTTGAGGAGGGCGTTGGCCGCCTCCGGGCTTGCCTCCTGGGGAACCAGGTACTCCGCGTCGCCGATAATGAAGAACTGTTGGTTGCCCATTGCGGGACGCTTGTGGGCGCGGCCCCTGATCGAGAGAACCGCGGCCAGGTAGATCCCCTTGACCTCCGTGTCCCCCTCCGGGCGGAGAGGCCGCTGCCGGAAGTCGCCGAGCTTGTTGTGACGCGCGTCTTCGAGGGCTTCCGCCAACTTGCCCGGGCTCGAGGCGCGCTTGGGGCGGGGCAGGGGGAAGAACCAGTGGATATCGGGGTGCTCCAGGCGCAGCGCGAGGCGGCAGCTGCGGCAGCGGTCGCAGGGGTGGGAAGGGTCGCCGGTGCACAGTGCCGTGCGCGCCATCCAGAGGGCGAGGGACTGCTTGCCGCAGCCGGGCATGCCGTGGATGAGGACGGTCGCGGGGAGCGTGCCGCGCGAAAGGGCGCGGTGGAGGGATGCGCGCAGCGCGTCGTGGCCGCGGAAGGCGGGGGGTGGGGTGGGGGGGGGGGTCATGGTATCGGTTGATTCGCTCTTCTTTCCGGGGCGCCGGAGGGCGTGGCGAATGTGGGACCGGGCGGTGGCCGGAGCAATCCTCAGCCGCCCCCCAACCCCCCACCCCCCCGCCGCCCCGCCAACCCCACCGCCAACCCCACCGCCGCAATCATCGACGACGGATCGGCCACGCCCCGCCCGGCGATATCGAAGGCGGTACCGTGGTCCGGCGAGGTCCGCACGAATGGCAGCCCGATCGTCACATTCACCCCCCGCCCGAAGGCCGCCGTCTTGAATGCGGCCATGCCCACGTCGTGATAGGGCGCCACGACGGCGTCGAACTCGCCCGCGAAGGCCCGTTTGAAGACCGTGTCGGCGGGAACCGGGCCCGTGACGGACCAGGGGGCGCCGGACAGGGCGGCCAGGGCCGGGGCGTAGACATCCCGCTCCTCGGTGCCGAACATGCCGTCGTCCGAGGCGTGGGGATTGAGGGCGCAGAGCGCGATCCGGGGTGCCTCGATCCCCCAGTCGGTGCGCAGCGCGCGTCCGAGCAGCCGGGTCTGAGAGACGAGCAACTCGGCGGTCACCAGATCCGGAACCCGGGCCAGCGGCACGTGAATGGTCGCGAGCAGCACCCGCTTCGCCGGTTCTCCGGCCACCCCCTCGTCGCACATCACCATCCCCACGCGCGGCACCCCCGCCAGCGCCATCAGCATCTCGGTATGGCCCGGGTGGTATCCGGCCGCGGCCAGCGCGGGTTTGTGCACGGGAGCGGTCACGACGGCATCGACGTCGCCCGCCAGCGCCAGCTCCACCGCGCGCTCGATCGCCATCCCCGCCGCCTCCCCCGCCCCCAGCCCTGCCGCCCCGCCCCCCACCGCCTCGAAACGGCACGACCCCACAAAGTCCCCACCACACTCAACCGGCCCGATCACACGCACGAGATCCCCGTGCGCCGCACCACCATCCCCACCCATCCCCAACGCCTTGGCCACGACCTCGGGCCCGATCCCCCCCGGATCGCCCAGCGTGACGGCCAGGCGTACCGCGCCTGCGGGTGTCGCCAGTTCAGAACCCCTTGATCTCGACGTAGGTGTTAGCGCGAAGACCCTCGACCAGCGCTTCCAACCGCTTGTCACCGATGAGTGTTGCCCGGATTCGCTCCTCCAGGTCCTCGAAGGTGTAGTCGCCGGCCTCGCGGACCTCGACGATCCGGATTATGGCAAAATGGTCCTGCTCCTGGAGGGCGAATTCGACGGGGCCCACGATCTCGCCGACTTCCCGTTGGCTGAGGGCCGCCAGGTATGCGGGTGGGAATTGCTGGGCCACTTCCCTTGTCGCGACGGTGAACGAGTCCGGGGCCTCGGGGTCGTGGTACTCGTCGATCAGGGTCTGGAAATCTTCGGACCCCGCGCGTTCGGCGATCTCCTGCGCCAGCTCGCGGGCTCTGGTGATGTCGGTGTAGTCTGTCACCGGCCGTATCAGGATGTGGCGGGCCTTGCGCTCCGCCCCGCGAATTCGTTCAACCTGGATGACGTGGAACCCGTACTGGGTCTCCACCACCTCGCTGATTGCCCCCTCGGGCAGCGCGAAGGTGGCCGCCTCGAACTCTGTGGCCATCCCCTGGCCCCTGCGGAACCAGGGCAGGTCGCCTCCGGCGGCGGCGGAACCCGGATCCTGCGAGTATGCGCTCGCGAGCTCGGCGAAGTCCTCGCCCTCACGCGCCCGCTGCAGGATTTCCTCGGCACGGGACCTGGCGACCGCCCGCCCCGAATCGGAGGGAAGGACACGCATCAGAACCTGCTTGAAGGTGACGGTGGCGGGACGCTGCGCCAGACCGGCGCGACCCGCTTCGAAGACGGCCCGCATTTCGTCTTCGGTGACCTCGACGGCGCCCTGGCTGGTGTTGGTCTGCACATAGAGGGCGACAAGCTGCTGTTGGCGGATCTGCCCTCTGCGCATCTCGCGCAGCGACTGCAGGGTCATCCCCTGCGTGGCCAGAGCCCTTTCCAGTTCGGCCCGGTTCGGGAAGCTGGCTTCCACCTGGGCCATCGCACTGTTCAGCGCCTCCTCGACCTGCTCTTCTTCCACTTCGAGCAGCGTGTCCCGGGCCGCGGCCTGCAGGATGATCTGCATCTCCACGATCCCGTCGATGATCCCGCGGCGGATACTGTCCCGTTGCGGGGTGCCTTCAGGCGGGAGCACGCCGCCTTGGGCTTCCATTTGGGCTTCCTCCTGGACGATGTCGGTGAGCAGAACCACCGAGTCTCCGACGATCGCCACGACCCGGTCCACCAGGTTGTCCTGACCCCTTGCGTTGCCGGGCGTGGTGGCGCATAGCAGAAGCGTCAGGGGAATGGCCGCGAGCCACGGGCGGCGTGAGGTCCCCGCGGGACGAAGGCCGCACAAAGTAATGTATGGTTTACAAGATGTCATGTTCGCTTTACCTTTCGTGCCCGCTATTCGCCTCTCCAAGGCCCCTCGCCAACGCAGCGCTTTGCCAATCTCGGTGCTCACGGGTCTATCCACGGACTGCTATGGGGATAGGATCTCGGCAATGCGCGCGAGCGTTGCCCCGATGCGGGACTCGCGAACTTGCCAGGAACCCTGATCCCTGAGGAGAAATGTAACGCCGCCCAGCGGGACGATCTGCCGCTCTCCCGAGATGACCCGGATCAAGGCCGCCTCCACCCGTTCCGCGGCGGTTGCCGGAACCGGTGTTCGGGGGGTGTTCAGGGTACTGTCCGCCGGGCCGGGGCCGGTGCCGCCCACGCTGTCTTCCGGCTCGCCGCCGGAGCCGGGGACGAGACCGATCTGCTCTGCCAAACCGAGGATCACGGTGCGGGCCTCGTTCGCAACAGAGTCCGTCTCCTCTTCGGTCGGCGCGAGTCCGCGCGAACGCGCTTCCTCGAGGATGAGCTGCTCCTGGCCCAACTGCCGGAGCGCCCCCTCCAGCTCTTCGTCCGACGCGCCGGCTACGTTTTCGGCAAAGCCGTCCGGCGCGTTGCCGAGGATCTCGACGAAGTCTCCCGCCGAATAGGCGCCACCGTCCCAGGTGAGCAGACTCCGGCGCGCGGCTCCCCGTGAAAGGCTCGACGGCGCCGCTGTCGCGAGGGAACGCGCGACCTCCAGGGCGTCTTCGGCCAGGCCCAACCCGTACGCCGAGTCGAGCGCGCTGACGTAGTCGGCCTCCGCCCGGGCGATTCGCTCCTGTAGAATGCGGCGGCGGAACTCCTCGCCCACCTCGTCGAGTCCGGGCACTTCGAGGGCGTCGAGACGCAGGATATGATAGCCGATCACCGTTTCGACCGGGCCGCTGAGCTGGCCTGGCAGGAGACCGAAGACGGCCTCGTCGACCGGGCCCAGCATCTGTCCGCGCTCGAAGGTCCCCATGCTGCCTCCGCGCGATCCGCTTCCCGGGTCGCCGCTGTAGCGCCGGGCCAGGGTCGCGAAATCGGAGCCTCCGGCCAGTTGAGCGTGGAGTTCCTCCGCAACCACCCGAACGCTGTCGCGCTGCCGTACGGTTGCGGCGCGGGGGAAGAGCAGCAGGATCTGCGACGCCGTCGCGCGCGCGCCGGGCATTTCGGTCGCGAAACGCGCGGTGAGTTCCGCCTCCGTGACGATCGTGTCCACGGGCACCGCCTCGTCCCACAGGCGTCCCAGCATGATCTCGTTGAGGGGCTGCTGGGTTGCAAGCTCGACATCCAGCGACGCCAGTCCGATGTCTTCTTCGAGCCGGGCGGACAGGAGCGTGTAGTCCACCCACAGTTCGGCGACTACCCGCACCACCTGACTGTCGCCGGGGACGGTGCTTTGATCGGCGATGAGCCGGGCCGCGGCCTCGACCGTCAGGCGGCTCCCGTCGGCCTCGGCCAGGGGTGCCGGTCCACAGGCGGCGAACGAGAATGCCGCCAGCAGCGGGGCTTGCCGCCAAAAGTTGCCGGGGTGGCGGTGACATCGACCGCGTCGGGCCGTTCGGCCGGCTGGCCTGGAGGGGCGCTGCAACATCGTTTTCGCCTTTCGGTTCCGTGTCTCCCGGGTACAGGTCGCACGAGTCATAATACGTTCGCGCCGTCCGGCTGTCCCCCCAGGGCGTCCATCGCCCGGGCCGCGACACCGGCCAGCCTCTCTTCGTCCCCGCACTGTACGATCAGCGACAAGGGGGCGATGCGGCGCACCTCGATATTCACGCCTTCGCCCTCGAGCGCGTCCTCCAGCGCCGACATGCGGGGCACGACATCGGGACGGAAGCTCACCCGTGCGTTACCCCCGCGCACCAGGATACGGTCCACGCCCGCGTCCCGGCCCGCGAGTCCCAATAGCGCCTTGTCCAGGAGTCGGCGTGCCTCGGGGGGCGGTCTTCCGAACCGGTCGGCGATCTCCGCCGCGAGCTTTTCCACGTCCCGCCGGTGCGACACGCCAGACAGACGCCGGTAGAGGTGAAGTTTCTGGTGCGGGTCGGCCACGAATGCGTCGGGAAGGTACGCGCCCGCCTCCATGACCACCTCGGGAAGCGGAAACGGCTCCCTGCCGGGCGCCTCGCGCATACGCTTTACGGCCTCCTCCATCATGCGCATGTAGGTGTCGAGCCCGACCGCGTGCGCGAACCCCGACTGGTCCTCGCCGAGGAGGTTGCCCGCGCCCCGCACCTCCAGGTCGCGCATGGCGATCTGGTAGCCGCTCCCCAGCTCGGTGTAGTGCTCCAGCACCCGCAGCCGCTTCTCGGCCTCGGGGGTGATCGCGTCGGGGACGATCAGGTAGCAGTAGGCGCGCCGGTCCCACCGCCCCACCCGCCCTCGTATCTGGTACAGCTGCGACAGCCCGAAACGGTCTGCACGGGTCACGATCAGGGTGTTCGCGTTCGCCACGTCCAGCCCGTTCTCGATGATCGACGAGCAGACGAGCACGTCGGTTCCCCCGTCCACGAAACGGGTCATGACGCGGTCGAGGGGCGCGGCCCCCATCTGGCCGTGCGCGACATCGATTTTCGCCTCGGGGAGGAGCCGGCGCACGCGGGCGGCCGCCGTGTCGATCGTCTCGACCCGGTTGTGCAGGAAGAATACCTGGCCGCCACGGTCCAACTCGCGCTGGCACGCCTCGGCGATCAGGTGGTCGCTCCACGCGATCACGTGGGTCATGACCGCCATCCGGTCGCGGGGCGGGGTGCGGATGAGCGACAGGTCGCGGATCCCGGTGAGCGACAGGTACAGGGTGCGCGGGATGGGCGTGGCCGAGAGGGTGAGCACGTCGACGGTGGTGCGCAGCCGCTTCAGCCGCTCCTTCTGGCGGACGCCCAGGCGCTGCTCCTCGTCGATGACCACCAGGCCCAGATCGTGGAAGACCACGTCGCCCGAAAGGAGACGGTGGGTGCCGACAACGATATCGGCCGTGCCGCCCTTCAGCCCGGCCAGGACCTTGCGCTGGGCCGCCGCCGAATCGAAGCGCGACAGCGAGGCCACGGTCACGGGATAGTCGGCAAGCCGGTCGCCGAAGGTCTTCACGTGCTGCGCCACCAGCACCGTCGTGGGGGCCAGCACCGCCACCTGCTTGCCGTCCTGCACGGCCTTGAAGGCGGCGCGGATCGCGACCTCGGTCTTCCCGTAGCCGGCGTCGCCGCAGACGAGCCGGTCCATGATCCGGGGCGACTCCATGTCCCGCTTGACGTCCTCGACCGCGGTGCGCTGGTCGGGAGTGTCCTCGTACAGGAAGGCGGACTCCATGGCGCGTTGCCAGCGGGTGTCGGGGGGGAAGGGGTGGCCGGGACGGGAGCGGCGCGTGGCGTATAGTTCGAGGAGTTCGGCGGTCATCTGGCGGATGGCCGACTCGGTTTTCCGCCTCAGGGTCTTCCAGCGCTTGCCGCCAATCTTGTGCAGCCGGGCGGGCCGGTCGCCGGGGTGCGCGCCCACCCAGCGCTCCACCTGGTCCAGCCGGTGTACCGGGACGCGCAGGACCTCGCCGCCGTCGTACTCGACCACCAGCGCCTCGATCGATTCCCCGCCGATCACGACCCGCTCCAGTCCCCGGAACCGCCCGATCCCGTGCTCCATGTGCACGATGTGGTCGCCAGGCGAGAGCTGCGCCAGGCTCTCCAGCGCGGCCGCCCCGCGAAAGCGTCGGACGCGGCGCAGCTTGCGGTCGCGCCGGAAGATCTCGTGATCGGTAAGGATGTTGGTCGGGGGCTCGGAGTCTGCAACGCAGAACCCGCTCGCGAGTGAACCCACCACCAGGTGGCAGCCGGCCGGGGGCTGGCCGCGACGGTCCTCCAGAAGATCCTCGAGGCGCTTCGCCTGTCCGTCGTTGTCGCAGAGGATGCAGGTCTCGGCGCCCGAGGCCGCCGCGTCGGCGAGGAAAGACCGGAGACGGTTCATCTTCCGCGCGAAGGCGGGAGGCCGGCGGACCTGGAAGACCGGGCTCCCGACGTGCTCCTCCACAAAGGAGAGACGCGGGTGGCGGGCCACACGCTCGGCCAGGGCCGCGGGTTCCAGGAAGAGCGTGCCCGGGTGGACGGCGGGGTTGTCGTCGCGGATCGCTTCCCGGTAACGGGTATCGGCTCGCCGCCACAGTTGGCGCGCTCCCTCGTCCCACGGCTCGGTCCCGTCGCGAACCAGGACGGTGTCCAGGGGCAATCGGTCCAGGATGGAGCAGGGGGTACGGTGCGCGCCCGCGACGCTGTCGCCGAAGCGCACGGGCAGAATGTCGATTCGTTCCACGGGCGCGGTGGACCGCTGGTCGAGTATGTCGAACAGACGGACGGACTCGACTTCGTCCCCCCAGAACTCGACCCTCGCGGGCCCCGCGGCACCGAAGGAGAAGAGATCGACGAGACCGCCGCGCACCGCGTAGTGTCCGGTCTCTTCCACCATTGGGGCGCGCTGGAAGCCGCGTTTCTCAAGGGCGGCGATCAGGGTGTCGCGACGCAGCTCCTGTCCCGCTGCGACGGTGAAGCGGAGGTCGGCGAGGTTGTTCGGAATGGGGGCCAGCTCCTGGAGCGCGCGGCGGGTGGCCACCATGACCCGGGCGCGCCCGGACAGGATGGACTCGACCGCTTCCACGCGCTCGCCATCGATTTCGGCGTGGTCGGCCTCTTCGCCGGGGGCGCGTTCCTCCTCCTGGGGGAAGTGCACGGCCAGCCCCGGGCCGAGGAGCGTGTCCAGGTCGGCCAGGTGCTGGCCCGCTTCGGCCGGCGAGACCGCGGTGACGACCCAGACCCGGTTGGGAAGATGCGCGACGAGGGCGGCAAGGGCGGCAAGGGTCAGCGAACCCGCGGCGCCGCCAACGGTCAGAGACTCGCCGGGTCCGGGTGGTGCGGTGCGGAGTGCACGATAGGCGGGCGTGCCCGCGACGGCGGTGGCGGCAGGGTGGAGTTCGAGAGCCCGCGGCGGACTGCCGGGGCCCTCACGCCTCTCGCCGGGGTACGGCACGCCCCTATTCGCCCCGGGTACGACGAGCTCGGAGCGCGCGGGAGGCGCCCACTACGGTTTCCGCGATCAGGAGCGCGAGGACCAGCACGGCAAACAGGCGCCACGGTTCGGGTCCGCGGCCCGCACGGAAGATGTGGCGCGACCACGCGGCGGCGTCATCGACGACCGCGGATACCCCGGGGATCGCGCGGCGGACCTCGGCGGGCGACGCCGGTTCCAGGTGGGTCTCCGCGGCCGGCGGGTTGACGGGGACCGTCTGCAGAACGCTGTCCCCCGCGAGCACCTGGTAGAGCCCGGAAGAGGCGGTGGCCAGAAAGGGCTGGTCCCCGTCGACGGCATGCGCGGAGCCGTCGGGGGTGTGGACCGTCGTGGCCGTGGGCGGTGGACGAAAGTTGGTGCCGGCGATGACCTCGCGGGGGACAGTGCCGGATCTGGCGCCGCGTTCGATCGCCCATTCCAGCAACGGGATCATGGCCACGGAGACGGGGAGGCTGGTCGCCTGCTCGTCGAGCGGCGACGCGAGCAGGATGTACGGGCCGGTTGCGCTGCTGCCCGGGAGAAGCCAGGGGTCTCCGTTGGCGAGGGTTACCGGGGCGCGGGTGCGCGGCAGTTCGGTCTGGTCCGCGGGCGCGTTGCCGTTGTCGGCGACAGGGTCCCGGTTCGGGTCGCCATCCGCGCGGCCAGGGGCTGTCGCAACCATGGAGAAGTATCGGCGGATCTCCAATTGCGTGAGATCGATGCCGAATTCACCGGGAGCGACGCGTGCGCCCTCCCGGGTGGAAAGCTCGTAGCGGTACGGGATCCCTGCCTCGGCCAGACGGCGGTTCAGCGCCGGCAGCCGCGACGGATCGGTGAGGGGGATCACGAAGGCGCTCTGCGTCAGGCCGCGACGATCCAGGCCCTCGCCGCCCACGCTGATGAGCGTCGCCGCCCGAGCCGCCCCCCCGATCGAGATCCGGCCGCTCTCCTCCAGTACGGCCAGCGCCTCCGTGAGGAAGAAGGGGGCGGGGCCGAGGATCGCAACCGGGGTCGGATCCCGCACGTCGAAAGAGAAGTAGCGGCGATCGTCGGCGGTCAGGGGATCGGGGTCGATCTCGGCGTATCCCTCTACGCGACCGGGAGGGAAGGGGCCGGCCGGAAGCCGCACGGTGGTGCCCGCGGGGGCCGTGGCCGCGGCCCTGAGCTGCCCTCCCACGTAGAGGCGGATACCCACCGTATCACCCGGTTCTCCGCCCGCGATCGTGATCGCCGTCTCGGTGCGTCGTCCCGCCAGCGGGGGCAGCCCGTCCCCGAAGGACATCTCCGTGATGCCGCGGTTGCCGCGGTCCTCGGCCGGAGCCCCGAAAACGACCACGGGGATCTCGTCGGACGCGGCGGGTGACCCGGCGGTGAAGGCCGTGGCCTGCAGGTCCGTGAAGACGTGTACCTCCCGGTTGGGCAGTTCACTCTGTTCCACCAAGGCGCGCGCGCGCGCCACGGCGCTGCCCAGGTTGCCGTGCGCGTGTCCGGGTTCGGTTGCGTCGATCGCGGCCAGCGCCTGCGCGATGCCGCCCGGAACCGCCGGCTCCCACGGCGTGCCCGCCCGCAGCACCCAGATCACGTCCTCGTGGTTGGCGCCCGCCACGCTCTGCCGCGCCACCGCCTTGAGGGTGTCGAGCCGCCGCCGCCCGTCCTCGATGATGGTGGTGCTCAGGGAGTTGTCGACCACAAGCGCCAGCGCGGTCGGCTCGTGGCTGCCCCCCGGTCCCGGGAAATGCATCCGCGCGCCGAGCAGGACGAGTACAACCACGATCGCGGCGCGCAGCAGGAGCAGCAGGAGCTGCTGTGTGCGGATCTGGCGGGCGTGGTCCCGTTCGGTGCGCAGCAGGTAGCGGATCGCCGGGAAGGTGAAGGTCTTGCTCTCCTGCCGATAGAAGAGATGCAGAATGATCGGCACCAGGACGGCCAGCCCGGCGAGCAGGAACAGGGGATTGAGAAAGCCCATGAGGTCCCGTCAGGGAAGACGCTGGCGCTTCCACAAGTAGAAGCGCAGCGCCCGCGACAGGGGCTCGTCGGTGCCGATCGTCGAGTAGGCGATTCCCCGGCTCGTCAGCGCAGTGGTCCAGTCCGTGACCGCGTTCTCCACGGCATCGCGGTATTGCCGCCGCATGTCGGCCACCGACACCTGCAGCGAGTCACCCGTTTCGGGGTCGACGAACCGGGTCTCGCCGGTCGTGGGCAGGTCCCGCTCGCCGGGATCGATGAGGTGGAAGACGAGCACCTCGTGCCCGGTATGCTGCAGATAGATCAAGGCCTTGGCCGTGGCCGCGGGGTCGACCAGCAGGTCCGAGATCAGGATCACCAGTCCCTTCCGCTTGAGCCGCATGGCCACGTTCTTGATCGCCGACTCCGAGTCCGTGCGGCCCCCTCCCTGCAGCGCGTGCAGGTGCTGCAGGAGCATGCGCCAGTGCACCTTTCCCCCCCGGGCCCGCGTCTGCCTCACAATCCGCTCATGGAAGGCCATCAGCCCGACGATGTCGCCCTGGCGGATGAGGATCAGGGAGACGGCGGCGGCCAGGTGCTTGGCGTACCACAGCTTGGATGGCAGGCGCGACCGCGACGACCACGCCATGGATTCCGAAATGTCGAGCAGCATGTACGCCCGCAGGTTCGTCTCCTCCTCGTACTGCTTGACGTAGAAGCGGTCCGAACGCGCGTACAGACGCCAGTCCAGGGTGCGGAGATCGTCGCCCGGCTGATAGGCGCGGTTTTCGGCGAACTCGGCCGAGAATCCCCGGTTCGGGGAGCGGTGGAGTCCCAGGAGGAACCCGTGCACCACCTGTCGCGCGATGATGTCGATGCCGCCCAGCTGTGCCAGCGTGGCGGGATCGAGGAGGTCGCCGCGGCGGTCGCGGTGGGGCGTGACGGTCTCGTTGGTGGCCATGGTCCCTTGAATGTGGACGCGGGCGGGGGTGTGGGGAAGTGGGGGACGAAGGGGGGTCGACCGGGGCGACGAGAGTTGCGTTGTGATCTAGCAAATGCTAGCATGCAGGTGTGCGACCCCGATTTCCAACCCCTGGGAGGACGCAATGGCGAAGGTACAGATCAATGTCCGGGTGGACGCGGCTCTGAAAAAAGCGCTGGACCGATACTGCCGGTCCCACGGCGTGATCATGAGTCACTTCGTTCAGGAAGCGCTGCTGGATCGCCTCGAGGAGCTGGAGGACATCGAAGACCTCAAACGGATCCGGCACGAACCGACGCGTCCCCTGGCCGAAGTCCTCACAGACATCGGACTCGATGGCCGCCTATGAGGTCGAAGTCTCCCTTACGGCGGAGAGACAGCTGCGCAAGCTGCCCGGTGCGGACCGGGAGCGTGTCGCGCGGACAATGCTGGCCCTTGCCGACGACCCGTTTCCGAGGGGCACCCGAAAGCTCACCGGATACGACGATGTCTACCGCGTGCGTGTGGGGCGATACAGAATCCTCTACAGCGTCGAAGGCGGCAAGCTGGTGATCATTATCCTGAAGATCGGGCACCGGCGGGAGGTCTACCGGGAATAAGGCACCAGCGATTCCAGTTCGCGATGTAAACTACACATGACATTATGTAATGTCTGATTTACATTATTTCAAAGCCCTCGGTTCCCGCCGGGTTCGCCCCTCGCCGCAGTTCCTCACCCCATGGGCAAATGCCGGGCCCAAGGCTACCAGCGACCTTCCCGCGCGGCTAAATCCCCGGCCGGAACGTCACCGAAGCCTTGATCCGCCGCCCCTTGGCGCTGTGCGTGAAGGCGTCGTAGGACTGCTCCCACCTGACCAGCGGTGGAGGCGTGTCCAGAACGTTCAGTACCGACAGACCCACGTCGAGTTGCTCGGAGGTGCGCCTGAGCAGGCTGATGTCCCACGTCACGAACCGGTCGATGTCCTCGAACTGGGTGCCCACAAAGGCTTCGTTGGTGTACCCCGAGACCATGTTGAGGTAGTTGACCACGCTGATGTCACCCACATGGTACCCCGCCGCAAGGCTCGACTTCCATTGGGGCAGGGGAGGGGCGATGGGATTGGCCCAGTTCAGCTTCCCGGTCGCATCGTGCTCCCCGAGAACTTCCGTCCCCTCCACATCGAGCGCCCTGACTGTAAACGCCGTCCCGTAGGTCCCGTCCAGCTCCAGCGAGATCATGGCCTCCCCCTGGGGGATGCGCGTGCTCACGTGCAGATCGAGGCCCGACATGTGGATCCCAGGCCAGTTGACGTACCGCACTTCGATGCGTTCCACGGACTGGATGTCGCAGGTGCCGGTACCCTCTCCGTCGGGGCAGGTCACGAATCTCCGCACCGCCTCGCGCGACGCTCCGCCCGCGGCGTAGAGGCTCGCGATGCCCTCATAGGGCAGGACATCGATGACGTTGTCGAAGTCGTAGTCCCAGTAGTCGAGCGAAGCCCGGAAGCGCGGCAGCTGGAAGGTGATGCCCACGTTGTAGGTGAAGGCCCGTTCGGGCACCAGGTCCTCGTCGCCATAGGTGTCGATCGCCTTGTAGATCCCGGCCGCGCTCACATACTCCAACCCCGTAATCTGGTCCTCGCTGAGGTCGTCGACGGAAGGCGTTCGGAAGGTGGTCTGGACCGATGCGCGCAGCGCAACCGGCTCCGCCAGTTCAAAGCGCATGGCGACCTTGGGGTCGAAGCTCCGGACCGAACCGTGAAACTCGTAGTTCGCCGCGACCTGCCCGTTTATCCGGTGCCCGAATTCAAGGTGGGATTCCGCGAAGAAGCGGTGCACGGTCTGGGAGTCGTCGTAGTGGAAGAAGCCGCCGGTGAAGTGGAAGGGCCCGAACTTGTCCGGGCAACTGGTGTCCCCCGGGACGGCGCACGGCGTCACCCCGAGATCTCCGGCGCGGTTTGGTACCGCCGTCACGCCCAGCCTGCGGAACTGGTAGCCGATCGCGTACTCCGTCTCCGCGGCCAGGGCGCCTTTCAGGAGCGCGTCCACGGTGATGAGGTTCGCGGTATTGTCCAGATTGACTTCGTCGTTGATCCAGTCGATCAGTTCGTCGCTGTTGTCCAGGCCGGCGACATAGTCGGGGTTGCTCTGGTCACGGTAGCGCGAACCCGGCTGTATCGAGTTCTGATGGGCGTTGCTGAACGGGTTGTAGTACATGCAGTTGCCCTGCCCGGCCACCTGTCCGTTGAGCGGTCCCAGCGCCATGCCGGAGGGGCTCGACCGGTCCACGACCACGCCGACGCCGCAGTTCGGTCCACCGAAGCCCCTGAAGGCCAGGAACTTGCGGTAGAGGTATTCCCCGGGAAGGTTGGCGTTGCCCGCCGACCGCGAGAAACCGGCGGCCAGCTCGAAGGTCGACTCCCGTCCTCCGAAACCCTGGAAGTCCCGCTCGAAGGATCCGGCGATCCGCTGGGTGCGGGAGTCCCGGCGCAACTCGCGCGTGGGCCCCGAATTCCCAACCATGCGGCCGAAGAAATACCAGTCGTTCTCGAGGCAGGCCTCATTGCTGGCAAACCCGGCGCCTTGCCCGTAGCTGCCGCAGAACGCCTGCCGGCCCGGGTGGTCGGGCTGGATCAGTTGGGCTCCGTTGTAGGGAGAGATGGGTGGGTAGGAGGGTGTGGTGACCCAGTTGGGCGTGCTGGCCTCGGCCCACAGGGCTTCCAGGTGGTAGCGGGAACCGCCGCCGGAGCTGCCATTGAGCTCGGCGAAGGCCCGGATCTGCCGGGAGGCATCGGTGATGTTGTCAAAGGGCCCGTAGTTGAAGCGGCACGTTTCGGCCGGCTCCAGGAAGCCCCCGAATCCCTCGCACTGCGGGTCGACGAAGACGCCTCCCCAGCCACCGTAGTGCGCGTCGGTGAGCGCCGCGACGAACTCCTCCTTCGTCTCGTTCCCCGTCAATCGCGGGAAGAGGAAGGCGCCCGGGTTGCCGGTGTACGACCAGCCTCCGCCCCCGCCTACGAATTCGCTCACGGCCCAGTCCCGCTCCTCCGGCGAGAGTTCCTGCGTCTGGAAGACCTCCGCGGAGACGACCGCGTGCGCGTTCTCACCCAGTTCCGACCCCCAGATGGCGCCGATATTCGTTTCCCCCGCCCCCGAGAAGTACTCGTGCGAGCCCGCAACTTCGAGACCCTCGAAGCCACTGCGGGTCAGGAAGTTCACCACCCCCGTCACCGCGTCGGAACCGTAAACGGCTGACGCCCCCTCCTTGACCACCTCGACCCGGTCGAGGGCAATCGACGGGAATGCGTTCACGTCGACGAAGCGGCCTCCGGCGAGACGGATCGGGATGTACACCTGGCGGCGGCCGTTCAGAAGCACGAGGGTGCGCGAGGCCCCGAGTCCCCGAAGGTTGACGGTGGCAACGGTTTCCGACAGCAGGCCTGGCGGCCGGGTGCTGTACCAGCCCTGACGGGCGCCGAGGATCCCCTGGCTCGCCGGAAGGTTGCGGAAGAGGTCGAACGACTGTGGCGATCCCAGTTCGGCCAGGGTCCTGCGGCCCGTAACCGCGACCGCGTAGGGCAGGTGGGTGGGCGATTCCTCGAATGCCGTGCCGGTTACCACCAATTCGTGCAGGTGGAAAGCCTCGGGCTCCATCCGGAGTTCAACGGACACGCTCCCACCCGCGGTCACCGTGACGGTTTGGGTGAGATCCGCGTGCCCCAGCATCTCGGCCCGTATCTCGTGGGTGCCCGCGGGAACGCCCTCCATGACGAAGCGCCCCCCCTCCCCGGACACCACCACCCTGCCCAGTGCCGCTAATCCGATTCGAGCCCCCGCTATCGGCTCGGCCGTTGCGGCGTCCAGAACGGTGCCCGTTATGGTGCCGTTGTCCTGCGCGGAAAGGCCACCCGGAATGGAACCGAACACCGGAAGCACAACGGCCAGAATCAGAACGGGAACTTCTTGGAGCAATCGTCGCATCGAATTCACCTTCCTTCAGAATTGGCGCATGGCGGAGCCGGCACACGGCACTCCAGCCCGGTCCTCACGAAAAAACACGGTAAGGCGCATGCTATCAAACGACGATTAACCGGGGACGAAGTCAATACACGCGTTACGCTTCTGCCCCCAGAACCATGCGCGCCGCTTCGAATCCTCCACACAACGCTTGTTGTGGTGGATTGCAGGCACCAGCGCCAAACGCTGTCGTCCCGGCTCCCCATGGGGGCCAGGCATTCCCGGCCTCCGCCCGAGTCACGCGCCGTGCCCGATTGACCGCCCAAAATCGGCCCGGTTACCTTCGAGAAACCGGTCCCGTCACCTCGACGGATCAAGAATGCCGCACTTCCGGCGGCTCCCCCCGCTCCCCACCACCCCGGGCCACCCCGTGCGGACCGACCTCATACGCAACTTCTGCATCATCGCCCACATCGACCACGGCAAGTCCACGCTGGCCGACCGGCTCCTCGAGGCCACCGCCACCCTGGACAGCCGCCAGATGAGGGACCAGGTGCTCGACTCCAACGAGCTGGAGCGGGAGCGGGGCATCACCATCAAGCTGCACGCGGTTCGCATGGCGTACACCTCCCGGGACGGCCGCAACTTCGACTTCAACCTGATCGACACCCCCGGCCACGTCGACTTCACCTACGAGGTCTCCCGCTCGCTGGCCGCTTGCGAAGGCGCGATCCTCGTCGTCGACGCGACCCAGGGCGTGCAGGCCCAGACGCTGTCCAACCTCTTCCTGGCCCTCGAGGCGGATCTCGAGATCATCCCCGTTCTCAACAAGATCGACCTGCCCGGCGCGGAACCCGAGCGCCGCCGCCACGAGGTCGCCGACCTCATGGGCATCGATCCCGACCAGGTGCTGGAGGTGTCCGCCAAGGAGGGCTCGGGCATCGAAGCCGTCCTGGAGGCGGTGGTCGATCGCATTCCGCCCCCCTCCGGGGTCGCGGCCGCCCCGCTCCGGGCACTGATCTTCGACTCGTACTACGACCAGTACCTGGGCGCCGTCCCCACCGTCCGCGTCGTGGACGGCACCCTCAAGGCCGGAATGACGATCACCTTCGGCGCGGTTGGGGCCGGGTACGAGGTGACCGAGGTGGGGCACCTCAGGCTGGGCCGCATACCCGCCGAGTCGCTCTGGCCCGGCGAAGTGGGGTATCTGGTGGCGGCGATCAAGGCTGTCGCCGACACGCGCGTGGGCGACACCGTCCTCGACGTCGCGAACCGGTCCGACGAACTGCTCCCCGGGTATCAGGAGGCCAAGCCGATGGTCTTCGCCGGCCTTTACCCCTCGGACGCGGACGACTACGAGGAGCTCAGGGACTCGCTGCACCGCCTGCAGCTGAACGACGCCTCCCTGCGCTTCGAGCCGGAGACTTCCCGCGCCCTCGGGTTCGGTTTTCGCTGCGGCTTTCTGGGCCTGCTCCACCTCGAGATCGTGCAGGAGCGGCTGGACCGCGAGTTCGGCGTGAAGCTGGTCACGACGGTCCCCAACGTGAAGTACCGGGTGACGATGTCGGAGGGCGACATCCTCGCGATCGAGAACCCGGCCGAACTGCCGGACCGCGCCCTGGTCGATACGGTGGCCGAGCCGGTGGTGCGGGCCCGCATCATGACGCCCGCCGACTACATCGGGAACGTGCAGAAGCTTTGCCACGAGCGGCGCGGCGTTTTTCGTGGCATGACCTACCTGGATCCGCGCCGCGTGGAGATGGACTACGAACTCCCCCTGGCCGAGATCGTGCTCGATTTCTATGGCCGGCTGAAGGGGGGGACGAGAGGCTACGCGGCGCTGGACTACGAGTTTCAGGAATACCGGGTGAGCGACCTGGTGAAGCTGGACATCATGGTGAACCAGGAACCGGTCGACGCCTTCTCCGTCATCCTCCACCGCGACAACGCCTACCAGCACGGGCGGTCGCTCGTCCGCAAGCTCAAGGAGCTGATACCCAGGCAGCAGTTCACGGTGGCGCTCCAGGCGGCCATAGGGGGCCAGGTGATCGCGCGGTCGAACGTCAAGGCCGTGCGCAAGAACGTGACCGCGAAGTGTTACGGAGGCGACATCACCCGGAAGCGCAAGCTGCTGGAGCGCCAGAAGGAGGGGAAGAAGCGGATGAAGCAGGTGGGGTCCGTGGAGATTCCGCAGGAGGCGTTCATGGCCGTGCTGCAGCTCGACGGCGACCGCTCGTGAGGGGGTCGGAGCGCGGTGGCGCCTTGCGTGGCGAGGGCGGAGATCTCGGCCGGGGGGTGGGGAGGTGACTGCGCACCCGCGCTGGATCGCCGGGGTGGACATCGGCGGGACCAACCTGCGCGTGGGGCTGGTGCCGTTCGACGGGGGACAGCCGGGCGTGGTCAGGCAGGAGCGCACCCTTTCGGGGCGAGGTCCGGCGCATGTGGTGGCAAGGATCGTCGACATGCTTCGCAGCGCGGTCGGCGAGGTGGGGTGCGGGACGGTGGCGGGGGTCGGGGTGGGGTGTCCGGGGCCGGTGGACCGGGGGGCGGGTGTCGTGCTGGAGACCCCCAACCTGGGGTGGCGGAACGTCCCGCTGCGCGACCTGATCGCCGAAGCGACGGAACTGCCGGTCACCCTGGACAACGATGCCAACTGCGCGGCCTACGGCGAGTGGTGGCAGGGAGCGGGGCGGGGGGCGGAGCGATTGATAGGGCTGACCCTGGGGACGGGGATTGGCGGGGGGATCGTGCTTGGGGGCGAGATCTACCACGGCGCCTCGGACGCTGCCGGGGAGGTGGGGCACATGTCGGTGGACTTCGATGGGCGACTCTGCGCATGCGGTTCGAGGGGATGCGTGGAGGCGTACGCGTCGGGGCCGGGAATCGCGGCCCGGGCGGTGGAGGGGCTGGGGGGGGCGGCCGACTCCGGATTGGCCGAGATCGCACGGAACGGCAGCGGTCGCGTCACGGCCAGGCGGGTGTGTGAGGAGGCGGCGGCGGGAGACGCGTACGCCGTGCGAATCCTCGCGGAGACGGGCCGCATCCTGGCGGTGGCGGTGGCCAACCTGATCAACCTGTTCAACCCCGATGTCATCGTCATTGCGGGGGGAGTGACCGCGGCTGGCGACCACCTCTTCCGGCCGCTGCGCGACGAGGTGCGCCGCCGGGCCTTCCCCTCGGCTATCGGCGCCTGCCGCGTGGTCCCGGCCCAACTGCCCGACACGGCCGGGATGATCGGTGCGGCGGGGGTCTTCAAGGGCATCGTGTACGATGGTGTCTGACCGGTCGGGCTCCGGTCCCAAGCGCCTGGGCGTGCTCGGTACTCTGGTGTGGGACACCATTCACCGCTGCGGCAGCGACCGGCCCGTCGAGGCGTGGGGCGGCATCGCCTACGCCCTCGCGGCCCTGGACGCGGTCCTCCCGCCGGAGTGGATACTGGCTCCCCTCGTCAAGGTCGGTGGCGACCTCTACGACGACGCCACCGCCTGGCTGTGCTCCTTTTCTCGGGTCGGCGACTCCACATACGTCTCGCAGGTGCCGGAAGCCAATAACCGGGTCGAGCTGAATTACTCCACCCCCTCCGACCGCACCGAAGTCCTCACCGGAGGGGTGCCCGGGTGGTCCGCCGCCGAATTGGGCGAGGTGCTTCCCACCCTCGACGCGCTGTACGTTAACTTCATCGCCGGCTGGGAGCTCGACCTCGCGGCCGCCCGACGTGTCCGCACCACCTTCCGCGGTCCCACTTACGCGGACCTCCACTCCCTGTTCATGGACATCGATGCGGACGGCCGCCGCTGCCCCCGCCCACTCGCCGCCGCCGAACACTGGGCCCGCTGTTTCGACACCGTTCAGATGAACCGCGACGAATTCGCGCTCTTCGGGGGGGATGACGGGGAACCATGGGCGGCCGCCGTGTGGGCCCTGGCCGGGGGCGCCCGAACGATTGTCGTCACCCGCGGAGCCGACGGAGTGGAACTCATGACCGCCACCACCGAGACCGGCCCGCCGCGGCGCCACCGTCTCCCGGTCCCGGACGGCCCCGCCCCCGGCGACCCCACCGGTTGCGGCGACATCTGGGGCGCCACCTTCTTCGCCCACACCCTGGGCGGGGACGACCCCATCGTCGCCGCGACGAAGGCCAACCGGATGGCGCGCGGCAAGCTCCGGTCGAGCGGCGCGGAGGCCTTCCGCACCTCCCTCGCGGTCACCGAATCTTCCGCCTCCTCTTGTGCAATGTAATGAGAACATTACAAAATGTAATGTACAGTATACATCATACGCGGACTACCGACAGGTTTGTGACATGCGCGTGATCGAGATCCCCGCTTCGCTCGACTACCGGAACATCGAGAGGCTGCATGCGCGTATCGAGGCTGGCGAATCCGGCCCCGTGCTCTTCGATGCCCGGCGGCTGCGCTGGATCGATCCCAACGGGATGCTCGGCCTGCTCGGAGCGGGGAAGGTGGCCGGGCAGGGCGGAAAGCGGCCGCGGATTTCCCTGCCGGCAAACGTCGAGGTCGCCGGCTATCTCGAACGAATGGGGTTCTCCCGCGCCGCGGCCGGGATCTTCCAGCCGCCGCCGCGCCGGGTCCGGCGGCGCCGCGTCCACGCCTCCGATGTCCTCCTCGAAATCACCCCGATCACCACCAACTCGGATGTTCATGAGGTGGTCGACACGGTGCAGGCGCGCGCCGGAGCCATTCTGTCCAATACGCTGCGATATCCGGCGGCCGCGGTGGTCCAGTTCTCGGTCATCCTCTCGGAGGTGTGTCAGAACATCGTCGAGCATGCGGAAGGGCCCGGCTGGGTCGCGGCCCAGTCCTACAACTGGACTCGGCGTCTGGGGCGACATGTGGCGGTGATCGCCGTGTCGGATCTGGGCCGGGGCTTCCGCGCCTCGCTAGCGGACGAACACTCCGACCGCTTCGGCGACCGTTGGGGCGACGTGACCGCCCTCGAAGCCGCGTTCCTGCTCGGACTGACCCGGTTTCCCGACATCGGCCGCGGGCAGGGGATCCAGCAGATCCGCAAGCAGGTAGCTCGCTGGAACGGCCTGCTGTCGATCCGCAGCGGAACCGCTCGCATTGCGGACACCCCCGACTGGAGCCGCAATCCCCCCGTGCAAGAAGGCCTCCGGTACTTCCCGGGCGCCCAGATCAACATCATCCTGCCCGAGCGCTCCGGTGACTGACCGCCCGCGGCGGCACGGCGACGGGGTCGCCATCGATGTGGAGGCGCTCCTGAGAAGTCTTCCGGCCTCGCCGAACGCCGACCTGGTGACGCGTCCGACGGGCAGGGCCGTGCGCGAGGCGATCGAAGTCGAACTCGCCGACGCTCCGGGCCAGGTCGCCGTTTCGGTGATCGACTTCACGGGGATCCGCGTCCTGGACTTCAGTTGCGCCGACGAGGTCGTCGCCAGGCTCTTGCTGCGCTATCTGCCGCCCGAGCGTCCCGGCGACATCTTCTTTCTCTTTCGCGTGGTGGAGGAGGTACACGGCCACGCGGTCGCCGAGGTTCTCGCCAGGCACGGACTGGCCGCCGTATGCGACTTTGGAGAGGGCGTCTCCAAGCTCCTTGGCCCGGCGACACCCGAGGAGCGGGCCGCATGGTCAACGCTGGAGCGGAGCGAGCGGATCGGCGCCGGCGCGTCGGTGTCCCTGCTGGGCTCCCGGGGCGATGCGATGCTGCGGAGGCTGTCCGAACGGAGACTCGCCTACTTCGATCCCTCGGCCGGCACGTCGTCCATCAGCGCACTCGCCCGACTGCACCGCCCCGGGAACGAGACCGAACCGAAACACAAACGGAGATCATCATGAACAATGACCCGAGCATGAACGGCAAAGGCGGGCTGGCCACGCGCGCGGTGCACTCGGGACAACCCCGGGCGCGGCCCGGGGACCCGGTTGTAGCTCCCATCGTGCGGAGCTCCACCTTCCACTGGTCCGGCCCCGGCGACGGCATCGATCTGCTCTACAGCCGCTACGGCAACAACCCCAACCAGCGCTCCGTCGCGGCCAAGATCGCCGCGCTCGAGGGCACCGAGTCGGCGCTGGCGCTGGCCAGCGGCATGGCCGCGATCTCGATGACCCTGCTCGCGGCCACCCGCACCGGCGACCATATCGTCGCCTCCCGCCACCTCTACGGCGCCACCCACGCCCTCCTCTCGCACGAACTGCCCCGCCGCGGCGTCACCACCACCTTCGTCGACCCCGGCGACCCCACCGCCTGGCGCGCAGCCACCACCCCCGCCACCCGGGTGGTCCTCATCGAGCTGCCCACCAATCCCACCCTGCGCGTCTTCGACATCGGCCCGGCCCGCGATGCCGCGCGCTCGGCCGGCGCCCTCCTGGCCGCCGACATGACCTTCGCCACCCCCGTCAACATCCGCGCCGCCGAGCACGGCGTCGACGCGGTCATCCACTCGGCCACCAAGTACCTGGGCGGCCACTCCGACCTTATCGCGGGGGCGGTCGCGGGCAGCGCCGAACTCGTCCACGGCGTCACGAAGATGATGAAGCTGTACGGCGGCTCCATCGATCCGCAGACGGCGTGGCTGCTGGAGCGCGGCATGCGCACCCTTCCGGCCAGGATGGCGCGGCACAACCGCACGGCCCTGGCCTTGGCGCAGTGGTTCACCGGGGTGGAGGGCGTCCACCAGGTGATCCACCCGGGTCTCCCGAGCCACCCCGATCACGAGTGCGCGGCCCGCATGCTCGACGGCTATGGCGGCATGCTCTCGATCGTGCTCGAGGGAGGTGGGGAAGCCGCCGACCGCTTCTGTACCAGCCTCTCGCTGGCTGCCGCGGCCCCATCGCTCGGCGGTGTCGAAACCCTGGTCTCCCAACCGCGTCACACCTCGCACGTGGACCTGTCGTCCGCCGAGCGGGACGCGCTCGGTATCCCGGATGGCTTCGTGCGCATCTCGGTCGGACTCGAGGACCTCGAGGATCTCAAGGCGGACTTCGCGCAGGCGGCCGCCGCGGCGACGAGCTCCGCCCCTACTCCTCCCCCATGAACGGATACTCCACGCTCGTGGGCGGAACCAGGTTCTCCTTGATCGTCCGGGGCGACAGCCACCGCATGATGTTGTACGCCGAGCCCGCCTTGTCGTTCGTCCCCGACGCCCGCCCGCCCCCGAAGGGCTGCTGCCCGACCACCGCCCCCGTGGGCTTGTCGTTGATGTAGAAATTGCCCGCCGCGTTCCGCAGCCTCACCAGCGCTTCGCGCACGCGTGCCCGATCCTGCGAAAACACCGCCCCCGTCAACGCGTACGGAGACGTGGAATCGACGATGTCCAGCGTCTCCGACCACTTGTCATCCGGGTACACGTGAATCGACATGACCGGCCCGAAGATCTCGTCGCACATGGTCTCGTGAGTGGGATTGTCCGCCAGAACAAGAGTCGGACGGATGAAGAAGCCCTCCCTGTCCGAGTACTCGCCCCCGGCGATCACCTTCGCGTCCGAACTGGCCTTTGCCCGATCGATGTAACCGGTGATCGAATCGAAGCCCCAGCGGTCGATGACCGCGTTCACGAAGTTGCGGAAATCCATCGGGTCCCCCATGGCGAGCGCGTCCGTCTCGGCCACCAGGTCGTCCCCGATCTCCCTCCACACCGAAGCGGGAACGTACGCACGCGACGCCGCGGAACATTTCTGCCCCTGGTACTCGAACGAACCCCGCACGATCGCGGTGCGGAGCGCGGCCGGATCGGCGCTCGGGTGCGCCACGATGAAGTCCTTCCCCCCGGTCTCGCCCACCAGGCGCGGGTACGACCGGTAGCGGGCGATGTTCTTCCCCACCGTCGTCCACAACGACTGGAACACCCCCGTCGAACCCGTGAAGTGCAGACCGGCGAAGTCGCGGTGATCCAGGGCCGCCGCCGTGATGTCGACCGGATTGCCGGGCACGAAGTTGATCACCCCCGGGGGCAACCCGGCCTCTTCGAGGAGCTTGTAGGTGTAGTACCCCGACAGGACCGCGGTCTTGGAAGGCTTCCACAGCACCCCGCACCCAACCATGGCGGGCGTCCCGGCCAGGTTGGCGCCGATCGCCGTGAAGTTGAAGGGGCTGACCGCGTACACGAACCCCTCCAGGGGCCGGTACTCGATGCGGTTCCAGACGCCCTTCTCCGAAACCGGCTGCTGGTCGAAGATCTGTTCGGCGAAGTGCGCGCCGAAGCGGAAAAAATCGATGATCTCGCAGGCGGAATCGATCTCGGCCTGGAAGGCGGTCTTGCTCTGCCCGAGCATGGTGGCCGCGTTCAGGGTGGAGCGCCAGGTGGTCGAGAGCAGCTCGGCCGCCTTGAGGAACACGGCCGCGCGGTCTTCCCACGGCCAGGATGCCCACTCCTTGCGCGCCTCCAGGGTGTTCGCAATAGCCCGGTTGGCCTCTTCGGCGCCCCCTTCGTGCCATACGCCCAGCTTCAGCCCGTGATCGTGCGGGGCGAGGATCGGATGGGTTTTCCCGGTGCGGATTTCCTCACCCCCGATAATGATCGGAATGTCCGCGTCCTGGTCGGCCATCGAATGCAGCGCGGACTTCAGCTCGGCCCGTTCGGGAGTGCAGGGTGCGTAGGAGAAGACGGGCTCGTTGACGACGGCGGGTAAGCGAATGGATCCGGACATTGGCTCTTTCGGGTTCCTGGTTGGCGGGAAGCGCCCGATCGGATCCCGGTGCGGCCTGGCAAGCCGCCCCGCCTGTCCCATCTTCTTATCGCGCGGGAGCTTGGCACCGGAAAGGTCCGGGTCGGACGCGGACTTCCGGCTGTCAAATCAGTCCGGAATCGCACGCAATTTCACGCGGCCGGCCAAGTTGCGCAACCGGGCGGGCGGGCATGGCGCCGCTCCGGGCCGCACGGTACCCCGGTGGGCCCGTCCGCGCCGTTGACCTTCCTTAAGTCGCCGCGGTACCTTCCTTCCGGTTTCCGGCGGAGTCTCCGCCACAATCGGCCGGCAATGCACCCGGACACGGTCGAGCGACCATCGGTCACGTTCTGGGATGGGATCGTACAGCGGCTCCGGGTTTTCGTGCCCGGGGTGCCGGCCGGCGAAGCCCGGGAGCAGCGAATGAGCAACAACGGACTTGCGGACGCGGTGACCCGCGCGCTGGGCGGCGTGGTCAACCCGGTCACCGGCCGGGATGTGATCGATAGCGGCCAGGTCGCCGGCGTGACCGTCGACGAACGGGGAAACGCCCGTTTCGCGTTCTCGCTCCGGCGTGGCGATCCCGGGGCCCTGGTGCGGCAGGCGCGCGCCGCGGCCGAGGCGGTGGACGGCATCAGCGCCGTCAAGGTGGATGTGCGGCTCCCGCAGAGCCCCGCGGCCGCGGAACGGGAGACCGGCAGCCCTGGCGAAACGTCCCAGGCGTCGGCTCGTCCAACGGCCGCGAGGTCCGGACCCCCCGGAACATCCCCCCGGCCCCTCTCCAGCCAACCCCCCAAACGCGGACTGCAGCCCGGTTCCGTCCCCGCGCCGACCCCCAAACCGGGCGTCCTTGCGGGCGTCAGCCGCATCGTCGCGATCAGTTCGGGCAAGGGCGGGGTGGGGAAGTCCATGGTGGCGACCAACCTGGCCGCCCACGCAGCGTCCCGGGGCCGGACCGTCGGGCTGATGGACGCCGACATCTACGGTCCCAACATTCCCGTCATGTTCGGCGAGGAGCGGCGTCCGGCGGTGACCGGAGCGAAGGGCTCGGAGATGATCGTGCCGCTCGAATCGCACGGCGTCCGCCTCATGAGTCTCGGTTTTCTTCTCGAGCGCGAACAGCCCGCGATCATGCGGGGACCCCTCATCGCGGGGGTCCTCAAGCAGTTCATCGAGCAGGTGGCGTGGGGCCGGCTCGATCTGATGATCGTCGACATGCCACCCGGCACGGGCGACGCGCAGCTTTCGCTGGTTCAGACGGTGGAACTGGATGGCGCAGTGATGGTCACGACGCCGCAGAAGGTCGCGACCGGCGACGTGCGCCGGGGCGTCAAGATGTTCGAACGGGTCAACACGCGCGTGATGGGGATCGTCGAAAACATGTGCGGCTTCCGGATCCCCGGCACGGGAGAGGTCCTCGACCTGTTCGGGCGCGGCGGCGGAGAAGACCTGGCCCGCGAGCTGTCGGTGCCGTTCCTCGGCCGGATCCCCCTCGACATGGCGGTTCGGGAGGCCGGCGACCAGGGACAGCCGACGGTGCTGTCGGCACCCGGGTCCGACGCGGGGTTGGCGCTGGCGAAGGTCGGCGACGAACTGCTGGCTACTCTCGAAGGATTGCCACCCAGGCGATAGAGTCCGGCCGGCAAATCCACCCGTTGGCCAAGCAAATCCTCAGCTGGTCAGCGGCGGACTACTCCCTTTCCAGCCAGCGACGATCCTTCGCGGAGAGGGTTCCCCGGTTGCCCTTCGCCCACGCCCACAGCTTGAGGGCCGCCCATCCCAGCAACATGACGGGCGCAACCTTGAACAGGAGAAACCCCGCGATTCCCAGGGTGAGTCCAAGCAGGGCACCCACGACCGAGAGCACGATCCAGACCGCCACGATGCTCACGATGCCCACCGCCAGGAATGTCAACAGGGTTCCGATCATGCTACCTCCCAAGAAGCCCGGCACCGCGCCCAGCCGGAGATTCCGGGCGTGAAGCGGTGCGTCTGGTCACTTTTCTATAATAACAACTCTGTCTGTCCGCGGATCAATCCCCGCGCGCACCGGGAGCGGCGAGTCTTCCGGCCTGCGGCTCCGGGAAGGGAGTGCAGGTCAGCGGATCCACTCCAGGTCCACGCTGCCCAGAACGGCCGTGATCTCGATTTCGACCTTGCGCTCGGCGCTCTCCCAGTTCGCCGACTGGTAGACCTTCCCGCGCTTCTCCAGTCCCTCGGTTTCGATGGAGGCCAGGAAGCTGTCCGGCCGCCGCAGCCGGACCCCGAGCGATCTGGGGATCTGAAGCTCCAGAGCGCCCAACCCCATTGACACGACCAGGTACCCGTCCTGCTCCCACTCCCCGTCCAATCGCAGCGTCACCGAACCCAGGCCCGATTTCACCGTGACCTGCTCCGCGTTCAGGTTGCCCACGCCGAGCACATCAAGGTCCGCGGCTCCGACGTTGATGGCCGCCGATTCCATTCGCTCCCGATTCGCTTCGCCCACCCGGATCACCGATTCCGACGCTCCCGTGTTGACCACCAGCTTCCGCACGCCCAGTCCGGTCAGATCCAGTTCGGCCTGCCCGGCCCCGAAGTTCAACTCGAGATCCATGGGGACGCCCGCGGCGAGTGCGAGCTCCAGCGACGCCTCATCCGGCCAGTCGCTGTGGTTGGGGTTGCGGCTCTCGCTTGTGGAGAGTCCTACCTCCAGACGCCCGTTCGCGTAATGGGTCTTCGGGATCGCCCAGTTCTCATCGAAGTGGAAAAGAGCGTTGTAGAGTTCGCCGTCGTCGCCGCGACGCACCGTGAGGACTCCCGCACCGTAGTCCACCTTCACGCGCAGGCCCTCTTCATCGGTGACCTGCCGGGCGGCGGTCACGGTCTTCCAGCGCTGTGCGTCGAGATCGACCGGGCTTGCCACAGCGGCAACAGCCAGCACGGCTCCGGCGAACACGCCCCGAATCGCCGCGCCCGCCGCATCCACCTGTCCCCATCCGTACCGTCCTACCATCGGTCGCCTCCGTTCTCGTCATCGCCGAAGTCATCGTATGGGACGGCCCAGTCGGTTGGCCGGACACCTCCCCGGGTCAGAATCACCGCTCCGAAGCCCGTTGCCATCGCCAGCAGAAACCCCATGGTGCCGGCGGCCCCAATCACATCTCCCACCCACCCGGTCAGCGGGAGGACCTGCAGCCAGGTTCCCACTACCCACGGGAGGAACATCGTGCCCAGACCCAGCAGCCTGACGTACGAGGGCTGGCCTGGATCCCCGCGATTGAGCCAGCGGTAGCCCCGCCGGAGCACCCACCTGCCCACATGATCGGCCACCCCGACGAGCCCAACGAGCGCTGCCGCCAACACCACGAGCGGGAACAGCGGCACCCACGCAATCAGAAGGGGAATCCCGAGCATGGTGGCCACCAGCACGGCGATCCCGACCAGGTATGCCGGAGCGGCCGCGAAACCACCGGCGAGCCCGACCACCGCACTTCGCGCCGGCTGGTGGGAGATGGCCCGCACAACGACCCCCACCCGCCCCCCCGCCAGCCCCGTGGCAAGCCAGGCGAGCAGGCCGACCACGATGAAGGCGACCACGGTGTCGAAGGTGAACTTCGAGGCCCGGCGGACCCTCGACACAAACGAGTTGGTGCGCCGCGAACTCTGTGCCGACCGAATCATTTCACGCTGAACCTCGGCCCGGATCCGCGCCGCGGTCTCCAGCTCCTCGCGCCGCAGCCTCTCCGAGATGTCGGCGACATCGCCCACCACTCCGCCTGCCGAACCCTGCAGCCGGGAATCCACGAGCCGGACATCGCCATCGATCCGGCCCGACGCAAGGTTGAGGGTGCCGTCCACGACGATCACGTCACCGCGTACCCGGCCCCGTACATCCAGTTCGCCGTCCACGAGCAGGATGCCGCCTTCGACCTGCGTCCCCGCCCGCACCACGTGGTCCCGACCTACCAGAACCGTCAGCGACTCGGCGTCGATACCGTCCATCGCCTGGACGAACGCCTCCTTGTCTTCGCTTCGGGCCATCGCCTGCAGCAGCCCCTGCGAGTTGTCCTCGTCCCGGGTACGCACATTCGCCTGCACCGTACCCGCGAGTGCACCGGCGAAGTACCCGCTCACCGCCGCGAGAAGGTTTCGCTCGGCCCCGCTTGCGCCGGGATCCGGTTGCCAGCGTGTCAACTCCTCCGCCAAGGGTCCGTTGGACAGGGAAAGGACCCGGCTCAGAAGGTCCCGCCATTCGCGGTCGGCGGCCCCGTCGGGCTCGTAGGATCCCAGGGATTCGCCGTTGACGCTGGCCCGTCCGCCGGAGAAGGTGATCGCGAGGCGCTCGCCATCGGAAAACTCCAGGCGGAGCGAGGCCTCGTCCTGGGACACCTCGATCTGGTTGGAGACGATCGTGCGCTCCTGCCCCCCCGCCGGCATGGCCAGGAAAGCAGCGCACAGGACGGCAGCGACACAGAGCACGGCGATCCGGCGCGAAGGCTTGGCGGCCTCCATGACGGAAACACGTCCGCCACGGGCCGCTGCGGTGGCATGGTGGGGTCTCGGTTGGGAGCCACGAGCGGCCCTGTCCGGAACGCTACACCGATACATAACGATTCTCCGATCGTGAGAGCTTGACGACATTCCTGTAGAGGATCCAGGCAGAGAGAAAAGTGAGCGCGCCGAACAGGATCAGCCCGGCCGCGAGGGTGGGACCACTGAGTGTCCATGTGTCCAGAAGACCGGAAACCCGCCCCATCGCGTAATCGGCGGTGGGGTTTCCGGAGACCGCGTCCGTCAGCTGCGAGGCCGCCCCCCCCACTCTGGTCCGCAGGAAACTGGCCACGTTGGAGGTGGTCAGGAGGGGATTGCTGGAAAGCATGTGAAGAGCCACGAAGAACACGGCGACCGGACCGACCGCCATCCCGGAGGTCACGGCAAATCGGTCGCGGGGGGTGGGCCAGCGCGCATCGATCCAGGCGGTTGCGCGTTCCCTGTACCGCGCGGCGGCAGGCAGCCCCATGATGCCCGCAAGTCGGCGGCTGCCGGCACGAGCCGATGCCGGCGGGGCAACCTGCTGCTGCCCCCGGACACTCAGGCGGGCCATCACCCGGTCGGCAAAGCCCTCGGACGGCTCAAACCCGGGAAGCGTCCCCAGCTCCCCGAAGAGGCGCTCCCAGCCGGCCAGCGCCGCCGCCGCTTCGGGATCCCTGGCTACGAACGCGGCAAGCGCCCGGGCCTGGCGCGTCGTCAGTCCCTCGTCCAGGAAGGCCGCGAACACGTTGGACATGGCCGGGGGCGTGCCGAAAAGCTTGCGACGCAGCCGCACCCACCAGGACTCGTGCGTGTTCAGGAACGCGAGAACGCGCACCCGGAAATCGCTTGACGGGGCATAGGCGGCCATTTCGCCCAGCGTGGCCACCAGGGCGCGGTGGCTGTCGACCTCCCTGGCTTGTGCCGGGTCGGCGGCCAGCTTCGCCTCGTAGGCTTCCCGCTCGACGGCGCTCAGCGTGCCGTCGAGGTACGACAACATCCGCTCTGTCCGTCGATCGGGCGCCGGGTTCTTCCGGTCGGTTCGCATCGACCTGTAGCTCCTCCTTTGGTTACTCGCTCCACTACGATTCGCCATGCGACGCGGTTTCATCCGCGGGCATCGCGGACCGTCGGCGGGAATCTCGACTCAACTTAACGACCGGGGGGACCGAGCGGTGACCCCCCCCGTGTTCATCGCAACCGCCGCTCATGCCGCCCGCGGTCCCCCGGGCGGCCCATCCCTGACGGCCGGCTTCTACGCGATCTTCACCGTCACGATATCGGTGTCCAGGTACTGCTGGTGACGGACCGAAGAAGCGAAGTGACGCAGAAGCCTGAGCGAAATCTCGTGTTCAACGGGCCCGTCTGCCGGTTGTTCTCCGATGAGTGCCAGGCGGTCCTCGAGGTTGCCCTCGCCGAACGAGGCCACGAACTCCATCTCGGCGCCGTCGCGGCCGGGGCGGATGACCACGCGGAGTCTGCGTGACCCGTCGCCCTCGACACCCTCGATCTGCCGGGCCGAGAGGGCCGCGATGGTCTCTTCGGCCACGAGCCGCAGGCGGTGGACCATCTCTTCGCCCCAGCCCTTCCGCGACGACATGCTGCCCAGCACCTCGTCGATCTTTTCCAGTGCCCCCGCGTTCAGTTCCGTCTCGATGCGCTTTCGGCGCGGAGAGGCCAGCTCGAGGAATCCGGTCATGATCAGCGCGGCGAGGCCACCCGCGGCCATGCCGTTGCCCAGCAGTTCACCGGCCCAACCTTCCAGCCCTTCGGGGAAGAAGATGTTGTGCTGGAACCCTGTCCCGATCCAGAAGGAGAGACCGACGATCGCGGCCTTGCGGAAGTCCATGCCGTCCTGCACTACGATCCTCATGCCCAGCGCGAAGAGGATCGCGATCATCACGAGGAGGTAGGACGCCGCGACGGGCCCCGGAATGGCCAGGAAGAGCGCCAGCGCCTTGGGCAGGAGTGTGAGGGCCAGGAAGAAGATGCCGATGTAGATCCCCACCCGGCGCGAGGCCACGCCCGTGACCTCCACGGTGGCCACGCCCGAAGCGCAGGTGGTATTCGGCACCGTGCCCGCCAGACCCGAAAGAAGGTTACCGACCCCGTCGGCGGCGACCGCGCCCTGCACGGAGCGGAAGTCGGTGGCACGCGGTTTGCGCCACGAGACCTTCTGGATGCCCACGACATCGCCGACCGTCTCGATGGCCCCCACCAGCGTCACGAACACGAAGGCCGGCAACAGCGCCCAGAACGCCGGTCCCAGTGTGAAATCGAAGCCGGGCCAGCCGCCCTGCGGCAGTCCGAACCAGGCCGCCTCGGCCACCCGCTCCACCTCGTAGAGCCCGAAGTTGGCCGCCACCACGCAACCCGCGACGACGCCGGCGATGGGGGCCCACCGGCGGACCCCGCCGGACCCGCGCAGAATCATGACGGCGGTAACGAGGAGCGTCACGATCGCGCTGACGTAGATGCCGGTTTCGCTCGCCCCTTCGGGCACCTCCTCCAGGAGCTCCGCGAGAACGGGCATGATCGTGACCGCAATGAGCATCATTACCGTGCCGGCCACCGTGGGGGTGATGATTCTGCGCAGCAGCGACAGCCGGGCCGCCAGCAGGAACTGGAAGAGCGAAGACGCAACAAGCAGCGTCATCAGGAGGCCGGGCCCTCCTTCGGTGAGCGCGGTCACGCAAACCGCGATAAACGCCCCGGAGGTGACCATGAGGAGGATGTAGCCCGAACCTATCCTCCCGACGCGCCGGGCCTGCATCATCGTCGTGATTCCGGAGATCGCAAGCGCCGCGAAGGCGGCCCACGCCAGATAGGCATCGGTTCCGCCCGCGGCACGCACGACAACGACCGGAATCAGGATGATCTCCCCCAATTCGAGCATCATGAGCTGGAGGGCCAGAGCGAGCGCCAGACCGTGAGGGGGGTGTTCGTCAGGCTCGTAGCGGACGTTGGAGGCGTGTGGGTTGTTCAGAGCCATAAGTCCTGTTTCCAGGCCGAAGTGCGTGATCGATGCGCCAATGTGGGACTTGCCCGCCCCGCAAACAACCGGCATGGGCTCGGGGGAGCCGGGATGACGTTCCCGAGGGGTTGCGGCCCAGTGCTCGCGCACCTATGGTTCGCCCGCGTCAACTCTGCCCCCGGCCCTCTCCCCACCACTCCACGCGCATGCCCAGCGGCCCCAAATCCGTCATTGCAGGCCACCGCTCGCCTGCACCTCGAACCGCGCCCGCGCTGACCGACCTGGAACAGCGCATACTGGACTACATGGTGGTCTATCTCCGCACCCACACCTATCAGCCCTCAATCAGGGAGATCGGCCACCACTTCGGGATCAAGAGCACCAAGACGGTGTCGGAACTCCTTCAATCGCTTGCGGACAAAGGAGTTGTCGAGCGAGACCCGTCCCGCTCCCGCGGCATTCGCATTCTGGGTTTGGACCTCAACGCCCGTACCGTGTCGCTGCCATGCTACGGCGACCTCGCCGAGGCCGTTGCCGGACTTCGTGGCGGCCGAACCGAAAAACGCGTGTGTCTGGATCGGCAGTTGGCCAGGCGCAGCGGCGGTTTCACAGTGTATGCGCCCGGTGACAGGCTGGCCGGGGCCGGAATCGGCGAAGGGGACCTCCTGGTGGTCCAGCCGGCGCGGGCCGAGGAGCTGGCCGACGGAGACATCGTCGTGGCCCGGGTTCGGGGAGTCACCGACTACCATCAGCTCGAGAAGCGTGGTGCGCGTGTGCTTCTGCGAGTGGTTGGGGGCGACAGGAGGGCCGTGGACGGTGTGGGGGAGACGGTCATCCTGGGAAGGGTGGCAGGGCTCTACCGTGAAGTGACGCCGCTTTCCTTCACGGGGCCCTTGACCGCGCACTAGGCAGCCCGGCCCCCGTGGCCCCCCCAACCCCCCCCAACCCCGACTTCGCGTGGATGGCGCGCGCATTGGAGTTGGCCCGCGCGGGGGGTCTGCGTGGCGAGGTGCCCGTCGGCGCGGTGATCGTGAGGGACGGGTCGGTGCTCGCCGAGTCCCACAACCGCACGGTGGAGCGGCACGACCCCACCGCCCACGCCGAACTCGTCGCAATACGTGCAGCCGCGCGTCGCCTCGGGGACTGGCGGCTCACCGACTGCACCCTGTACGTCACCCTGGAACCCTGTGCGCAGTGCGCTGGAGCGATCGTCCTGGCGCGCATTCCACGCCTCGTCTTCGGCGCCCACGACCCCAAGGCGGGCATGGCCGGCAGCCTCGGCAGCCTCGTGCAGGACCCGCGTCTGAATCACCGCGTGGAGCTGATGGACGGGGTGCTGGCCGACGAGTCTTCGCGGCTGTTGCGCAGGTTCTTCCGGGCGCGCCGGGGGAAGGGTGGCCAATCCTAACGTTACGTCAGGGTTACCCTCCCCCCACCGCCTCCTCCCCGATCTCCGCGACCGGCGTGCCGAACATGCGCAGGAACACCGCCAGCACGGCAACGCCCGCCAGCAGCGCGACCCAGTGCGGGATCCCCAGCGAGGTCCCCAGACTCCCCAGCACGAGACCCGTGACGCCCACCAGCACCGCATAGGGCAGCTGGGTTCGCACATGGTCGACGTGGTCGCAGGCCGCGGCCGTGGACGAAAGCACCGTCGTGTCGGAGATGGGGGAGCAGTGGTCGCCCCAGATCGCCCCCGCCAGCACCGAACTGGTGGTGGCCAGCAGGATGCCGTAGAGGGAGCCGTCCGCGAAGCCGGTGCCGCCCGCGAGCGACACGGTGAGCGGGATGACGAGGGGAATGAGGATGGCCATGGTGGTCCACGAGGTGCCCGTGGCGAAGGCCATCGCGCCCGCCGTGATGAAGACCACCGCCGGGAGAAGGACGATGGGGAGATTGCCGCCCAGCAGCTGCGACAGGTAGTCGGCCGTGCCCACATCCGTGGTGACCGCGCCCAGCGACCAGGCCAGCGTCAGGATGACCATGGCAATCATCATCGCCTTGACGCCGCCCACCCACGCGTCGATGCACTCGTGGACGCTCAACAGCTTCTGCCCCAGGGACATCGCGGCAGCGACCAGGCACCCGGCGAGCGAGCCCCACAACAGCGTCGCGAATGGGTCGGCCGCTCCGAATACGTCCTTGAGCGCGGCCTCGGGACCCACGGCGGCCCGGCCGGAGGTGTACAGTCCCCCCAGGACAACCAGAACCACCGTGAGCACCGGAATCGCCGCGTTCCACCACCGGTGCGGTGCCCCCTCCTTGGCCTGCACGAAGCCCTCGCTGGTATCGGTGGCCAGCATGGCTCCCTCTCGGTGGAGTCCGCGGCCCGCCGCCGCCCTGGCCTCGGCCCGGGCCATGGCGCCGAAGTCCCGGTTCATGGCCGACGTCAGGAACACAAAGGCAAGGGCCAGCAGGGGATAGAAGAGGTAGGGGATGGTCTGGATGAAGACGGTGTAGGGGCTCAGTCCCGCGATGAAGGCGGCCTCCGTACCCGCGGCTTCACCGGCCGCGGCGCCCAGGCCGTCTCCGATCAGCGAAACCTCGTAGCCCACCCAGGTGGAGATCGGAACGAGCGCGGCCACCGGCGCGGCCGTGGAGTCGACCACGTACGCCAGCTTCTCTCGCGAGACCTTGAGCTTGTCTGTGATCGGGCGCATCGTGTTGCCGACGACCAGCGTGTTCGCGTAGTCGTCGAAGAAGATCGCGAGGCCGGCCAGCATGGTGGCGATCTTCCCCCGGCGCCGGTTCCGTGCCAGCGGCGCCACCGCCTGCACCACCCCCATGGTTCCCCCGTTCTTGCTGATCAGCCCGACCATGCCCCCCAGCAGCAGGCTGAACACAACGATCTGGGTATGGCCGCCGTCGGTGTCGCCGAGCGCGGGCACGATGTACTCGTCGACGAGCCGCCAGGTGGCCTGCAGCGGGTTGTACCCCGCCACCGCGAGGGCGCCCAGCCAGATCCCGGCCAGCAGCGCGGTGATGACCTCCTTGAAGATGAGCGCGAGCGCGATCGCGAGGAGCGGTGGCAGGATCGAAAACCACGCGGGGGCGTACGGACCGGACACCTCGTGCACCGTCTCGCCGATGCGCACCTGGAGGGGAAGTGCGTCGCGCGAACCGACGGAGACGTCACGCACTTCGAGTTCCCCGCCCGGAGCAACCGTGCCCGATGCGAGGAGCGTCCCGCCGGCGTCGCGAACCTCTACCAGGGCGGACAGCTCGGCACCCCCGTGGACCGTCAGCGAGAACGGAACCGAGGACAGGATGACCTTGGGGCCCTCGACCGCTTCCTGCGCGTGCAGAACGGGAGAGACTGCGGCCGCGACCAGGAAGGCGACGCCGAGCGACCGGGTGTTGCGACGAACGGTTCCTGCCGCTCGAATCTCCCATGGCCACGTCCGGCCGCCGCTCGGGGCCGAAGCTCGCCGCGTCGACCGCTGTTGTCTCATGAAAACACCGGGGCGTTTTGTTGGACGGGTTGCGTGACGGAACATGGGGGCTCCAGGTCTGGGGAAGGTGTGGGTGCGGGCCGGTCCCGGTTGGACCGTAGGCCCCATCATCATGTTGGCCGGACGCTCCCGGGGCAATTACCTTTCAGCCGCCCGCCGGCGGAGCGAACATCGAGACCGCCCCCCGCAAGACGCGGATCCCCCCCTGGACAGGAGCGCGGATCGAAAAGGTGACTCCGACAGAGCCCACGGTGCTGATGGACGGCGCGGATGTCCGCCGCGCGATCGACCGCATGGCCCACGAAGTGCTGGAAAGGCTCGGCGGTACACGGCGCCTCGTTCTTATCGGGGTGCAGCGCAGGGGCGTCGACCTGGCCGACATGATCGGCGAGGCGATCAGGGCAGCCGAAGGGCAGCAAGTCCCCACCGGCACGCTCGACATCACCTTCTACCGCGACGACCTCATGGCGCTGGGCCCCCGCCCGCTCGTGGGCGAGACCAAGCTGCCCCCCGGAGGCGTGGACGATCGCGCGGTCGTGCTGGTCGACGATGTCCTCTATACCGGCCGCACGGCGCGGGCCGCGCTCAACGAGCTCATGGACTGGGGTCGCCCCGGGCGCATCGTGCTCTGTGTCCTGGTGGACCGGGGGGATCGCGAGCTGCCCATCCAGCCCGACATCGTGGGTCGCGAGTTCCCCGTCCTTGCCAACCAGAGGATCGACGTACTCGTCCCCAGGCTGGATGGCGATCTGGCCGTGGTGCTCGGCGCCTTGGATCGTTCGTGAGCCTGACCACGCCCCCCCTGGGCAAGGACCTGACCGGGCTCGAGCCCCTCTCGGCCGACCAGATCCGGGTCATCCTCGACACCGCCGAGCCCTTCAAGGAGATCACCGAGCGGCGCGTCAAGAAGGTGCCCGTGCTTCGGGGGAAGACGATCGTCAACCTGTTCTTCGAGGCCTCGACGCGGACGCGCATCTCCTTCGAATTCGCCGAGAAGAGGCTGTCGGCCGACACGGTGAACATCGGCGCGGTGGGGTCATCCGTTTCGAAGGGCGAGACGCTGGTTGACACGGCGCGCAACCTCGAGGCCATGAGCATCGACATGGTGGTGATCCGCCACTGGTCGGCCGGGGCGGCGGCATTCCTGGCAGCGCGCATTCCGTCGAATGTGATCAACGCGGGCGACGGCGCGCACGAGCACCCCACGCAGGGACTGCTCGACATCCTCACGCTGCGCGACCACTTCGGCGCGTTGGAGGGCCTGCGGGTGTGCATCGTGGGGGACGTGCTGCACTCGCGGGTGGCGCGCTCCAACATCTACGGCCTGGTGAAGCTCGGCGCCGAGGTGGGGGTGTGTGGACCGCGCACGCTGCTGCCCGCCGGGATCGAGGAGTTGGGCGTGACCGTCTTCGGGCACGTGGAGGACGCGGTCGAGTGGGCCGATGCCGTCAATGTGCTGCGACTGCAGCTGGAACGCATGCAGGACGGGTTCGTGCCCTCTTTGCGGGAGTACAACCGCGTCTTCGGAATCACCCGCGAGCGCCTGGAGCGGGCGCCGCGGCGGCTCCTGATCCTGCACCCGGGACCGATGAACCGGGGCGTGGAGATCGACTCGGATGTGGCCGACGGGCCCCACTCGGTGATTCTGCAACAGGTGACCAACGGGGTGGCCGTGCGGATGGCGGTGCTGTATCTGCTGGCGGGCGGGGCGCCGCACCTGGCCGAGGCCGCGCGGGACTGGACGGGGTCGTGAGGCGCGTGGCTCGGGGGATGGTGGACGTGGGTGCTCGACGGGCCGGGGTGGCCGGGTGCGGGGCGCCGGCATGAGGAGATTGCTGATCCGGGGCGGCCGGGTAATCGACCCGGGGGCGGGGACGGACCTGGAAGGCGATGTGCTGGTTGAGGGGGGGCGGATCGGGGCGGTGGGGGTGGGGCTGGAAGCCGATGGGGCCGATGTGGTCGATGGGGCGGGGCTGGTGGTGGCGCCCGGCTTTGTGGACCCGCATGTGCACCTGTGCGAACCGGGATGGGAGCATCGCGAGACCATTCGCACCGGGGCGAGGGCGGCGGTTGCGGGCGGCTACACGGCCGTGTGCTGCATGCCGGACACGGATCCGGTCGTGGACGATCCGGCCTCGGTGGGCTTCATCGTGGCGGAGGGGCGGCGGGCGGGGGGTGCGCGGGTCTTTCCGGCGGCGGCGGTGTCGGCGGGCCGCAAGGGTGAGCAGCTGACCGAGTACGGGGAGGTGGTGGACGCGGGGGCGGTGGCGGTGGCGGACGCGGGGCGGTCGCTCGAGTCCTCGGTCCTGATGCGCCTCGCGCTCCAGTACGCCCGGTCCTTCGACATTCCCGTGCTCGCGCACTGCGAGGACGCCGGCCTGGCGCGGGGCGGCGTCATGCACGAGGGCGTGATCTCCACGCGCCTGGGGCTGCGCGGCAAGCCGGCCGTTGCCGAGGAGATCGGCGTCGCGCGCGACCTGGCCCTGGCGGAGGCGACCGGGGGCCGCCTGCATATTCAGCGCGTCTCCACGGCGGCCGCCGCCGCTCTCATCCGGCGCGCCCGCGAGCGCGGCGTGCGCGTCACGGCCGAGGTGACCCCGCACCATCTCCTCCTCACCCACGATGCCGTGGCGAACTACGGGACCGACTACAAGGTCGACCCGCCGCTGAGGACCTCGTCCGATGTCGAGGCGCTGCGAGAGGCGCTTGCCGACGGCACGATCGACTGCATCGCCACCGACCACGCGCCCCGTCACTACGACGAGAAGGAACAGGCCTTCGACGACGCGCCCTTCGGCGTGGTGGGCCTTGAGACGGCCTTCGCGGTCCTGCACACGCGGCTCGTGCGGGAAGGCGCGCTGACGCTGCCCGTGCTGTTGGAACGCATGTCCACGGGGCCCTCGCGGGCGCTTGCGGTGGAAGGGGGCACGCTGGCGCCGGGTCAACCGGCCGACCTGGTGCTCATCGATCCCGCGATGGAGTGGACCATCGAGAGCGCGGACTTCGTCTCGAAGGGGCGAAGCACGCCCTTTGGCGGGGAAGGGGTGGTGGGGCGGGTGGTCCGCACCGTGGTGGGGGGCGAGACCGTGTGGAGGCTGGACGAGGGGTCCTGAAGTCCCCTCAGGCGTGGTCCCGGACCATCCGGTCCAGCTGGGACTTGATCCGTCCGGCCTTGTTCGGGTGCATGAGCCGGCGCGTGGCGGCCCGGTCGATCAGCGCCGCGGCGGCACGGCGATGCTCTTCGGCCTCCTGGTGCGACCCGGCTTCGCGCACCCGGCGGATCGCGGTGCGTATGCGCGACCGGGTGACACGGTTCTTGCCGCGCGCGGCGCGGCTCAACTCCATCCGCTTCTTCGCGCTCTTGATGTTGGGCATCTCGGTTGGACTTCCCCGGAGTATCGGTGTCGTTGCGGCAGTGTCCCGCGCGCCGGGCCGGATTTGCGCCGGCGCCGCCAGGAGCTGCCGAGGCCCTTCCTCGAACAAGGGCCGGCACGAAAGGTAGAAGCGAGGGTGCGCGGGATCAACCGGCCGCGGGCTTGATCGACGGGGGCGAACCCGTGCTACGGGGCCGCGCTTGCCGCCAGGCGGGAGCAGGGTGGCGACCTCCCTCGCTGCTTCAGACGTCCATGGAATGACCATGCCGGTGCTGGTGCGGGTTTACCGGTGGACTGATAGACTTTGTTCATGGAACTCCTTCTCATCGTTCCCGTTCTGCTGTTCTCCGTGGTGGTTCACGAGGTGGCCCACGCCTGGCAGGCACTGCGGGAAGGGGACACGACCGCCCGCGACTTGGGGCGCATCACCCTCAACCCGATCCCTCACCTCGATCCGGTCGGGTCGCTGCTCGTCCCCCTGTTGCTCTACTTCCTGCCGGGCGACTTTCTCTTCGGATGGGCGAAGCCCGTGCCGGTCAATCCGCGCAACTATCGGAACTATCGGGCGGGCGACATCCGGGTTTCGATGGCCGGGATCGTGTCGAACCTCTGCCTGGTGGTTTTGTTTGCCCTGTTGCTCGCCGCCCTCACCGCTCTGCAGGGCGTGCCATTCTTCAGCGGTCAAATTGGTGTAAATATTGTCACAGTAGCGACTTATGGTATTTTAATAAACCTTATTCTAGCATACTTCAACCTGATCCCGATTCCTCCCCTCGACGGCTCGCACGTGCTCTATCACCTGTTGCCGCCCGCGGTTGGTGCCCGCTACCGCGAGATGGGCCGTTACGGCGTCACGCTGCTCTTCCTGACCGTGGTGGTGTTCCCGGGCGCGTTTTCGGCACTGCTGTCGCCGGTTTTCATCTCGTTTTCGTGGATCGTGCGGCTGGTGGCCGGATGACGACCGACGGCCTCCTGGTGGTCGAGACCGACCGCTTCCACGGACCGCTCGACCTCCTGCTGCACCTGATTCGCACGCAGGACATCGACGTTTTCGATATCCCGATCGCGCGGATCACGCGGCAGTTCCTGGATGCGATCGAGGTGTTGGCCGACACCGACGTGGACGAGGCGGGAGAGTTTCTGGAGATGGCTGCCGTGCTCGTGCGCATCAAGGCCAGGATGCTCCTGCCGTCCCCGGCCGGCGAGGAGGATCACGACCCGCGCGCCGAACTGGTCCGCCGTCTCCTCGAGTATGAGATGATTCGCGAGGTGGCCACCCGTTTGCGCGCGGCCGAGGACGACCGTGGACGCCGCTTTGGCAAGGGCTATGTGCATCCGCGACCCCGGCCCGGGGCGGCCGAGACGCCGCTCAAGGTCACCTGGGAGGACCTGCTGGCCGCCGCGCTGAGGGTGGAGGCCCCGGTTGAACGCGACGCGGAGCACCGGATTGCGACGCGGCCCGTGGCCATGCGCGAAAAGATCGGCCTGATCGTGGAAACCGTGCGGAAGGCGCGCCGGATCGAGTTTTCGAGCCTGGTGGCGCCGTGGAAGGAACGGATGCACGGCGTAATGACGCTGCTGGCGGGGCTCGAGCTGGGACGCCGGCGGGTGGTGGCGCTGCGGCAGACGGAGCACTTCTCGCCGCTCTGGTTCTACAAGGGCCGGAATATCGGCGAAGGGTCCGGGGGGGCTGTGTCGGGGGTCGCTTCGGGGGCGGGTGAGGTGGGGGCGGGTGGCCGGGCCGGGGACGGAACGGAAGATCTCGTGGCGGGTGCCGGAGAGGGGGCGGCGTGAACGACGCCCGCATCGTCGAGGCGATCCTGTTCGCTTCCGACGCGCCGCTGTCCCCCGGCGAGATCGCCCGCGCCGACGAGTCGCTCGACGAGGACCGGGTGGAGGCGGCGCTGGCCGCCCTGAGAGCCGAATACGACGCCGCCGGACATGCTTTCGAGCTGCGTGAGGTCTCGGACGGCGTGCAACTCATGACACGGCCCGAATTCGCCCCCTACCTGGAGCGCTTCGACACGGTGCCGCGGTCGTCGCGCCTCTCGGGACCGGCGCTCGAGGCCCTCGCCATCGTGGCCTACAGGCAGCCCATCGGCCGCATCGAGGTCGAGTACATCCGCGGGGTCAACTCGACGGGCGTTATTCGCACGTTGCTGGATCGCGAGTTGATCGCGGGGGTGGGGCGGGGGGAGGGGGTGGGGCGGCCGGTTCTCTACGGGACGACGCCGAAGTTCATGGAACACTTCGGATTCCCCTCCATGGAACACCTGCCGCAGCCGGAGGAATTGCCGGTGATTCTGCGTGAACGCGTGCCGCTGGAAGCCAAGCCGGACCCACTGGACGCAGAGGAACAGGAGGACGACACTCCCGCCCTGGACGGGGAAGAGGCGGTGGCGGCCGTCCTGGCACACGCGGACCAGCAGCCGGAGTCCCCCGAATGAGTCCCGGCGGCCGCACTCCCGTGCGCGTACAGAAGTACATCTCGCAGGCGGGCGTGGCATCGCGGCGCCAGGCAGAGGTGATGCTGGGCGAGGGCCGCATCTCCATCAACGGCGAGCGGGTGACCAGCCCGGGTGTGCGGGTCGTCCCCGGCACCGACACCGTGTCGCTCGACGGCCGGGTTGTCCGTCCGGCTCCCCGCCGGTGGATCGTCTTTCACAAGCCGGGCGGTGTGCTTTGCACCCGGGCCGATCCTCACGGCGGCGAGACGGTCTACGACCTTCTCCCGGACTGGGCCGGCGGATTGCGATATGTGGGCCGGCTGGACCGCGACACCTCCGGCCTCCTGCTACTCACCAACGACGGGGACCTGGCGGCCAGGCTTGCCCATCCGAGTGGGCGGATCGAGCGCGAATACCTGGCCGGTGTTGCGGGAAAGGTGACGGCCGCCGCGCTCCGGCGCCTCAAGCGAGGGGTGGAGCTCGACGACGGCTCGGCCCGCCCGAAGCGGGTTCGGCGGATCCAGCTGGGCGAGGATGAATGGGGCGTGACGCTGGTCCTCGCCGAGGGACGAAAACGGGAGGTACGCAGGATGCTCAAGGCAGTGGGTCACCCGGTGCGCACTCTGGTCCGCACGCGGTTCGGTCCGTTCCGGCTGGGCGGGATGAAGCCCGGAAGCTGGCGTCCCGCTCACACTTCCGAACTGAAAGCCGCCCGCGCCGCGGTGAACCCGTCCGGGCAAGGGCGCCGCGGAGGGAATCTCAACCGGGGAAGGGGCCGCGGGCACAAACGTGGCTCCAACCGAAGGGGGAGCTGAACATGTCGCAAACGACTCTGGAGGTCGTCCAACACCCGCTCATCGAGCACAAGCTTGCGCGGTTGAGGGACAAACGCACCGGTAGCAGGCAGTTCAGGGCGCTGCTGGAAGAGATCACGCTGCTGCTGACCTTCCACGCCACCCGCCACCTTCAAGGCGAGGAAGTGACCTTCGATACGCCTCTCGAGACCATGCGGGCCCGGCGGATCCGCGAGGACCGGCTGGTCGTGGTGCCGATCCTGCGGGCGGGGCTGGGGATGGTTGAAGGGGTGCTGCGGCTGATCCCGGGCGCGCGTGTGGGCCACCTCGGGTTTTACCGCAACGAGGAAACCCTGCAGCCGGTGCGCTACTACGGGAAGTTGCCCCCGCGGCCCGAACGCCATGATTTCCTGCTGGTCGATCCGATGCTGGGCACGGGGGGAACCGCCGACGCCGCCGCGAGCGAACTCAAGGAGCGGGGTGCACGCGCGATTCGCCTGATGTGCCTGGTCGCGGCGCCGGAAGGCGCGGCCCGCATGGCCGAGGCTCATCCCGATGTCCCCATCTGCACCGCTGCCCTCGACCGCCGGCTCAACGACATCGGGTACATCCTGCCAGGCCTGGGAGATGCGGGAGACCGGATCTTCGGGACCTGCTGAGGTTTGTGAGGCAACCCGCCGCGAAGGTCGGATCCCCGCTGATCCGGGACTCTCCCTCGGCTTCCCCCGAAGCGTTATCGTTACGCGGGCCCATAGCTCAGGTGGTTAGAGCAGCGGACTCATAATCCGACGGTCGGGGGTTCAAGTCCCTCTGGGCCCATGATGCCGATGTGCGTCTTCCCAGGCGCTCCAAAGCGCTCGTAACGAGCTTGACGATTGTGGTGCTGGCGGCTTCCTTTCACGCAGCACCACGGCGATCCGCTCCTGACAAGGTGGCTGAGTTTGTTCGTTTGCCATTCAGGCAATAGAAGCTTGCAACGCACGGCGATCGCCTGTGTGGCCCTGTTGCAGATGGGGTCGACGATCGCGCTTATCCACGCCGACGCGCTGCTGGATGGCGAGTGGATGGGAGCGCCGGACCACGTCGAGTCGGCCGAAAACTCCGACTGCGCCGTCCACCACGGCCACCTCTTCTGCCAGGTGGTCAGATCGCTGTCCCAGGCCACGGTCTCGCCCGAAATCGCGAACGAGGTCGGTCCCGCGCCCCGCATCCTGGACGCGGAGGCCGATCGCGAATCGGGCGAAGTCAAGCGTGCCCCGATCCTGTTCGGAGCGGCCAGCCCCCGGGGCCCACCCACCGCATAACCCCGCCGGGGCCCGTCCCCGACCCCCCCTTCCGCACCACCTGACCGACCTTGCCGTGCGTCTTGCGTTTCGGTGACCTGCATTGCGTCATATGTTCTCAAACCCATATCAGACAGCCACTTCGGCCGTGCGGACGATCGTCCTGGCCGCGTTGGCCGGACTCGTCATGCTCCCGGCGTCCGTTTCCGCCCAGGATCCGGAACACGAGGGCGAGATCGAGGGCGTGGTGCGCGACTCGGTAACGGGGGAACCCCTGGCGGGGTCGCTCGTGTCGGTGGTGGGTTCGGGAACCAGGGCGGTCACGCACGGGGACGGCACCTTCCATCTCACCGGCATCGAGGAGGGGGAGTACGAACTGCGCGTCGATCGGCTGGGATACCGCGGAACGACGATCGAGGTCACGGTGGAAAACGGGTCGGCATACGTGGTCATCGAACTCGTCTCGTCACCGATCGCGCTTCAGGGTATGCTGGTCACCGCCACGCTCTCCGAGCGCCGGGCCGCGGACGCGCTCCGGCCGGTCGGGGTTATGGCGGGCGACGATCTGCAACGCCAGATGGAGAGCACCGTGGCGGCGACGCTGGCGTCGATGCCGGGGATGGCGGCGACGAGCATGGGTCCGACCGTGACCCAGCCGGTAGTCCGAGGGCTGACCGGTGACCGCGTGCTCATGCTCGAGGACGGGGTCCGGGTGGGCGACGCGTCCAATGCCGGCACCGACCACACCACGGCGCTCGATCCCGCCTCGGCGCGGAGAATCGAGGTCGTGCGGGGCCCGGGTGCACTGCTCTACGGCGGCAACGCGCTGGGCGGGGTCATCAACGTCATCCGTGACGAGATTCCGTCCAATGTTCCCCACCACGTGACAGGGTCGGGGACGTTGCAGACGCAGACCGTGACGGGCTCGCTGGCCGGAAGCGCCACCACCGTGTTCGGCATGACGGAACATGTGCCGGTGCGCGTGGAGGCGGCCGTGCGGCGAGGTGGAGACCTCAAGACACCCGTCGGTACGCTGCTCAACACCGATGGAGAAACGTTGAGCGGCGGCGCGGGCGCCGCGTTCGTCGCGGATTGGGGCCACGTCGGGGCTTCCGTGCGCGGCTACCGAAACTACTACGGCATTCCCGGCGGTTTCGTGGGGGGGCACACGGAGGGCGTGCGAATCGAGATGGAGCGTGGCTCGGCCAGGGTTCAGGCCATGCTCGACGATCCGGCCGGAATGTTCCGCCAGATCCGCTTCGACGCCAGCTATACCTGGTACGAGCACCGCGAGATCGAACCGCCGGACATTCTGGGAACGCTCTTCAAGCGCCAGACCCTGAACGGCGACGTGCTGGCCCGGCACGGGAAATGGGGCCCGTTCACGGCGGGAGCGTTCGGAGCCCGCGTTGCCTGGGGAGACTTCGGCTACGGCGGCGGTCTCTACACGCCGGATACGCGAAGGACCCAGGCGGCCGCCTATTTCCTGGAAGAGATGGATCTGGATCCGTTGCTGATCTCATGGGGTCTCCGGTACGACCTGATTGGCACGGATCCGTTGGCAGAGGACCCGGACTCGGACATCGGTGAGATTCGGGACCGCACCTTCCACTCCCTCTCCGGATCGGTGGGAGTGCTGTACAGCGCCGGGTCGGGGTTCAGCCTCGGGGCCAGCGCGGCCCGGGCGTTCCGGAGCCCCGACATCAATGAACTCTATTCGGAGGGGCCCCACCTGGCGGCCTACTCCTTTGAAGTGGGCAACCCGTCCCTGGAAGGCGAGGTCGGGAGGGGTCTCGATGTATTCCTGCGTTTCGAGTCCGAGCGGCTCAGAATGGAAGCGGCGGGATTCTACAACGATATCAAGGGATATGTCTACGGGGAGGACACCGGCGAACTGAGCCGGGTGCTCCTTCCCATATATCAGTTCCGAAGCAACCACGCCGTGTTCAGGGGTTTCGAGGCGAGCGCGGACATTCACGCGGGAGGCGGATTGGCGGTGGAGGGGGTGGTTTCGTCGGTCAGGGGGAGCCTGAAGGATTCGGGCGATCCGCTGCCGCTGGTTCCACCCCTCAAAGGGCATGCGGCACTCAAGTACGAGCGCCCGGGATGGTGGGTCCGCGGAGAGGCCGAGATGGCTTCCCGTCAGGACCGTGTGGGCGAGTTCGAGGAACCGACCGACGGGTACACCGTCTTCAATGCGTCGGCGGGGGTGCGCCTTACGCTGGCGGGACGTCTGAACATCTTCACCGTGAGCCTGGACAATGTCACGGACACGGTATACCGCAACCACCTTTCCCGGGTCAAGGAGATCATGCCTGCCGCCGGGAGGGGTCTGAGTTTGACCTATCGAGTCGTGTTCTGAGAAGTACCGATGCACGGTTCGGAGACGTTTACTTGATTGATCGAAGGAAAACCAAGGAGAACAAATTATGAAGAAGTTGATTCGCACAGAAGCACTGGCCCTGGCAGCGGTGGTCCTCGTCTTGGGCGCGTGTTCGGAGACGGTGGAGCCGGTGGAGGAACACCCCGAGGCCGAGGGCGTCCAGCTGATCATGGGCGGAAACGTGATCGCGTCGTACGATGGGGAGACGCAAACCTGGACCGGCGAACTGGAGGTCGATGAGGGCGAAGAGACCCCCCATATCAGGGTCGTCTTCGTGGACCACGCCGGAAACCCCGTTGAGCTGGAGGAGGACACGTACCTGGAGGTCGACATCGAGGACGAGTCGATTGCCGAGTTCGAGCAGGACACGCCAGGCGAGTTCGGTGGCCACCTGCACGGTACCGCAGAAGGCGAAACGGGTGTCACCTTCAAGCTCATGCACGGCGCGGTCGGGAGCGGGCACGCCGACTTCGTCACCCAACCTGTCCATGCCCAGGTCCATTTGCAAGAGGGGTAGTACTGAAACGAAGGAAGGGGAAACGGCCTGGGCATGACCACGCCAACCGGGCGTCCACGGTGGAGGGACCGTTGTGGGCGCCCGGGTCCCCGCGGTTTCACGGGACTTGCGACGGTTCTTACGGCCATCGCCTGTCTTGGCCTCATGTCCGCCGACTGCGGAAACGGCGGCCCCGCGGACACGATTGACCCCGACACGACCACGACACCCCCCGAGGCGCTCTACCGGGATGTGACCGGCACCCATCTGCCGTCCGGGGTGCTGACCGGCCTGAGCATGGACGCCGGGGCAGGGGACGTGGACGGCGACGGGGACCTCGACATCGTGGTCGCCAACGAGTTCAATCCCAACATCCTGCTCCTCAACGACGGCAACGGCCGGTTCAGCAACGGCAGTGCCCGCCTGCCGCCTGACATCCGCGACTCCGAGGATGTGGGCCTGGCGGACTTCGATGGGGACGGGGACCTGGACATCGTTGTCGTTAGCGAAGACGATCAGGTTAACGAACTCTACTTCAACGACGGCTCCGGCCGCTTCAGCGACGAGGGCCACCGCCTGCCGGTCCAGGGGACCACGAACGGCGTGGTGGTCGCCGACCTTACGGGGGACGGCTTCCCGGATATCCTGCTCGCGAACAACGGCCAGGACGCGTTTCTGGTCAACGACGGGGAGGGCAACTTCATCGATGAGACCGCCGCGCGGCTGCCGCGTTCGGGGGACGTGACCCAGGACCTGGAGCTGGGGGACGTGGACGGGGACGGCGATCTCGATCTGGTGGTGGGGAACGAGGGGCTCAACGCGCTCTACATCAACGACGGGGAGGGCCGCTTCAGCGATGAGACGGAGGAGCGGATCCCGGCGCGCGATGGTGACGAGGAGACGCGCGAGGCCGACTTCGGCGACATCGACGGAGACGGCGACCTCGACCTCCTCTTCGCCAACGTCTCCGCCTTCGTGAGCGGCGCCGATCCGCGCAACCGCCTCCTCGTCAACGACGGCAGCGGCCATTTCACCGACGAGACCGCGTCACGGGCAACGTTCGCGGACATATCCTCCTTCGACGGCGACTTCGCGGATGTGGACGGCGACGGCGACCTGGACATCGTGACCGCGAACGCCGACGTCGACCTCAGTGTGGGGCGGATCGCGCCGAGTCGGTACCGCGTGTACCTGAACGACGGGGAAGGGGTCTTCAGCGAGGCTTCATCCGAGGTCTTCGGCGTCGTGATGGGCACCGGTCTCGATCTCGAATTCGCGGATTTTGACGGGGATGGGCAGGGGGACTTCTACCTGGCCAGCCGGGGAACGGCCGACCGGCTGTTGCTGCGACGCTGAGGTCGTACGGCCGGGCCCAGCGAGTCATCGGCGGCCATCCCCCCGCCGACTGGTACGTCGTCATCGCCGATCGGCCTGGTCCTTGCGACGGGTACTTGGCGCCGGCGGGCTCTCGCGGCCGGTCCTCAGTCCCCCACCACATCGACCCGCATGTACCAGACGCGCCCGGCGATCCCGTATGGCGACTCGGACGGGTAGTCCATCGACCAGAGCTGCGCCACATGGTCGTCCGGAAGGCGGCTCGGAAGCCTGTCCAGCAAGTTGTTGGCGCCGAGACTCAGCCGGACATGGTCGGCAACGCGGAAGTTCACCTCGGCGTCGGCGATCGTCGCGCCCTCGATCATGGTGGGTTGCTCGAAGATGAAGGGGGTCTCGACCTCGCCGATGCTCCTCATGCTCAGCCGCACCCCCGCACCAGCCGCGAAGCGAAGGTCGGCGCCGGCTCCCAGCCGCTGGTTCGGCTGGGCCGACTCGATCAGCATCGTTTGCGTCATCCCCATGAAGTCCGGGTTCCGGTTGTCGGTGATCTCCGTCCGGTTCCAGTGGTAGCTGGTCCACAGGTCGGCGGCGCCCCAGCCCCCTCCCCGCAGCCGCCAGTTGGCGACGATGTCTAAGCCCACGGTGCGGGTGTCGATGGCGTTGGTCCAGAAGGCAACCGCGTCCACCGGGCGACCCTGGAACCGGGCGTTCGCGCGCAGACCGTGGTCCTGGGTGAGCGACTGGGTAAGGGCGATGGCATCCGAGACCGAGACCATATACGCGTCGGCCGTTACCTCCAGGCCGGCATCGCTCGAGTAGACGAGCCCGCCGGTCAGGCTCAGCGATGTTTCGTGGCCGAGCAAGCAGGCGTCGAAGTCCTCGCATGCGATCGGATCGCCCTCTGGAAGAAAGCCGGCGCTCACGAGTCCGTCGCTGCCGCCCACGAAGCCGATCGTGTTGAAGCCCCGCTGGGCCAGGCGGGGGGCGCGGAAGCCGGTCGACACGGCTGCCCGGAACGCGGCGTTCGCTCCCATCTTGAGGCGGGCGGCCAACTTGCCGGTTAGCGAGGCGCCGGCGTCGCTGTAGTGCTCGAAGCGCACGGCTCCGTTCACCAACGCGGCCTCGGAAGGGCGCAGCTCCATGTCGCCGTACGCACCGAAACTGTTGCGCTGGCGCTCACTTCCCGCTGCTGAAGTAGTGCTGTAGCCCGGATAGCCCTGCATGCCGCAGCTGGCGAAGGTGGATCCGTCTGCGTTGAGGTGATGCGCGGCGGGGTAGCTCCCGGCATTGTCGCTCGGCCCGCAGGCCCATGAGGCCCAGTCGCCCGCCTCCATCCAGTAGGAGTCGCGGCGGAACGCGCCCCCGGCGGCCAGGAATGCGGGCGTGGATCCGAGTTCGAGGTCGCGCGAGAGGTCGGCGTTCACGGTCCACTGCTGAACGTTGAGTGCTCCGCTGAAGGCGTCGCGGGGCCCCGCGTTGGCGGAGATGGCGGCTCCGTCGGCACCCGGATTGTTGGCCAGGTACTCGGCCGCGTAGGCAGGGTTGATCGAGTTCGCGGCACTGAAGGCGAACCGTCCCTGCCCATAGCCGAGGCTCAGGTCGGCCAACCAGACCCCCAGGTTCCCCCGCACCCCCGCCACCGCCGACCCGTCGTCCATCTCGGACTCCTCGAGCGGGAAGAAGCCGTCGGGATACACGTGCGACACGGTGCGCGGGACCCAGTCAGCCTTGCGATACAGGCCATCCGAAACCGCCTCGCGCCCGGAATACCCCCCGAATGCGTACAGCTCGCCCGATTCCCCGACGGGGACCGACGCGTTGCCGAAGAACGCCGCCGACTCGTAGTCGGGTTCGCCGTTGCGCTGCAGCAGGATTCTCTTGCCGCCGTCGGCGCAGGGGGCGTAGTCGGGATTCGGGCCGAAGCATGTGGGCGCCTCACTGGCGCGATTCGCGGCTCCCTGCCGCGCCACCTCGACGGTCAGGTTGAGGAAACCGCCGCCGAAGGGGACGCCCGCGTTCGCCGATGTGAGCAGCCGGGCCCCGTCACCCCGGGAGGTGCGGCCGAGGTAAGACGAGGATCTTACCCCATCTGCATGGTCCTTGAGCACGATATTGATCACGCCCGCGATCGCATCCGAGCCGTACTGGGAAGCCGCCCCCTCGCGCAGCACTTCGATGCGCTTGATCGCATGCACGGGAATCGCGCGCAGATCCGTACCCGTCGTCCCCTGTCCCACCGCGGCGAGCAACTTCGCAAAGGCAACAGGGTGGCGGCGCTTGCCGTTGACCAGCACCAGCACCTGGTCGCCGTTCATCCCCCTCAGGGTGGCGACGTGGAAGGCCGCCCCGTCTCCGGCCGACAGGCGGGCCGAGTTGAAGGACGGCGCGATTCGCCCGAGCACCTCGGCCAGATCGACCTCCCCGAGCCGCGCGATCTCCTCGGCGCCGTAGATGTCCACCGGGACCGGAAGCGTGAGAGGGTCCGTGATGCCCGCGCGGGAGCCGACCACGACCTCGATGCCTCCCAGGTCGACGGTATCGGGGGGGTCCTGGGCAAGGGTGGGGGTTGTGAGCGCCGCGAGAATCACGGTCACCGAGAGCGTTGATCGAAGCAGGCGGGGAGAAGCGGGGATTTGCGCGACGTTCCGAACCATGGTTATCTCCTTGCCTGGTATTGGATCCCAACAATTTCCATTGTGCGCGGCCGGTCCGGGCGTCGCAACCGAAAACGTCCATGTCACAACGACTTGTGGCGCACAATGGGGCACAACGACGACGACACTCACCCGCAGTGGAGCGTAAACCGATGGAGCAAGGAAAGAGAATCATGAGAACGAGACGAACGCTGGCCCTGGCCGGCGCCACCTGCCTGGCCCTCCTGTCCACCGCCTGCGCCACCGATTCCGGCGGCGGGAGCGGTGCCGACTTCGCCATCGACTTCGAGCACTACGAACTCGACAACGGCCTCGAAGTCATCCTGCACGTCGACGACTCCGACCCCCTGGCCGCCGTCGCGATGACCTTCCACGTCGGCTCCGCGCGCGAGGTGGAGGGGCGGACCGGCTTCGCGCACCTCTTCGAACACCTCTTCTTCCTGGACTCGGAGAACCTGGGCTCGGGCGGGCTGGACCGTCTGATGACGCGGATCGGCAGCTCCACCAACGGCTCCACCAGCCGCGACCGCACCAACTATTTCGAAGTCGTCCCCATCGACGGCCTCGAAAAGGCGATTTGGGCGGAGGCGGACAAGCTCGGCTTCTTCATCAACACCGTGACCGAATCGGTGGTGGCCAAAGAGAAGCAGGTCGTCAAGAACGAGAAGCGGCAGGGTGTCGACAACCGCCCCTACGGCCACAACGAGTACGTGATCGACCAGGCCATGTACCCGCGGGGACATCCCTATCGCTGGCAGGTGATCGGGTCCCTGGCCGACCTCGACGCGGCCACCCTCGACGACGCCAGGGAGTTCCACGCCCGCTGGTACGGCCCCGGCAACGCTACCCTGGTCGTCGCCGGCGACCTTGACGTGGCCAGCACCAAAGCCTGGATCGAGAAGTACTTCGGCGAGATCCCGGCGCGTGACATCCCCACCTCCCCCACCCCCCCCGAGGTGCGGCTCACCGAGTCGCCCCGCCTCTACCACGAGGACAACTTCGGAAACCTTCCCCTCCTCACCCTGTCCTGGCCCACGGTCCCCCGATACCACCCCGACGCCTACGCCCTGAACGTCCTCTCGAGCCTGCTTACCGACGGCAAATCCACGCCCCTCTACAAGGTTCTGGTCGAAGAGGAGGAAGTCGCCCCGCAGGTGTCGACCTTCCACCGCGCGGAGGAACTGGCGGGCCAGTTCAACTTCCAGTCGCTGGCGTATGCGGGAACGGACCTCGACGACCTCCTCGCCGCTGTTGAAGCAGGGTTCGCGCGATTCGAGGAGGAAGGCGTCCCCGACTCCGAGCTGCGGCGGATCAAGGCCGGCACCGAGACCGGCTTCTACCGCGGGCTGTCCAGCGCGATCGGCAAGGCCTTCCAGCTGGCCGACTACGCCATCTTCGCGGGCGATCCGGGCTATGCGGGCGAGGATCTCCAGCGCATCCTCGCCGTCTCGGCCGACGACGTGATGCGCGTGTACGAGACCTACCTGAAGGACCAGCCGCACGTGGCCAGCAGCTTCGTGCCGCGGGGCCAGGCGGATCTGGCGCTGGAAGGTTCGGAGAAGGCCGAGGTGGTGATCGAGCCGATCGTGCAGGGCGCCGAGGGCGAATTGAACGTCGTGCGGGGCGAGGAGCGCACCCCGGCCGGGTCCTTCGACCGTTCCGTCGAGCCGCCATTCGGACCACCCCCCACCTTCCGGGCCCCCGAGGTGTGGCGCGAGGCCCTCGCCAACGGCCTCTCCGTCCTGGGGGTCGAGGACCGCGAGACCCCCATGGTCCAGTTCGAGCTGGACTTCCGCGGCGGCATGCTCGTTGAGGCGCCGGGTCAAACCGGCGTCGCCAACCTGTTGGCCCAGACCATGATGGAAGGCACCGCGCAGCGCACCCCGGAAGAGCTGGAAGAGGCAATCGATCTGCTGGGCGCGGCGCTCAGCGTGTCGGCCGGAAACACGGGATTCAGCATCTCCGGCAGCGTCATGGCCCGCAACTACGACGAGACCATGGCCCTGGTCGAGGAGATCCTCCTGGAGCCGCGCTTCGACAGCGCCCGCTTCGAACTCGCGCGCCAGAGGGTGCTCAACCTGATTCAGCGGCTCGACGCGGACCCGTCCTCCGTCGCCTCGCTGGCCTTCAACCGCCTGCTGTACGGCGACCACCTCCTCGCGCAGAGCTCCTACGGCACCGTCGACGTCGTGAACGCCCTCACCCTGGACGATCTCCGCGCCTACCACGCCTCCGCGCTCGTGCCGGACGCCGCCGCCTTCCTGGTCGCGGGCGCCGTGTCTTCCACCGAAGCGACCGCCCCCCTGGCCAACCTCGCCGCACGCTGGGAGGACCGCCCCGCGCCCGAGATCCCCGCTCCCCCCACCTGGTCCTCCGACCGAGCGGGCCTGTACTTCATCGATGTCCCCGGCGCCGCCCAGTCCGTTCTCAACATCGGCTACCTGGCCCTGTCCCGCACCGACGACGACTACCACCCCGCAACCGTCATGAACTTCCGTCTCGGCGGCGGAGGCTTCGCGTCGGACCTGACCCAGGTGCTTCGCGAAGGCAAGGGATACACCTACGGGGTCGGATCGCGCTTCGGCGGCGGCCACTACCCGGGACCCTTCAGCATCAGCAGCTCGGTGCGCTCCAACGTCACCCTGGAGTCGCTCGAGATCATCAGGGACATGCTGGAGACCTACGGACCCACCTTCGACGACGAGGATCTGGAGACCACGCAGGGTTTCCTGCTACGTTCCAACGCGCGCGCCTTCGAGACGCTGGGCGCCAAGCTCGGCGTGGTGCGCGCCGTGAGCGACTACGGCTTCCCGCCGGACTACGTGTTGCAGCAGGAGCAGACCGTGCGCGACATGACGGTTGAGCGCGTGGCGGATCTGGCGGCCCGGTACCTGGGCGGCGGCATGATCTGGCTCGTCGTCGGTGACGCGGCCACGCAGATGGGCCGTCTCGAAGCGCTGGGGCTGGGTACGCCCGTCCTGCTGGATCGTTCCGGACGTCCAGTTGGCTGAGCCAAATGTAAATCAAACAATACTTTATGTAAACTCAACATGACACAAATCCGTCCCCTCTCACGCGTGGCGGCAACCATCCTCGCCACCGCGGCGCTCCTCGCCGCGCCGGCGATCTGCCCGGCCACGTCCGCTGGCGCCCAGCAGGGCAACGGCAACGGAGGCACCGGGCCCGGCGACGACGACGCCCCCGCCACCGCCACCGCCGTCCGCACCGACGCCCCTCCTGTCATCGACGGCGTCCCCGACGACGCGGCCTGGTCCGCCGCCACCCCGCTGGCCGACTTCACCCAGCGCGAACCCTCCGACGGCGACCCCGCCTCCGAGCCCACCGAAGTGCGCATCCTCTTCGACGCCGATGCGATCTACGTCGCGGTCTGGGCCTGGGACTCGCAGCCCGGCGCCATCGTCCCCGGCGACGCCATCCGCGACTACGAGGTCAGCGACGCCGACGCGGTCATCATGGTCTTCGACACCTACAACGACCAGCAGAACGGCTTCGTCTTCGGCACGACCCCGGCGGGAATCGAGTATGACGGGCAGGTCGCCTCGCAGGGAGGCGGGGGAGGCTTCTTTCTGGGCGGCGGCATGAATAACACGCGCCGTTTCCAGGCCGGAGCCGGCGGCGGCTTCAACAAGAACTGGGACGGCAGCTGGACCGTCGCCACGACCCGCGACGACAAGGGCTGGTACGCCGAGTTCCGCATCCCCTTCAGCACGCTTCGCTACGGGTCGGAGAACGATGCCTGGGGCTTCAACGTGTCGCGCCGGATTCGCCGCCTGAACGAGGAGGACTTCTGGTCCGCGGTGCCGCGCGAGTTCGGGCTGTACCGGCTGGACTTCGCGGGACAGCTGGCGGGGGTGGAGCCGCCGTTCCGCCGGGCGGCGACCGTGACCCCGTACGTGCTGGGTTCCACGGTGCGCGACTACACCGATCCTGCGCAGAGTGGCTTCGGGCGCGACGGCGAGATCGGCGGCGAGGCCAAGCTGCAGGTCACCCAGGGCCTGACCCTGGACATGACCGTCAACACCGACTTCGCCCAGGTCGAGGTCGACGACCAGCAGGTCAACCTGACGCGCTTCTCGCTGCTCTTTCCCGAGAAGCGCCCCTTCTTTCTGGAGAACGCGGGTTTCTTCGCCGTCGGGGGAGGGGGCGCCGACCTCTTCTTCAGCCGCCGCATCGGCATCTCGGGCGGCCATCCGGTGCCGATCAAGGGCGGCGGACGGCTGTCGGGACGTACGGCCGGGCTGAACCTGGGCCTGCTGCACATCCTGACCGGCAACAACGAGGTGGACGGCCCCGAGAACGCCTACTCGGTGGCCCGGGTGGCGAAGGAACTTCCCAACCGTTCCCGCTTCGGCGGCCTTTTCGTCAACCGCGCGAGCAACCTGGACGACGACTACAACCGCACCTACGCGGTGGACGGACAGGTCGGGGTCGGCGACAACTTCACCCTGACGTCCTTCGCCGCGCGCACCGAGACCCCCGGCCTCGAGGGCGCCGACCACGCCTGGAACCTGACCGCCGGGTGGAGCAGCCGCAGCCTGCGCGCCAACGCCACCGTCCGCGAGATCGGCGAGAACTTCAACCCCGAGGTGGGGTTCGTGCCCCGCAACGGCCACCGCTACCTGCAGTTCTTCGTCCTCCAGAACATCCGCCCCACGCGCTTCTTCCGCGAACTCCGCCCGCACATCTCCTACTTCACCTACCGCAGCCTGCGTTCGGGTGTGGAAAGCAATTTCAACGAGTCCTCGCGCGTGCACATCGACAACCACTGGGAGTGGCCGTCCGGGATGGAGCTGCATACCGGCGCCAACTACAACACCGAGGGCCTCTACGAGCCCTTCGCGATCCCCGGCACCGAGGTCGTGGTGCCCGAGGGCAGCTACTCGGGCTGGGAGTCGCAGATCGTCTTCTTCACCGACCAGTCCCGCCCCGTCTCCTTCAACTCGCGGCTGAACTGGGGCGGCTTCCTGTCGGGCAGCAAGCGGACCACCAGCGCCGACATGACCTTCCGCGGGGGCACGCGCGCCAGCGCCACCGTCCGCGTCTCCTACAACGACGTAACGCTCCCCGAGGGCGACTTCACCACCATGCTGGCCGGGGTCAACCTGGGCTGGTTCTTCACCCCCCGCGTCTACATCCAGTCACTCGTCCAGTACTCGGACCAGATCGACACCTGGTCGGCCAACGTGCGTTTCGGGTGGCTGAATACGGCGGGGACGGGGCTCTTTCTCGTGTACAACGAGGTGCAGGGGATCGAGGATTTGACGGGGGCGCTGGGGAGGTCGCTGTATCTGAAGTTCACGCGGCAGGTGGGGTTGTTTGGGGGGTAGGGGAGCAGGAGGCACTCAATACCTGACAGGAGGCGCCGGGATGGCCGGGAAGACACGACGGTCCGCAACGGAGTTTGATCGTCGGGTGGCTGTGGCCGTGCCACTCGTTCTGGCCGCCGCCTGTGGGGATGCCGCGCAGGCGCCGCCCGTGATGGAAACGGACAGCGCCGGGATCAGCATCGTCACCAGTGATCCGCTCCAGTCGGACGCCGTGTGCTCCCTCTCCGACGAACCGACCTTCCTGGTCGGGGACAACCAGGACGACGAATCACAGTGGTTTTCCTCCGTGAGCGGCGTGGGCGGGCTCTCGGACGGGTCGGTGGTGGTGGCCGAGAGGGGCAGTGGCCAACTACGGATCTACGACCGGACGGGCCAACATCTCCGCAGCATGGGGCGCCTGGGAGAAGGGCCGGGCGAATTCAGCCGGCTCTGGTTCCTCCGGGTCCTTCCGGGGGACACCGTGTGGGTGGGAGACTATCGTCCCATGCGCTACTTCGTCTATTCCTCCGGGGGGGACTGGGTACGCACGATCGACCTGGATCCGATATACCCGAACCCTACCCGCGACGGCGGCGTGCTGGCGAACCGGGTCTCGATCAACGTGCGGAACGAAGAGGCCGAGCGGCAGGACTTCAGGTCCCCCGACACCTGGCATGTCGAGGCCCACGCTCCCGACGGCGAGCTTGTTGGCCCGGTGGCCACGGTGACGGCGCGCACCTTCGGCAAGGTAAAGGAGGATCCGACCTTCCTTATCGACCCCATTTTCGACCCGAGTGCATCCGTCGACGCACGCGGGCATACCATCGCCATCGCCAACGGCCTCGATCCCGAAGTCAGGGTCCTGGACGAAGAGCTGCGACTGCGCCTGATCGTCCGCTGGCACGATCCCGGCCGACAGGTGACCGGGGAGCACGTGCGTGCGGCCAAGGACGCCATCGAAGAGTGGGCCAGGAGGGACGGGGAGCTGTCGGCCAGCGACCGGGCGCGGCTCAGTCCCGACCGCCCTGCCGCCGATGTCCTGCCCGCGGTGCGGAGGGTGTGGGTGGGAACCGATGGCAGCATCTGGGTGTTTCCCGAGGGGATCCCGGGTGAGGCTGAGCCGCCGCGGCCGATGGGGTTTGGGGCCGACGGGCGGTTTCTGTGCCACGTGGAGAACGTGCCGGACGGTTACGGAATATGGGAGGTGGGCGCCGACTACGTGCTCGGGATCCTCGAGCGCGAGTTCGATGTGCAGCTGGTGGCCAAGTACGACCTGACGCGGCCGGGCGCTCTCCCAGACTGACTGGCGAACGCCGTATTCTGCCACGGAGGAAGGGATGTGCGGCGACGGCGCACTCTGCCCGGGGCTTGCTACAGTGTTTAGAATGCGAGAGGTGTTGATCTAAGTTTAGGAAATATACTAACTTTAGATTTCATTCTACCAACACCTAACAGTCGAGTGGACCCCATGGAAGCTGCAATTGGATTTCGGAACCCATTCCGTCCCGGGGCTGGCCACACGCCCCCGTATCTCGCCGGAAGGAAGGAGGAGCGAAAGGAGTTTCTCAAGCTCCTGAAACAGGACGTCGTTCTTTCCAACCTCGTCCTCACCGGACTCCGCGGCGTGGGCAAGACGGTTCTTCTCGACACCTTCAAGCCACTGGCCGTGCGGGAAGGCTGGCTCTGGGTGGGCGCGGACCTTTCCGAGAGCACGACGGTTGACGAGGAGCGCCTGGCCACAAGGATCCTCACAGACGTGGCCCTGGCAACGTCCCACTTCGTCTACGACAGAAAGGAGGTTCGCCGTCCCGGTTTCGGCCACCGGACGGATCTGCTCGACGCCACCCTCAACTATCCGACGCTCCGCGCGGTGTACGAACAGACGGGCGGCCTGGTCGCTGATCGATTGAAGGCGACGCTGACATTCGTTTGGCTGGCTTTGCGCGCATCGCCGAGCCCACCCCGGGGAATCGTCTTCGCCTACGACGAAGCCCAGAACATGGCGGACCATGCCGGGAAGGAGGAATACCCGCTCTCGGTGATGCTTGACGTGTACCAGTCCATCCAGAGACAGGGTGCTCCACTTCTCCTGGCCCTGGCCGGTCTGCCCACGCTCTTCCCCAAGCTGGTCGAGGCCAGGACCTACTCCGAACGAATGTTTCGCGTGCTTTTTCTCAATCGCCTGGATTCCCCCGACGTTCGAGAGGCGATCGTGAAACCGATTCAGGAGGACGGCTGCCCGATCACCTTCACCGAGGAGTCCATCCGCCAGATCGAGAGGCACTCGAGCGGATACCCGTACTTCATCCAGTTCATCTGCCATGAGGCCTTCGACGTTTTCGTGTCGCAGATCACCACCGGATCGACCAATCCGAGCGTCCCGATCGATGCGATCACGGCAAGGCTGGACAGCGATTTTTTTGTGGACCGGTGGTCGAGGGTGACCGACCGGCAGCGCGATCTCCTGAATGTCGTGTCGAGGCTGGACGACCCCGGATCCGAGTTCAGCGTTAAGGAGATCGTGGAGCTTTCCAGGAAACTGCCGGTGAAGGGGTTCAGCCCCAGCCACGCGAGCCAGATCCTTGCGGCGCTCATCAACTCAGGCGTCGTCTTCAGGAACCGGCACGGGAAGTACTCCTTCGCAGTTCCTCTTCTTGGGGACTTCATCCGGCGGCAGTACGCGGACGAACAACCCGAGTTCATCGATGAGGCAGGCTGATGGACTCTCCTGGAAAACCATTCCCGCCCGATGCGCGTAGTTGGATGCGGGGTCCGATGCGTCTTTCAACCCAGGGATAAATGACATGACACGGTGGAATGGAATCAAGTCGGGTACACCGTCCGTAGCGGTTGCCGCGGCGTTGACGCTGATGCTCGGCATTGGCTGCGACGACCAACCCGCCCCGACCCCGAGGATCGAGATCGACAGTGCCGGGGTCAGGATCGTCACCATCGATCCGCTCGCTTCCGACGCCATGTGTTCACTGGGCGAGGAATCCACCTTCTACGTTGGCGACAGCGAGGAGAGTGATGAGCAGTGGTTCACCCGCGTCCTGGGCGTGGCCCGGCTTTCCGATGGTTCCGTCGCGGTTGCCGACGACCACTCCATGGAGGTCCGCATCTTCGACAAGTCGGGTGCGCATGTCCGCTCCATGGGGCGTGAGGGCGAGGGTCCGGGGGAGTTCAAGCGCCTCTGGCTCCTTTGGCGTCTCCCGGGGGATACCCTGTGGGTGGGGGACTACAGGCCCTGGCGGTACCAGGTGTACACCTCGAGCGGGGAGTGGATCCGGACGGTGACGATGGATCCGGTCTACCCGAACCCGACCCGGGGAGGAGGAGGGGTGCTCGCCAACGGCCTGTCGATCAACGTGCGGCAAGAAAGCGCCGCGACGCGGGACTTCAACACCCCCGACAAGAGCCACGTCGAGGCCCACGCACCGGACGGGAAGCTGCTCGGCATCCTCGCAACCGTGCGGGGCCGCAGCTTTGGCCAGGTGGATGATGGGACGCTCAACTACTACCTCGGTCCCTGGTACGACTCCAGTCCTTCGATCGACGCGGAGGGCCGAACGATCGTGATCGCCAACGGCCGCGATCCCGAGGTCAGGGTTCTGGACGATGAAATGCGGCTTCGCCTGATCATCCGCTGGGACGACCCCGGCGGGAGAGTGGCCTCCGCGGACATTGAGGCGGCCAGGGAAGCCGAAAGGCGCCGGGCCCTGGAGGACGGAGAGATCGGGCGGTTCGAAGAGGCCAACCTCAGTCCGAAACGTCCTGCGGCGGATGTCTTTCCGGCGGTCAGCTCGGTCATGGCGGGCGTGGACGGAACCGTGTGGGTGTGGCGATATCGCAGGCCGGGGGCGGCTGCACGGCCACGGCTGATGGCGTTCGGCCCGGACGGGGAGTTCGTCTGTCACCTGGCGACCGGGAAGAGCGATTTCACGGTCAGGGAGTTCGGGGCCGACTATGTGCTCGGGGTGCACACGACCGAATTCGGCGTGCAGCACGTGGCGATGTACGACTTCGAGCGACCGGGGTCGCCACCGGAGTAGTCAGGCACCGGCGCGCCACCCGGCATTGGACGCCCACTCATCGCGGGCGTCTACGTACGCTCGGTAGTCTGCCGGAGGTTGCTGTCCCTCGGCGGTCGCCCGGCTCCGCACTTCCTCGATCTGTTCTTCCAGCCGCGGGAGGCCGACGGCGTCTCGGCGTTCTGCAAGCTTCTGCGGATCCTCCACCTCGCCCGGCGAGAGGCTCCCGTCGGCGTCCCAATCGAACTGCGTGCCGTAGCGTTGCGGGCGGCCCTCGAAGAATCGGATCCGGTCCTCCAGCATGGCGGCGTGCGCGGGACTCGCCTTCCCTTCTCGTGCCGCTGTCGTGAGGAGCGGCAGGGCTCCGCGGAGCAGGTCGGGCTCCGAGATCGCGTGCTGGAGTACCAGCCAGGCCGCTTCCGCTCCGTCACCACCGACCAGATCCGAACCCGGCCATCCGACCGACTCGATGATGCGCCGGAGACGCCGGGCATTGCGTTGGTGCACCCGAGCCATCCGAGGTTTATAGCCCGCGTTGAAGAGCGTGCCGGAGGCTGCAAGTTCGGCCCGCGTGGAATGGTCCAACCGCGCCATTTCCAGGAGGTCGCGGCGCAGCGCCCGGGGCTGGCTCGACGCGCTTTCCCTGTCCGATCCGCCGGTCGCGGCACCGGCAGGTTTGCAGCCCGGATTGCCTTTGGTCATCGTTTCCTCCCAATGCTGGTGTAGTAGCCTAGCGCCTTCCCCCGGGACCCGACAACGGTCCCTTGCGCCCGTCCCGCTGACCAACTTTTGACCCCCGCCCTTACATTCCAGGGGCGACCCAGCCACCCGCGCACGCCCCATGTCGCCAGGAGCAACAGTCCCACCACCCATGCCCCAGAACATTCACGAAGTCCTCCACCGCGTCTTCGGCTTCCCGGATTTCCTCGGCCAGCAGGAGGCCGTGATCGAGCACACGGTGGCCGGTGGCGACAGCTTGGTCCTCATGCCCACCGGCGGCGGCAAATCTCTCTGCTACCAGATCCCGGCCATCGTGCGCGATGGCGTGGGGGTAGTCGTCTCGCCGCTGATCGCGCTCATGCGGGACCAGGTGGAGGGCCTGCGGCAGACGGGCGTCCGCGCCGCCTGCCTCAACTCGACCCTATCCTACCAGGAGGTGCTCGAGGTCGAGTCGGCGTTGCAGAACGGCCGGCTGGACCTGCTCTACGTCGCCCCGGAGCGCCTGTTCGGCGAACGCACCCTGGAACTCCTCGCGCGTACCCGGCTCGCCCTCTTCGCCATCGACGAAGCCCACTGCGTTTCTCAATGGGGACACGATTTCCGCCCCGAGTACCTGCAGCTCTCGGCCCTCCGCGAACACTTCCCCGACATCCCCCGCATCGCGCTCACCGCCACCGCCGACGAACCCACGCGGCGCGAAATCGTGCACCGCCTGGGTCTGACCCGCGCCCCACAGTTCGTGAGCGGCTTCGACCGTCCCAACATCCGGTACGCGGTCGTCCCGAAGAACCGGGCCCGGCAGCAGTTCCAGCGCTTCCTGGAGGAGCGCCACCGCGGAAACGCCGGCATCGTCTACTGCCTGTCGCGGCGCCGCGTCGACGACACCGCCGAGTGGCTGCGCGGCACCGGCGTGGACGCGCTGCCGTACCACGCGGGCCTCGGCGCGGAGGTTCGCCGCCGCAATCAGGACCGCTTCCAGCGCGAAGACGGCGTCGTGATCGTGGCCACCATCGCCTTCGGCATGGGGATCGACAAGCCGGACGTGCGCTTCGTCGCCCACCTCGACCTTCCGAAGAGCATCGAGGC
>LXNI01000273.1_pt1 | contig 65966 bp, 63 predicted proteins | sample 809091 | NCBI WGS metagenome assembly LXNI01 (sample SAMN04870527, study PRJNA318959) | sponge metagenome | biome: 01000161; feature: marine sponge reef; material: water | host: Sarcotragus foetidus | place: Greece: Milos, Mediterranean Sea | collected 2013-05-29 | depth 5-7 m
GTAGTCGCCGCTACGCTTTTCGGGCCGCTCCTGGCGGATCGGCCGCCTGGACGCGACGCAGGCCGTGACCCTGGCGGGAAATGCGGGCTAGTCTTCGCGGCGCAGTTTGGATACGAAATCGTGGAGACCGACCTGCCGCACCCGCTTTGCGCGCTCGGCGAAGATGATCGACTGCACCCGGGAGACGCTGAGCGCCAAGTCTTCGTTGACGATGATGTACTCGTAGCTGTCATAGTGGCTCATCTCGTCGGAAGCCTCCGCCATCCGGCGTTGCACGATCTCTTCGGGGTCCTGTGCCCGGCTGCGCAGGCGCGCTTCGAGTTCCCCGGTGCTTGGCGGCAGAACGAATACGCTTACCAAATCGGAGCGCAGCGTCGTATCGCCGGCAATCTGCTGGGTGCCTTGCCAATCGATATCGAACAGAATGTCGCGGCCGTGGGCGAGCGCTTCTTCAACGGGAGCCCGGGGCGTTCCATAGAAATGGCCGAAGACATTTGCATGTTCCAAAAACTCGCCTGTCTCGACCTTCTCCTTGAATTCGTCCTCGCTGACAAACAAGTAGTCGCCGCCATCGGTTTCCGCCGGGCGTTTGGGCCGGGTTGTCGCCGAGATGGAGAGCGATAGCGCAGAATCGTGTTTCAGCAACTCACGGGAGATCGTCGTCTTGCCCGCTCCGGATGGAGAGGAAAGAACAAGCATCAGGCCGCGTCGTGCGATTTGAACCGGTGTCGCGGAGCTACTCAAGGTTCTGAACCTGTTCTCTGAACTGTTCGACGGCCGCCTTCATCTCCAGGCCGATGTTGGTGAGCTCGATATCAGCCGCCTTTGAACAAATGGTATTGGCCTCGCGCGTGAACTCCTGGCAGAGAAAGTCCAGACGCCTGCCGATGGCCCCGCCGCCGTCCAGAAGCTCGCGCGCCGCTTCGACGTGGGCCCTTAACCGGTCGATCTCTTCCCGCACATCAGCCTTGGTCAGCAGGATGGCCACCTCTTGCGCCAGACGCTCGGGCGGGATTTCCCGCGTTCCGCCATCAAGCAGCTCATCCACCTGTTTCTCGAGTTTTGCCTTCAAGGCCGCCGGTTGTGCCTCGCCGACCTTTTCAGCGGCTTCACAGAGCGTCTCAATGGTTCCCAGCTGACCTTCGAGAGCCGGCAAGATGCGGCTGCCTTCCTCGCCGCGCGTGGTATCGAGCTCGTCCAGAAGTTGCCGCAACCCGTCAAGCATCGCCGTCTTCAACGCCTGCCGCGCCGCATCATTTTCTTCGAGTTCCGCCGTCTCGACCACACCCCGAACGCCAAGCAGCCGGTCCAGCGCCGGCGGTGAGCCGTTGCCTTCGGCAGCCAGACTATTGGCGGTTTCCACCAGTTGATTCAGAAGCTCTCGATTAATGATGTATTGGGCATCGCCGGAGGTCTGACGCAGCGTCAAACCGATACTGATATTGCCGCGCGAAAATTTCTCGCCCGCCACCTTCCTCGCCTGAACATCGAACTCGTCATGGCCCTGCGGCAGGCGGCAGCGGATGTCCAACCCGCGGCCGTTGACGCTTCTCGCTTCCCAGATCCAGGTGTGATTGCCTTCCCCGCCGTCGACCCGGGCGAAGCCGGTCATGCTGGCAATCGTCATGAAGTCTCCATTCGCATCTTGGCTCGTGTTATAGCCGTGCATCGGCGGCGCAACAAGTTGGCGCCGCGAACAACTCGGCGCGCGGGAAGAATGACCAGACGCTTCCAGTCGATTTTGATTACCGGCGCTTCAAGCGGCATAGGCGCCGCCCTCGCGGAAGCTTATGCCGCGCCCGGCGTCAGCCTGTTCCTGTGTGGCCGCGACCCGGCGCGACTGAAGGAGATTAGGGAAAATTGCCTGGCGGCCGGAGCGGCGCGGGTGGAGGTTCAACCGCTCGACGTTACCGACCGGCAGGCCATGGAAGAATGGGTCACCCGAACCGACAGCGATCATCCCCTCGATCTGGTGATCGCCAACGCCGGGGTAAGCGGCGATACCAGCGGCGGCGCGGGCGCGCCCGAACGGGACCGATTGGTCCGTGAGGTGAAGGTGAACGGCGTGCTCAACACCGTTGATCCGCTCGTCCCCCGAATGGTGGCGCGCGGACGGGGACAGATCGTTATCATGAGCTCCCTGGCGAGCTTCCGCGGCATGCCCGGCGCACCACAATATGCCGCCGCCAACGCATGGGCCCGCAGCTACGGCGAAGGCTTGAGAGGCCGGCTGGCGGCCGACGGAATCGGCGTCAGCGTCATTTGCCCCGGGTTCGTCGTCAGCCGCATCACCGACAAGAACAAGTTTCACATGCCCTTGCTGATGGGTGCGCCCAAGGCCGCCCGCATCATCCGGCAGGGGATTGCCCGCAACCGGCCGCGGATCGCGTTCCCGTGGCTCTTCCATGCGATGCTTGTATTGATCGCCGCCCTGCCCCCGAGCCTGACCGATCGTTTCTTCGCCGGTCTTCCCCGCAAGGAGTAACGGGTCACTGGGCGGATCGCCGCTCCCGCTCAATCCGCCGCCACTTGGCGACGTTGGCATTGTGTTCGCGAAGCGTCCGGGCGAACAAATGCCCCCCCTTGCCGTCGGCAACGAAATAGAGATCGCCGGTTGCCGCCGGGTTGACCGCCGCCTCGAGGGACGCCCGGCCCGGATTCGCGATCGGGCCCGGTGGCAGGCCGCGAATGACATACGTGTTGAACGGATGATCTTTGGCGAGATCGGCACGGGTCAGCCCCCGTCCGAGCGGCCCCTGACCATCGGTCAATCCGTAAACCACGGTCGGATCGGATTGCAGGCGCATGCCCTTGTTGAGACGGTTGACGAAGACGCCGGCGACCCGCTGGCGCTCATCGGCGCGCCCGGTCTCCTTTTCGATAATGGAGGCCAGGATGACGGCTTCAGCGGGCGATTTGACCGGCAGGCCAGGGGGCCGGCGCTGCCAAATCTCCTCCAAGACATCCGCCATGGCGACTCGCATCCGCCCGACGATCTGCTCCCGGGTGTCGCCGTATGAAAAATGATAGGTTTCCGGCAGCAGCGACCCCTCGTCGGGCCGCCGCCTGATTTCTCCCGACAACCCTTCGGTTGCCCGAAGCTGCGCCAGTATCTGCGCGGTGGTCAGCCCCTCAGCAACCGTCAGCCGGCGGACGACGGTCTTGCCCCTGTCCAAAAGGCCGGCAAACGCCCGCGGGCTGAGGGACGGAGGGATAGCATACTCACCGGCCTTGAGCGTCTTATCCGGGTCCAGCAGCCGTAGGCCGGCGCGGAACACGAACGCGGATCGAATCAGGCCGCGGCCCTGCAAATCCCGGGCGATGGCATCGACACCGGTTCCTTCGTCGATGATGATCGTCGTGCCGATATTGTAGGGCCCGGGACGGAGGTATTCCGCGTAGCCCCAGGCAACGACGCCGCCAGTTGCCAGCCCGACCGCCAGAACAAATCCGAATAGCCAGCGGAGCATGCGGCGCCAGACCTCCTAGGATGGAGCGGTAAGGATCAGCGACGCGTTGGTTCCGCCAAAGCCGAAGGAATTGGAGAGCGCCGTCTTGATGGGCCGCTCCTGGGCCTGGTGCGGCACTAAATTGATGTCGCAGCTTTCCGACGGGTTATCCAGGTTCAGGGTCGGCGGCACAACGCCGTGCTTTATCGCCAGGATGCAGAACACTGCCTCGACGGAGCCGGCCGCGCCCAACAGGTGCCCGATGGAGGATTTGGTAGACGACATGGCGATCTCATAGGCGTGGTCGCCGAACAGCCGCTTCACCGCGCCAACCTCGATCTCGTCGCCCAGCGGCGTCGACGTGCCGTGGGCGTTAACGTAGTCGATATCCTCCGCGTTCAGACCCGCCCGTTTGAGGGCCGCCTTCATGGCGCGGAAACCACCGTTGCCGTCTTCCGCCGGCGCCGTAATGTGGTGAGCGTCCCCCGACATCCCGTAACCGACGACCTCGGCATAGATTTTGGCGCCTCGCTTCTTGGCGTGCTCCAATTCCTCGAGCACGACGATGCCGGCGCCCTCGCCGATGACGAACCCGTCCCGGTCCTTATCGTAGGGACGCGAGGCCTTCTCGGGCGTATCGTTGAAACCGGTCGACAAGGCGCGGGCCTGGGCGAACCCTGCCATACCGAGCCGGCAGATCGCTGCTTCGGAGCCGCCGGCCACCATCACGTCGGCGTCGTCCAGCATGATCATCCGCGCGGCATCACCGATGGCGTGCGCGCCGGAAGCGCACGCAGTGACGACGGCATGGTTCGGTCCCTTAAATCCAAACCGGATGGAAACCTGGCCGGACGTCAAGTTGATCAGGCTGGCCGGAATGAAAAACGGGCTGAGCTTGCGGACCGCCTGGTTGGCGATGACGGCGGCGCCTTTCTCAATCTCGCGAAGGCCGCCGATGCCGGAACCGATGAGAACGCCCGTGCGCTCCAGCGACTCCTCATCATCAGGGGTCCAGCCCGCATCCCTAACCGCCTCCTCGGCGGCGGCCAGCCCGAAGATGATGAAGTTGTCCATGCGGCGCCGTTCCTTGCCCGACACCACATCGTCAAAATTGAAACTGCCCGCCGGCGCGTCATCGCCGTCGGCAATCGGCACCTGACCCGCGATCTTGGACGACAGGTCCGATACATCAAATGAGGTGATGGCCCGAATGCCTGATTGGGCGCCGATTAGCCGTTCCCACGACGTACCAACACCGTTTCCAAGCGGCGTTACGATCCCGACACCAGTGACAACGACACGTCTCATGTGAACCGCTGCTCTCGGTCGACCGGCCGCCTAGGTCAACCAGGTAAATGGATAAACGCGAGGCGGTCGGTTAGGCCTGCGACGACAGGAAGTCGACCGCGTCCTTCACGGTGAGGATCTTCTCGGCGGCGTCGTCGGGAATTTCGCATCCGAATTCTTCTTCAAACGCCATCACCAATTCGACGGTGTCCAGGCTGTCCGCACCCAGATCGTCGATGAAGCTGGCGGTGTCCGTCACCTTGTCTTCTTCCACGCCAAGGTGTTCGACAATAATGCCCTTAACCCGTCCGGCAATATCATCACTCATTCGCTTGTACCTCGATATGTTCTTAAGGCTGCGGCCCTGGATACCGGCTGAAGATTGTCAGATTCCAGCGGAAGACCGCAAAAGGTGCCCGTTGGTAACACACTTTTTTCGGTATGACTAGCGCTCGAACAAGGCCGAAAGAGCCCGGTCAAATCATTGCCATTCCGCCATTTATATGAAGGGTTTGGCCCGTCACATAAGCGGCTTCCCCGCTGGCCAAATAGACCGCGGCGGCGGCGACGTCATCCACCTCGCCCAATCTGCCGGCAGGGATTCGCGCCGTGATCTGCGCTTGCTGCTCCTCGGTGAGCGCGTCGGTCATCGCGGTGACAATGAAGCCGGGCGCGATGCAGTTGACGGTGATGCCGCGGCTCGCGACTTCCTGGGCAAGCGACTTGGACATGCCGATCATGCCGGCCTTGGAGGCGGCGTAATTGGCCTGACCGGGATTGCCGGTCAAGCCGACCACGGAGGTAATCCCAATGATCCGCCCCCAGCGGGCCTTCATCATCCCCCGCAGGCAGGCGCGCGCGAGCCGGAATGAGGCGGTCAGGTTGACGTCAATGACGGCCTGCCATTCCTCATCCTTCATCCGCATGGCCAGATTGTCGCGGGTGAGGCCCGCATTGTTGATCAGGATATCGATCCCGCCCATGGCCTCGCCCGCCGCCTCGGCCAGCGCATCGGCGCCGCCCGCATCGGATAGATCGCCGGGGACGGCATGCGCCCGCTCACCCAGTTCTCCCGCCAAGGCTTCCAACACCTCGACCCGGGTGCCCGACAAGGCAACCACCGCGCCTTGGGCATGGAGGGTCTTGGCGACGGCCGACCCGATTCCGCCGGATGCGCCGGTGACCAGTGCCCGCTTGTCCGTCAGGTCCAGCATGGTTTCGCTCCCTAGAGTGTTTTGACGAATTCTTCGATGTCTTCGGGGGTCTGCACCGAGACGCCCGCGAGTTCCCTGTCAATCCGGCGGGTCAGTCCGCCGAGCACCTTGCCGGCGCCGAGCTCGACCACCGTGTCGACCCCATTGTCCCGCATATACAAGACCGATTCTCGCCAGCGGACGCGCGCCGTCACCTGCTCAACCAGCAGCTTGCGGATCCTATCCGGGTCATCCGCGGCTTCGGCCGTAACGTTGGCGATCACCGGTACGGCCGGCGCGCTCAGTGTGATCGCTCCCAGTTCCTGTTCCATTGCCTCGGCCGCCGGGGCCATCATGGCGCAATGGAACGGCGCGCTGACCGGCAATTTCATGGCGCGTTTGACGCCTTCTTCCGCGGCGATCCCGACTGCCCGGTCGATGGCCGCCGTGGCGCCGGACAAAACGACCTGACCGTCGGCATTGTCGTTGGCCGCGGTACAGACGTCATCGCCTGCCGCGCGCTCGGCGATGTCTTCCGCCTGCTCCAGCGTTGCGCCGATCAGCGCCGCCATGCCGCCCTCACCGACCGGGACCGCTTCCTGCATGGCGGTACCGCGGGCCCGCAGCACCCGGGCCGCATCGGCGAACGCGAACGTCCCGCCGGCGGTCAGCGCCGAATATTCGCCGAGGGAATGGCCGGCGACATACTTGCCGGCCGCGGCGAGATCGAGGTTGGCTTCTTTCTCGAGCACCCGGAAGACGGCGAGGCTCACGGCCATCAGGGCAGGTTGCGCATTGGCGGTCAGGGTCAGTTCGTCCTCGGGCCCCTCGAACACCACCTTCGAGAGCTTCTCCGAGAGCGCGTCGTCGAGTTCCTCGAAGACGTAGCGGGCCTCCGGGAAGGCGTTTGCGAGATCCTGGCCCATGCCGACGGCCTGGGACCCCTGCCCCGGAAAAACAAACGAACGAACTGCCATGATGTTCCTGTCGATGTGACGTGCCGCCCGGGATGGGCGTGCCGGGATGGGCGTGTATAAATTTTCGACAGTGATAGCGCGCGGCGGGTTGGAGTCAAGAATTGCACCGCTCGCCTGTCTCAACGATTCTATTTTGCTTGCGGCCTGAATAGTCTATTTCCCTATCGGGGCGGCAAGCATTCGGAACACACCATGACCAAAGAACTGTTCGTCAACGGCACCCTCATGCGGGGACTCGCCCTGCATCCCAATCTGGACGGCGCCGCGTTCATGGGCGAGTTCCGGACCGCGCCGGTTTACCGCCTCTATTCGATCGGCGACGTCCATCCCGGCATGTTCGAGGTCGATGAAGGCGGCGTCTCGGTCGCCGGCGAAATGTACCGGATGAGCGACGAAATCTGGGAGAAGGTCGAGGCCGGCGAGCCGCCTCACCTTTATTGCGGCCCGGTCAAGCTGGAGAACGGTGACGTGGTTGACGGCATCCTGTTTCCCCGGGATATCGCCGAGGCCGAACACAAGGACATCTCCGAATTCGGCGACTGGCGGGCCTACGCCGCAACCCTTCGGGACTAGATCTCCAGATATAGTTGTGACGTTTCTGTGGTTATTCGACGGCGGGAATGTTACGGTTCCCGCCGCTGTCGGGGAGGACGCGCCTACCATCTGGAGGGGGCATGCCATTCGCGTTCGATGCCGAACCCTACGCGTTGGAGTTTGAGTGTAAGACGACGGCGCTGCTGATCATCGACATGCAGCGCGACTTTATGGAGCCCGGCGGGTTCGGCGAAATGCTGGGCAACGACGTCTCCCTTCTCCGCGCCGCCATCGATCCCTGCAAACGTATTCTCGCCGCCGCGCGCGAAGCCGGTCTTCTGGTGATGCACACGCGCGAAGGCCATCGTCCCGACCTGGCCGACGCGCCGCCGGCCAAGCTCGCCCGGGGCGGGCTTGAGACCGGCATCGGCGCCGACGGGCCCATGGGGCGCATTTTGATCCGCGGTGAACCGGGTCACGAGATCATTCCCGAACTCGCGCCGAAACCCGGCGAACCGGTAATCGACAAGTCCGGCAAGGGTGCGTTTTACGAAACCGATTTGGAGCTCATGCTCCGCAACAACAACATCCGCACGATCATCGTTTGCGGCGTGACCACCGAGGTCTGCGTCCACACGACCGTACGCGAAGCCAACGACCGGGGCTACGAGTGCCTGGTCCTGGAAGACTGCGTCGGGTCGTATTTTCCGGAATTTCAACGTGTCGGCATCGACATGATCAAGGCCCAGGGCGGCATCTTCGGATGGGTGTCGAACTCGGAAAACGCCATCGCCGGACTCAACCGGTGCGCCCCCTAACCGGGGCACCGTCGTCAACCGTCTAAAAAAGAGGTGAAGTTATGGAACGACAAGCATCTTGGTGGGAACCGGGCGATTGGAACGGGTTCTTTGGTTTGGGCACCAATGTTCTGGTCAACCTCCTCGTCCTCACAGGGCTTTTGAAATTTGTCATCGGCATACCGGACGAAGTCTTGTTCGGTACCATCCTGCCGGCGGTGGGTCTGATGCTGTTCTTGGGCAACGTATACTATTCCTGGATGGCCATGAGGCTCTCGGCCAAGGAGGGGCGCAGCGACGTCACCGCCCTGCCCTCCGGTCCCAGCGTGCCGCACATGTTCTTCGTGGTCTTCGCCATCATGCTGCCGATCAAGGCATCGAATGGATGGCAGGCCGCGTGGCAGGCCGGTATGATCTGGGTGTTCGTCGAAGGCATCGTGTTGTTCGCCTGCGCCCACATCGCACCGAGCATCCGCAGGATTACGCCGCGGGCGGCCCTGTTGGGGACGCTGGCCGGTATCTCCATCACCTTTATCTCCATGCGGCCGGCCTTCGAGATCGCCGAGACGCCGATCATCGGCCTGGTCTGCCTGGCGATCATCCTGGCGGCCTGGTTCGGCAAGATCCGTTATCCCGGCAACGTGCCGGGTGGTCTGGTCGCCATCGCCGTCGGCACCATCCTGGCGTGGCTGAGCTACGTCTTCGGCTGGGGCTTCGGTGGCATGAATCCGGACGCGGTTTCCGGTTCCGTCGCCAATATCGGCTTCTCCTTTGCCTGGTTCGAGATCGGCAATTTGATCGAAGGCTGGCAGTTCCTCGCCCTGGTCGCCGTCACCGCTATCCCATTCGGCGTCTATGACTTCATCGAAGCCATGGATAACGTGGAGAGCGCGTCGGCCGCGGGCGACGAGTATTCCGAGCGGGAGGCCATCAGCGCCGAGGGCGTCATCAGCCTGTTCGGCACGCTGCTCGGCAGCCCATTCGCCAACGCGGTGTATATCGGCCATCCGGGCTGGAAATCCATCGGCGGCCGGGTCGGCTATTCGTTGGCCACCGGCGTCATGGTCCTGGTGCTCACCTGGCTGTCCATCGTACCGCTGATTCTGGCCATCGTGCCCGTCGTGGCGATTATCCCGATCCTGTTGTACATCGGGGCGCTGATCGGCGCGCAGGCGTTCCAGGAAACGCCCAAGAACCATGCGCCGGCCATCGTGCTGGCTCTGGTGCCCAACCTCGCCGCGTGGGCCAAGGTGCAGATCGACGGGGCGCTGGGCGCCGCGGGGACCAATGCGGCGGCCGTGGGGCTCGATAAGATGGCGCAGAACGGCGTCCTCTATAACGGTCTCGAGGTGTTGGCCGGCGGGGCCGTGGTCACGGGTCTCCTGTGGGGCTCGATGGCGGTGCTGCTGATCGAGAGGAAGGCCATGGCAGCGGGGCATGTGGCGATTGCCGCCGCGGTCCTGACCTTCTTCGGCTTCATCCACGGATCGGCCGTCGCCGTCAACGTCTCGCCGTTGGTGACGATCTCATACGTGATCGTCGGCGTGCTGTTCTATGGCATGTCGAAGATGGCCACCGAGGAAGAGGCCTCACCCGGCGCTGCCGAGTAGCAACACTCCCCGGGACGGCACATGCCGTCCCGGGGACGACTACGCCAAGGGGACCCATGGCGCTATATCTGCGTGCGCTCTGTCTTGACCGCGAGCATGTCGACGTACCCGAAACGGGCCTGGTCGTGCGGGTGTTTGACCGTGCGGCGCATCTGCGCTCGACAGACGGATCCTTGATTTTCCTCACCGCCAGGGACCTGGCGGACGGCCCACGGGGGATCCGGCTCGAAACGCCTTACGGGTTCAGCTTCAAGAACGGCCTCCGGGCCGGCGGCCCATACGCGATCCGCGGCAACTGGCTGCGTCTCGGCCGCGAAGGATTGAAGATCGATCTTTCAACCGCGGCGGAGTGGATGCCCGGCGAGATCACCCGGCCGGCCCGGGCCCCGGCGGCGTCGCAAGTTCCCGAGGTCGTCTCGGGAGCCGAGCGGCGAAACCTTTGCCGCGCGACCGGTGACGGAAACGCGATTGGCGCCGCGTTCGTCCTCGGCCCGCACATCGGACGGGGACCCGGACTCACGCCGGCGGGGGACGATTTCACCGTCGGCTACGTGGCCGGCCTCCATGCTCATCAAGAAGCCGTCAGCCGGCGGCGGAACTTCATCGATGCAATCTCAGCCTGGCTGACCACCCAGCTCGCACGCACCAACGACGTGGCCGCCGCCTATCTGGAGGCGGCGGCCCGGGGCGTGTTCACCGACACGGTTCGTAACTATGCCGTACGGCCGGATGAGAAGAATCACCGCCGGCTGCTCGGTTGCGGAGACAGTTCGGGCGCCGCCGCGGTTGACGGCTATAGGCTCGCCGCTCAGAGTTGGGGCCGGCAACAGGGGTAAACCAGGGGACTTCATGCCCACCGGGACCAAATTCTTCCCCAACCACTACCGGGACTCGGTCGCCCTGATGCGAATGTCGGCCGAGATCGCCGGCTTGCCCGGCATTGACGAGGCATCTTTCGTCATGGCGACCGAGGCCAATATTGCCCTGGTGGTCGAAGCGGGGTTGCTGGACAAAGGACCTGATCCCCGGCCCAACGATTTGATGGGAGTGGTGATCGGCAGCGGCGCGGACGGGATCGAGGCGGCCTTTGACGCCGCCGGGGAGGCGCTCGCCTCCACCGAAGGCGCCGGCGGCGGCGCGGTGGATGCGGTTCTGCCCCGGACTCTGGACGCGGCCCTCGATGGCGCCCCAACCTCGAACCTGGCCCTGATTTCGTGTCCCGGAGAATATGCGGGCGCCGAGGCCATGAAGGCGCTCCGCCTGGGGCTCAACGCCATGATATTCAGCGACAACGTGCCGGTTGAGGATGAAATCGCGCTCAAATCGTTCGCCGCCGGCAACGATCTCCTGGTGATGGGGCCCGATTGCGGCACCGCCATCATCGACGGCGTGCCGTTGGGCTTCGCCAACCGGGTTCGTCGGGGCGGCATCGGCGTCATCGGCGCATCCGGCACCGGCACTCAGGAAGTGACCTGCCAGATCGACCGGCGGGGCGGCGGCGTTTCCCAGGCGATCGGCACCGGCGGCCGGGATCTCGATGAGCGTATCGGCGGCGTGACCATGCTGAAGGCCCTCGACCTGCTCGCCGCCGATCCGGATACCGGCGTAATTGCGTTGGTCTCCAAGCCACCGGCGCCCACCGTCGCGGCGCGGATCCTCGAGAAGGCCGCCGCGGCCGGGAAACCGGTGATCGTCAATTTCCTCGGTTGGCAGGGTGATAGGTCGGCCTATCCGTCCCTCACCTTCGCGGGCTGCCTGGAAGAGACCGCCCACCTCGCCGTGGCCGCCGGCGACAGCGATCTCCCGTCTTTTGAGATCGGCCCCATGCCGTCCCCGGTGTCGGCGAACGGACATTGTCTGCGCGGCCTGTTCAGCGGCGGGACGTTCTGCTACGAGGCGCTGCTGGAGTTGACCCCGGTGCTTGGTGACGTCTGGTCAACCTCGCCGGTGGACAAGAGCCTCACCCTGAATGACCCCTGGACCAGCCAGGGCCACACGGTGATCGATCTGGGCGATGATCTGTTCACCCGCGGCCGCCCCCATCCGATGATCGATCACGGCCTTCGCAACGAGCGGATCATAAAAGAGGCAGGCGATCCGTCGACCGCCGTGGTTCTCCTCGACGTGGTGTTGGGCTACGGCGCCGACATGGATCCAGCCAATGCCATGCTGCCGGCCATCGCAGAGGCCCGGGAACTGGCTGACAGCGACAACCGCCGGATCAATTTCGTGGCATCGGTCTGCGGGACCAGCCGTGATCCGCAAAATCCGGACCGTCAGGAATCCGCCCTCCGCGATGCCGGTGTCCGCCTGGCACCCAGCAACGTCCAAGCGGCACGTTTGGCGGCGACGGTTCTCGCCGAAACCGCCGGGGGTGCGTCATGAGCAACCTGTTCGGACAAAATCTCGGCGTGATCAACCTCGGCCTCGACAGCTTCGCCGACATCATCGAGACCGAAGGCGGCTCGGCGGCGCGCGTCGACTGGCGTCCCCCGGCCGGCGGACCGGAAGCGGCGGCGGCGCTTGCCGAACTGGTCAACAATCCGGCCGTCGAGGCCGCCAATCAGCAGGCCTTCGACCGGTACCTCGTCTCCCAGCCGGTGTTGGAAGGAATCGGCATCGCCGGCGGGACCCTGCCCGGTATGGGGCCCAGGCACATACTCCACGCCGGGCCACCCATAGAGTGGGAGCGGATGGCCGCGCCGGTGAAGGGCGCCGTTGTCGGCGCCATCCTCATCGAGGGCTGGGCGGATACCGAAAGCGCCGCGCTGGAACTGGCCGCCGGCGGGGAGATCACTTTCGAGCCGTGCCATCACTTCGACGCCGTCGGGCCCATGGCCGGGATCATCAGCCCGTCCATGCCGGTGGTTGTCGTCCGCGACGCGGTGTCCGGCGCCAAGACCTACTCCAATCTCAATGAGGGTCTCGGAAAGGTGCTTCGCTACGGCGCCTATTCCGACGATGTGCTCGACCGGCTCCGGTGGATCGGCGGCACGCTGGCGCCGGTGATCTCCAAGGCGCTTGAAAAGACCGGCGAGATTGAACTCAAGCCGCTGATGGCCCAGGCCATGCACATGGGAGACGAGGGCCACAACCGCAACGTGGCGGGTTCGGCAATGTTCCTGAAGACGATCATCGCGGCGGCGCTGAACTCGGACAGCTCCCGCGAAGATGTCGCGGCATCGGCGGATTTCATCGCCAACAACATTCTGTTTTTCCTCAACATCTCCATGGCCGCCTGCAAGTGCATGCTCAACGCCGCCCACGGCGTCGAAGGCTCCTCCATGGCGACGGTGATGGCGCGGAACGGTGTCGAGTTCGGACTTCGGGTCAGCGGCCTCGGCGATCAATGGTTCACGGCCGTCGTCGAGCCGGCCGATGGGTTGTTCTTCGCGGGCTATTCCCGGGACGACGCTGCGCCCGACCTCGGGGACAGCGCGATCACCGAGACCGCCGGCATCGGCGGCTTCGCCATGGCCGCCGCGCCCGCCATCGTCCAGTTCGTCGGCGGCACCTCGGCGACGGCAATCAACGCCACCAATGAAATGAGCCATGTGACCATAGGGCGCAATCCGGCCTTCACCATCCCGTCCTTGGATTTCGCCGGTTCCCCGGCAGGGATCGATGCGCGAAAGGTGGTCGACACCAACACCCCGCCGATCATCAATACCGGTATCGCCCACAAGGAAGCAGGGATCGGCCAAATCGGTGCCGGCATCACCCACGCCCCCATGGCGTGTTTCGAGAAGGCGGTCATCGCGCTGGCCGATACGATAAAATGACCGAGGCGGGGAAGATCGCCGTCGTCGCGGTGGGTGGCAACGCCCTGATCCTCAGCGAAGACAAGGCCTCCCTCCCCGACCAGGCGCGCGCCGCCGAAATGACCGTCCACCACATCGTCAACATGATCGAGAACGGCTGGAACGTGGTGCTCACCCACGGCAGCGGTCCCCAGGTCGGCAATATCCTCCGGCGCTCCGAGATCGCCGCCGGCGAGGTGGCCACCGTGCCGATGGACTACGCGGATGCCGACATCCAAGGCGCCGTCGGCTACATGTTTCAGCGCGCGTTTCACAACGAATTCCGCCACCGGGAGATCAGGAAGCAGGCGGTCACCCTGGTGACCCAGGTGCGGGTCGATCATGACGACCCGGCCATGGCCAACCCGACCAAGCCCATCGGCCCCCATCTCGACGAGGCGACCGCCACGGCGCGCGCCGACGAACTCGGCTGGGTGGTCAAGGACGATGCGGGCCGCGGCTGGCGGCGGGTGGTCCCCTCGCCCCTCCCCCGTGAGATCATGGAGATCAATCAGATCCGCCAGTTGGCGGAGAGCGGCACCATGGTCATCGCCTGCGGCGGCGGCGGCATCCCGGTGGTCCAGGATGCGTTTGGGGATCTCAGGGGTGTCGAGGCGGTGGTCGACAAGGACCTCGCCTCAAGCTTGCTGGCCCGGGAGATCGATGCCGATCTGCTGCTGGTCTCCACCGGCGTCGAGAGGGTCGCGGTGGATTTCAATACGCCTCAACAGCGCTGGCTCGACAAAATGACCGTCTCCGAGGCCAAGCAGCACATGGATGACGGCCAGTTCGATCCCGGCAGCATGGGCCCCAAGGTCCGGTCGGTCATCGATTACATCGAAGCCGGCGGCAAACGGGGGGTCATCACCGACCCGCCCAACATGGACGCCGCCGTCCGCGGCGAAGCCGGAACCCAGATCATCGCCGGTTAAGCCTCCTCGTCTCCCTCCACCACCAGCCGCCCCAAAAGCGCGAACAAGGTTGCCCGCTCTTCTTCGGTAAGCGGGGCCAGCATCTTGTCCTTGGCGAGTTCGGCGATCGGCTGGGCCTGCTTGAAGATTTCCGCGCCCCCCGGCGTCAGGGCCAGAATCCGTTTCCGCCGGTCGTCCGGCTTTACCCGCCGGGCGATGAGCCCTTTCTTCTCCAGGTTGCCCGCCAGCACGCCGGTGGTCGAGCGGTCCAGACCCAGCACCTGGGCAAGCCGGTCCTGGTCCACCTCGCTTTCATAGAACAGCACGAACAGGACATCATACTGGCCGGTGGTGAGACCGAGCTCCCGGCAGCCCCGCTCGAACAGCCCGTGCGCCATCTGGGCGGATCGGCGGAACATGAAGCCCGGCCGGCCGGCCAGCCTGGAGCGGATGTCCTCATTGGAGACATTATCGGGCATGGTTGAGTTGACCCTTCAATCCAGTCGCGGTTCGGGACACTATAGAGCATTCCGTTTTGACTCGTAAGAGTTCTTACGATATAAATTCGTATGAATTGATACGAAATAAGTGGCGGCAACGGCGTGGCGAAACAACAGGCAATCATCGAGGACGGAGGCAGCGTGAGCCGATACGCGCACGCCGGCGAACCGGTTTCCGACCCGGCGGCGTGGACCGGCGCCGAGATGACGGCCCGAGACGAGTGGCTGTATCGATTGTGCGGCGATGAATTGGACGGCCTGTCCGACCTCGCCGACCGGCTCCTCAAGGACACCGATGGCGGTCTCAACCATTTGATTGGCCGGCCCGCCGAGGCGTTCGATCTCGGCCCATTGTCCGCGACCGTCGAGGCGGTCCGTTTTGACCTTCGCGACGGGCGGGGTTTCGCCGTCATGCGCGGCCTGCCCGTCGAGGACTGGTCCCGCGAGAAACTCGCCGCCGCCTATTGGGCCGTCGGGGTCCATGTGGGCGAACCGGTCTCCAATAATCCGGACGGCGACCTGATCTCCCACGTTATCAATCTTGGCCGGGACTACGACAACCCCAAGCACCGCGGCTACCAAACCAGCGCCGCGCTCAACTGGCACGTGGACAATTGCGACGTGGTCACGCTGCTCTGCCTGCAGACCTCGAAGACCGGCGGGGAATCCAAGTTCGCAAGCTCGGTCGCGGTTTACAACGAGATGCTGCGCCGCCGGCCCGATCTGGTTGCGGCGCTGGCCGAACCCTTCTGGATCAGCCGGCACGGCGAGGAAGATGACGGCGAGGCGCCCTACTACGAATTTCCGGTGTTCAATTTCGTCGACGACTACCTGGTGGCGCTCTGCGCCGGGAAGCACATTGAGAACGGTCATTCGCTGCCGGGCGCCCCGCCGCTGACCGATGCACGCCGGGAAGCGCTTCAAATGATCGGGACGCTGGCGGAGGAGCTGCATCTTTCCATGGCCTTCGAGCCGGGCGACATCCAATTGCTCAACAACTTCGTCAACATCCATACGCGGACGGCATTCGAGGATTGGGGCGATCCGGCCCGTAAACGGCATCTCTGGCGGCTCTGGCTGCACGTCGAAGGACAGCGTGCTTTCCCGCCCGAGATCGAACCTTGGCGGCGGGGCATCCGCACGCTGGCGACAACCGAACGAATTGAACTCGACCCGTTCGTCTAAGGACGGGCAAGGAGGACCATTATGGGAACGCAAATGAAGCTCGGCATGTTCTACTGGCAGGTAGGCCATCACATCGCCGCGTGGCGCCATCCGGAAAGCACGCCGGATTCCGGCGTCAACGCACCGCATCTGATCGAATTGGCCCAGCTCGCCGAGAAAGGCCTGTTCGACATGTTCTTCATGGCCGACAGCGTTACCTTCTGGCGGGGGTCCCTCGAATCCATGAGCCGGGATTCGTACAGTACCTGGATCGAACCCTTCACCATGATGTGCATGCTGTCCCAGCACACCAAGCACCTGGGCCTCGTGTGCACGGCGACCGCCACCTACGATCAACCGTATCTGCTGGCCCGGCGGTTCGCCTCGCTGGACATCATCTCCGGCGGGCGGGCGGGCTGGAACCTCGTAACCTCGGGCAACAAGCTGGAAGCCGACAGCTTCGGCCTCGGCGAGCATATGGAAAAGGCGGCGCGCTACCGCCGGGGCCGGGAATTCGCCCATGTGGTGCGGGGTCTCTGGAACTCTTTCGACGAGGGCGCCTTTCTCCGTGACCGGGAGTCGGGTCGATATTTCGATCCCGAAAAAATCCAGGTTCTCGATCACTCGGGCGAATTTCTGGGCGCCAAGGGGCCGCTGAACGTCTCTCCCTCTCCCCAGGGCGAACCGGTGCTCATCCAGGCGGGCGCCTCGGAGGACGGGCGCGAGCTTGCCGCCGCCACCGCCGAGGTGGTGTTCGGCGCCTCCCAAAACATTGAGTACGCGAAGGAGTTCTACGCCGATGTGAAGGGCCGGATGGCCAAATGCGGGCGCGATCCGGACAGCCTCAAGATCATGCCCGGGCTGTCGGTAAATGTGGGCGAAACCCACGAGGACGGCGTCGCCAAGTTCGAGGAACTCCAGGATCTGATCGATCCCCGGACCGGGCTCGAACTGCTGTCCCAGCGGCTGGACTATGATCTGACGGGCTACGACGTCGACCAACCGCTGCCGGACATCCCGCTCAATGAAATCGGCGGCAGCCGGGCCGAAATCACGCTGAAGACGGCGCGGGACAACAACATGACCATCAAGGAGCTCTACCGGTATTTCGCCGGCGCCCGCGGCCACTACCAGATCAACGGCTCGGTTGCCGAGGTCGCCGACCTGATGGAGGAATGGGTCACCGACAAGGCCTGCGACGGGTTCAATATCATGCCGCCCCTCTATCCCCACAGCCTTAGGGATTTCGTCGATCTGGTGGTCCCGGAACTGCAGCGGCGCGGCCTGTTCCGCACCGAATATGAAGCGACCACGCTTCGCGGCAATCTCGGCCTCACCCGGCCCCCATGGTCGGCCGACGATCTCAAGGGCTCGACCATTGGAAAAGCGGCGGCGGAGTAACGTTTTTGCAGCGTTTCCGCCGCTTGCCAGTCCCCCGGCATTGTGTATAGTGCGCCGCCTTAACTCCTTGCCAGCGGCTTGAACCGTCGTTGGCTATGCCCTCCGGCGGGGAATTCGCCACGCCCGAGGGAAGAGAAAAGCCGGAAGGAGACATGACTGTGGCTTTATACGAAAGCGTGTTTGTCGCACGCCAAGACTTTTCCGCGCCTCAGGTCGAGGCGATCGCCGACGGGTTCGCGGCCCAGATCGAAGAAAATGGCGGCAAGGTCGCCAAGCGCGAATACTGGGGCCTCAAGAACCTTTCCTACAGGATCAAGAAGAACCGCAAGGGGCACTATGTGCTGTTCAATCTCGATGCGCCGTCCGATGCGGTGCGGGAGATGGAGCGCCAGATGCGCCTGCACGAAGACATCCTGCGCTACCTGACTCTCAGGCTGGACGAGATCGACGACGAACCGTCCATCCAGATGCAGAACCGGAACCGGGACGAGTCCCGCCGGCGTGACGGCGACCGGCGGGATGATCGTGGCGATCGCCGCGTCGAGAAGCCGGCTGCCGAGGCCGCACCGTCCAAGGCCAAGGAAGAGGCGGCCCCTGCCGAGGCCCCGGCTGAGGAGGCCTCCTCCGAAGCCCCTGGCGAAGCTGCACCGTCCAAAGCCAAAGAAGAGGCGGCCCCTGCCGAGGCCCCGGCTGAGGAGGCCTCCTCCGAAGCCCCTGGCGAAGCTGCTGGTGAAGCTGCTGGCGAAGGAGAAGATAAATGAGCGCCGACACCACGACCGAACGTCCTCAACGGCCGCGCGGCGGCGGGGGTGGCGGCGGCCGCCGTCCGTTCTTCCGGCGGCGCAAGACCTGTCCGTTCTCCGGCGCCAACGCACCGAAGATTGATTACAAGGACACCAAGCTCTTGTCGCGGTATATCTCCGAACGTGGCAAGATCGTGCCGAGCAGAATTACGGCGGTTTCGGCCAAGAAACAGCGCGAACTCGCGCGTGCGATAAAGCGGGCTCGTTTCCTGGCGCTGCTGCCTTACGTTTCCCAATAATGACCAACGCCAACGCCCCCGCGGGCGACTGGCGGTGCGGGGTCAACATGAAAAGGGATCTTCTTGGCGGTATCGGCGCCGGCGCAGTCAGCGCACTTCTATGGGCGTCGATTACACTCGGCGGCGGTGGGATTTTGCTGTCCTATCTGTCGCCCCTGCCCCTGTTGATGGTGGGGCTGTCCCAGGGCTCCCGCGCCGGCAACATCGGTATTGTGGCCGGCGTCCTGATATCCGGCATGGCGGGTAATCCTTTCTTCGCGCTCATCTATATCGTGATGATCGGACTCCCCGCTGGCCTGATCGTCCGCCAGGCGTTGATGACCCGGCAGCTGCAGAGCGGCGCGGTCGAATGGTATAAGCCGGGCGATCTGCTGGCCCGCCTCGCGGGCGTCGCCTCGGTGCTGATCATCGTCGCGGGCTTTGTCCACTTCGATGTGGACGGCGGGCTGCCGGCGGCTATCGGTCAGTACCTCGATCAGATTCTGGAGGCGCGGTTCAACCTCGCGAGTCCCGGCGACCGGGCAACGCTGGTGGTCCAATTGACGCCGTTCTTCCCGGCGATCATTGCCGGTTCCTGGCTGCTGTTCCTGACCATCAACGGCACCCTGGCCCAAAGCCTGATGGTCCGCATGGGCCGCAATATCCGCCCGACCCCGGCCTATTCGGAGATCGAACTGCCGGATTGGATCTACTGGGCCATCGTCATCGCCGCAGGGGTTGCCTTGCTGTCGTCCGGCACGGCGGATTTCGTCGCCATGAACGTGGTCGCGGTCCTCGCAACGCCGTTCTTTTTCGTCGGCCTCGGCACCATTCACATCATGGTCCGCCGGTTGGCGGCGCCGACCATGGCGTTGGTCGGCCTCTACGGCATAATTTTGGTTTTCGGCATGGTCCCGTTTGTCGCGGTGGCCGGGCTCGGATTTTTTGAACAATGGACGGATCTCCGGAACCGTTATGGCGGCGCGCGGGCGCCCGATGAGGAGGAAGAGTGATGGAAGTCATCCTTTTGGAACGAATTGAGAAACTGGGCCAGATGGGCGACGTGGTGAACGTCAAGCCGGGCTACGCGCGCAACTATCTGCTGCCGAAGAAGAAAGCGGTGAGTGCGACCGGCGAGAACAGGACCCATTTCGAGCAACAGCGCGCGCAGCTCGAGGCCGAGAACCTGGAGCGCAAGAGCGAGGCCGAGGCGGTGGCCGGCAAGATGGACGGCCAGCTTGTGGTCATGATCCGGCAGGCCGGCGACGCGGGTCAGCTCTACGGCTCGGTCAACGCGCGCGATATCTCCACCGGGCTGACCGAGGCCGGGTTCACGGTCGGCCGTCAGCAGGTTCGGCTCGAAATCCCGATCAAGGCCATCGGCCTGCACCCGGTTCACGTTTTCCTGCACCCGGAAGTTTCGGTGACCGTGACCGCCAATGTGGCCCGGTCCGACGATGAGGCCCGCATCCAGGAAGAGACCGGCGAGGCGGTGATCGCCCAGGAGGACGAGAACGTTCAAAGCGCGGCCGAGCAGCTGATCGCCGAGGAGGAAGCCGCCGAGGCCGCCGAAGCGGAAGCCGCCGCCGAAGCGGAAGCCGCCGCCGAAGCCAAGGCTGCCGAGGACGGCGAAGCATCCGAGGAGGCCGGGACGGCCGATGACGCCGGGGAACCCGCCGAGGTCGAGGCGGAGAACGAGGATTCATCTTCGGATGAGGAGGCCCCGGGGGACGGGGAGGAAGCGGAAGAAACCCCGACCGCCCAATCGTGATCCTCATAAGTGATTGAAAAGCGGGAAATAATTAAAAATCACCCGCTTTTTCTTCAGCTATCTTCACATCGGAAATTGAGTATGCTAGCGTTTTGAAGTGACGCTGGGCGCATGAAGCCGCCGTCACCGGGCAAAGAAAGAGGACTTTGAGGAAGTTCCAGGGACTGGTGCCATGTTCATGCTCAAACTCATTCTCCGCCGGCTGATCGTCGAAGGCGAGTTGACGATCACGGACAGCAGCGGAAAGGTGCACCGTTTCGGCGGCAACGAAGGTCCGTCGGTGGCGGTTCGGTTTCACGAACTTTCATTGCCCCTCAAAATCGTCTTGAACCCGAGCATGGCGCTCGGTGAGGCCTATATGGACGGCCGGCTGACCATCGAAGGCGGCAACACCATCTACGAGTTCCTGGACCTGCTGGCGCGAAATCTCGCGGAAAGGGGGCAGCCGGCGCCACAGCGATTGCTCTCCCGGATCGGGATGCTGTTCCGGCGCATCTATCAGTTCAATCCGGCGTTCCGCTCGAAGCGCAACGTTGCCCATCATTACGATCTGTCGGGCGATCTCTATGACCTGTTTCTCGACCAGGACAAGCAGTACTCCTGCGCCTATTTCCCGGAGGGGGTCAACGACATCAACACGGCCCAGGAACGCAAGAAGCGTCATATCGCGGCCAAGCTGTTGCTCAAGGACGGCCAAAAGGTGCTCGATATCGGCTCGGGTTGGGGCGGTATGGGCCTGTATCTCGCCAGATCGGCGGGGACCGAGGTCACCGGCATTACTCTCTCCGAAGAGCAGTTGAAGGTCTCCAAGGACCGCGCCGCACAGGCCGGATTGCAGAACCGGGCGCAATTCCATTTGCGGGATTACCGGGACCAGACCGGTCATTTCGACCGGGTCGTATCGGTGGGCATGTTTGAACATGTGGGCATCGGACATTTCGGTCAGTATTTCGGCAAAATCCACGAGGTACTCGCGGATGACGGCGTGGCTCTCCTCCACACCATCGGCCGCAGCGACGGTCCCGGGAATACGGACCCCTGGATCCGGAAGTACATTTTCCCCGGCGGCTATATCCCGTCCCTCTCCGAGACCGTACCGGCCATCGAGCGGACCGGGCTGATCGTCACCGACATCGAGTTCCTCGGCCCCCACTATGCCGAAACCCTCAAGGCCTGGCGGGAACGGTTCCGCGGGAACTGGGACAGGGTCGCCGACCTGTACGACGAGAACTTCTGCCGCATGTGGGAGTTCTATCTTGCCGGCAGCGAGGTTTCGTTCCGTTTCCTCGGCTTGACGGTGTTCCAAATTCAGATGACCAAGCGTGTCGGCGTCGTACCCGTGACCCGTGACTACATTGGGGAGTGGGAAAGAACCAGCGGCAGCGCCCGAACGGCCAGCGATCGCGCGGCTTAAGCCCGCCCGCCCCGGCCGTTCCGGAATTTCAGCCTACTAATCCCCGTGTTCCACAGGGCTGTGAATCGATTCCGGCTTACCCCGGGCAGCGAATCGGTCTAGGTTCCGATTCATGGCGACCGCGGCGACCAATCCGACAAATTTGCGTCCTATCGGCGATGACGACCAGACCCTCTCCGTATTCCGGACCCCGCCGCACAACTTCGAAGCCGAGAAGGCGCTCCTGGGCGCCATCTTCGCCAACAACAACGCTTATGACCGGGTGTCCGATTTCCTGCGGGCCGACCATTTCGCCGATCCCATCCACGGGCGGATTTTCGACGCGGCGTCCCGGCTGATCGAACGCGGACAGATCGCCGATCCCATCACCCTGAAGAACTTCTTCGATCAGGACGGATCGCTCTCCGAGGTCGGCGGCACCGAGTATCTGGCGGAAATCGCCGGCAGCATGGTGAGCATCATCAACGCCGCGGAATACGGCCGGAACATCTACGATCTGCATCTCAAGCGGCAGCTGATCGACCTCGGCGAAACCATCGTCAACGATGCCTACTCGCCGGACGTCGACGACACCGCCATGCACCAGATCGAAGGGGCGGAGCAGCGGCTCTATGACCTCGCGACCACCGGCGAAATGGAGGGCGGATTCCAGCCGTTCAAGTCGTCCATCCTCAGCGCGATCGAGATGGCCCAGGCGGCGCACAACCGGGATGGCCACCTGAGCGGAGTCGCCACCGGTTTTCGGGATGTCGACACCCTGCTGGGCGGTCTCCATCCGTCCGATCTGATCATTCTCGCCGCGCGTCCGTCGATGGGTAAGACCGCGCTTGCGACGAATATCGCCTTCAACGCGGCCTACGACTACAAGGCCGAGACCAACGAAGACGGCCGGACCAAGGTGCTCGACGGCGCGGTTGTCGGGTTCTTCTCCCTCGAAATGTCGGCTGAGCAGCTGGCGAGCCGTATCCTGTCCGAACAGACCGAGATCGCCTCCGACAAGATGCGGCGCGGCAATCTTACCAACGAGGAATTCGACAAACTGGTGGTCGCCAGCCAGCAGCTTCACCGTCTCCCCATCTTCATCGATGACACGCCGGCCCTTTCGGTCAGCGCATTGCGCACCCGGGCGCGCCGGCTCAAGCGGGAGCACGGCCTCGGATTGATCATCGTCGACTACCTGCAACTCATGGAAGGTTTGCACCGGAGCGACAACCGGGTTCTCGAGATCGGCGAGATCACCCGCGGACTGAAGACTCTGGCCAAGGAACTCAATGTCCCGGTGCTCGCACTCTCGCAGTTGTCGCGCGCCGTCGAACAGCGTGAAGACAAGCGTCCTCAGCTCTCCGATCTGCGCGAATCCGGCACCATCGAACAGGATGCGGATGTGGTGTCGTTCATCTTCCGTGAATCCTACTATCTGGAGCGGAATGAGCCCGTACAGCGGCAAGACGAAGAGCTGGACAAATTCGCCGAACGGCACGGCCGTTGGGAGACCCGGCTGCAGGAAGTGAAGCACCACACCGAACTGCTGATCGCCAAGCAGCGGCATGGACCGACGGGAAACGTCCGCCTCTATTTCGACGGCACATTCACCCGGTTTGCCGATCTGGATACCCAACATTCCGAGAGGTTCTGATTGTCCGGGATGAGCGGCGGGGCGCATACGGGGTCGATCCTCACCATCGATCTGGATGCCATCGCCGCCAATTATCAAACCCTGCGGGATATTTCAGGCAGTGCCGAAGTGGCGTCCGTGGTCAAGGCAAACGCCTATGGACTCGGTGTCGATCGGGTGGCGCCGGTGCTCAACAACGCCGGATGCCGGACGTTCTTCGTTGCCAATATCGCCGAGGCATATGAGCTCCGCTCCCTGATCCCGTCGGCCGAAATTCACGTGCTGGACGGCCTGATGGGTCAACCGCCGGAGCGCTTTATCGCCCGGAACCTCCGCCCGGTGCTCAACACGCCGGACGAAATCGAGACATGGCGGAGCGTTTCGGCCGAGTCCGACCGGCCGCTGCCCGCCGATATCCAGATCGACACCGGCATGGCCCGCCTCGGCCTGACCGCCGATGAGGTGGAAACGCTGCTGGCCCAGCCCGACTGGAACCGGGAGATAGTGATCGACTGCCTGATCAGCCATCTTGCCTGCGCCGAAGAACCCGACAATCCCAAGAACGCCGGGCAGCGCGGCGCCTTCGCCAGGCTGATACCCCGTTTCGAGGCCCGCCGGGCGTCGCTCTCGGCCTCATCCGGTATGTTTCTGGGCGAGGATTTCCACTTCGATCTGACCCGTGCCGGGGTCGCTTTGTACGGTGCCAACCCGACCCCGGGCACCGCCAATCCGATGGCTCAAGTCATTCTAATACAAGGAGAAATCCTGCAAGTTCGGTTCGTTGACACCCCCCAGACCGTTGGCTATGGTGCGACGCACCGCGTCACCCGGCCGAGCAAAATCGCCACCATTCCGATTGGCTATGCGGACGGGTATTTGCGGTCTCTTGGCAACACCGGTATCGCCGTCATCGGCGGTCACAAAGTGCCGGTCGTGGGGCGAGTTTCGATGGATCTGACCACTGTGGACGTGACCGACGTTCCCGACGGACTGGCACGGCCCGGCGCTTTGGTCGACCTGCTTGGTCCCGGCAACGACCTCGACGATACCGCTGCCCGCGCCGGAACCATCGGCTACGAAATCCTCACCCGCCTCGGCAACCGGTTCGAACGGCGCTATATCGAGAATGGCAACGCAGGCTCGGCGTAAGTGGACGTCCGCCGATGAATTTCCTCCAACCCATCGGCCGTGTCTTTATCGCGTTCCTGGGCTCCATCGGCCGGCTGACCATGTTCACCGGCATTGCCCTCAGCCATGTGGTCCGCCCGCCCTGGTATCCGCGCATCATCCTCCGCCAGATGATCGAGATCGGTTATTTCTCGTTGCCGGTCGTCGGCCTGACCGCCGTCTTCACGGGCATGGTGCTGGCGTTGCAGAGCTTCACCGGCTTCGCCCGTTTCAACGCCGAAGGTGCGGTGGCCAACGTCGTCGTGCTCTCGATCACCCGGGAACTCGGACCGGTGCTTGCCGGTTTGATGGTGTCGGGGCGGATCGGCGCCTCCATGGCCGCCGAAATCGGCACCATGCGGGTCACCGAGCAGGTGGACGCCCTCACGACTTTGTCCACCAATCCGTTCAAATACCTGGTGGTGCCGCGGTTCATCGCGGGCGTCACCATGCTGCCGGTGCTCGTCCTGATCGCAGATATCATCGGTGTGATGGGCGGCTATCTGATCGGCGTCTTCGAACTCGGCTTCAACGCCGCCAACTATTTGCAGAATACCTGGGACTTCCTGACCGCTTTCGACGTGATTTCCGGCCTAGTGAAGGCTGCGGTGTTCGGCTTCATCATCACGTTGATGGGCTGCTACCACGGATACCATTCCCAAGGCGGCGCCCGGGGCGTGGGTCAGGCGACGACCAATGCGGTGGTGTCGGCGTCGATCCTGATCCTGTGTTTCGACTATATCCTGACCGCCATCTTCTTTGCCGCTGACGGATAGATACAATACCTGAGCCCATGACCGAGACCCGGCCCAAGATCAGCCTGAAAGACGTCCACAAGGCCTTTGGCCCGAAAGTGGTCCTGGATGGTCTCGACCTGGATATCGCCGAGGGCCGGTCGATGGTGGTGATCGGCGGATCGGGTGTCGGTAAATCGGTGATGTTGAAATGCATCCTCGGTCTGCTCACCCCGGACTCCGGTTCCGTGGAAATCGATGGCGTGAGCGTTCTCGGGCTGTCCTCGGGCGAGCGCGACCGGGTGAACCGCAAGATCGGCATGTTGTTTCAGAGCGCCGCTTTGTTCGACAGCCTCCCGGTCTGGGAGAACGTCGCCTTCCGGCTGCTGAGCGACGGGGCGGGCCGGGACGAGGCCCGCGAAATCGCCGTCCGGAAACTGGCCCAGGTGGGTCTGCGCTCGAACGTCAGCCACCTATCCCCCGCCGATCTCTCGGGCGGCATGCGGAAGCGGGTCGGACTTGCCCGCGCCATCGCCGGTGATCCGGAGATCATTTTCTTCGACGAACCGACCACCGGCTTGGATCCGATCATGTCCGACGTAATCAATGAGTTGATCGTCTCCTGCGTGAAAGAATTGGGCGCGACCGCCTTGTCCATAACCCATGATATGGCGAGCGCGCAAAAGATCGGCGATCGCATCGCAATGATCTACAATGGCCGCATCATCTGGAACGGCCCGGCGGACGAAGTCGCGGGTTCGGATAACGAACTGGTCGAGCAATTCATCAACGGCCGGACCGACGGGCCCATCCAGATGGCTTTGCGAGCGTAAGGAGCCGGCGGCTTGGCGAAATCGGCATCAACCTTCGTTTGTCAGGAATGCGGCGCGTCCCACGCCCGGTGGTCGGGCAAGTGCGACGCCTGTGGCGCCTGGAACTCTATCGTCGAGGAAGCGGGCGGCGGCGATGTGCCCAAGGGCCTTGGCCGAAAAAAGGGCAGCAAAATCGAGTTCGTCCCGTTGAAGGGTGAAGCCCAGCCGGCGCCGCGGCTGGCCACGGGTATTGCGGAGTTCGACCGGGTTTGCGGCGGCGGACTGGTGCCGGGCTCGGCGCTGCTGGTCGGCGGCGATCCGGGGATCGGCAAATCAACCATCCTTCTGCAAGTGTGCGCCGAACTCGCCAAGGCGGGCACCGCCGGCTGTGTTTACGTGTCCGGCGAAGAGGCCATCGATCAGGTGCGGTTGCGGGCCGAGCGGCTCGGCCTTGCCGACGCCCCCGTGGAGCTGGCGGCCGCGACGAACGTCCGCGATATCGCCGCCTCGCTCGATGGTCCGTCCCCGGCGCGGGTTGTGGTAATCGATTCCATCCAGACCCTCTACCTCGACAACCTTGATTCGGCGCCAGGCACCGTTTCCCAGGTCCGGACCTCGGCCCAAGAGTTGATCCGCCTCGCCAAGAAGCGGGGATTCACGCTGATTTTGGTGGGCCACGTCACCAAGGAAGGATTGATCGCCGGGCCAAAGGTGCTCGAACACATGGTCGATACGGTGCTCTATTTCGAGGGCGAACGCGGCCATCAGTTCCGAATCCTCCGGGCGGTGAAGAACCGGTTCGGACCCGCGGCCGAAATCGGCGTCTTCGAAATGACCGACGGCGGCCTCACCGAAGTGCCCAACCCGTCGGCCCTCTTCCTCGGCGACCGCGAAGACGGTGTCAGCGGTGCGGCCGTGTTCGCCGGAATCGAAGGAACCCGGCCCATGCTGGTTGAAATTCAAGCCCTGACCGCACCTGCATCCTACGGCACGCCGCGCCGCGCGGTGGTCGGATGGGACAGCAACCGCCTCTCCATGCTGCTGGCCGTCCTCGAATCACGGTCCGGCGTCGCCATCGGCGGCCAGGACGTTTTCCTGAATGTCGCCGGCGGTCTCCGGGTTTCGGAACCGGCCGCGGATTTGGCGGTTGCCGCCGCCTTGGTCTCGTCCCACACCGGCAAACCCGTCCCGGCGGACACAGTGGTCTTCGGTGAGGTCGGTCTCTCAGGCGAAATCCGACAGGTGGGTCAAGCCGATGTGCGGTTGCGGGAAGCCGCCAAACTGGGATTTTCCCGTGCCGTGGTTCCCGCCCAGCGCCGGGGCAGGAATTCCGCGACGGCAAGTGACCTCGGCCTTCTTTCCGTCGATCATCTGGATCAGCTAATTGGCTGGCTGCGGGATGCGGAGCCCGCGGGCCCGCGTCCGGTGGAGCGCGCCGCCAATGGATAGTTTGCCGGTCAATATCCTCGATCTCGGGGTCATCGCGCTGATGCTCATCGGCGCGCTCATCGGCCTTGCGCTTGGCTTCGTCCGGGGCGGCCTGTTCGTTCTCTCCTGGATCGGCGCCGGCGTGGCAACGTTGTTTGGATTTCCGGAGGCCCGGCCGCTGGCCCGCGGCTACATCGAGACCGTGTGGATTGCCGACCTGACGACGGGCGTGGTGATTTTTCTGGTCACCCTCATCGTCCTGTCCCTGATCGGTTCCGCCATCGGAAGTTGGGTGCGGGGCAGCCGGCTGAACGCGCTGGACCGATCCCTGGGCCTGCTTGCCGGGCTCGCGACCGCGACGTTCATTCTGATGTGCGGCAGCGTCCTGGCCGATATGCTGCTCCCCAAGGATCAACGGCCCGCCTGGGCCAACGAGGCCAGATCCCTGCCCCTGATCGAAAGCGGCGCAGGATTCCTGAAGATGGCGGTGCCGGAGAAGCTCGGGCTGTTCAAGAAATCAGCCGGGGAAGCGAGCCAGAAGACCAAGGATGCCATCCAACTCAAGGAAACCTACGATCGGCTGGTGCAACCCACCCCTGAAGAATCCGGGCGCGAAGACCGGCCGGGATATGATAGTAAGGAGCGCCGCGCGCTCGAACGAACCATTCAAGGACTTCAATAGCGGGTCATGCGAGAGTTATCGCCAATTCAGCCGGACGACGATCACTTCCACGACGAGTGCGGCGTCTTCGGCGTTTACGGTCATGAGGACGCGGCGGCTCACACCGCCCTCGGCCTCCACGCGCTGCAACATCGGGGGCAGGAAGCCGCCGGCATAGTCAGCGCCGACGGGGTCCATTTTCACTCTCACCGCTCAGCTGGCCTGGTAGGCGACAATTTCAGCTCCGAAGAGGTTATCGGGCGCCTTCAGGGCAGCATGGCAATCGGCCATAACCGATACTCCACCGCCGGCGAGACGGCGGCGCGCAACATTCAGCCCCTGTTCGCCGACTTCGAGTTTGGCGGCCTTGCCATCGGCCACAACGGCAATTTGACCAATGCGTATTTCCTCCGCCGGGCGCTGGTCGAGCGCGGCTGCATCTTCCAATCCACTACCGACACCGAGATCATCGTTCATCTGATTGCCATCAGCGATTATTCAACGGTTGTCGACCGGATGATCGACGCGCTGCGCCAGGTCGAGGGCGCCTACTCACTGGTGGCGCTTACCAACGACGCCCTGATCGGCGTCCGCGACCCCATGGGGGTACGGCCATTGGTTCTGGGCCGATTGGAGGGTTCCTACGTATTGTGCTCGGAGACCTGCGCCCTCGACATCATCGGCGCCGAATTCGTGCGCGACGTGGATCCGGGCGAAATCGTCGTCATTGACGGCGATGGCATTCGCAGCGTCAAGCCGTTCTCCAAGACACCCCAGCGGCTTTGCATTTTTGAATATATATACTTCGCGCGGCCCGACAGCACGGTCGAGAACCGCAATGTCTATGAAATCCGCAAGGAAATCGGCGCCGAGTTGGCCCGCGAGAGCAGCGTCGATGCGGATGTCGTGGTACCGGTACCGGATTCCGGCGTACCCGCGGCAATCGGTTATGCCCAGCAGGCCGGCATCCCGTTCGATCTGGGGATTATCCGCAATCACTACGTTGGCCGGACCTTCATCGAACCGACGCACCAGATCCGCCACCTCGGCGTGCGGCTCAAGCACAATGCCAATGCCGGTCATCTTAAGGACAAGCGGGTGGTATTGGTCGACGATTCCATCGTCCGCGGCACAACCTCGGAGAAGATTGTCGCCATGGTGCGGGGTGCCGGCGCCAGCGAAGTTCACATGCGGGTCTCGAGCCCGCCGACCAGCCACTCCTGCTTCTACGGTATCGACACCCCCGAACAAGAGGAGTTGCTGGCCGCGCAGTACGATGTTGAGGCCATGGCCAGGCACATCGGCGCCGACAGCCTGTCGTTTATATCCATCGACGGGCTATACCGGGCGTTCGGCGAGACCGGCCGGAACGATACCCCGCAGTTTTGCGATGCCTGTTTCTCCGGTGATTACCCCATCCCGCTTACGGACCGGGACGGAGGCCCGATGCCGGCACAATTGTCCTTGCTGACCGAACAGGAATGATGGCCGACGCGACACCGGCATCCGTCTCCCGGCCCTTGACCATCAACCCCGACGGTCGTCTGGCCGGCCGGATCGCGTTGATTACCGGCGCGTCCCGCGGGATCGGCCGGGCGGTCGCCCGTCATTTCGCCGCCGAAGGCGCGCACCTCATCCTCACCGCCCGGACCCAGGGCGCCCTTGAAGAGCTCGACGATGAAATCCGTGCCGCCGGCGGCCAATCCACGCTTTCGCCTGCCGACCTCACCGAGTACGACACCATCGATCGGATGGGGGCCGCCATCTTCGAGCGTTTCAAGCGGCTCGACATCCTTGTCGGCAATGCCGGCGTCCTCGGCACACTCGGGCCGTTGGCCCACGCGGACCCGCAAGAATGGGATGAAGTGTTTGCCGTCAATGTGACCGTCAACTGGCGGCTCATTCGAAGTTTCGAGCCGCTTCTGAGGATGTCGGATGCGGGTCGCGCCATATTCGTGACCTCGACGGCCGGTCATCGCCCCCGAGCCTTTTTTTCCGCTTATGCGGCCAGCAAGGCGGCCCTCCGGATGATGGTCCTGACCTGGGCGGACGAGCTGAAGAATACCAGCGTCCGGATCAATCTGCTCAACCCCGGCGGGACCCGGACGGCAATGCGCAGCAAGGCCTTTCCCGGCGAAGACCCGGAGACCATCAAGACCCCGGAGAAGATTACCAAGTACTTCGTCGAACTCGCCGATGCCGCCTGCGCGCGGAACGGTGAGATCGTCGAAGTCCCTGCCTTGCTCGCGGCAGAGGAGAAAGGTACGAAATGAAGGAACGCGGCAAATCCATCATGCGCCGGGGGCATCCGGGCAGCCCGCGAGCACAAGTCCCACCAACATGATTTGAGGAATTCTCAATGCCACCATCCTCGTGTGCGGCGCCGGTTCGCCTGCCGCTCCCTGGGGCTCACAATATGAGCCCGCGATATGTAACGAAGGCTTGAATGGCCCGATTTTCCGCTGAATGCAGCCGAATCAAGCCTCTGTCGGGAACCACCCAGTTTATTTGCCTTCGACCGGTCTGCGGGCTACATTACGGCCCCTTCTGGGCGGGAAGCCCTTTGTGAGTAATTTCAATCGTTTAATAACCTTCAGCGGCGGTTAACAGGCCCATGGCGGACAGAGATCCTGAACAGGACGGTCTATTCAGAGAAGTTGATGAGGAACTGCGCCAAGAGCAGTTCACCAAGCTCTGGAAGCAGTACGGCAAGTATGCAATCGGGGCCGCGGTTTCGCTGGTTGCAGCCGTGGGCGGCTATCAGGCTTGGCAGGCCTGGGACTTGAACCGCCGGACGGCGGATAGCCTTCAATTTGCCGGTGCGCTGCAGGCCATACAAAGTGAGGATGCGGCGCGCGCCCAGGAAATTCTCGGCCGGCTTGCGACCGATGGTACCGCCGGATACGCGGTTCTCGCCCGACTCAATCAAGCCTCATTGATCGCCCAGCGGGGGGACAAGGCGACGGCGGCGGCGGCCTATTTCGCCATCGCCGACGATACCGGGGTCGATGAGATATTCCGTGATATGGCAGTGATTCTCGGCACCATTCAGGATCTCGACAGGGGCAACCCTCAGAAATTGACCAGCCGCCTGCAACCACTCTTGGGGGGCGGCAGTCCCTGGCGCCACAGCGCCAGGGAACTGACTGCCTGGCTGCTTGAACGGCAGGGCAGTTCAGTCCAGGCGCGGCAGCTTTTTCAGGAACTGGCCGACGACGTGACGGCGCCCCCCGGGATTCGCGGGCGCGCCGCTGAAAAGCTTGCTATGCTCGGTACCGCGGGCAGCTAATCAATACCGGGTCGATGATTTCATCCTTGTCAAAATCGGCATTCCTCGTCGCCGCCTCTTTCGGCTTGGCCGCGTGCTCGGCATTCGACTTTTTCGGTGATACGCCCGAGGATCTGTTGCCCGGCGACCGAATCGCAATTCTGGTCGAGGAGTCTTCGCTGAAACCGGACGAGCAGGAATCGCCGGCGGAAATTCTCCTGCCTGCCCCCACCTCAAACCCCGAATGGCCCCAGGCCGGGGGGTACGCCAACCATGCGATGCACCACATCAAGGTTGGTGACCGCCTTTCCCGCGTCTGGACGGCCTCGATCGGCGCCGGATCGGACGAAGAGAAACGTCTCAATACGCAGCCGATCCTGGCGAAAGGGCGGCTGTACACCATGGATGCGGAGACCAAGGTCTCGGCCTTCGATGCGCGCTCCGGCCAACGCCAGTGGTCGGTGGAACTGACGCCCGAGGAGGAAGCAGGCGAAGGCCACATCGGCGGCGGTCTCGCCTATGACGGCGGTCGGGTGTTCGTCACCACGGGATTCGCTGAAGTACTCGCCCTGGATGCAGCCAACGGACGGGTTCAGTGGCGCCGTAACATTGGTGAGCCTATGCGGGCCGCACCGACGGCGCGGGGCAATCGTGTATTTGTCGTCACTATGACCAATCAGCTGCTGGCGCTCAATGCGTTGACCGGGGAAACCCTGTGGTCCTATAGAGCGATCGAAGAGACCACCAACCTGCTGGGAGCGGCTAGCCCGGCGGTCGAATCGGGCGTTGTGGTCGCTGCGTTTTCCTCCGGTGAATTGGTCGCGCTTCGGATCGAGAACGGACGCGAACTGTGGTCCGACTCCCTCACCGTGGCACGCCGGGCAAGCTCCATCGCAACAATTTCCGCTATCCGCGGCCGCCCGGTGATCGATCGCGGAATCGTCCTCGCCATTTCCAATAGCGGCCTGATGGTTGCCGTGGACCTGCGTTCCGGCCGGCGGATTTGGGAACGTGAGATTGCCTCGGTGGAAAGCCCTTGGGTGGCCGGCGACTTCGTGTTTGTTCTTTCGTCAAATGCGGAACTGGCTGCCGTCGGCCGCCGGGACGGCCGAATTCACTGGGTCACCGCCCTTTCCCTTTGGGAGGACCCGGAGGATCGCGAAGGCCGAATCAACTGGACCGCACCGATTCTGGCGAGTAACCGATTGATCGTCGCCGGCTCGACCGGCGAGGCGCTCGCCGTTTCACCCTATACCGGCCAAATTCTGGGCGCCGAGGAGATGCCCGACAAGGTGAGCATCCCGCCGATCGTGGCCAACGACACCATCTACTTCCTCTCGGACGACGGCGATCTCGTCGCATACCGATAGGGGCGGAAGATGGCGCTTTCCGTTGCCATCATCGGGCGGCCCAATGTCGGCAAATCCACCCTGTTCAACCGCCTGGTCGGCAGGAAACTGGCGTTGGTCGATGATGAGCCGGGCGTCACGCGCGACCGACGCGAAGGTGATGGAGAACTGGCCGGCCTGACACTGCATCTGATCGATACGGCCGGCTTGGAAGAGGCGGCGGAAGGGTCGCTGGAAGCGCGGATGCGCGCCCAGACCGAACGCGCCGTCGACGACGCCGACGTGGCGCTGCTGCTGATCGATTCCCGGGCCGGGATCACCCCCCTCGACGAACATTTCGCCGGCTGGCTCAGGGTGAAGGACACGCCGGTGGTCCTGGCGGCCAACAAGTGCGAAGGACGCGCCGGCGAGGCCGGCTATTACGAAGCCTTTTCCCTGGGCCTCGGCGAGCCGGTGCCGGTTTCAGCCGAGCATGGAGACGGCATGGCCGAGCTCTACGCCGCGCTCGCGCCGTTTGACGAGGCGCCGGAACCGCCGGCGGAGGAAGACTCGGATGACGACGCCGAACGCTCCGGTCCCCTGCAACTGGCCATCGTCGGTCGTCCCAACGTCGGCAAGTCGACACTGGTGAACCGCTTGATCGGTGATGACCGGCTGCTGACCGGGCCCGAAGCGGGAATCACTCGGGATGCGATCTCCGTCGATTGGGAATACGACGGGCAGGCCATCCGGCTGATCGATACCGCCGGGCTCCGGCGGCGCGCAAAAGTCACCGAAAAGCTTGAAAACCTGTCGAGCCGGGACTCGTTTCGGGCGATCCAGTTCGCCGAGGTGGTGGTGCTGGTTCTCGACGGTGAAAGCCTGTTGGAGAAGCAGGACCTCACCATTGCCCGGCAGGTGATCGATGAAGGCCGTGCATTGGTCATCGCCGTCAATAAATGGGATCTGGTGAAGGAAAAACGCAAAGCTCTCAAGGATCTGCAGTGGCGGATCGACAACTCGATCCCCCAGGCCAAGGGGATTCGGGCGGTAACGCTTTCGGCCAAAACCGGCAAGGGTCTCGAGCATCTGCTCCCCGCTCTGCTGGACACCTATCGGTCCTGGAACCGCCGGGTGCCGACGGGCCCGTTGAACCGCTGGCTGGAGGATGTGTTGGAACGCCACCCGCCGCCGGTGGCCGGCGGCCGGCGGCTGCGCATACGATACATGACCCAGGCCAAGACCCGGCCGCCGACCTTCGTCGTATTTGCGTCCCGCGCCAAGGGAATCACCGACGCCTACCGCCGCTACCTGGTCAACGGGCTGCGGGACCAGTTCGACATTCCCGGCGTACCCATCCGCCTGATGGTGCGTCAGGGCAAGAACCCCTACGTCGACGACGATCGGTAGATGCTTGATCAGACGCCGGGCGATGCGGCCATTGACGAGACCGCCCTCTCGGAGGACGATGCCCTCTACTGCGCCGATTGCGGCCATCTGATCACCAGGGGCCGCTGGCGGATCCGACGAAATGGCGATCACGAGCATACGGTGTTCAACCCGGCGGGAATCGTCTATCGGGTGGCCTGCTTCAAGGAGGCGCCGGGTTTGGTTACCCGCGGTGATCCATCCGATGAATTCACCTGGTTCAAGGGCTATGCGTGGCGGATCGCCAACTGCACCGAATGCGGCCTGCACCTCGGCTGGCGGTTCGAAGGCGAGGACGTCTTCTTCGGTCTGGTCCGCACCAACCTGATCCAGCGGGAAGACTGACCTCTAAGCCACCGGCAGGTCCCACTGGGACCGGGCCTCGAGGCGGCGCGGCGCCTCGCGGCTCAGCACCGCGGTCAGCTCGGCGAGGCTGTTCAAACTGTGCACCGGCCGGAACTCGTCCACATGGGGCAGGATCGCGCGGATGCCGAGGGATTTTGGCTGGAACTCGTCATAGCGCAGCAGCGGATTCAGCCAGATCAGCCGCCGGCAGGATTTGTGCAGCCGCTCGATTTCCTTCTCCAGACCGGTCGCCTCGTCCCGGTCCAACCCATCGGAAATCAGAAGAACCACCGCGCCCTGGGTCAGCACCCGACGCGACCAATACATGTTGAAGTCGCCGAGACAGTGGCCGATCCGCGTGCCGCCGGCCCAGTCCTCGACCGCCGCGCCCACGTTGGCCAACGCCGCATCCACGTCCTTGTTGCGCAGGTACCGGGTCACATTGGTCAGCCGGGTGCCGAACAGGAACGCGTGGACCCGGTCCCGGTCGTTGGTGACGGCGTGCATGAAATGAAGCAGCATCCGCGAGTAGCGGTCCATGGAACCGGACACGTCGCAGATGATGACCAACGGCGGATGGCGGGTGCGGCGCTTGCGCCACTGGATCGGAATGTAGTCGCTGCCCGAGCGCAGCGCGGCGCGCAGGGTCTTGCGCATATCGACCCGGGCGCCCGCCGAATCCATGCGGAACCGCCGAGTGGGAATTTCCATGATCGGGAGACGCATGCGCTGCACCGCGGCGATGGCCTCGGCCACCTCGTCCGTCGACATCTTCTCGAAATCCTTCTCGCCCAGAACCTCGTTTGCGCTCCAGGTCAGCGAGGCATCGAGCTCGATCTCTTCCTCTTCCAGCTCCCGGCCCTCGCCGGAATTGCTGGACATGGCTTCCGCCACCCGGCGGGAAATCTCCTCAGGCGGCGGTGCTTCCTCGCCGCCCCCGATGTCCGGCACCATCATCTGCATCATGCGTTCGAGAATTTGCGGATTGCGCCAGAAGATGTGGAACGCCTGATCGAATACTTCGCGCTGGTCCCGGCGATTGACGAACACCGCGTGCAGGGTCCAGTAGAAATCTTCCCGGCTGCCAAGCCCGACGACAGTGACCGCCCGCAGGGCCTCGATCACCTGGCCGGGGCCGATGGGCAGGCCGGCCGCCCGAAGGACCCGGGCAAAGTGCATTATGTTCTCGAACAGGCGCCCGCCCGCATCCGCTTCGGGCGCATCCGGGATGTTCGGATTACCGACAGGCATGTTTAGGCCGGCGCCGTTGCCAATTCGGTCTTAACCTCGGTCAGGATGCGATTGGCCTCGCTGCCCTGGATGCGCTGGATATCGTCCTGATATTTGAGGATCGCGCCCAGCGTGTCGTTGACGGTCCCCGGATCGAGGGACATGCAATCGAGCTGTGTCAGCGCATGGGCCCAGTCGATGGTCTCGGCAATTCCCGGCAGCTTGAACAAATCCATGTCACGGAGCCGGTGAACGAACCCGACCACCTCCGCCGACAGGCTCGCCGGGGCTTCCGGCGCCTTCACCTGCAGGATTTCCAGCTCGCGCTCCGCATTGGGAAATCCGACCCAATGATAGAAGCACCGGCGCTTCAATGCGTCGTGAATTTCCCGGGTCCGGTTGGAGGTGATGACGACAATGGGCGGTTCGTCCGCCTTGATGGTGCCGATCTCTGGAATGGTGATCTGGAAGTCGGACAGCACCTCCAGCAAATATGCCTCGAACGGCTCATCGGTCCGGTCGAGCTCGTCGATCAGCAGGATGGGCGGGCCGTCGGCCTGCGGCTCCAGGCTTTGCAAAAGCGGCCGCTTGATCAGGAACTGATCGCCGAAAATATCCGATTCCAGCGTGTCCCGGTCCCGGTCGCCGGCCGCCTCGGACATGCGGATCTCGACCATCTGGCGGGGATAGTTCCATTCATAGACCGCGGTGGTGACGTCGAGACCCTCGTAACATTGGAGGCGCAGCAGTCGCCGGCCGAGGGTCTCGGACAGAACCTTGGCGACCTCGGTCTTGCCGACACCGGCCTCACCCTCGAGGAACAAGGGCCGGCCCAGGTTCAACGAGAGATAGAGCGCCGTCGCCAGGCTCCGGTTGGCCAGGTAGTTCCCGCCCCGAAGGGTCTCGATGGTATCGTCGACGGAACCCGGAATGGCTGCCATGGGGTTAACGTCCCTTGTTATTGATTTAGTGAGCGGCGCGAGCATAGGCACCGCCGCCGCCCCTGTCCATCATTGGAGCGGCGGCCAAAGTGCCCGGCCGAATACCTGTCCGAATCGCGGTCTTAGCCCGCCGCCGCGGCCACGGCGCGCTTGGCGATGACGCCCACCAAATGCGCCCGGTAGTCGGACGCCGCATGGAGGTCGGACGCCATGTCGCCTTCGGAGACGCCAATGCCCTCCAGCGCTTCGGCGCTGAACCATCCGCCGAGGGCCGCTTCCATGTCGCCCTGACGGAAAACGCCGTTGACGCCCGCGCCGGTCACCGCGACCCGCGTTCCGGCCGGACCATCGGAAACGAAGACACCCACCAGCGCGTAGCGCGACGCCGGGTTGGGGAACTTCGCGTAGGCCGCCTTGGCGGGAACCGGAAATTTGACCGCGGTGATGATCTCGCCCGGGTCCAGCGCGGTTTCGAACAGGCCCTTGAAGAAATCGTCCGCCGCAATTTCCCGGTTGTTGGTGACGATGGTGGCGCCGAGGCCCAGGCAGGCTGCCGGATAGTCGGCGGCCGGATCGTTGTTGGCGATGGACCCGCCGATGGTGCCCCGATTGCGGACCTGCGCATCGCCGATACCGCCGGCCAAGGCGGCGAGCGCCGGGACGGCCTGCTGGACATCGGCCGAGCCCGCCACGTCGGCATGCCGGGTCATGGCGCCGATGGTCACCGTATCACCGTCCACCGAGATGCCTTTCAGGTCGCCGATGCCGGCGAGATCCACCAGATCCGACGGATCCGACAGGCCGAGCTTGATCGACGGCAGAATGGTCATGCCGCCCGCCAAGGGGAGCGCATCATCGGATGAAGATTTGCCGGCGGCGTCGGCGACGTCACTGGCCTTGTGATAATTGAATCCGCTCATGATTTACGCTCCTGCTTCCTGAAGGGCCCGCCAGACATTTTGCGGCGAGGCCGGCAACGGTACATCGGTGACGCCCTTATCCGCGAGCGCATCGACCACCGCATTGATCACCGCCGGCGGAGAGCCGATGGCGCCCACCTCGCCGACACCCTTCACGCCCAGCGAATTGTGAGCGCAGAGCGTCTCTTCGGTCGAGACGTGATAGGACGGCACGTCGTCGGCCCGGGGCATGGTGTAGTCCATATAGGACCCGCTGAGCAGCTGGCCGTTTTCGTCATAGACGGCATTCTCCAGCAGCGCCTGACCGATGCCCTGGGTGACACCGCCGTGGACCTGACCTTCGACGATCATCGGGTTGATAACCCGCCCGACATCATCGACGGCGGTGAAGTTGACCACGTCCACGACGCCGGTGTCCGGATCCACGTCCACCTCGCAGACGTGGCACCCGCCCGGGAAGGTGAAGTTCAGCGGATCGTAGAACGCCGATTCCTCCAGCCCGGGCTCCAGGGTCTCGTGGGGGAAGTTGTGGGGCACGTAGGCCGCCAGCGCCACTTCGCCGAAGGCCATGGCCTTGTCGGTGCCCCTCACCGTATAGGATCCGTCCGCGAACTCGATATCGGCCTCGGACGCCTCCAGGATGTGGGCCGCGATCTTCTTGCCCTTGTCGACGATCTTGTTGGCCGCCCGGAGGATGGCTTCGCCGCCCACCGCCAGCGACCGGGAGCCGTAGGTTCCCATACCGAACTGGATCTTCGACGTATCGCCGTGGACCACGTCGACGGCCTCGAAATCAACGCCGAGCTGCTCGGAAATGAGCTGCGCAAACGTCGTCTCGTGGCTTTGCCCGTGGGAGTGGGTGCCGGTGAACACCGTCACACTGCCCGTCGGGTGAACACGGACCACCGCCGATTCGTAGAGACCGGCCCGGGCGCCCAAGGCCCCCGCCACCGCCGACGGCGCGACGCCGCAGGCCTCGATATAGGTGGAATAGCCAAGCCCCCGAAGCTTGCCGTCCCTGGCGGCGGCTTCCCTGCGCCCGGCGAAGCCGTCGACGTCCGCCGCCTTGAGGGCCGCCGACAGGGTGGCCTCGTAATCGCCGGAATCGTATTCCAGCGCCACCGGCGTCTGATAGGGGAAGGCATCGGACGGAATGAAGTTCTTTCGCCGGATTTCCACCTGATCAATACCCATCTCGCGGGCCGCCTTGGAGACGATCCGTTCAAGCACATAGGTCGCTTCAGGCCGCCCCGCCCCGCGGTATGCGTCCACCGGCACCGTGTTGGTGAACACGGCGCGGATGTTGGCGTAGATCAGCGGCGTGGTGTAGACCCCCGCCAGCAGGGTCGCATGCAGATAGGTCGGCACCGCGGGCGCAAACGTGGAGAGATAGCTCCCCATATTGGCGAGGGTCTGGACCCGCAACCCCAGGAACTTGCCTTCCTTGTCGAGGGCAAGCTCGGCATGGGTGACGTGATCCCGCCCATGCGCATCGGTCATGAAACTCTCCGAACGCTCGGCGGTCCACTTGATGGGCCGACCCACCTTGGCCGACGCCCAGGTCAGCACCGCCTCTTCGGCGTAGTGGAAGATCTTCGAGCCGAAGCCGCCGCCCACATCGGGCGCGACGATCCTGAGCTTGTGCTCGGGAATCTGCAGCACGAACGCGCCCATCAGCAGCCGGATGACGTGCGGGTTCTGGGTCGTCGTGTAAAGGGTGTAGTCCCCGCCCGCCGCCTCGTACTCGGCCAACGCAACCCGAGGTTCGATGGCGTTGGGGATCAGCCGATTGTTGACGATGTCGATGGAGGTGACGTGGTCGGCCTTGTCGAACGCCGCATCCACGTCGGCCTTCTCGCCGATGGCCCAGTCGTAGCACGTGTTTTCCGCCGCTTCGTCGTGGACCAGCGTGCCGCCTTCGATGGCCTTTTTCATATCGACCACCGCCGGCAGATCGTTGAGGTCGGCCTCGATCAATTGGGCCGCCGCCTTGGCCTGCTTCTTGGTCTCGGCCACCACAACGGCGATGGCATCGCCCACATGGCGGACCTTGCCCTGCGCGAGCGCGGGGTGCGCCGGCTCGACCATGGGATCGCCGTTTTGGAACGTGAGCCCCCAGCCGCAGGGCAGCCCGCCCACTTCGTCGGCCGCCAAATCGGCGCCGGTGAACACGGCGAGAACGCCGTCGGCCGTCTCGGCGGCAGACGTATCGACGCCCTTGATCTCCGCGTGGGCCACCTGGCTGCGGAGGAAATACGCATAGGTCTGGCCCGGCCGGTTGATGTCGTCGGTGTAATTGCCGTTCCCGGTGAGGAACCGCCTGTCTTCCTTGCGCTTTACCGAAACGCCAATTCCATGCTCGGTCATGGCCCTATCCTTTCATGGCACTTGCACCGGCCAACACCGCCTTGACGATGTTGTGATAGCCGGTGCAGCGGCAGAGATTGCCTTCGAGGCCGCGGCGCACGCCTGCCTCGTCGATATCCGGGTTCTTGGCCGCCAAATCGATGGCGCTGATCACCATCCCCGGCGTGCAGAAGCCGCATTGCAGCGCATGATTGTCGTGGAACGCCTGCTGCATGGGATGGAATTCGCCATTGGCGGCGAGGCCTTCGATGGTCGTGACCTCGGCGCCTTCGGCCTGAACCGCCAGCATGGTGCAGCTCTTGATGCTGTCGCCGTCGAGCATGACGCAGCACGAACCGCACTGGCTGGTATCGCACCCCACGTGGGTGCCGGTAAGACCGATATGTTCCCGGATGTAGTCGACGAGCAGCGTATCCGGCTCGACGTCGGCGGCGACGGCATTGCCGTTCACCGTCATGGACACGGTGGCCATGTGAACCTCCCATCTAAGGTCTATGTTATCGCCGTCCGTTCTGGACGATTTGCGGCCGGTTCTGACCTAGCCTTGATGAAAGTGTGCGGCTGCCCCGGTTCAAAATCAAGGGACATTAAAGAGAAAGGACGTGTAGAGCGATCGCATTCCGCGATTGCTCTCAGATTTCTTCTGAATCGGGTTCCCTCTTTGGGCGATCTAAATTACCTGTTCTCCCAGTTATGTTCCCTGTTCATCGAAACGAATTCCCTGTTAGCCGAAACAGGGAAATTGGCCAAAAAGGCCGGTCAATCCGGGCCTGTTCGGTTAGCTGTAAGTCGAACTCGACGCTGGTTCAGAAAATTTCCCCGTATTTTCCCTGTTAAACAGGGAAATCCACCGGAGACGGGTTCGAATCAGACTGCCTGCACCGCCACTTTTTTCACGGCCATTCTCGCCACCAATTCATGGGGCGCGGGTGTGCCCCAGTTTCCGGGGGGCTGCGGGCGGCGTTGCCGCTGAACCGCCACCGAGAGGCTGTCGCTCGGCGGGTTTCCGGCCCCAAATTGCCAAAAGTCTCTGGGCGGTTATTCCGGCCACCAATCCATCGACTGAATGTTGAGGAAATCGGCCTCAGTCTGCGAAGTGCAGACGCCGGCGCTGTTCCGCCCAGCCGTGGGGAATTGGGGAGAGCCGTCACAATTCCCCAACGGTCAGCTCTACCGGCTGTCGGCCTGAGAGGATGGCCTCGGTAATGTCAGGTGCCAGATAGCTTGGCGAACTTGGCCATAGCCGGATCGCCCGAGAAATTGCGGGGAGAAGGGGTCCAATGAAAGAAAACAGCTTGGCCTACATCTGCGATACCGCTCGATCCATAAATGTCGACCGTTATGTTGTGCTTGTTTTGTCTGGTCATTCTCCGCATGACCTGAAACGGCACGCGACCGCTTCGGCACGTAATTCAGCGCGATCTATATTTACATTTCGGCGGGGTGGGGTCGAACGGTCCCGAAATTCCAAAATGCGGAAACCTGAATCCCGCTGAGTTCCCTTCTGACCGTAACTAGCGGACCGACATGGCAAATGGTCCCGATCCCTCTGCCGGTTCGAATTTGTCGAAGAATTCCCCTATCGCGCTTCGTTCTCCCGTCAGTTCGACGTCCCCGAAATCAATTCCCTCCTCAAAGTTTGCGACGCCACCAACCCAGTCACTCAGGAATTTTCTCTTGAAGCTGAGGGTCGCGTCGCAGCTGTCGGGAAGCGTGTCATAGAATTGACAGACCCCTCGACGAATCTCGAGGCCGCAACGTTCGTCGGTATCGGTGGAAACAAACCCCAAGGTGAGGTGGGTATCGAGGGCCTCTTCGGCGATTAATCGGACCGTCATCAATTCCAACAATCCGCCGGTCGGATAGTTCCGGGCCTGACCGGGTTGAATTTTATGTCCACCCCGTTGCTCTCCGAGTTCTCCTTCCAATTCCAGTGCCTGACACAATCCCCAGTTTCGCCATGTGCTGGTCTTTTGCTGATAGGCCCAACCCCGGAGGGCTTGCGCTTTGACGCGGCGGGCCTCCATGTCGTCGTTGTCGGCACGGACAGCCCATGTCGCGATGTCCGCTGCCCATCGGTAGTCCTCCTGCTCTATGGCTTCCCGCGCATTCTCAAGAACCGCGTCGCGTCCGCCCATTGCCGTCACATAGCGTTCCGCGCGCTCGCGCCACGGATGCGGATCCAGTTCAACTGCATCACCTTGGAACCATCCTACGTAGCCAGCGTAGACACTGCGGACCGAGTGCTTATAGCTGCCATAAAACTCACCAAGCCACGGATGGCCGGCCAGATGCTCGGGCATGGTCACCTTGTCGGCCAGCTCGTCCCAGGTGTAACCTCGATTAATCCAACGTACCGATTGGTCGTGGAGATATTGAATGGCGTCCCGATAGGCGGTGAGAAGCTCTTCAACCGCCTCGGCACCCTCAACCGTCGGTCCATGATGCGGAATCAATATCTCGGCCTTCAATTCCCGGAGAACATCAAGCCCTTTCGCCCACTGCATCGGGTTGCGGAACGGAGTTCCCCGCAGAGCATATATATTGGGGAATGTCTTCCCTTGAACGGCGTCTGCCGAGATCAGCACCTTTTCGTCCGGAAGCCAAACAACGCTTTGGTCGTCGGTTTCACTAGGGACATGGATGACTTGAAGTCTGACACCGGCGATCTCAAGTTCGAGTAGACCGTCGAAAGTGCGGGTCGGGTCGACAAACCCGGCTTTTCCCATCGGTCTTGGCGGCGCCCCGACCGCGCTGCCGTAGGTACCGGCCTCCCCATACTCAAGGTGACCACCGGATTGAAACGGTCCGCGCCGATTGCGGATAGGCTTAAGGATACCGGCATCACGCAGCATATTGTTCGTCAGTTCCTTTTGCCCGATTACCTCAACTGCGCCGCTGCCGATGTCCTCTTCCGAAACGAAACTGAAGATGCCGCCGACATGATCGGGGTGAAAATGCGTCACGATCACCGCTTTGATCGGCTTGTCGGTGATTTCCTTAAACGCGGCGGCCGCTTCGTTTCCGGGCACTTCACCCGTTAAGGTATCCACCAGAACGGCACCGTCTTCGCCTTCGATTAACGTACAGTTTGAACCGGCATAGCAGTGAGCGGTGTGGATATGGCCCAAAGTCGTGATGATGCGGGGCGTTTCATACAACGTGATCTGCGCCGCAAGTTGAGGATGAACCGACGGTCGAATTTCGTTGGGCGCCATTCAATTGCCTCAGAATAAAATGAGATCGATTGATGCTATCGCGAATAATGATTGACTACATTGATCTAATCCAACCAACGGACTCTTGTCCCCCGTCAACACTAGTGGAACAGATTAGGGAAACTGCCTAGAGGGTCGGGTCTTGATCAACTACACCATCAACGCCGTTGTCACCCGACTGACCGAACGCGCGGGCTGCATCTTCCGATGTCCCCTGTCTCTTCGGCAGGTCGAAGATCTGCGCTGTCGGAAGAAATCGCGTTTTGACCACGATCTGACCTTTTCATAGATTTTTGGAATGAAAACTCACAATCCCTTTCGTTATTTTCAAGACATCTCCCGAGATTATCCGTCTAGCTGTGATGATGTATATCCGGTTTCCACTTTCACTTCGCAATGTGGAAGATCTGCTCCATGAACGCGGCATCGACATTTGTCATGAAACCGTTCGCTATTGGTGGAATAGGTTCGGTCCAATGCGTGATGTTGAAGTTTAGGCGGCTACGAAGTTTACAGAAATTCACGTCAATTCACGCATCAGTCTATAATCACTTCAGCCACGAACGACATCTTACGTCACGACACGAATTCAAATTACGACGCAGTGCTGCTGTTGCCGAATGGCAGCGGCTTTGTTGTGCATGATACCGCTGGAATAATGCAATTCTGAGACGAGTTCGCATTCGTCTGACAGCGCCGGAGTTACGTATGCCTGATGAAATAGTTGGTTTACCGATTGTAGACGTTTCAGGTCTTTCTTCTTCGGATCTCGACAAACGCAAACGGGTCGGAGCGGAATTGCGCAAGGCCTGCCTTCAATACGGATTTTTTTATTGCGCCGGTCACGGGATTCCGCAAGGTTTTATCGAAGGTGTGTTCGAGGAAAGTCAGAAATTCTTTGCACTTCCTCAAGCAGAAAAAAATGCCATCGATAAGGTCAATTCACTTTGCAATCGTGGGTATCAATCACTGCAAGGCCAGACCCTTCAAGAAGGTGCAAAGCCCGATCTAAAGGAAGGCTTTTATATGGGGAAGGAAGTCGCTGCGGACTCCCCGGAGGCCCTCGCGAATCAATTTAATTCGGGTCCTAATCAATGGCCGGATAATTTACCTGGCTTTCGTCCAACAATGTACGGGTATTACGCTGCCCTGATTGAGCTGAGCGAACGTCTGATGCGAGGATTAGCGCTTTCACTTGATCTGGCAGAAACCTATTTCGACGAATCCTTCGAAGATCCTGCTGCAATATTGAGATTACTTCATTATCCACCACAGCCCGAAAACGCTTCGGAAAATGAATTCGGCGCCGGAGCGCATACCGATTTCGGTGGCATTACCCTGCTTCTCCAAGATGACAATGGTGGATTAGAAGTATGGGATATTGAAAATGAATATTGGATTGACGCAAATCCGATCCCTAACACCTTTGTTGTTAACCTTGGCGATATGTTCGCCAGATGGACCAATGACAAATACCGTTCGACCCTCCATCGGGTCATTAATCGTTCTGGTAACGAACGCTATTCGGCTCCATTTTTCTACAACGGCAATTCTGAAACGATTGTGTCTTGTATCGAAACCTGTCTGGCCGAGGGGGAAGAACCAAACTATCCCCCTATCAAAATTAGCGATCATCTAAAGGAACGCTTCCAGGCAACCTATAATATTTAAATTACCGGCATTGTCGGACTAAACCGGCTTGAACCTGAACGTCGGCTTCCATAGCCTTGATGGATGCGAAGTCCATTCCGTTATTTGAACAGTTCACCCGGAGTCATCCGCCTCGCGGTGATGATGTATGTTCGATACCCGCTGTCCCTCCGGCGGGTCGAGGGTCTGCTGTTTGAACGAGGCATGGAAATCCGCCACGAGACGGTTCGATATTGGTGGAACCGTTTTGGATCAATCTTCGCTCGGCCGCCGCGCTCACCGAATGGCGTCAGTTCGCCGTCTAAGCCGGCGTTCTCCGACTTCATCCAATCCCCGAGCGATTAATCCGACAATGCCGTGTACCCGGTCATGATCGATTGGCTCGGCATTTCCCATCTCGTCGAGCTTTCGGGGGCGGAAGCGGTCGCGGGGTTTTTCACGCCGCTGATCGTCTTCGCCGCGTTTTTCGCAGCCCAGATGGTTTTGCCGGGAAGGTGGGTTCCGGGCTATGTCGTCGATGCGGCGACCGGCGAGCCACGCAAGTATCGGCTGAATGGAATTCTGGTGTTCGCGCTCGCGCTGATCGTGTGGGCGTTCGAACTCACCGGGATGCCACGCGACTGGTTTTACCGGTCCTCGGTCTATGCCGTGGCCGGCGGCACGGTCTTCGCCACGATCTTTACCCTGATCGCGGTCTACAGCCATCCGAAACGGAAGAACGCGAGCCTCATCCTCGATTTGTGGAAAGGGCGGGTCCAGGAGCTTTCGTTCTTCGGCGACCACTTCGACGTCAAGATGTACTTCTATGTCGTCGGCGGGACGATGTTCTCGCTCAACGCGCTCTCCGGCGCGGTTTACCATTACGAACGCTTCGGCGCCGACTCCAACCCGGGCGTCTTCCTGTATGCCGCCTTCTTCACCTTTTACATCCTCGATTACTTCGTCTTCGAGCGCGTCCAGCTTTATACGTATGACCTCATCCACGAGGGTCTCGGCTTCAAGCTGTTCTGGGGCGGGCTCATCGTCTATGGGTGGTTGTTCATTCTCCCATTGTGGGGCATGGCGGCCTATCCCGACCCCGGATTTTCGGCGGCATGGACGAATGTCTGGCTGATCGGAACGACCGCGCTGTTCCTGTTCGGGTGGGGCGTTTCGCGCGGTGCGAGCCTGCAGAAGTACACCTTCAAGCGATGGCCCGACCGCAAGTTCCTCGGCCTCGTCGAGCCCCGGTACATCGAGGCGGGCGAGCGCAAGATCCTGTGCAGCGGCCTGTGGGGCGTCGCCCGCCACTTCAACTATATGGGCGAGGGGTTCCTGGCGCTCTCGACCGCGCTCGTCTTCGGCTACCCGGGCAACCCGTGGGCGTGGACCTATTTCGCCTTCATCGTCTCGATGTTCGTCTGGCGCCAGGTGGTGGACGACAGGCAGTGCGCGGAGAAATACGGTCCCGAGAAGTGGGCGGAATACCGGGCGCGGGTGAAGTACCGGATATTTCCCGGCGTCTATTGAGCCGGTCCTACGACCCGCCCTGCGCAACCCGGGTCCTGCCGTAGAGCAGCTCCCAGGCCTTGTCGGAATAGCCGGGCCCGCGGCGCGCGTGGTCGGCCAGGGTCTCGAGCGCGGGGCTCACCCAGAACCATGGCGCCGATGATAATCCAGTGATGACAGGCGGCCATTTGTCGGCACCTGGCAGCCGCGGAAGATTGCATATGGTTTTTCACGGCGCCCGTTTACTGCCATGATGCCCGCATGCGGAAGCAGGAAAATCAGGACCCTCTGGATGTCATCATCGTCGGCGCGGGCTTGGCCGGCATTTATTTGCTCCACAGGCTTGGCGGGCTGGGATTTACCGCCAAAATCCTCGAGGCTGGCGCCGGCGTCGGCGGCACGTGGTATTGGAACCGGTATCCCGGTGCCCGATGTGATGTCGATAACATGTTTTACTCCTATAGTTTCGACGAGGAGTTGGACGAGGAATGGAATTGGACTGAACGCTATCCGAGCCAGCCTGAATTACTGAAGTATATCAATCACGTTGCCGACAGATTCGACCTGTGGCCCAACATCCAGCTGAATACGCGCGTTGTTTCGGCGATTTTCGATGCAAGCAAGACCTCATGGCGGATCGAGACCGAAACGGAAGAAAGCTTATCGGCTCGGTATGTCGTTATGGCGACCGGATGCTTGTCAACCGCCAATGTGCCTGACCTTGACGGGCTAAACGGGTTTCAAGGACGCGTGTTTCATACCGGCCATTGGCCGTCCGAGGAAATTGATTTTACCGGCCGTCGCGTCGGCGTCGTCGGCACAGGCTCATCAGGGGTCCAGGTAATCCAGGAAGTCGCCAAGCAGGCGAACCACCTTACCGTCTTTCAAAGGACCGCAAGTTACGTCGTGGAAGCCTTCAACCGGTCTCTTGACGCGGGGGACCGGACCTACTTCAAGGCAAACCGGCACGAGTTGAGGGAGGCGGCGAAGAAAACATTCGGCGGCTTCACCAATGTGACAAACGAGCAGTCGGCTCTATCGGTGACCGAAGAAGATTGCCGGAAAAAGCTCGAGGAAAGCTGGCAGGCCGGAGGCAATTCGCTGTTGGTCTCATTCAACGATTTCGGGTTTAGCGAAGAAGCGAATTTGCGCGCTCAGGATTTTGTTCGCGACAAGATTCGCAAGGCCGTTCGCGACCCTGAAACGGCTGAAAAATTATTGCCCCGCCATATCATCGGCTGCAAGCGGCTCTGCCTCGGCACCAACTATTATGAAACCTACAACCGAGACAATGTGACACTGGTTCCACTGGGGGACAAAGGGATAGAGCGGGTAACGGCAAACGGCCTGATCGCCGGCGACGCGGAGTTTGAACTTGATGACCTCGTCCTGGCGACCGGATTTGATGCCATGACCGGTGCACTCAATAAGATTAACATCGAGGGGCAGGCGGGCCTCACCCTGCGGAAGGCGTGGGAGGCGGGTCCCCGGACCTATCTCGGCCTGATGTCGCACGGCTTTCCGAATCTCTTTATGGTCACCGGCCCCGGCAGTCCGTCGGTGCTCTCCAACATGCTGCCGACCATAGAACATCACGTGGAATGGATAACCGATTGCCTTGACCATATGCGCCGGAACGAATTTAGTGAGATCGAAGCCGACCTGCCGGCTCAGGACCGGTGGGTGGAGCACGCCAACGAGACGGCGGCGAAAACCCTCCGCTATTCGTGCAGTTCGTGGTATCTCGGCGCCAATGTGCCCGGAAAGCCGCGAGTCTTTATGCCGTATATCGGCGGCATGCCTTCCTACAAGGAAACCTGTGCGGCAGTTGTCGACAATGGTTATGAGGGATTTGTCCTGAAATAGCCGCCCATCCCTGGCGCCCTGGAATATGATTGCGTCCAATCTATGTTCGGACATACCATCCTTTCAAAAGCGGATTGAACCGTGGAATGCTCGAGGCGGTAAACGCACAAACATAGTAACAGCGAGGGATTCGATATCATGAAGTACCTGAAATTTGTCGCCGCCGGCGTAGGTGCGGGCGCCATGATGGCATTGTCGGCCACCTCCGGCCATGCCGCCACCACCTGGACCTGCAACATTTTTCCGGGTCCAAAACACTTTATCAATATCGATACGAAGATTTGGGGCAAGGAAGTCGCCAAAGTTACCAATGGTGAGGTTAAGGCAAACTTCCTGCCGTCAAATGCCGCGCCGCCGCCCAAGCAATTGAACGGGATCGTGGCCGGCACATTTGATTGCGCGCTGATTTTCCACGGCTTCACGGCCAAGCAAGCCATTGGGCCGCAGTTTGCCGTCCTGCCCTTTCTCAATGCGGGTAACGCGGAGGTCGGCAGTGTCGCATTTTGGCGAACCTGGAATAAGCATTTCGCCGCCAAAAAAGAATTCGAGAGCAAGGGCATAAAGATACTGAGCCAATACCATTTCGTCGGCATCCATTTCTTCACATCGAAAGACAATCCCATCAATTCGATGGCGGATATGAAGAATATGAAAATGTGGGCGCTTGCCGGGACAACCTCGCGGACGCTCAAGGCAGCCGGCGTTAGTCACGTATCCGGCCCCGCCGCCCGAATGGCTGAGTTCACCCAAACCAAAGTCGTTCAGGGTATTGCCGGCGCGACGCATACCGGCATGGTGGTATTTGCCGGTATCCGTTTTCCAAAATGGGGAACGTTTACAAAAGGCTCCATTATGGCGCCGTCTTTCGCATGGATGGTGAGCAAGAAAAAATGGGATGCGTTGACCGCTCAGCAACGCGCCGCGATCGAGTCCGTTTCCGGTGAGAAAATGGCCCGTTCGATTGGCAAGAGATCCGATTCATTTGAAATCAAGAATGCGGACAAAATGACCGAAGTCGGCCTCAAGAGAATAAAGGCAAGCGATGCCTTTGAGGCTGAGCTGCAAAAAGCCGCCGCGCCGCAGATCAACGCCTGGATTAAGCGGGCGGCGACGATCGGCGTGGATGGCGCTCAAGTCATTGCCGACTATAAGAAGACCGTGAGTGACCTGAGCCGCTAAAACGGCTCAATTTGGGTACTGTTTTCAAGATCACCGGGTGGCGAAGGCTCCCGGTGATACTTTCAGCTTCAAGACGGCGTTCGGCTGTTTGAACCTGGAGCCCGTGCCCGGTCTAGAGTCCGGACCCGATTGAGCCGCCCTGGGAGTGTTGCTGCGACGAGGACGGAGCGGCACAAGGTCCCTCGCCCCCGTCAGGGGGAGAGGGAGTTTCGGTGGGTCCCCTCGCCCCCGGTCAGGGGGAGAGGGCGCAAAAAGGAGCATCCCCTAATTGAGTACAGACCCTAGCCGCTTTTCGGCCAGCGCATGACGTTGCGAAGCGTGGCGCCGAAGAGCTTTTCCTTATCCGACGCAGACAATTCGTCGGTCTCAAGGAAGGTTATGGCGTCTTGGGCGTAGGTATTTACGGAAAGAACCCGGGTCCAGTCGCTGCCCCACATGACCCGATCGAGCCCGAAGGCATCAATCACGCTGTGGATCCGCGGCCAAAGGTCGTTGTACGGGAAGGATTCCTGCGACAGCGAAATAGAGGCGCTGACCTTCACGGCCACGTTCGGGTACTGGGCCAGGTTCAGAAGATCGGGGAGCCGCTGGAACGGTTCCGGATCCCGATCCACCATCGGCGCCGGTTGCGGCAGCCCCCAATGATCGAGAATGAACTGGAGATCGGGATGGGATTTGATGGTAGGCTCGAGTTCCCGAAGCAGCGCCGGCGCCCAGGTCGCGACGGGTACATCGTATCGTTCGGCGGCCGCAAGTGCGTCGTCGAACAAGCCGGCCTCCCATTGCTTCCGGGATTCCGGCCTGAAAATCGGCAGGCGAACGGCGAGCGCGCCCGGCTGTGACCGCCAATTCCGGATCACGTCATCAATATCCGGCGCGGTGGGATCGATGTTGCCGGCGAGCGCGAACTTATCCGGATAACGGGCGCAAGCCTCCAGGCTATAACTGTTGTCGGGGCCGTAGGATGCGGGGGTCAGAATGACGGCCGCATCGACACCGCAGGCCGCCATGGCAAGCAGCATCTGATCCATGGTTGCCTCTTCGAGGCGCCGGTGACCCGGCCGGGGGGGCCGGTTATGGGACGCTGCATCAGGCCGGCCCGGAGGCTTCTTCTCCCAAATGTGGACTTGAGCGTCGATGATCTCCATGCGGCTCTCCTGTTCTACGGCTCAGCATGCAAACGGACGTTTAGGGCGGGGCTAGCGGCTGCTTTCGGCCTTTTTCAGAAAGGCCGTGAGTATCTCGGCAAGCCGCGGCTCCGCATCGCGCCATTCCTGAACATCCCATTTCTGCAGCAACTGGTCGTCGGGCAGAATTCTGACCACGCCTTCGTGCAATTCACTGTTGGGCAAAAGGCCCGCCGCTTTTCGCGCCGTCTCCGGGGTATGGACAACGTCATTCCCCGCAACCAGGCAGGCCGGGCAACTTATCGCCTTAAGTTGCTCCTCCGTGGCCCCGACGATAGGCAGCAAAGCCGATTTCAGGAACGCCTCACGCCAAATCTCCATCGCCTCGATAAAGGCGTCGACGTCCATCCCCAGGATGTATTCCCGGTTCGACGGCCGAGCCGCAATGAGTTCGGCGAAATGCTCGGATTCCGCGACGGCTTCCATGCCGCCCTCGTTGGCAAGCTCGATATACTGGCCGTAGTAGTTCTGGGATAACCGGTCGACGGCGTGTTGGCCGCCGGTCACCCGCCAGAGCAGAAGGCCCGAAAGCGCTTCCGGATGACGGATGGCAAACAGGATGGCGAGCCGTGCGCCCGAGGAAGATCCGCCGACATAGAGTTTCTCCTCACCTAAGTAGTTTACCAGGGCATGCAGGTCATCGGCCCAGAGCGCGTACTCGGACTCCGAGCCGCCAAAAACCACATCGGACTTGCCGCAATTTCGGCGGTCGTGAAGCAGCACGCGATTGCCGTCGGCGGCTACGGCTTTCGACAAATCAACAAGTTCGTCAAAGGACCGGCGGCTGCCGGGCGTCAACGAAACGAGCGGCCCGCCATCGCCGATGATTTCGTAATTGAGGTGAACTCCCTGGATATTGGCTTCAGGCATGTTACTTATCCTTCAAGTTGATCTGTTCGGAAGCTGATTACGCCCCGGCTGCAAGCGGCACCAAGCTAGTCAGTGGGGCTGCTCCTTACGCTAGGGTTTGAGTGGCAACTCCCCGTCGGGAAGCACTTCGAAACAATTGAGTACCATGGCGACATAATTGTAGTAGCCGAGAACACCGATCAGTTCGACCAACCCCTGTTCACCGAGCTCATCCAATGCGGCCTGATAGGTATTTTCGCTGACCTGGTGATTATCCATCAACTCCATGGCCAGGTTATAGACGACTTCCTCGTCGCGGTTGACGAAGGCGGGGCGCTGCCGCGCTTCAATGGCATCGGCGATCGCCGGATCAAGGCCGGCCTTCAGCGCCAGCGGATGGTGGGCCCACCATTCGATCTGCGCGGTCCATCTCCTGGACACCAGCAGAATAGTGAATTCGGTGATTCGGTTGGGAAGGCACGAAGAGAAGCGCAGAAAGGCGCCGACCTTCTGGCTGAGGTCGCCGAGCTCCGGACTACGAAACCAAGGGATCATCGGCCCCGCGATACGCCCGCGCGGCCCGGACATGATGTTATCGTACATTGCCTTCTGAACTGGGGTCATCTGGTCGGGGGGGATCGGTTCCATCCGTGCCATTTAAGGGCTCCTTCCTGTCCTGAATTGCCGGTCGTTTTCGTTGTTCATACCTAGAATGGTTCGTGGTCCCTCAGCGCCGGTATAACCTGTTCACCAAATAGCCGGATCGACCGCATGAGATCTTCCTCCTCCAAATCGGAGAAATTGAACTCTCCCATAAAGGTATTGAACATGCCTGTCGTCGATGCCTCCTTGAGCTTTCGGGCGACGGTTTCGGGCGAACCGATGAAGACGATATCATTGTCGATCAGGTAGTCCGCATCAAAGATCTTCAGGCGGGTTTCGATCGTCTTGAGGTCGCCGCGCTGGCGGTAGCTGTCGACATATTTTTCGAGCAGCTCTTCGAACGTTTCATCGCCTTCCCGCGGCGGCAGAAATCCGGCGTAGGCGCGGGCGGACCTCGCCTTGGCGACTTCCAAGGCTTTTTCATCGGTTTCATCGACATAGACCAGTGTCGAATAGGCGACATTGGGCTTGTGATCCCAACCGGCCTTTTTCCAATCGGCAACGAACTTTTCGTAGATCGGCCGGGCGAGGTGACGCGGAAATACCAGGAAGTAACCCGAATGAATGCCGTTCCGGGCGCAAAACTCGAGGGTTTCCTCGTCGCGGCTCTGCATCCACAAAGGCGGGTGCGGCTGCTGCGCAGGCTGCACGGAAATCAACGCGTCGTCGGTATGGAAGTTCTCGCCATGATACGAAAAGGGCTGCTGGTCGCCATACGCCGTCCGCAGATAGTCGACGAACTCCATTGTCGGCGATTTCCGGTCCTTCCAACTCTCGCCGAATGGTTCGAAATAGGCCGGGTTGATGCCCGGCACGAGACCGACCTCCAAACGGCCTCCGAGCATTTGGTCGGCAATAGCGATTTCCTCGACCAGCCGGAGCGGGTTATAGAGCCCAACGATGTAGCCCATGGCCCCAATGCGGATGTTTTTTGTCTTGGCGCCGGCGGCGGCGGTGAAAATACTGGGCGCGGACATCCAGCTTTCATCCGGCCTAAAATGATGTTCGACGCAAAAGGCATAATCAAAACCCAGTTCATCGCAAAGCTGGATTTCCCGCCATTCCTGTTCATAGCGCTGATGAGGGCTCATGCCCGTCTTGTTCCAGACATGAGAAAAATGCGCAAACTTCATGGACGGTGTCCCGGTTCAATTTCTCTGGCGAATTATTTCAAAACTTTAGTCAGCTAATTATTTGAACTCCACGTCAATAATCCTTACTGTCGCGAGAGAATAATTAGCACTCATTTTTTGGGCCGGGAGACGGTCATCGACATTCCACAGCTACGATATTTTGTCGAAGTTCTCGACTCGGGCAGTATCCGCAAAGCTGCCGACCGGCTCCATATCGCGCAAACGGCACTGGGCAGGCAGGTAAAACTGCTCGAGGAAGAGTTCGGTATGCCCCTCGTAAACCGGCATTCGCGCGGCATCTCTCCGACTGAGGCCGGGCAGCGCCTGCAATTCTATGCCCAGGAACTGCTTCGGTCCGTTGACGATATTCATCACCAGATGGCGGGCGACGAAGAAACCATTAAGGGCCGGGGCACGGTCGGGGTGCCGTCGGCTATCGCGCAATTCCTGTATGGCGCCATGGCCGAACGGCTGGCGGATGAACATCCTGAAATCAAGGTCGCATTCGTCCAGGGCAACGCCTACACGATTTGGTCCGGGCTGGAGACCGGGGAGATTGATATCGCCATCCTGATCGAACCCGAACGCCAGGAAAATTTCGAATATGACGACCTGGTCGAGGAGCCGATGTTTCTGGTATCGCGGGCGGATGATGGTGATGCACCGACCGGCCCCATTTCCATCGCGGAAGTCGCATCCATGCCGCTCATTACCTACCGCCGGCCCGCGGGACCCCGCAAGATTTTTGACCGGGCAATGACGCGGTGCAACGCAGTTCCCAATATCGTCTATGAGATTGAGCACCCCCTGGTCGCTAGAGACCTTGTCGCCCGGGGATTGGCATACGGCGCTCTTCCCAGGACGGATATCGTATCGATTCGCCCCGACCCGGCGTTGTCTTGGGTTGAGATCACGGGCTTCACATTCGACCGTACGCTTGTCCGGCAGAAGAAATCGAACAATCGTGCCGTCGCTGACATTCTGGCCCGGCTTGCGCGGGAGGAATTTTTGAAATTTTACGCTTCCGCCTAGGGCGCCGGTGCCGCCGGAACACCCCGGTCGCCACTTGAGCTAATAATTAGCACCCATTTGCAGCAATTATTGAAATTGTGTTCGAATTGTCCGCGGCCTTCAATAACGTGCTGAATGTCAAACCTGTACACACAGAAGATTTCCCGGCCTGGCCTCGGAGAGATCGACGCAACCGCCAAGCAGGCGGCCGGGCGGCGGTCCGACCCGGGTCATTGGGCCGGAAAACTTGCGTCGATGAAGCCCAACCTCCGCCGCCTCCTCAAGGCCGGGGTTACCGACCGGGAGTTCCGGGAACTTCTGTTTCAGACACTTCACTATGCCGGCTGGTCGGTGGGCGGCCCGGCGATGCGGAATTACAAAGAAGTCCTGGCCGAGAAAGGGGATTAGGTCTTGAACCCGAACGCCGACATTCAGATCATCAATTTGGAAGAGCGCAAGAGATTTTCGCCGGACGGCCGGGTCAACCAGGGCATCCTGTTCTCCAGCAAACTCGAGACCCGGATGAATTGCTATGAGCCGGGTCAGATCACGCCGATGCATTGCCATCCCGATGAGGACGAGATTCTGATGATTGTCGAAGGTCATGGACGATTTACCTTCAAGGAACGGGAAGACCTGTCGGTTACCGCCGGAGACGTCATCTGCCTGCCGGCCGGTCTCGAGCATCGGATTGAAGCGGCACCGGACAGCCGGATGGTGCTGATGTATGTCATCCCCAAAGACTATCGGACCGTGAGCTCGGAGGAACTTCCTCAAGGCGGCAAACTCCCCGGTGAAATCGACCGGCCGACATGATGACGGAACAAACGGTCCCATCGGCGTCCCGGCCCAACGATACCTTGAACGGCGGCAGCATTATTGCCGCGATCAAGGAAAGCGGCGTCCGGACCGTTCTTTCCGTCCCGGACATCACCACGAGTGCCGGGCTGCTCTGGCCGATCGCCGGCGATGCGGATCTCAATCTGGTCCGGGTGTGCAAGGAGGACGAGGCAATCGGCATTAGCGCCGGGATGTCCTTTTGCAATGAACGCTCGGTCCTGTTGATCCAAAACACCGGCCTTTTCTATTCGATCAATGCGATCCGTGCCGTCGCCGTCGAGTACGGGCTCCCGATTTGCATGATGGTGGGGTTGCTCGGCAAGGAGCCGGGGGTGCCGCCCATGGAGTCGGAAGATTACGGCGTCCGCATTGTCGAGCCGATTCTCGACGCCATGGGGATCGCCCATCACCTAATCGAAACCGAAGCCGACGTGCCGAAGATCGTCCCGGCGATCGAAAATGCCTATGCCGGCAGCACGCCCGTCGTGATGCTGATCGGCAGAAGCCCGGAAGCACCCGCTTCATCGGCTGAGAGCGGAGCGGCATCGATATGACAACTTCGGGCAATGCCGTGATGAACCGCGACGAATGTTTTCGAATCCTGGCGGACCATGTCCCGGACGACCAGATTGTCGTTGCCGTCTATACCGCCGCTTTCGATTGGATCGAAGCCCATCCGAGCCCGCTCAACTACATCTTCACCGGCGCCATGGGGCTTGCGTCCTCCCATGCGCTCGGGCTGGCAATCGCCCGGCCGGATCGGCGAATTATCGTTCTTGATGGCGACGGCAGCCTGTTGATGAACCTGAGCGGTCTCGTCACCGTCGCGAACAATGCCCCAAGGAACCTTATCCATTTTGTCTGTGAGAACGGTGTCTATGAGGCGAACGGCAGCCATCCCATACCGGGCCGGGAGCAAAATCCGGAGGGGCTCGATTTCGAAGGCCTCGCCCGGTCGGCCGGCTACCCGCACACGATGACCTTCGATGATGTGGAAGACTTCGAGCGTAGAATTGAGGAAGTGCTGGCTCTGGAGGGCCCGGTATTCGGGGTCCTGAAGGTCGAGGCCGCAAAGCCGTCCTCGCGGGATTTCAAATACATGCACAGTGCAAGAATTCGCGAGGACTTCCGCACCGCCGTAAACAAATCGTAGCTCAATCGGATTTCAGTTTTGCTTCAAGAATTTCGGTCAATTTTGCGAGTTCGCGTGACAGCAGATCAATATCCACACCGTTAAGCAACGCGACGGTCTCAATATGATTCCGCTCCATTTCAGGACCGAGTAGATTGCAGATTTTCCCGCCGCTGTTGGTAAGCTTTATCTTCACCCGGCGGCCATCGTTCTTGTCTCGTATTCGGATCAGCAGCTTCCGATCGCTCAGCTCCTTGATGATCCGGGAAAGGCTGGATTTCCGGAGGGAAGCTGAATTTGCGAGTTCGGCTGCATCAAGTTCGCCGAGCAAATGAAGTGCGCGGAGAACGCGCCACTGCTGTTCGCTCAGATCAAAACTTCTGAGCACCGGGCGAACATGTTCCATGAACGCTTCGCGCGCAAGGTTCAGCGCCGTCGGCAGCGGTTCCTTAAGGCCGAGAAGCGGCCTCCAGTCATCGGTGGTTACCCGAACGTCCAATGTCCTTTTCTCTCATGTTGGTTAATTAACATAAACAATATATTGCGCACGCCCTCGCGAATAATTGTTGCGGCACTTAGCATTGATACCGCGATCGGTCAATTGTTGTCGCGCCAATCTTCATTAAACCCCTGAATTTACTTTTATATTTCGATCTCGACCGAATTACGGCAGCTTCCGGAAGGAGGTTTGCGTGATCAAGTTACTCCGCCGCCCGCCGCGTGTCCTAATTTAGTTATTATGAGAATTATATTGCAAGGCCCTTTCCTGCTGGGGTTTAATTTGATCAGCGATATAAGCGACAAATGCCGTAACGACCGCTTTAGATTGGATCAATTTTGAACAGGGAAACGGATTCATGAAACTCAGAACCCCTATGACGACTCCGCACGTTCTCTCGTGCTTTGCCGCGGCCGCAATGGTCACGACCGGACTGATCGCGGCGTCCTCAACGGCCAAGGCCCACCACCCGGCTGGAACGGGTGGCGAACTCAACCTGCACCTGAACCGGACAATTTCGGGTTTCGATCATGTCAAGTCGCCCCGTGGCGGATTTTCGCGGGTCAATGTGATGTCGGCGCTGCATGAAACTTTGTTCCGCACCGATCCCGAGACAGGTGAGTTCAAACCGCAATTGGCGGTAAAAGCCGTTCCCAGCGACAACTTCAAGCGTTGGCGGGTTACTCTGCGCGACGGCGTAAAATTCGCGAATGGCGAACCATTGACGTCGGAAGCGTATGTCGTTCACTTTGGCCGGCTGTTGGGCAGCAATGTAAAGAAACAAATTACCAATGCCCTGGGGCTCGACATCGAGAAGGTCGTCGCCGTCGACCGCCTGACCTTCGATTTCGTGATGGCCAAGCCGGAACCGGCCTTCATGGCATCGGCATCAAGTGCGAACAACTGGCCCTGGTATCTTAGTGCGCCGGGATTCACCAAAAAGCACCAGAACGATCCCAACTTCAACGGCATGATTATGGGCGCCGGGGCATACATGCTCCAGGAATGGATTCCCAAGCAGCGTGTTGTCGTGGTGCGGAACCCTCATTACTACGACAAGTCAAAACAGCATCTCGACAAAATTACCTATCGGGTGATTACGGGACCGGAATCAACGCCTTATCTGTCGTTCTTGTCCGGCGAGCTCGACGCCTTCAACACCGTTGGCCGGACCATCGCCAAAGCCCGCAAGGATTTCAAGGCACGCGGCTTTTCGATGATGGAGGGGTTCAGAGAATCCTCCAATATGACGTTCCAGTTCAATAGCTCAAAACCGCCATTTGACGACGTGCGGGTACGCAGAGCCGTTGCCCACGCAGTCAATCGTGTGGCGACCGCAAAGTTTTTGACGCGAAACGTACAGACCGAGCCGTCCACCCAAGATCATCCGCCGGCCAGCCCGTGGCACTGCCCAAATACCAAGGTTCCCGAGTACAGCCTCGAAAAAGCCAAAGCGTTGATCAAGGAATACGGAAAACCGGTCGATTTCAAACTTACCGTCATCAACCACCCAAACTTTAAGCGTGGTGCGCAGATCGTGCAGGAGATGGCAACGAAGGCCGGATTCAAGGTCGAACTCGACATCATGCCGAGAGGCCAGGTTGGCTTTGAAAAACGGTTGTATGCCGGCGAAATGCAGGCGTTCGTCGCATCGGGCCGCTCGCTGATTCACCCGCTGACGCTGGACATGCATATGCATTCAAAAGAAGCGGGAAATTATCACAGGACCAAGTCTCCGAAAATTGATGCGGCGATTGAGAACGTGCGAAAAGCGGCAGCCTCGGGCGATAAAGCGGCGCTAAAAAAGGCACACTGCGAATTCGTACAGGTGAAGGCCGACGAAGTTCCGATCATAAACATCGTCTATACCCAGAGCGGCGTTTACTATCACAAACATGTCAAAGGCCTGCAGCGTCCGATTTCAAACGTGAAATACTTCCACGAAGCCTGGATCGAAAAATAACGATCGAGCCCGGCCCGAAAGGGCCGGGCATTTCTCTTATTGAACATCGGCCCACTCTTGGCGGGAAGAGAGGGCAATGAGATAGGATCGCGTACTGGGCAACGGGTATTCTAGGCCGGCAGACAATATGAAATACCTCCGGAGCAAACTCCTAAACTTAATCCCGGTATTCTTTATCGTGACCTTCGGCAGCTTCATGATGCTGGAGTTGTTGCCCGGCAACCCCGTAGATGCCCTTCTATTCGATGAAGATGCGGCCGCGCCTGATCCGGCGGTTCGGGAAGCGATGATGAAGGAGCTCGGGCTCGATAAGCCCGTTATCGTCCGCTACTTCAAGTGGATGGGTAATCTGGTCCAAGGTGATCTCGGACGGTCCTACGAAACCCAGCAAGTGGTCACCGAAGCCCTGGCTCAGCGCATCCCGGTTTCCTTCCAGCTGGTCATAATGGCCCAGACTGTCGCTATCCTGTTGGCGATTCCCCTGGGCATGCTGTGCGCGTACCGTCATGGACGGCCCGTCGACCGTTGGATCTCGGCAACCGCCTTCGGGATCCTCGCCGTCCCTGTCTTTGTCGTTGCCGTTTCGATGATTTTCCTTTTTGCGGTCACATTGCAGTGGCTGCCGGCATCGGGGTTCGTGCCCATGTCCAAGAGTTTTTGGGGCAATCTCGAGTCCATGCTGCTGCCGTCCATCGCCATCGCGATCGCGGAGGTGCCCATTTTGCTGCGCGTGCTGCGGAGCGACATGATTTCGGTGCTGCAGGAGGATTACATTTCCATGGCCAAGGCCAAGGGCATCTCAACCGCGACGATCCTGTTCAACCATGCTTTACGTCCCTCATCTTTCACGCTGGTCACAATTATCGGGCTCCAAATCGGTAGCCTAATTACCGGCTCGGTCATACTTGAAACGATCTACGGTCTACCCGGCGTCGGGAAATTGTTGATCGAGGCAATTGATGCCCGCGACGAGATCATGGTTCAGGGCATCGTCACATTCATTGCCTTGGTTTACGTGCTGGTGAATTTCACCGTCGATATGACCTACGCCTTGATAGATCCCCGTGTGGCGCGTGAGAGGGGTCTCAGATGAGTAATGACGTCAGAGATGTGGTAAGCCCGCCGCGCATGGGCCTCGTCCGCTGGATACCCTTTATCGGGCGCGAAAAAGCGGAGTTCGCAACCAAGGCGGCCGCCGATCAGCGCAAGCTCGGAATTATATTCTGGATCGCATTTTCCTGGATCGCGCTTTTGACTTTCGGCACGTTGATTGTCGATTACCTGCCTATCAAACCGCCCAATGTCTCAAGCTACTCGATACAGTACGGCTCCTTTTCAGCGGAGTACTGGTTGGGCACCGACATGCTGGGCCGGGATATTTTCTCCCGCATCATGCACGGTGCGGTGATTTCACTGCAGATCGCCTTCACTGCGCCATTCGTCGGGCTCTTCATCGGTCTCGTGCTCGGAATGTGTGCCGGCTATTTCCGCGGAAATGTGGACCGGATCGTCAGCATCCTTATCGACTCCATACTCGCTTTCCCCAATATCGTCGCGGCGATGACGATCCTGTTCTTTGCCGGCGCCTCGATGCCAAATCTGATCGGGGTCATCGCCTTTTACACCATCCCGCAATTCACGCGCATTGCCCGTGCGAATACCCTGGCCTACGCCGAGCGGGAGTTCGTCCTCGCGGCCCGCGCCCAGGGCGCCTCGCATATGCGAATTTTGACCAGAGAACTATTTCCAAACATCATAATTCCCTTAGCGGCCTACAGCCTCTTGGTCATGTCCTTCACCATCGTGCTGGAAGGCGGATTGTCCTTCCTTGGTGTCGGACTGCCCCCTCCCACGGCAACTTGGGGCAGCATGATCGCCGAAGGCGTCGAGGAATTCCTCGAAGATCCAAAGATCACGTTCCTGCCGGCGGGTTTCATGTTCCTGACCATTCTGTCGCTCAATTTGATGGGCGACCGCTTGCGGTCACTGACGGATGTCCGCGCCAGCAATGTGTGATGAAGTGGTAGAGGCGCCAGGCGTTCTACAAGAACCGCATGCGCCATACGGTGAGAGGTAGAAGATGATCGAGATTCTAGGCGGGCCGGGCTCAACATGCTGCTGCAAGGTTCATTTGACCGCCCTTGAAAAAGGCCAGGAGGTGGTGGAAACGGAGGTCAGCGTCCATAAGCACGAAAACCTCACCCCCGACTATATTGAGATGAATCGCGACGGCATGGTTCCGACGGTGCTGACCGACGGGATGGTTTTTGTCGAGTCCAGCGTGATCATGCGTTATCTCGATCGCCGTTACCCCGAACCGCCTTTGACACCGTCCGATCCCTTGGAGGCCATGCGAATGGATCTTCTGATGAAGGATCTGGACGAAAAATATCATCGCGCCATCGCGTTCCTGTCGTTTTCCGAAGGCTCCCGGGACGCCGACGGCGAACTGACCGAGGCCGCCAAGATCAGGCTGGCCTCCTTCGATAATATCCCGGAGCCGGAACGGCGGGCGCAGCGGCGCGATTCCATCATCAAGGGTCTGCTCTCCGACGAAGGCCGCCGCGCCTGCGGTTTCCTTGAAACCATGGTCAAGGATATCGATGCGGCGCTGGAACATGGTCCGTTTCTTGCCGGCGGCGATTACTCGCTCGCCGATGCGGCCCTGACGCCCTATGTCCACCGCCTGTGGATACTCGGCTGCGAACCTTTGTGGACCGGAGATCGTCCTCGGGTGGGTGAGTGGTACGACAGCATAAAAGCACGTCCGTCGTTTGATACGGTCTTTACCCGGCACGCGGCGAAAACCCGAGAGCGTCAGACGCTCGAACCGGGCCAGGAGACCGGCACCTGGACACGCTTCCGCCAAGCATTGGAGTCAATAGGCAGCAAACAGGATGACCCCGCGGCCCGCTTGCCGGCCCGCCATTGGACCCCCGCCGCGATCGCCTAGCCCTCGAAATCAATTCAGGACGATAGTTATGGAACAGGAAAAATCCCTCTCTCAACTCGCTGATGAACACGAATACCAAGAGATCAAGGCGCTCGAGAATCGGGTCCTCTATCACTCCCCGTTATATCAATTGGAAGACGGCGACATTCCTCACAAAGAAGCCGACAGTTTCGGCACTTGGACCCATTTGCGGATGATGGGCGAAGACCCGCGCCTGCCCAAAATGCCGGAAAGGCCGACGTTGCTGGATTTTATGAAACTGCGGTTCAATGTCGGCATCCAGCAACATCTCCTGCAGAGCGGCAACCTCGCCCAAAAAAACGGGTGCTCGGAGAAAATGGTGTTGGCCTGCCTTCTCCATGATATCTCCGTCTGCGGGCTAATCCGAAGTGACCATGGTTACTGGGGCGCGCAACTCATCGAACCGTATGTCGACGAGGAGATTAGCTGGGCCATCCGGATGCATCAGAGCCTGCGGTTCTTCCCTGACCCCGAGATCGGCTACCCCTATCCCGAGACCTACATCGCCATGTTCGGCGAGGACTACAAGCCCGAGCCTTATATCTACGAGGAGGCTAAACGGGCGAAGAAGCACAAGTGGTATATGTCGGCGATGACCGTTTGCCTCAACGATCTCGATGCATTTGACCGCGATATCGTCCTCGAATGGGATCAGTTTGAAGACATTATCGGACGCCACTTCAAACAGCCGCCCGAAGGCCTGGGAAACGATAATACGCCCTCATCCCATATGTGGCGGACAATCCGGCGGCCCGGCAATGCGCTGTAACCGGTTTCCCGGCCGGATCGATTTAGCCCATGTCCACCGCGACGCCATGCGTGGTTACACGATCGCCGCAGATCGGCGATAAGGCCTGATCAATATGACCACCATGAGCGGCGCCGAGGCGCTGATTAAATCCATCAAGGCCAACGGCGTCGATACGCTCTTCGCCTTGCCCGGCGTCCAACTCGACAACATTTTCGAAGCGTTGCACAACGAAGGTAATTCGATCCGCGTCATTCACTCGCGCCATGAACAAGGGGCCGCGTATATGGCCTACGGCTATGCCCAATCAACCGGCAAGGTCGGTGCTTATATGGTGGTGCCGGGGCCGGGCGTCTTGAATACCTCGACGGCGTTATGCACGGCCCATTCCAGCAATGCTCCCGTTTTGGCCCTCACGGGTCAGATACCGACAAAGTATATCGATCGGGGCCTCGGCATTCTCCACGAGGTAATGGATCAGCCGGGCGCATTCAAATCCGTCACCAAATGGCAGGGCCGGGCCGAGCGGGCCGGCGACGCCCCGGCGCTGATCGACGAGGCCTTCCGCCGGATGCGATCGGGCCGGGCCGGGCCGGTATTCTGTGAGATGGCGGTGGATGTCACTTATGAACAATCCGAGGTCACGCTGCGACCCCCCGCTGAACCGGAACCCGCACCCGATCCCGACCCGGCGCTTGTCGGCCAAGCCGCGAAACTGCTGGGCGAGTCCAAGAACCCGATGATCTGTATCGGCGGCGGTGTCATCGGCGCAGAGGCGGAACTGCTGGCCCTCGCTGAAAAGCTGCAAGCTCCCGTGATTTCCACGAAACACGGCAAGGGCGCGATTTCCGACCGGCATTACCTCTCCCATACCTCGGTCGGCGGTGCGGCACTGTGGCCTGATATCGATGTCGTCCTTGCCGTCGGCACCCGGCTGCTTGATCCCTATCTGTTCTGGGGGATTGATGACGGGATTAAAATTATCCGGATCGACATCGATCCGGTTCAGGTCGACAAACCCGCCTCACCCGATATCAGGCTCGTAACCTCGGCGAAGACCGGCCTCCTGGCCCTCGCGGAACGGACCGCCGTCCATAATCGCGAGCGCCCCTCGCGGGAGGATGAACTGCGGAAAGTTCAGCAAGCAGCCTACGATAGGCTTGCGGTGCTGGAGCCGCAAAAATCATACTCGGACGTTTTGCGCGCCGCGTTGCCCGATGACGGCATCCTGGTGCCCGACATCACCCAGCTGATGTTTTATTCCTGGTTCGGTTATCCGGCGTATCAGCCGCGCACCGTGGTTTATCCCGGTTACCAGGACTCGCTCGGGTACGGCTTCGCAACGGCCCTGGGGGTCAAGGTTGCCCATCCGGATAAGCGGGTTCTTAGCATCTGCGGCGACGGCGGTTTCATGTTCACCATGCCTGAGCTGTCGACGGCCGTGCATCACGGCATCAATCTGGTGACCGTGATCTTCAACGATTCCGGCTTCGGCAATGTCCGGCGGACCCAGCGCATCCAGTTCGACGAACACTACCTGGGCAGCGATCTGACCAATCCCGATTTTGTGGCCTTGGCCGAATCCTTCGGTGCCGTCGGGCTCCGGGCCCATTCGCCCGAAGAACTGGCCGGCCGCCTGGACGAGGCATTCGAGGCCAATGCACCGGTCCTGATCGATGTGCCGGTGGACGAAATGCCGGCTTGGCAGCCTGTGATGCCGCGCGACGTAATTCGCGGCGACGTCATTTAACCCAAGGAGGGAAACTTATGGCTTTTTCGGTAAGACGGGTCGTGACCGGACACGACGAAAACGGCAAGGCGGTCGTCAAGATCGACGAGCTTATGGACCAGCCACGCTCCAACCGCACCGGCAATAACGGTCACGGAATCTGGGGGACCGACGTTTACCCCGCCGATCTCAACACCGATGCCGACGGCAAGGCCATCGAGCCCGGCCCGCCCGGCTCCACCGCGTCAAAGTTTCGCATTTCCGAATACAGCCCCGGCGTTCATCCCCGTATGCACCGCACCCACTCCCTCGACTATGCGGTGATCATGAAGGGCGAGATCGACATGGAGCTGGACGATGGCATAATCGTGACACTGCGCGAGGGCGATGTCTGCGTACAGCACGGCACCATCCACAACTGGATCAACAACGGCACCGAACCCTGTGTCGTCGCCTTCATCCTGCTCGCCGCCGATCCGATCGTCATCGACGGCAAGGAATTGGAAATCACCGGCTAACGCGAACACAGGGACGGCGATGAGTGTCCCTGGCACGGGCAAGATATATCGACAAGGATCAGTCCTGATGAAAAATCGTTCACTCGGTAATTCGACGCTGACAACCTCCGTTATCGGCATTGGCTGCAACAGGTTGATCGACCTCGCGGATCAGGACGCGGTGGCCGCGATCGACAAGGCCCTCGAGCTTGGCGTCAACCACTTTGACACCGCCGAGTCCTACGGCAATGGCCGCGGGGAGGAGTTTCTGGGCGCCCTGATGAAGGGCCGCCGCGACCGGTTTTTGGTCGCCTCCAAATTCGGATTTCTCGGCGGCGAAATTAACGGGCGCCCGGACTATGTCCGTACGGCATGTGACAGAAGCCTGTCACGGCTCAAGACCGAGGTTATCGATCTCTATTATCAGCATCGGGTCGATCCCGACGTCCCCATTGAGGATACCTGGGGTGCGTTGAGCGATTTGGTGGATGCCGGAAAAGTCCGCACGCTGGGCATCAGCCGCGCAACGCCCGAACAAATTCGCCGGGCCCATGCGGTTCATCCGGTGTCGGCGCTGCAGTCCGAATACTCTCTCTTTACCCGCGAGGTCGAAGCCGACGTTCTCCCGGTCTGCGACGAACTGGGCATAACCTTCGTCGCCTATGGGCCGCTCGCTTTTGCCTTCCTGGGCGGCGGGGTCAGGAGCAATACCGACTTTCCCGAGGGCGACCGTTATCGGCGGGGAATGCCGCGCTTCAGCGACGACAACGTGGCGCATAATTACGCCTTGCTGGATCCCTTGAAGCAGGTTGCCGGCGAAGTGAACGCCACCCCGGCCCAAGTCGCCCTTGCCTGGCTCACCACCGCTCCCGCCGACATCATGGCGATCCCCGGGTCAAGAAAACCCGGTTATGTCATCGAAAACGCGGCCGCCGCCGACATTGAGCTGTCCCCGGCGCAGCGAACTCGTCTCGACGAGGCGTTCCAGCCCGGGGCAGTCAAGGGAAGCGCCGGCCCGGGACGGAGATAGTCCGCCTGAATATTCCCCGAGACCGGCAAGGGCCGGGCCCGGGGGAGAGAAAGTAGTCGCGTTGCCGCATCGGGTTCCCTCGCCCCGCTCACCCGCAAATCGTCATCACCGGGCCGGTCAATTCGTCCGAATTGACCTTATTTGACCCGCTTGTCGTCATCACCGGGTCGGTCAATTCGTCCGAATTGACCTTATTTGACCCGGTGATCCACGCCTCGCGGCACGGTACACGTGGAT
>LXNI01000274.1_pt1 | contig 65879 bp, 57 predicted proteins | sample 809091 | NCBI WGS metagenome assembly LXNI01 (sample SAMN04870527, study PRJNA318959) | sponge metagenome | biome: 01000161; feature: marine sponge reef; material: water | host: Sarcotragus foetidus | place: Greece: Milos, Mediterranean Sea | collected 2013-05-29 | depth 5-7 m
TCTTTCGCTCCACTTCGTCGATCTCCTGGGGGAGGGAGTCGATCTCGATGCGCAGACGGCTCCCCGCCTCGTCCATCAGGTCGATGGCCTTGTCGGGCAGGAACCGTCCCCCCACGTACCTGTCCGACAATCTGGCGGCGGCGATCAGCGAGTCGTCAGTGATGCGGACGCCGTGGTGCACCTCGTAGCGCTCCCTGATGCCGCGCAGGATGGTGATGGTGTCCTCGACCGAGGTGGGGGCGACGTAGACGGGCTGGAAGCGGCGCTCCAGGGCGGGATCCTTCTCGACGTGCTTGCGGTACTCGCCCAGCGTGGTCGCGCCGATCATGCGCAGGTCGCCCCGGGCGAGGGCGGGCTTGACCATGTTGCCCGCGTCGACCGCGCCTTCGGCCGCGCCGGCCCCCACGATGGTGTGCAGTTCGTCGATGAAGAGGATGTAGTGCCCATCCGCCTCGGTGACCTCCTTGATGACGGCCTTCATGCGCTCTTCGAAGTCGCCCCGGTACTTGGCGCCGGCGAGCATGGCCGAGATGTCGAGGGAGACGAGCTTCTTGCCGCTGAGTGAAGTGGGCACGTCCCCCGCCACGATGCGCTGCGCCAGCCCCTCGGCGATCGCGGTCTTCCCGACGCCGGGCTCGCCCATGAGCACCGGATTGTTCTTGGTGCGCCGCGCCAGGACCTTCATGACGCGGCGGATCTCGTCGTCGCGGCCGATGACGGGGTCGAGCTTGCCGCGGCGGGCGCGTTCGGTGAGGTCGTGGGAGTAGCGGGCCAGCGCCTGGTACTTGTCCTCGGGGTTCTGGTCGGTGACGCGGTGGGAGCCGCGGATGGCCGCGAGCGCGGTGTCGAGGCGGTCGCGGGTGGCGCCGTGGTCCTTGAGGATGCGGGCGGCGTCGCCCTTGCCGGCGGTGAGGCCGATGAGGAGGTGCTCGGTGGAGACGTAGGCGTCGTCCAGGTTGCGGGCGGCCTCCTCGGCCAGGTCGAAGGTCTTGCGGAGTTCGCGAGAGGCGCCGGGAACGGCACCGCCGCTGACGCGGGCGCGGCGGGCGAGTTCGGTGTCGATGGCGGCGGCGACCCGGTCGGGTGTGACTTCGAGCTTTTCCAGCACGGGGGCGACGATGCCGTCCTCCTGTTCGATCAGGGCCTTGAGGAGGTGGGCGCCCTCGATCTCGGGGTGACCGCTGGTGCGGGCGTCGCGCGCGGCGGCCGAGACGGCTTCGGCGGCCTTTACGGTGAGTCGGTCCATGTTCATCGGTCATCTATCTCCGGTTGCAATTCGGTTGTTAAGGCAGCCATTTTGGCAGGGTTGAGGGGTCGTGGGCGCCGGAATCTGCCAAAATGGCAGGTTTTTCTGCCAAAATGGCAGGGTTCAGGGGGGAGGTGGGCGGGGCTCCCTATATGATCAGGGAAGAATCGGGCCAGGCTTGGGAAGCAGTCGTTGCGTCCGGGCGCGTGACATCGTCAGTTTGGCGAGTGTAGTCACCGAATCCCCCACAACGGAGCCCCCCCATGGCATCGGTCGACCCCCCGGCCCGCAAGGGCCTGCCGCCGGAAGCGTACGAAGTCGTCCCGGGCAGCGAGTACCGCCCCTACGTCCCCGCCTCGCAGTCGATGGCGGAGTTCACGGTCAAGGCGGTGGTCGTCGGGATTCTGATGGCGGTGGTCTTCGGGGCCGCCAACGCGTATCTGGGACTGCGCGTGGGCCTCACGGTCAGCGCCTCGATCCCGGCGGCGGTGATGGCGGTCGCGATTTTCAAGGTGCTGCGCCGCGGCACGATCCTCGAGACCAACATGGTGCAGACGATCGGTTCGGCGGGCGAATCGGTGGCCGCCGGGGTGATCTTCACGATTCCCGCGCTCTTCATCTGGCAGCGGTCGGATCCCACGATCGTGGTGGATCTGCTGCAGGTTGCAGTGATCGCCGGATTCGGGGGACTGCTGGGCGTGCTCTTCATGATCCCACTGAGGCGCTACCTGATCTCGCGCGAGCACGGGAAGCTCCCCTACCCCGAGGGCACCGCCTGCGCCGAGGTGCAGGTGGCGGGCGACACGGGTGGCAGCAAGGCCCGCCTGCTCTTCTCGGGGCTGGGGCTCGGGGCGCTCTACCAGACGTTCGCCAACAGCAACGGGCTGGGGCTCTGGAATGAAGGACCCCACGTGCAGCTCCCCGCCAAGGCGCAGATCGGGGGCGACTTTACGCCTGAACTGCTGGGCGTCGGCTTCATCATCGGGCCGAGGATCGCGGCGATCATGTTCGGGGGAAGCGCGCTCGCGTGGCTGATCATGATCCCCGCCATCAACCTGTGGGGCGGGGGCAATGTGGTGTATCCCGCCGACGTGCCGATGTCGGACCTCGGATCCGGCGAAATCTGGAGCTACTACCTGCGCTACGTGGGCGCGGGCGCCGTGGGGTGCGCCGGCATCGTCACCCTGATCAAGTCGTTCCCGACGATCATCGAGTCGATCAAGCTCGGCGTGGGGCATGCCGGCGGCGGGGGTGGAGGGGACGTGCCGCGCACGCAGCAGGATCTCCCGATGAAGCTGGTGCTCGGTCTGGCGGCGCTGATGGCGGTGGCGCTGTGGCTCTGGCCCGGGGTGCCGGTGAACTTTCTGGGCGCGATCCTGATCGTGATCTTCAGCTTCTTCTTCGTGACGGTGTCGAGCCGGATCGTGGGGCTGATCGGGTCGTCGTCGAACCCGGTGTCGGGGATGACGATCGCGGCGCTGCTCCTCACCTCGCTGATCTGGGTGGCGCTGGGACTGAACGACGGCGGGGCCGCGACCAAAGTGGCGGTGCTCGCGGTGGGCGCCGTGGTGTGCATTTCGGCGGCCGCGGCGGGCGATACCTCGCAGGACCTCAAGACGGGGTTCCTGGTGGGGGCAACGCCGAAACGCATGCAGATCGGCGAGATGCTGGGGGTGCTCGCCTGCGCGGTGACGATCGGCTTCGTCCTGGTCGTCCTGAACGAGTCGTACGGGATCGGCACGGTGGACGGGCTGGCCGCGCCCCAGGCGACGCTGATGAGCCTGGTGATCGACGGCGTGCTGAACGCGTCGCTGCCCTGGACCTTCGTGTTCATCGGGATCGGGCTCGCGCTGGTGGTCGAGTTCGTCTTCAAGCTGCCCTCGCTGGCCTTCGCGGTGGGCGTCTACCTGCCGGTGTCGCTGATGACGCCGATCCTGGTGGGCGGCCTGATGCGGATGGCGCTGACGCGCAGGTACGAGCACGCGGGCGACACGGAGGACGGCGTGAGCGTCCTGGCGGAGAAGCGCGAGCAGGGGGTGCTGTACGCCTCCGGTCTGATCGCGGGGGCCGCGCTGGTGGGCGTCCTGATTGGCGGGGCGATCTACGCGATGACGTACTTCACGGGGAATCCGGAGGCGGCGGAGGTGTGGCAGGTGGGGCGCGAGTGGGTGGACAGCTCTCCGGCCCTGGCGTCGATGGTGGGCACCCTGGCCTTCGCCGGGCTCTGCTGGATGCTCTGGCGGGCGGCCACACGACGGATGGAGTCATGAGAGGCATGAGGGCCTGGTGCGTCGCGGTCGCGCTGCTTGCGGCGGCGGGCTGCGAAGAGGACGGTGGGCCGGAGACGATCGGCCGGGAGGTCTTCGTGGAGACCTACGTCGCGCTGCGGGTCGCGGAGCTGCGCGAGCGCACGGACGACGGCATCTCGGCGGCGGCGCGCGAGCGCGTCCTGGCCGAGAAGGACGTGACGGAGGAGGAGTTGCTGGCCTTTGCCGAAGTGCACGGGCCCGACGTGAACTTCATGCAGCAGGTGTGGGACGACATCGAGACACGCCTCGATGAGATGCGCAATGCGCCTGACGTACCGGGGGTGGAGGGAGGGGCTGGCGGGGATCCGGCGGCCTCCCCCCCCTCCCCCTACTCCCACTCGATCGTGGCAGGCGGCTTCGAGCTTATGTCGTAGGTCACGCGGTTGACGCCCGCGACCTCGTTGATGATGCGGGTGGAGACGCGGGCCAGGAACTCGGGCTCGAAGGGGTACCAGTCGGCGGTCATGCCGTCGCGCGAGGTGACGGCGCGGAGCGCGACGACGTTCTCGTAGGTGCGGCCGTCGCCCATGACGCCCACGGCCTGGACGGGGAGCAGGACGGCGAAGGCCTGCCAGATATCGTCGTAGAGGCCGGCGGACTCGATCTCCTCGAGGTAGATGGCGTCGGTGAGGCGCAGGATGCGCAGGCGATCCTCGGTGACGGGGCCGAGGACGCGGATGCCGAGGCCGGGGCCGGGGAAGGGGTGGCGGCGGATGAAGGCTTGATCGAGGCCCAGCGTCTGGCCGACGCGCCGCACCTCGTCCTTGAAGAGCTCGCGCAGGGGCTCGACGAGCTCGAAGGAGAGGTCGTCGGGAAGGCCGCCTACGTTATGGTGCGTCTTGATGGTCGCCGACGGGCCGCGCACCGCGTGGGACTCGATGACGTCCGGGTAGAGCGTCCCCTGCACGAGGAAGCGGGCGTGGGTGCCGAGCTCGCGGGTGGTGCGCTCGAAGACGCGGATGAAGGTCTCGCCGATGATCCGGCGCTTCCGTTCGGGGTCGGCGACGCCCTCGAGGGGCACCAGGAATTCTTCGGCCGCCTCGGCCACCACCAGCCGGATCCCCATGTGTTCGCGGAAGGTGTGTTCCACGCCCTCGCGCTCGTTCATGCGCATGAGCCCGGTGTCGACGAAGACACAGGTGAGCTGGTCGCCGACGGCCTTGTGGACCAGCGCCGCCGCCACCGACGAGTCCACGCCGCCCGACAGCCCGCAGATGACCTGCGCATCGCCCACCTGGCGGCGGATGCGCTCGACGGACTCGGCCACGAAGGCCCCGGGCGTCCAGTCGGCCGAGCAGCCGCAGATGCGGAAGAGGAAGTTGTCGACGATCTCCTGGCCGCGCGGGGTGTGCGCGACCTCGGGGTGAAACTGGACGCCGTAGAGGGGGCGGGAGCGGGCGCGGAAGGCGGCGACGGGAAGGTCGGCGGTGGCGGCGAGGGTGACGAAGCCGGGGGGCGGCTCGTCGACGTGGTCGCCGTGAGAGCACCAGACGGTGACGTCGTCGCCGGGGTCGAAGCCGTGGAAGAGGTCGGGGGTGGTGGGGGTATCCGGCGGCGGCCGGTCGACGCGCAGGGTGGCGCGGCCGTATTCGCGCTTGCCGGGCAGTACGGCGCCGCCTTCGTGCCGGGCGATGAGCTGCATTCCGTAGCAGATTCCGAGGACGGGGACGCCGAGGTCGAGGAGGATGGGGTCGAGGCCGGGGCCGGCGTCGTCGTAGACGGACGAGGGACCGCCCGAGAGCACGATGCCGGTGGGGCCCCAGGCGCGGACCCAGTCGGTGGAACGGTCGGGGGGGTGGATCTCGCAGTAGACGCCGGCCTCGCGGATGCGGCGTGCGATGAGCTGGGTGAACTGGGAGCCGTAGTCGACGAGGAGGATGCGGTCGTGGGCGGCGGGGGTGGGGCGGGCGGTGGTGGCGGGGGGAGAGGTGGAGGGATGCGTAGGGTCGTCGGGGGGGGGGACGGCGGGCGTGTCAGGCATGGGTTTCACCACGGATGAGGTCTTCGAAGCGTTCGCGGCGGCGCGCGAGGGTGACGTGGTCGGCGCGGACGAGGACTTCGGCGGGACGGGGCCGCGAATTGTAGTTCGACGCCATGGTGAAGCCGTAGGCGCCGGCCTGGTGGACGCAGAGGAGCGCGCCGGGGCGCGGGAGGGGGAGGGGGCGGTCGCGCGCCAGGAAGTCCCCCTGCTCGCAGACCGGGCCGACGATGTCGACGAGCTCGACGGGATCTGGGCCGTTTTCTCGCACCGGCGTCACCGAGTGGACACCTCCGTAGTGGCTCGGGCGGATGAGCTCGGTCATGCCGGCATCGGTGACGACGAAGGTTTTCTTGTTGCTTTTTTTCACATATAGTACACGCGTTACGAGTACGCCAGCATCGCCCACCAGGAAGCGGCCCGGCTCGATGATGAGGGCCATGTCGCGCCCACGAAGGCGGGTGGCCACTTCGCTTCCGAGCGCGTGGACATCCAGAGCATCCCCTGCCCCGTCCGAAATGCCGAAGCCGCCGCCAAGGTCCACGTAGTCAAGCTCGGCCCCGAGTTCGCGGCGCGCGCGGTCGGCGACCGCGAGCACCACGTCGAGCGCGCTCAGGAAGGGCGCGGGATCGCGGATCTGCGACCCGATGTGCACATCCACCCCCACCGCGCGAAGAGCTGGATGCGCGGCCACCCGGCGATACATGTCGTGCGCCTCACGCGGCGAGACGCCGAACTTGGCGGCCGCGTGACCCGTGCTGGTGAACTCGTGCGTGGGGCTGCGGACATCGGGGTTCACACGCACCGCAACCGGTGCAACCGCGCTCATTTCGGCGGCCAGGGCGCCGAGAACTTCCAGCTCCTGGGCGCTCTCCACATGGAAGGACATGATCCCGGCCTCGATCCCGTACCTCATTTCGTCGCGCGACTTGCCCACGCCGGCGAAGACAATGCGATGGGCGGGAATCCCTGCGCGGAGCGCGCGGTAGAGCTCGCCGCCGCTGACGATGTCGGCCCCGGCGCCGGCCCGCGCGAGGAGCCTCAGTATGGCCAGGTTCGGGTTGGCCTTGACCGAGTAGGCGACGAGGGGGTCGGGCGATGGGTGCTGGAAGGGAGAAGGCGTGGACGTGCGCGTCGTGGCGGCAGAGATGGGCGTCGAGCCGGGGACATCGCCCCCTCGATCGGCGAACGCCTCCTTCAGGGTGCGCAGCCGCTCCAGAACACGGTCACCATTGTACACATATAATGGCGTTTGGTACTGTTGCGCAAGTCGTTCCAGGGAGTGAGCACCGCAGTGGAGCACCCCGCCCCGGCGCGGGAACGGAGGGGCGTCGGCGGTCAGTACGCCCGTGCCCACACCACCTCCATCCGGGCCTTGCCGCCCCCCGCGCAGTGCACGGGGGTGGTCGCCGAGCGGAACTCCTCGCCGGGAATCACGCGAATGGTGGCCTTCGTGGCCTCCTTCACGCGCTCTTCCACGGCGGGGTCGCCGGACCAGCCGGAGTGGACGAAGCCGACACCCTCGTCCAGAAGCGCGCCGAGTTCCTCGACGGAAGAGACCTCGCCGCGATGGGTGGCCGCCTCGCGCCGGGATCGCGCCGCGCCGAGGAGCTCTCCCTGCAGCGCTTCGAGCCGTGCCGACATTTCAGCCACGGCCCGCCCTTCTTCCACCCCCACCTTCCGATCCTCGCCCGGAGCGGTCACGCGGCGCACCACCACCACCTCCCCCCGCCCCACATCGCGCGGCCCGATCTCCACGCGCACCGGCACCCCCTTGCGCTCCCACTCGAAGAACTTCGCGCCCGGAGACAGGTGCCGGCGCTTGTCGGAGGCCGCGCGCACACCCGCGTCCCCGAGCGCCGCCACCACGCGATCGGCCGCCTCGCTGACCACCGCCCACTGCTCGTCGCTGCGGCCGATCGGCACGACCATCACCTGCGTCGGCGCCAGCTTCGGCGGCACCACCACGCCCACATCGTCGCCGTGGGTCATCACCAGTCCCCCGACCAGGCGCGTCGACACGCCCCACGACGTGTTCCAGGCGTACTCCTCGCGGCCCTCCCTGCTCTGGAAGGTGAGTCCGAACTGGCGCGCGAAGTTCTGCCCGAGCATGTGGGACGTGCCCGCCTGCAGCGCCTTGTTGTCCTGCATGAGCGCCTCGCAGGCGTAGCTGCGCACCGCGCCGGCGAACTTCTCGGACTCGGACTTGCGTCCGGTAAGCGGGGGCATCGCCATCCAGTCCTCCATGAAGCTCCGGTAGATCGCCAGGATCTTCAGGGTCTCTTCTTCGGCCTCGTCCTCGGTGGCGTGCGCAGTGTGGCCCTCCTGCCAAAGGAATTCGGCGGTCCGGAGGAAGAGGCGGGTCCTGAGCTCCCAGCGCATGACGTTGGCCCACTGGTTGAGCAGGATGGGCAGGTCGCGGTAGCTCTGCACCCACTTGGCGTACATGGCGTAGATGATGGTCTCCGAGGTGGGACGCACGACGTAGGGCTCTTCCAGCTCCTTTCCGCCCGCGTGGGTCACCACGGCCAGTTCGGGTTTGAAGCCCTCCACATGTTCCTTCTCGCGCTCGATGAAGCTCATGGGGATCAGGAGCGGGAAGTAGGCGTTCTGGTGGCCGGACGCCTTGAACATGTCGTCGAGCGCACGCTGCATGTTCTCCCAGATGCCGTATCCCCAGGGGCGGATGACCATGCTCCCGCGCACCGGGGAATAGTCCGCCAACTCGGCCTGCTGGACGACCTCGTTGTACCAGGCGGAGAAGTCCTCGGCCCTGGCGGTGAGTCCCTTTTTCTGCGCTTTCCTGCCCATTTATTCGCTGTCCCCTTCGGGCGATTGATCGGTTTCGTCCCGGGCGGGCTTCGCCGGGGTCTTCTGTCTGCGCTTTTCGACCAGTAAGGCCACCAGGGCGGGAATCCCGAAGAGCGCAAGCGACGCCCCCACCCATGTCGCACGGAAGGGGAAGCCGAAAGCCCTCCCGGCCAGCAGGGCCGCGAGCCATCCCCCCGCCACCGAGGCGATGATCGCCGCGCCCAGGATGATGAACTCCAGGATGTTCAGACGCCGCGCCGCCCGTTGCAGGGTCGCACGCACCGCCTCGATATCGGCGGCATCGGGCTCGTGCGGGGCAGGCCCTTTTGAGACGGGTTGGCTCCTCCCGCCCGCGGATCGTTTCCTGGTCACGGGATTCTCCCGGTAATGGGCGGCGGAATCTCCCGCTCCAGCAGCGACCGGAGGGGCCTGGTCTCCTGACTCCCGGTCCTCAAATCCCGAACTGTCGCCGCGGCGGCGGCCGCCTCGTCCGGACCGATGATGAGGGCTTGCCGCGCTCCCGCTCTGCTGGCGGCCTTGAGCTGTTTTCCGACCCCCTGCGACCTCAGGGAGTACATGACCGAGTGCCCGGCCGCGCGGAGCCGGTGACCGGTCTCCAGCCCCAGGGCGCGCTGGTCCGGGCCCACCCAGATCACGTAGTAGTCGCACGCCGGGGCCGAATCAGGTACCAGACCCCGGTCCCGCAGCAGTTCGCCGAGCACCACGTCGCCCATCCCGAAACCGACGGCGGGCAGCGGCTCGCCTCCCACCAGCTCGAGGAGCCGGTCGTAGCGGCCGCCGCCGCAGATCGCGCGCAGTTCGCCGGCCCGGTCGAAGAGCTCGAAGACGATGCCCGTGTAGTAGGCCAGTCCGCGCACGACCGTGAAGTCGAATTGCAGGTACGCGCCGAGGCCCATCGCCTCGAGGATGGACCGGTGCTCGTCGAGAGGCCGCATGGCATCGGTGACGGGGGCCGAGTCGCGGAAGCGGTCCGCCAGGTGGTCGCGCGAACCGTCGGCCAGGATTTCGGCCAGCGTATCGACGGTTGGCGACGACAGTCCCAGCGCTTCGAGGCCGGCGCGGGTGCGCTCCGGGCCCGCCCTGCCCGCCTTGTCGATCACCGCCAGGCAGCCGGCGTGCGTGCCGCGCGGCGCGCACGCGGCCGTCAGAACCGCACTCACGAGGCGACGGTCGTTCACCCGCGCGACGAAGTCGTCATCCCCCAGCCCCAGGCCGCGCACGGCGTCGATGGCCACGGCCAGGACTTCGGCGTCGGCGGCCACCCCGGCCTCACCCACGATGTCGACGTTGAGCTGGAAGTGCTCCCTGAGCCGCCCCCGCTGGCTGCGTTCGTATCGGAAGAGCTGGGGGATCGAGAACCAGCGGATCGGCTTGGGCATGCCGCGGCTGCGCTCAGCCAGCATGCGCGCCAGCGTGGGGGTCATCTCCGGGCGCAGCGCCACTTCCCGGCCCCCTTTGTCGCTGAAGGTGTAGAGCTGCTGCACGATCTCCTCGCCGCTCTTCTCGACGTAGAGGCCGAGCGGCTCCAGCGGCGGCCCGTCGTATTCCCCGAAGCCGTAGCTGCGCGCGACCCGCCGCCAGGTGTCGAAGACGTGGCTGCGAAGCGCGAGGTCAGCGGGGGCGAAATCCCGGAAACCGGGGAGGCGGGAGAAGGATCTGGCTGCGGACATGGATGCGAAGATAACCGGAGGGGGATGTTCCCTAAAGATAGTCTCCTCGGCGGACCCGGGGGCGTTGCCCGAACACCGGCCCGCCGGTCAGCCGTCCCGGAAGGGATTCACCCCGAGGATCTGGAGCGCGTCGCCCACCGTGTGGCAGGACCCGGTCACTACAACCGTCCCGCCCCGGGCCAGGCCGGCCGCGCGCTCCACCGCGGCCTCCACCTCGTCCACCACCTTGATGGGAACGCCGTCGCCCACCTCGGACGCCACCGCGCGCGGGTCCCAGTTCCTCTCGGGCGGCGCGGATGCGGGAATGGTGAAGACCACCCGGTCGGCGAAGTCGACGAGCGGCGGCAGCATGCGCGACCAGTCCTTGTCACCCAGGATCCCCGCAAGCACCACCAGCGGCCGGGGCGGCGCGAGATCGGCCAGGACGCGGGCGAGCGCCCCCACCGCGGCCCGGTTGTGCGCCACGTCGAAGATGTAGTGCAGGTCGCCCACCTGGTGCACCTGCCCCCTGCCCGGCCACCGCACTCCCGCTACCCCCGCGCGCACGGCATCCGGCGAAGGGGGACGCGGGAGCAGCTCGAGCGCGCGGACGGCGAGCGCCGCGTTGGCCGCCTGGTGGGCGCCCGGAAGCGGTGTATGCAGTTCGAGGAGGTCGTAGTCCGCGGTGCGCACGGAAAAGCGCGTGCCCTGGCGGCCGAGACGCAGTTCGGAGATGTCCCGCCACGGCTCGATCCGGTGAAACGGGGCGCCGACCCGCGCCGCCCGCTCTTCCAGCACTTGCAGCACGGCGGGACGCCCCTCGGCCGTGACGACGGGCACACCCGGCTTGATGATCCCCGCCTTCTCGCGCGCAATCTCCTCCAGGGTGTCCCCGAGATAGTCCTGGTGGTCCAGGGCCACGTTGGTGATGGCGGTGACCTCGGGTTCGATCACGTTGGTCGCGTCGAGCCGTCCCCCGAGTCCGACCTCGATACAGGCCGTGTCGACCTGCTCTTCCGCGAAGACGACCAGCGCCAGCAGCGTGGAGGCCTCGAAGAACGACATGCCGAGTTCATGCGCCAGGGGACGGATCCGCGCAGCCGTGTCGAGGAGGCGGTGGGCGGGGACGGGTTCGCCATCGATCATGACGCGTTCCCGGAATGAGCAGAGGTGGGGCGAGGTGTACAGCCCGGCGCGCTCTCCGTCATGACGCAGAACCGAAGCCCATGTGGACGCGACGGAACCCTTTCCGTTGGTGCCGCCGACGTGCAGCGAGCGGTAGCGGCGGTGGGGGTGTTCCAGTTCGGCGAGCGCCGCGTGCATGCGTCCCAGTCCCCAGTCGACCGCCGTCGGGACTCCCGGGAAGAGGGCGTCCATGAGGGGATCGGGGCCGGGGGGGCGGGTCACGGGGGATACCGGATCCGCGGGACGGGTGTCTCCGGTCAGACGCGGGGTCTCCATCCGGCGTGCGTGTGTCGGAGCAGTTGCGCGATCGCGGCCTTGAGTTCGCGGCGGTCGATCACCCGGTCGACCATCCCGTGCTCCTCGAGGAACTCGGCGCTCTGGAACCCGGGCGGGAGCTCCTGCTTGATGGTCTCGCCGATGACGCGCGGTCCCGCGAAGCCGATCAGCGCCCCGGGCTCGGCCAGGTTGACGTCGCCCAGCATGGCGTAGGAGGCCGTGACGCCGCCGGTGGTTGGGTCCGTGAGCACCGAAATGTAGGGCAGCTTGCGGTCGTGGAGGCGGGCGAGGACCGACGAGGTCTTGGCCATCTGCATGAGCGAGAAGATGCCCTCCATCATGCGGGCTCCGCCCGAGGCACTCACCACGACGAGAGGAAGTTCGCGCTCGAGGGCGTCCCTGCCGGCCCGCGCGATCTTCTCGCCCACCACCGACCCCATCGATCCGCCGATGAAGCTGAAATCCATCACCGCCAGCGCCACCGGGATGCCCTCGATCCGCGCCCGGCCGGTGATGACGGCTTCGCTGCGCCCGGTGCGCCGGCGGGCCGCGTCCAGCCGGTCCGTGTAGGCCTTCAGATCGGCGAAGTCCAGGGGATCTCCGCTGGCCATCTCCGCGTCCTCCTCCTCGAAGGAACCGGGATCGGCGAGCAGTTCAACGTATTGGGACGCCGGGATCCGGAAGTGGTTCCCGCACTCCGGACACACGCCCAGGTTCCGGGCCAGCCGCTCCCGATAGAGAATCTCCCCGCATCCGTCGCACTTGGAGAAGACATCCGTGGGCAGTTCCCGGCGCCCTTCCCCCGAAAGCCGCGTCTTCTGTTTTCGAAACCAGGCCACAGGTCGTCGTCCCCCGGTCTGTCAAAGCGGATGTGTCAGGAATCGTCGTTGGCCAGCGCCACCACCACCGCGGCGGCCATCCAGGACATCAACAGGAAGGAACCGCCATAACTGATGAATGGCAACGGGATCCCGGTCACGGGGACCACCCCGATGGTCATTCCGGCGTTGATGAACACATGGGTGAACCAGACCCCCAAGATACCGAAGATGAAAAGACCGGCAAAGGATTTCCTGGCGGCCTCCGCCATGGTGATCATCCGGAAGAACAGGTAGCCGAAGAGTACGAGTACCACCGACGTGCCGATGAACCCGAACTCCTCCCCGACCACGCTGAAGATGAAGTCGGTGTGCTGTTCCGGCAGGAAGGCCAGCCTCTTCTGGGTCCCCGCCGTGAAACCCTTGCCGAAGAGGCCGCCGCTCCCCACAGCTACCTTCGACTGGATCAGCTGCCAGCCCGCGTTGCGCGGATCGAGTTCCGGGTCCAGAAAGACGAGCAGCCGGTTTCGCTGGTACTCGGCAAGGGAATTCCAGAGGGGCTGGGCGATGGCTCCAGCCGCGATGTTCCCCAGAATCACCGCGACGGACTCGACCAGGTACAGCCGGAAACGGTAGAGGTAGAGACCTATGGCAAGCACGACGATGTAGACGGCCCAAACGCGCAGGCTGAAGGCGAGGATGAGACCCAGTCCCGGCGAAGCCGCGAATAGGATGAGCGGCCAGGGCGTCCCTGCCCAGAAGATCACGGCGAAGAAGATCCCGATGAATGCGAGCGCCGTGCCCAGGTCGGGCTGGAGCAGGACCAGTCCGAGTGGCAGACCGACCAGCGCCGCTGGCGTCAGAAGGTCGCGCAGGTACTGCGGAGGACCCTCCCGCCCTGCCAGCAGGGCCGCCAGCGCGAGCGCCGTCGAGATCTTCGCGGCCTCGGCGGGCTGGAACCGGAAGCCGCCAATCGACAGGAAGCTGCTGATGCCTTCCGCGGTACCCGCGCCGGTCCCCGCCACCAGGGTTACCGCAAGCACGCCCACCCCCAGAACGTAGCCGGGCACCGCAACCCACTCGAACCATCGGAGCGGTATCCGGGAGACGATCAGCAATCCGACGACCGAGGCCCCCAGAAAGACCGCCTGGCGAATCCAGAGCCCCTGGGTGACCGTGCTGGGGACTTCGAGCACGCCCGCCGAGTAGATCATGCCCACGCCGAATACGGAGAGCAGCAGGAGGGCGATGACCATGGGCTGCTGCCACAGCGGAGCGATCAGCCCACGCATCAGCGGTCCGGGCGCGCCCACGCCGTGTTTCGTCCCGCGCGAAGGTGCTCGCCGAGCGTCTGGATCGTGTCGCGGGGAACCCCGTGCCGCCCACGCAGGTAGAAGTCGGCCGTCTTGGCCACCAGCGGTGCCGCGACCGCCGATCCGCTCTCGCCGAATTCGACCAGCGCGACCACCACGATCTCGGGAGCCTCGCCGTACGGGCCGGCGATCGCCGTGAACCACGCGTGACTGGGACGGTCGCCGCCGCTCTGTGCCGTGCCCGTCTTGCCCAGAAGGTCGAAGTGCTCCAGAGAGGACAGGTAGGCCGTGCCCCCCTCCCGGGTGACGCGACGCATTCCTTCACGAACCTGCTCCAGGTGTTCCTGCGGGATGTTGAGACTCCAACTCGCCTCGGCTGCGCCGGCCGTGGTCGACCGAAGTACGGAGGGGGCGGGAGCGGAGCCGTCGCGGGCGACGGCGAGGACGAACTGCGCCATCTTGAGAGGGGTCTGGCTGTTGGGTCCCTGGCCGATCGCGAGGTTCAGCGCCTCGCCCTCCTGGGCCCGGTAGTTGAAACGCCGCTCCCAGTACTCCGGACCCTCCGGGAAGTCTCCTCGAGCCTCCGTGGGAAGATCGATTCCGCACTGTTCGCCGAATCCCATGCGATTCCCCACCTCGAGCATCCGAACCAGACCAATTTTCACCCCGAGCTGGTAGAAATACACATTGCACGAATGCTGGATCGCCCCGGCCAGGTCCAGCGAGCCGTGTCCCTCGGGCTTCCAGCACCGGTATGTGCGGTTGCCGAAGACGTAGGAACCCCGGCACGAGACGGGCATCTGCTGGCTGGGAGTAACCACGCCCAGGTCGAGTGCGATCGCGGCCGTGGCCAGCTTCCAGGGCGACCCCGGCGGGTACTTGCCCATTACGGCCCGGTGATAGAGCGGGCTCTCCGGATCCTGCACCAGGCGGTCCCACTCGGAGCGATCGACGACCCCGGCGAAGACGTTGGGGTCGAACGCGGGCGCGGAATAGAGTGCCAGGACGCCGCCCGTTTCGACATCGAGCGCCACCACCGACCCGTTCATGCCTTCCGGAAAAACCCGGTCGATCCACTCCATGAGCTCGAGGTCGAGGTTGAGCTGAAGATCGGTCCCAGGCTCCGCTGCCACACCCGGCACCCCTTCGAAGGACCCCACGATCCGTCCCGCCGCGTCCACCTCGACGTACCGCATGCCGGATCTTCCCTGCAACGTGGACTCGTACTGGGCCTCGACACCCGACCGCCCCACGATCCACCCCGGCTCGGCACCCTCGGCCTCGCGCGCCTCGACCTCGGCCTCGTTGATCTCGCCCACGTAGCCGATGACATGCGCGCCGACCCGTCCGGCCGGATAGCGCCGCTTCGGACGCGACTCGATCAGGAGCCGGGGAAAGATGGACCGACGCTCCTGGAGCGCCGCCACCACGTCGAAGGGGGCGTCGACCGATACCAGCAGCGGCCGCGGCGGTCCGGTGCGTGCCCGGTTGGCCAGTTCCTCGAACCGCCGGTCGTCGAACTCCAGGTGTTCCCGCAGCCGGTGCAGCGTCGAAATCATGGAATCGGGTTGGTCGTGAATGATGGAGACCGAGTAGCCCGGAACGTTGTCCGCGAATACCCGCCCCGCCCGGTCCCGGATGACCCCGCGCGGCGCCGGAACGGTCAGCGGCCTCAGGCGGTTCGATTGGGACTCCAGCAGCCAGTCCGAGGATCTCAGTACCTGGAAGCGAAAGAGTACCGCGACGAGGACACCCAGCAGAACCACGACGACGACCCGGGCGCGCGCGGCCAGCCCCCTGACCTGTTGGGGATTCCGGGGCGTCACCGGCTCAACGGGCCACGGGTGAAGATGAGCCGCGCCACCAGGCCGGCGGCGGCGGCGTACAGCGCGAGCAACGGCGCCTCCATGAGCACGAAATCGTTGAAGGGCGCCCGGCTGCCCGAGTCCGACACCAACCAGACGAGCACGTCGCGGCCCCACTTGCCCAGCACGAGAAACACCGCCAGGAACGGGATCGAATCACCTACGAAGAGCTCCCGGGTACGCGCCGCCAGGGCTCCCACCACCGACATGGCGAAGACGTTCGCACCAAACGAGACGACCGAGAAGGCGTCCTCCAACAACCCCAACACGAACCCGGTGGCTGCGCCGCCGGCACTCCCCAGGGCGCGGCTTGCGAGCAGCAGCGCGACCACTGCCAGGTCCGGCGCCACCTTCCCCAAACCCAGAGCCACATGAAGCAGAAGGTGGGTCACGATCAGCCCTGTGCACAGCAGCAATACGCGCAGATTCATCGCCGATCCGCCTGCCCTGGACCGGCGGCGCTGTCGGGCTCCACTGCCACCGTATCGGCGACGCTTTCCAGATACACCAGCGCGTGCGTGGCCGCGCCGGGGTAGACCGCCGGGTCGACGTAATAGCTCCGGCTCCACCCGGCGGAGGTTTCCGCGGGTTCCGCGATCCAGCCAATTCGTATCCCCCGGGGAAATGTCCCCCCGCGCCCCGACGTGAGCAGCTCTTCCCCGGGACTGAGATCGGAAAGGTAGGCCGTGCCGCGGAGAATCAACCGGTCCTGCTCGCGGAAGCCACCCCTCTCCGCCTCTACCAGTCCGTGCGTCCGGCCATCCGACGTCATCGCGGAAGCACGGAAGTCACGATGAGACCAGTCGAAACCGACGGCCCGGCCCGAAAACACCTCCCGAACCTGACCCAGGAGCCCGGCTTCGGTAGCCACCGCGTTGAACGGACGGACGCCGTCGTCGGCACCGGCGTCCAGCAGGAAGACGCTCTCGGCGCCGGGGGTACCCGTGCGAATCACAGTGGCCGCCCGCACCTGATGTCGCTCCCGCTCCGCAAGGCCAAGCGCTTCGCGCAACTGGCGGTTCTCTTCGGCCAGCGTCCGGCCGGCGGCCACGAGCCCCGTGACCGAATCCATCTGCGCGCGCAGAACGTTGAAGTCGAGGGCCCGTTCGCGCATCCGCGTGATCGCCCCGTTAATCTCGAGGAGAGGGCTCAGTACAGTCTGGCGCAGGAACAGCCGAATGGAACGGTGGGACCCCAGTGGCAGGTTCAGAACGATTAGCGACCCCAGGATGATCCCAGCGGTCAGGAGGAAGTCCCGCTTGCGGCCCTCGCCACTTTCTCTGGGCTGGCCCGCCATTCCGGGTTAGCGGCCCGTGCGGAGGGTGTTTTCCACGGGCTGTCTAAGTCCTCAGGACCGGCCGATACTTCGAGAAGTCCTCCAGAATGCGGCCGGACCCGCGGACCACGCAGGTCATCGGTTCGTCATCCACGTGGATCGGGAGATTGGTCTCGAGTGCGATCAGCTTGTCGAGGCCGCGGATCAGCGCTCCCCCGCCAGTCATCACGATTCCGAAGTCCACGATGTCGGATGCGAGCTCCGGCGGCGTGATCTCCAGCGCCGAGCGCACCGCCTCGACAATCGACCTGAGAGGCTCCTGCAGGCATTCGCGGATCTCCTCGGAGTGGATCACCACCATCTTGGGGATCCCGGAAAGAAGGTCCCGGCCCTTGACCTCCATCTCCCGCTCGTTCTCGATCGCGATCGCAGAGCCGATCTGCATCTTGATCGCCTCGGCCGTCGGTTCCCCGATGAGCAGGTTGTAGTTCTTGCGCAGGAAAGTGACGATTGACGTATCCAGTTCGTCGCCACCGATCCGGATCGAGGTGTCGGCTACGATTCCTGACAGCGCGATGACCGCGATCTCGGTGGTCCCACCGCCGATGTCGATGACCATGTTCCCGCGCGGCGTTTCAATGGGAAGCCCCACGCCAATCGCGGCCGCCATCGGTTCAGCGACCATGTAGACCTCGTTCGCGCCCGCCGCCTGGGCCGAGGAACGCACGGCCCGCCGCTCCAGCTCGGTAATGCCCGACGGTACCCCCACGACGACCCTCGGCTTGATGCGGAAGATTCGCTTCGACATGACCTGCTTGAGGAAGTGGCGAAGCATGAGTTCGGTAATGTCGACATCGGCGATCACCCCGTCCTTGAGGGGCCTCACGGCCTCGATACCGTCCGGCGTCCTGCCGAGCATGCGCTTGGCTTCGAGGCCCACGCTCATGATCCGCTCCGTCCCGCGCTCCACCGCCACCACCGAGGGCTCGCTCAGAACGACACCCTCTCCCCTGACGCAGACAAGTGTGTTGGCGGTCCCGAGGTCGACGCCAATGTCGCTCGTGGGAACCAGCCGCTTCGAACTAAGCCAGCTCGAGATTGGTGACAACTGTCGTCATGAGCCGTGGGGGCTCCGGTTCAAGGGTGTTGGCCGGTGGGACTTGGAACCTTCCTAACCTACCGAAATCGCGTCCTTATTTCACGCCCGTGCTGCCAAACCCCCCGTCGCCGCGTCCGGTCGCCGAGAGCACGGAGGTCTCCTCCACCAGCGGCGCGAGGCACCGGTTGAAGACCAGTTGTGCAATTCGGTCGCCGCGCCCGATTTCCACGGGCTCGGGGCCCAGATTCTGCATCAGTATCTTGAGTTCACCCCGGTAATCCGAGTCGATCGTGCCCGGGCTGTTGGGCAGGGTAATGCCGTGTCTGGCTGCCAGTCCCGACCTCGGCCGCACCTGGCACTCGACCCCCTCGGGCAACTCCATGACCAGCCCGGTACAGGCTGCGTGCACGTCCCCGGGAGAGAGCCGGAACTCTTCGCAGCTGCGAATATCGTATCCGGCCGCGCCCCCGGACGCCCGCTCCGGCAGGGTCAGGTCGGGATTCGAGGGGAGACGCTTGAAGCGGACGCGCTCCGTGGCCTGGGGCATGGCTCCGTCCATCGACTCGCAGGCCATGCCGAACGCCTCCGCGACTCCGGGATGCACGATCCTGCCCCCCACGATGTTGATTCCCGGGGCAAAACAATGGTCCTCTTCACAGGCTCGCCGCCACCCCTTGCACGCTACCTGGAGCGCGTAGGGCAGCGTCGCGTTCGTGAGGGCGAGTGTGGAAGTGCGCGGCACCGCGCCGGGCATGTTCGTAACGCCGTAGTGGATCACGCCATCGACCTCGTACACCGGATCCTCATGCGTGGTGGGCCGGATCGTCTCCACGCACCCGCCCTGGTCCACCGCCACATCGACGATCACCGAGCCGCGCCGCATGGTGGACAGGTCCTCCCGCGCCACCAGACTCGGGGCCCTGGCCCCCGGAACGAGCACCGCGCCCACCACCAGGTCGGTGTCCCGCAGTTGTTTACGTACCGCATAGCGGGTCGAGTAGAGCACGTTCACGTTGGCCGGCATGATGTCGGCGAGTTGCCGCAGGCGCGCCAGCGAAATGTCCATGATCGAGACGCGCGCCCCCAACCCCGCCGCCATCTGCGCCGCGTGCGTACCAACCACGCCCCCGCCCAGAACGAGCACCTTGGCGGGAAGCACCCCGGGCACGCCCCCGAGCAGTATCCCCGATCCGCCATGGGGCCGCTCCAGGTACTTGGCGCCCGCCTGAATCGACATCCGTCCCGCGACCTCGCTCATCGGAGTGAGCAGCGGCAGCGAGCCACGCTCGGGCCCCACCGTCTCGTACGCGATGGCAACCGCGCCGCTCTCCATGACCGCGCGCGTGAGCGCTTCCGAGGCCGCGAAGTGGAAATAGCAGAAGAGCACCTGGTCTTCCCGCATGAGCGGCCATTCGGGCGCGATCGGGTCCTTGACCTTCATCACCATGTCGGACCGCGCCCAGACCTCTTCCGCGTCGGCCGCAATTTCCGCACCCGCCTGCTCGTAGAAGTCGTCGGTGAACCCGCTGTTCTCGCCGGCGCCGGCCTGGATCAGCACCCGCTGCCCGGCCTGGGTCAGGGCCTCCGCGCCGGCCGGTGTGAGGGCCACCCGGTACTCGTTCGGTTTGATCTCCGTAGGAACGCCTACAAGCATGATTCCATCCCGTTCGGTTCATCGGGGCCGAGGCAGAGCGCATAGAGACGCTCGGGGTCGAGCACCTCCCCGGCCACACGGACAATATCGCACCCGGACACCGCGTCGATCATCCCCTGCACCTCGTCGAGGCCCGCGAAGGGCTCTCCGTGCAGTGCAAAACCCGCCAGCCGGTGGAGACGGGCGCCCGGCGCTTCGAGAGCAAGCATCATCTGACCCTTCACCTGCTCCTTGATCCGGGCCAGCTCGTCGGGCGGCAGGCCGTTCGCAGCCACGTCGCTGCAGACCTCGCGCACGGCGTCGAGCGCGGCCGGCGCCCAGGCCGGACGGGTCCCCACGTAGATGCCCAGGACACCCGCCCGGGCAAAGAAGGACTGGTACGCATAGACCGAGTAGGCAAGCGCCAACTCTTCGCGCACGCGCTGGAAGAGTCTGGAGCTCATACCGCCGCCGAGCGCCGCCGACAGGAGGATCAGCGCGTAACGGTCGTCGTGCGCGTGCCCCGGCGTGTCGCGCCCCAGCACGATGTGCACCTGCGCCGAATCCCGCGCGATCCGGTCCATCCCCGGCCGGACCTCACCGGGGTCCGCCACCGCCGAAGCTTCGCACCCCGCCTCGATACCGCCGAACCACTCCCCGGCAAGATCCACAAACGCGTCGTGCTCCACGCAGCCAGCCGCGGCCACCACCAGATTGGCCCCCACGTACGAGGTCCGGTGCAGCGCCGCCAGGCCCTCGCGCGTGATCGCGCCCACCGTGTCACGCGTACCCAGAATGGAGTACCCGTACGGGTGGCCGCCCCACATCCGATCGCCGTGCAACTCGAAGACCAGGTCGTCGGGCGTGTCCTCGACGGCCGCGATCTCCTCTCCCACCACCTCCTTCTCGCGGTCCAGGTCGGATTCCTCGAGCAGCGGGTTGCGCACCAGGTCCGAGATCACCTCTGCAGCCTGCGGGAGATGGTCCGCCAGCACCCGCGCCTCGTAACCGGTGTGTTCGCGCGAGGTGTAGGCGTTCAGCGATCCACCCAGGCTTTCCAGCGCCAGGGCGATCTCCTGCCGGGAACGGTGCTCGGTGCCGCGAAAGACCATGTGTTCCAGGAGATGGCTGGCGCCCATCATTTCGGGGGACTCCAGCGCGGATCCCTGCCGGACCCACGCCCCCACAGCCACCGAGCGCACCCCGCGCATGGCTTCCGTCAGGACGCGCACGCCGTTGCCGAGCCGTGTCGCCCGGTACGCCTCAGCCCCCGCTGGACGGCGTGTCAGCCCGGAGTCGGTCTTCCCCCGGTGCACCTTACCCGCGCGCGCCGGCCTTCTTCGCGTTGGAAGCTCCCTCTTCGGCCGCGGCGGCCTTCTTGGAGAGGCGCATCCGCCCCTTCTCGTCCACGGAGAGCAGCTTCACCCGGATGATGTCGCCCCGGTTGACCACATCCTCGGTCTTGCCGACCCGGTAGTCGGCCAGCTCGGAGATGTGGCAGAGCCCCTCGACCCCCGGCATGATCTCGATGAAGGCGCCGAAGGTCGTGGTGTTCTTGACCGGACCTTCGTAGATGCGGCCGACCTCGGGCTCCTGCACGATCGCCTCGATCATCTCCTTCGCCCGCGCACCGGCCTCACCCGACACGGCCGCGATCTTCACGACCCCGTCGTCGTCGACCTCGATGGTGGCGCCGGACTCTTCCTGTATCGCACGGATGATCTTGCCCTTGGGCCCGATGATGTCACCTATCTTCTCAGGGTTGATCCTGATCGACGTGATCCTCGGGGCGTGCGGAGAAAGATCGTCGCGGGCGGATTCGATGACCTCGTTCATGCAGTCCAGAATGTGCATGCGCCCCTTGCGCGCCCGCTCGAGCGCCTCCTCCAGCAACTCGAAGTTCAGCCCGTCGATCTTGATGTCCATCTGGATCGAGGTCACGCCCTTGCGGGTGCCGGCCACCTTGAAGTCCATGTCCCCCAAGGCGTCCTCCATGCCCAGGATATCGGTCAGAATGGCCACCTGGTCGCCCTCGGTGACCAGACCCATGGCCACGCCGGCGCATGCATCCTTGAGCGGCACGCCCGCGTCCATCAGCGAGAGTGACGCCGAACAAACCGAAGCCATCGACGACGACCCGTTGGACTCCAGGATGTCGGAGACGATCCGGATCGTGTAGGGGAAGTCGTCGTAGTCCGGCAGGAGGGGCTGGATGGCACGCGCCGCAAGCGCCCCGTGTCCCTTCTCGCGCCGCGAGGTGGAACGGATCGGCCTGGCCTCGCCCACCGAGAAGGGCGGGAAGTTGTAGTGCAGCATGAACGACCTGGTGATCTGCTCCGCGCTGTCGATCGAGTCGATGCGCTGCTCGTCCCTGGAGGTGCCCAGCGTCACGACGCCGAGCGACTGGGTCTCGCCGCGCGTGAAGAGGGCGGAGCCGTGCGTGCGCGGAAGCACTCCGGTCTCGCAGGAGATCGCGCGCACATCGTCGTAGGAGCGACCGTCGGCCCGCGTCCCCTCGTCCAGGATGCGGGCGCGCACGCTCTTCTTCTCGAGCGACCGCACGACCTCCCTGACGTCCTTCTCGTCCACCTCGGCTTCGGGGTCGTCCGCCGCCAGCTGCCCGGCCACCTCGGCCGCGATCTCGCCCAGCGCCGCCATGCGATCCTGTTTCCCCGCGATCCGCACGGCATCGGCCACCTTGTCGGCGGCCGCGCCCTCCACGCGGCTCCGCAACTCCGGGTCGACCTGTTTCGCCACCCACGCCATCTCCGGCTTGCGGCGCGGTGCGATCAGCACTTCCTGGATCTCGATCAGCTCCCGGATCGCCTCGTGGGCCACCTTGAGCCCTTCGAGGATCTCGTTCTCGGGCACCTGGATCGCCCCGCCTTCCACCATCACGATCGCGTTCTCCGAACCGGCCACCACGATGTCCACGTCGGCGTATTCGAGCTGCGTGAAGGTCGGGTTGACCACCCAGTTGCCCTGGATGCGCCCGATCCGCACCGAAGCGACCGAGGTGTGGAAGGGAATGACCGAGGTGTTCAGCGCGACCGAAGCACCGATCAGCGTGAGCACATCGGCGTCGTTCTCCTGGTCGGCGCTCAGCACCTGGGCGTGGACCTGGGTCTCGTTGAAGAAACCGTCGGGGAAGAGGGGGCGCAGCGTACGGTCGGTCAGCCTCGACGAGAGGACTTCCTTCTCCTGGGGAGCGCCTTCGCGTTTGAAGAAGCCGCCCGGGATCTTGCCCGCGGCGTAGGCTTTCTCACGATACTCGACCGTGAGGGGGAAAAAGGGGAGGTGGGTGGGCTTGTCCTGAACGGTCGCCGTCACGAGGACGACGGTTTCGCCGAACTGAACAAGGCAGGAGCCGTGCGCGAGACGCGCCATCCGGCCCACTTCGAGTACGAGTTTTCTGCCAGCGAACTGGCGTTCGATTCTTTCAGTCATCTTTTTCTTCCAGAGGTGCCGCCCGGTCGGACGGCGAGGTAGCGGGAGGCGATGGCCCCCCGAGCGTCGGATATGCCACTAGCGCAGCACGGCACCGGGATCGGCGCGGTACGGGCGTGGCGGTGTGCAATGAAGGGGTGTGCAGCGGGGATTCCTACCACGGGTTGTCTGCAGATAGCGGTCGTTCGAGGGTCAATGACGCAGCCCGAGGTCCTTGATCAGGGCCCGGTAGCCGTCCACGTCGGTCCGCTTGAGGTATTCGAGCAGACGGCGCCTGCGCCCCACCATTTTGAGGAGGCCGCGGCGGCTGTGATGGTCGTGCCTGTGAGCGTCGAAGTGGTCGCGAAGGTGGTCGATCCTGGCGGTGATGAGGGCCACCTGCACCTGGGTGCTCCCGGCACCGTTTTCGTGGGGCTGGTACTTCCTGACGATCTCTTGTTTGTCGATTCCCATGCCTGTTTCCGTGTCTTGCACCGTGTCGCCCGGAACGTCGCCGGGCGGACAGCCTTTTAATGTAGCTGATGGGGGGACGGGAAGGAAGGTCGGTGTTTTCCAACGGCAAATGAGCCCCAGGTCGGGGCCTGGTCAGCAGTCCGCGGACTATGCCGGGGGGATTCTGTCCGCGGGCTGCTACCGCTCCAGCCGCATCCGCAGGATGTCCAGGGCATTCGAGCCCAACTCGGTGAATCCGTAGGCGGCCACCGTCCTGTCATCGAGAAGAATGAGCGGCTGGTCGTGCAGCTGCGACGCGATCATGGTGCAGGTCGCCAGGTCGATCACGTCGAGGCGGCCCTGATAGATCCCGGTGAGGATCTCCGGCGCCGCCTCCGGGGGAATGTCGGCCGGGTCAGCCGCCATGATCTCCACGAACGGGTCCAGCCAGTTGGCGCGCAGAACCACGAGGGACACCCAGAGCAAACCGCCCCGGTCGACTTGAACGTCACCGATGAGATCGGGGGGCGGGTTATCCGGCGATGGCAATTCCTGAAACGTACCATCGGCGTTCAGCTGCGGCTCCCCGCGCAGCGCACCCAGCCGGGAACCCTCCCGGGACCACGCTTCGACCACATACTCGGCCACTCTCGCCGCGAACACACCGCTGTCGGGGCCGACCGCAAGTCGGAAGTCGGGAGGCAAAAACTCGAGCGACTCCGTATCCGGTTCCCCCGCGCCAAACGATGTTAGGACCTCGGTACCATCGATAATGTGGAGAGGCATGCGCTCACTTCCGGGCCCCTCGATCGAAGCCTGGACGACGTATCGGTCACCGTCGTCCAACGGCGCATTCGCCCCGACCCACCTCGGGAGCTTCTTCTCCTCGACCAGCGTGAACGCTTCGTCGATCAGCGATATCCTCAGGTTGTCCGTGTCGAACACATGGACTCGTCCGGAAGCATCCGCATGCATCGGCGCGGCCCTGCCGAACTCCATCGGCCCATCTCCGCGGCGGCCTACCGTCCTGACAAAAGCGCCGTCCGGGTCGAAGACCTTGATCTCCTCGTTCTGGCCCACCCAGTAGTTTCCCCGGCCGTCCCTCACCAGGTTCTGCATCGTGCCCCTGTCGACCAGATACCCGGGGCCCAGTTCGTCGCTCCCAAGGCTGGTGACGTGGGCAAACTCGATGCAGTCGTCACACGGCGCCGCCTCCCTGTCCAGGATGCAGCCATCGCCGAAGAAGGTGCCCGGTTCGCGGACCTCTTCGGCACAGCCGGAAAGGGCCGCCAGGAGGGCGGTGGTCAGCGTGAGTCTACCCTTCATGATTCCCCTTCCTTTGGGGTGGTGAGGTGGCCGGGCGGGCGCAACCCGCGTCCTCACGGTAACCCGAATTGGTGGCGTGGGCACGGTAGAGTAAACCCCGGTTGACTTTCTGTAAACTGCAGTTGTCACCTTGCCAAGGTGAACGTGGTCGAGCCCGGTCTAGCGCGTCAGCCGCATCCGCCAGACGTCCAGGGTATTCGCGCCCAGTTCGGTGAACCCGTACCCGGCCACTGTCCTGTCATCGAGAAGAATCAGCATCTGGTCGTGCAATTGTGACCCGACCAGGGTGCACGTCGCCAGGTCGATCACGTCAAGGCGGGGCTGGTAAATCCTGGTGATGACATCCCGCGTGACTTCGGAGGAGACATCGCCCGATGGATTCCACATGATGTGCCGCAGCCAGTCGGGTCGCAGGATAAGGAGGGACACCCAAAGCAAACCGCCCGAGTCGGCGCGAATATCGAAGATGCCACTGGGGAGCGGGTTGTCGGGCGATGGAGGTTCCTGCAGCGATGCCTCTGTGTTAAGCGGCGGCTCCCCCCGAAGCGCGCCGACGCGCGTACCCTCCTGAGACCATGCCTCGATCATGTACTTGAGCGGGTGCGCCGCGAACACGCGACCTTCCGGACCGTCCGCAAGGCGCAGATCCATGGATCCAAGCGAAAACTCATCGTCCGGCTCCTTTTCGCCGAACGACTTCAGTATTGCTGAGCCACCGATAATGTGAAGAGGCATGCCCGTCCGGCCGCGCTCCTCGATCGAAGCCTGGACGACGTATCGGTCACCGTCGTCCAGCGGAGCGTACGCCGAGACCAGCCCCGGGAGCCGCTTCTCCTCGACCAGCGTGAATGCTCCGTCAATGACCGATATTCTCAGGTTTCGGGTGTCGACCACATGGACTCGCCCGGTGGCATCCGTATGTATCGGAGCGGAACGGACGAACTCCATCGGTCCCTCTCCGCGGCGACCAACCGTCCTGAGAAAAGCGCCGTCCGGGTCAAAGACCTTGATCTCCTCCTCCTGGCCCACCCAGTAGTTCCCCTGGCCATCCCGCACGACGTCCATCGCGCCCCTGTCGACCAGATACCCGGGGCCCAGCTCGTCGCTCCCAAGGCTGGTGACCTGGGCAAACTCGATGCAGTCGTCGCACGGTGCCGCCCCCATGTCCAGGATGCAGCCGTCGCCGAAGAAGGTGCCCGGTTCGCGGACCTCTTCGGCACAACCCGAAAGGGCCGCCAGGAGGGCGGTGGTCAGCGTGAGTCTACCCTTCATGATTCCCCCCTCTCTGCGAGCTGTCGTCGCTGCCGGGGCGGCGCCATTCGTACATCAGGACGCGTTCGACGCCCTGGTCGTCAGTTCGGGTGCCGAGCACGTAGTCGGCGCCGAATTCGTAAGGAATCACCGGCAACTGGGGACTCCAGCAGATGAAGTCGCCCTCCGGCCCGAAGACCATCCATGCCCAACGTTCGCCGGGCCGTCGATAGCGTGCAACCCACAGGCGGCCATCTCGTCCGACCTTGAGCGATGAAACGGTGGGGAACACACGGGCAACGGGACGCTGCTCGCTCACCGCATCCTCATGGAATCGGCTCCAGATCTCGCTATCCCGACCTCCGACCGATTCAATCAAAATGTCTCGGTAGGCCTGAACATCCGCACTCGTAATTCCTCTATCCGGATCCGACCAGCGGACGATGTGGCGGGGCTGCAGGGATTCGTCCAGAACGAGGACCTCGGGATCGATCGATGTCGCGATGGCAATCGTGGTGCCGCGGGCATCCACGCGCGGGACCGGATCGAAGAGCGTCGGGAGGGCCGCTACGGCACCCCGCCATTCTCCGTAGCGTGGCCCGTTCAGGGTCGCCAATCTCCGAATGCGGGAGCCGTCGCGAGAGTGCGCATACACGTGGCGAGGCTCCGGATGCTCAAAGTCGAGCCTCGCCCGTCCGTCCTCCACGTTCACCGATAGGCCGTTGGCCAGCACCCCTCCGCCATCCGGGTCGTCCATGTCAGGGGTTAGCTCCACGGCGCGGACGAATGCGCCACTCGCTTGAAATACGTTGAAGCGCCAGGGGCGATAGTCGCCGACCCACAGCGTGTCGCCGGGTAGCACCCAGATGGAGAATCCTGTATTGAACTCTCCCGGGCCGCGGCCCGTCCTGCCCATTCCGCGCAAGTATCGGCCGTCCGCACCGAAGATTCGGATTTGCCCCGTTCCGTTGTTCATGACCGCGACGGAGCCGTCCGACAACCTGGCGACCCCGCGCACTCCCTCGAACCCGTAGGGTGCCTCGCCCTGGCCGGCGCCGATGGAAAGGACCGGCTCGGTGCTCAGGCTGCAGCGCGTGTCCGACCGCAACGGGTCGCTGAAAACGACTCGCACTCCGGTAGTGTCCACGGCCAATGCGGGTTCCTGGTCGGTTGCCTCTCCGCAACTTGCGGCGATGGCAGCCGCGATGACGAAGGCCACCGATTCAATCCCGGCACGGCGGGTATGGCGTCTCGAACAGATCATCGAAGAGCCTCCTCCAAAGAAACTTGGACACGGTGGAAGAGCGGGAACCGTCGGCTTTCCACAACTTCCGCCCCGGAACCGGTCCGGATGACTGGGACACCCTACGGTTTTTTTTGCCAGCGGGATTCCGGACCGAGTGTAATAAGAGTGCCAAGGTGCAGAAAAAGTCAACTTAAGTATACATAATGTCTATCGCAATTGTCATTCTGACGTCACCGTCCCACTTGGTTGCGTTGCGTCATCCTCCGCGCGCCAACACCTCCCGCGTCCGCCGCACATCCACCCGCATCTGCTCCACCAGTTCAGCCGCCGAGTCGAAGGCCGCCACGGAGCGCAGCCGTTCGATCAGCTCCAGCCGGATGTCACACCCGTACAACTCACCCTCGAAGTCCAGCAGAAAGACCTCCACGGCAGAGCCCGCTCCGGGAAAGGTGGGCCGCGGGCCGATGTGGAGCGCACCCATGAACCTTCCCCCCGGCACCGTCGCGTAGCAGGCGTAGATGCCCTCGGCGGGAATGAGCTTGTCCGGGTCGGCAACGTGGAGGTTGGCGGTGGGGAATCCCAGCTCGCGGCCGCGTCCATCTCCAGGGACGACGGTTCCCGTGATCGAATAGGGTCGGCCCAGTCCGCGGTTCGCGGCCGCCAGCCTGCCTTCGTCAAGCGCGCGCCGGATCCTGGATGACGAGATGACGGCTTCACCCGCGTGAACAGCTTCCACCACATCCACCGCAAAGCCGCACTCGGCCCCGATGTCCCGCAGCGTGTCGACGTCGCCCGAACGCCCGCGGCCGAAGCCGTGGTCGTAGCCGATGACCAGTTCGCTCATCCCCAGTCCTCCGAGGAGGATTTCGGTGACGAACCGTCGTGGCGAGTACTCGCGCAGTTGCGGGGTGAAGGCGAGGAACACGACGTAGTCCAGTCGGCTGGTGGCCAGAACCGCCTTCTTCTCCTCCGTCGTGGTGAGCATCTTCGGGGCGGCCTCGGGCCGGACGACTTTCAGGGGATGAGGGTCGAAGGTGACGAGGACGCTCCTGCCCGCGCGGGCCGCGGCGCGGGCCCCGATCTCCTCGAGCACGCTCCAGTGGCCCCGGTGCACGCCATCGAAGGTGCCCACCGTGACGATCACGGGACGATCGTCGCGCGGAAGGCCGGACACCCCGTCCTGGAAGACGGTCATGCCCACCCCCTCGTGCGCGCGGCGCACCCACCTTCACGCACTGTGAAACACCTTTCGCGGCTCCAACACGCCATCGCGCACGGCGCCCACCGCCACGAGCCGTCCGTCCGGCAGGGCGAACACCGCTACGCCGCAATCCGGTGCGCCATTCGGCACCTTCTTCCCCGTCGCGAGCATCGCGGCCTCGCCCGAATCGACCACCACGCGCGGCAAGTGGGCCAGCGCGGAGACGGCGTCGATCCAGGCCCGGCCGGGCAACCCCCCACCCCGCACCCCCTCCAGCCCCACCGCATCACGCACATCGAAGTCCCCCACCCGGGTGCGGCGCAGCGCGACAAGGTGGCACGCCGTACCGAGCCGCTTCCCCAGTTCGACGCCCAGGCTGCGCACGTAGGTCCCACTCGAGCACGCCACCCTGAAGTGCACCTCGGGCAAGTCGACCCCGAGCACCTCGAAAGCGCGCACAATCACCTCCCGCGGCGGAAGCTCCACGCTCTCCCCCCGACGCACACGGCGATGCGCAGGAACGCCCCCCACCTTGACGGCCGAGTATACCGGCGGCGACTGCAGCAGCGATCCAACCAGCCCCGCCGCAACCATGCGAATGCGATCCGCCGAGATCTCCCGCCAGCCATCATCCTCCGCGATCACCTCACCCTCCGGATCCTGCGAGTCCGTCGCGACCCCGAGGCGGGCGGTCGCCTCGTACTCCTTGTCCGCCCCCGCCAGGTACTCCAGAAGGCGGGTAGCCCGTCCGATCCCGAGTACCAGCAGCCCCGTCGCGAAGGGATCCAGCGTTCCCGCGTGGCCCGCCTTCTTCACCCCGAGCGACCTCCGCACCACCGCCACGACATCGTGGGAAGTGATCCCTGCCGGCTTGTCCACCAGCAACATCCCCATGGAGGCGGACGACTCACTCACGGGTCGCCCTCTCCGGACGGTTGCTCCAGATCGCCCGGGGGGGCTTTGGAAGACGGCTGCTCTTCCGCGTCACCCTCGGGCAGCACCTCCTTCAAAATCTCCTCGATCCGCTGCCCCGCCGCGATCGACGTGTCCCGCTCGAAACGCAATTCAGGCATGCGCCGAATATGCAGCTCCCGCCCCAGCACGGACCGCAGGAAGGGGGCGGCGCGTCCGAGTGCGGCCACGGTGCGGATCTGCTCGTCCTCCGATCCGTACGGCTCCACGAACACGCGCGCGAACCACAGATCCGCGCTCACATCCACTCCGGTCACCGAGAGCGGCCCCACCTCGGGATCGCGCACCACGGACTGGATCTTCACCGAAAGCTCCCGGCGCAGTTGCTCGCCCAGGCGGGCGCGACGGCGGGAGGACATCAATAGCGCTCCGTGGAGTTGGCCACCACCACGGCGTCCCGCGCCCCGGCAATACGGCGGTCCACCGCTTCCTGGATCGAGTCCGCCTGCGCGGAGTGCGCCGCCAGAAACGCCACCGAGATGCGCGCCCGGTTGCGCGTGTCCTGCAAACCCGACTCGACCACCGAAACGTTCATGCGCGCGAGGTGGTCCTTAAGCGAACGGAGGACGGAGCGCTTCTGCTTGAGGGACCCGGAGCCCGGAATTGCAAGATCCCACGTCGACACGGTCACCACCATCGCAGGTCGCGGGTGCAAATCGGGGACGGACGTCCTCAATCCCGCTCGGCGCTGGCCAGGGTGCGCGCGACCTCCTGGACCTGGTAGGTCTCGACGATGTCCCCGGCCTTGACGTCGTTGAAGTTGGAGATGCCGATACCGCACTCGAAGCCTTCCTTGACCTCGCGGGCATCGTCCTTGAAGCGCTTCAGCGACCCGATCTCTCCGTCGTAAATGACAACGCCGTCGCGAATCACCCGGGCATTGGCTCCACGCTGGATCGTGCCGTCCACCACGTAGCTGCCCGCGATGGTGCCGGTTCCCCGGATCTTGAAGATCACCCTCGCCTCGGCGGCGCCGGTCACGCTCTCCCGCCGCTCCGGCGCGAGCAGTCCCTCGAGCGCGGCCCTGACATCGTCCACGGCCTCGTAGATGACGTCGTAGGTCTGGATGTCCACCGCCTCGCGCGAGGACGCCTGCCGTGCACCGGCGTCGGGACGGACCCGGAAGCCGACGACGACCGCGCCTGCGGTCAGCGCGAGCATCACATCGGACTCGTTGACCGCGCCCACGCCCCGGTGGATGATTTCGACCTGCACCTCCTTGGCGGAGAGCTGTTCGAGGGCGTCGCACAGCGCCTGCACGGAACCGTCCACGTCGCCCTTCACCACCAGGCGCAGCGTGCTGACGTCGCCCGCGGCCAGGAGCTGGGTGAAGTCGCCCAGCTTGATGCCGCGCTCCTTGATGCGAAGCTGTTTTTCGCGGTCCAGACGCTGGCGGTTGCCGGCGATGTCGGCGGCCTTGACGGCGTCCATCACCTGGAAGACATCGCCCGCCTGGGGGACGCCGGCCGCACCCAGGATCTGTACCGGGATTCCCGGTCCGATGTCGTCGACGTGGTGGCCGCGCTCGTCGAGCAGGGCCCGGATGCGGCCGTCGTAGAGGCCGACCACGAAGCGGTCGCCGACCCGCAGCGTGCCGCTCTGCACCAGGATCGTGGCGAGCGGGCCCTTGCCGATATCGAGCTCGGCCTCCACCACCGCACCCACGGCATCCCGCGAAGGGTTGGCCTGCAGTTCCAGGATCTCGGCTTGCAGAAGGATCTTCTCCAGCAGGTCGTCCATGCCCTGGCCGGTCTTGGCCGAGACCTCCGCCACCAGTGTCTCGCCGCCGAAGTCCTCGACGGTGACGCCATGTTGCAGGAGGTCCTGGCGGACCCGGGCCGGGTCGGCCGCCGGCAGGTCCATCTTGTTGATCGCGACGATCATCGGGACGCCGGCGTTTCTGGCGTGGCTGATCGCCTCGATCGTCTGTGGCATGACCGCGTCGTCGGCGGCCACCACGAGGACGACCAGGTCGGTCACGTCGGCGCCCCGGGCGCGCATGGCCGTGAAGGCGGCATGGCCGGGCGTGTCGAGGAAGGAGATGGTGCGGCCATCGTCGAGCTCGACGTGGTACGCGCCGATATGCTGGGTGATGCCACCGGCCTCGCCGGCCACGACGTTGGTGTCGCGGACCCAGTCCAGCAGTTTCGTCTTGCCGTGATCGACGTGCCCCATGACGGTGACGACGGGCGGGCGCGGGCGCAGATCCGCCGGATCGTCTTCCTCGATCTCCTCGCCCGGTGGGAGGTAGTCCGTCTCGCGGACGGCCTGGTAGCCGAAGCCCTCCAGCAGCAGTTCGATCTGGTCGAAGTCGAGCCGCTGGTTGATGGTGACCATGAGGCCCATGTTGCGGAAGGCCGAACCGATGATCTCGGTCGCGCTGGCCTCGACGAGTTCGGCAAGTTCCGCGACCGTGAGGAATTCGTTGACGCGGACGGTGGTGGCTTCGGCCGCAACCTTTTCGGCAGCCCTTTCCTCTGCGGCTACCCGCTCCTCCTTGGCGGCGGCCACGGCGCCCTTGCCCTTCCGGCGCTTCTTGCGGCCGCCCTTGATCTCGGCCATGACCCGCTGGATGTTCTGCTTGGCCTTGTCCCGATCGGCCCCGCGACGGCGCTTGCCCCGCCTGCGCTCCCTCTTCTTGCGGCCGTCGGAGGTGTACCCTTCGGCCTGGATTCGCACCTTGCCGCCCGGACCCGCGCTGGCCGCCGGCGCCGGCTTGCTTCCGGCCGGGCCCAAGCCGACAGGCGCGCCGTCTCGGGCTGGAGACGGCTTGGGGCCGGTGCGCGCCGACATGATCGGGGATCGCTCCGCCGCTCCGGGTTCCGGTTCGGTCTCAACCCCTGGAGCCTGGGCGGCGATGGGTGGAATGGCGATCTCCAACGGAGGGGCGTCGGTGGCCACCGAAGGCGTCAGAGGCGGCTCGGCGGCGGGTTCCGGCGGAGCAGCCTCCTCCACCGGCGGAGTTGCGACCGCCGCGTCTTCAACGTCGGACTCTACCCGCGCGGCCGGGGCCGAGGCGTCCGTCGGCCCGGCCTCCTCGACGGGAGGCGCGGCCTCCACCTGCGCGTCAGTCGCGTCCGCCTCGACCGTCACTTCAGGTTCCCCCGTCCCGTCGGTGTCTGGAGCGGCTTCCCCGTCGACGGCGACGGCTTCCTCCGGTGGGGCCTCGGCGGTGACGGTGGGCTCCAGAGTCACGACCCGTCGCCGCCGGCGGCGCCTGCGACTCGTGGGCTTGTGCGCCTTCACCACCGCGCTCATGACGTCCGCGGCCTCGCCGTGGCCCGCCCTGCGCTCCCGTTCGAGGCGCGTGCGCACCTTGGCGACATCCGTGTCCCGGATGAAGGCGTCGGCGTGGCCGACACGCACGCCCGATTCCCTCAGGAACCTGAGGAGAACATCGGCGTTGACCCTCAGGTCGGTTGCAAGTTCCCGGACCCGCATCAAGCCGTCTCCTCCTGTGCCGCCGGCGTGTCTTCCCCGGCGCTGTCCGGCTCCGCTTCGACCACGGTTAGATCCTCGATCAGGGTGAGGAGCTGCGCGGCCGCCTCCTCGCTGACGCCGTCCACGGCCAGGAAGTCCGCCCGGTCCAGGTCGATGATGTCGAGGAAGCTGTTGTATCCCGAGCCATTCAGCGCCAAGAGGGTTTCTCCGTCCAGAGCGAGTTCGCTGAGCGGAAAGTCGGCAGTCTCGTAGGAGTCCGTCTCCTCCTCCACGAAGACCGACATGTCCGCCCCGCGCTCCAGCCACTCGCGGGAACCGTAGAGATCGATCTGCCATCCGATCAGCTGCGATGCCAGCCGCACGTTCTGGCCGTTCCTGCCGATCGCCAGCGAGAGCTGATCTTCGTCCACGATCGCGGTGATGACCTGCCGCGCCGGATCCGAATGGACCTTGGCCACACGGGCGGGCGCAAGCGCGCGCCGAGCGAAGATCTCGGGCGTGGGATGCCAGGGCACGATGTCGATCCGCTCACCGCCCAACTCGCGCACGACGGCCTGGACCCGGGAGCCCTTGAGTCCCACGCAGGCCCCCACCGGGTCGATGGAATCGTCGCGGCTGTGCACCGCGATCTTGGTACGGCCCCCGACCTCGCGCGTGGATTCCTTGATCTCGACGATGCCCTGGTAGATCTCCGGCACCTCCAGCTTGAAGAGCGCCGCGACAAAACCGGGATCGGCGCGGGAGAGGATCAGGCGGGGACCCTTGGGCGTCTCGTCCACCTTCTTCAGGACCGCCCGGATCGACTCGCCCTGGCGAAAGCGCTCGCGCGGGTTCTGTTCCTTCCACGGAATGATGGCCTCGGCCTCGCGGGATCGGTTCAGGATAAGGACCAGCTTGCCGCGCTCGATCTGCTGCACTTCGCCCGAGAGCAGGTCGCCCACGCGATCGGCGTACTCGTCGCGGATGCGCTGCCGCTCGCCCTCGCGCACCAGCTGCACGATCCGCTGCTTGGTGGCCATGACCGCGTTGCGGCCGAACTCGGTGAATTCGACGGGAAGCTCCATCACGTCCCCCACTTCGTAGGTGGGATCGTCCCACCGCGCCTCGTCCACCGAGATCTCCGACGACGGATCCTCCACGGTCTCCACGACCCGCTTGAGCACGATCATCTCGATCTCGCCGGAGACATCGTCGATGAGGATCTCGGCGTTGACGTTGATGCCGAATATGCGGGCCAGGCCGGCGTGAATCCCGTCTCTGATGAGCTCGTTGACCTGGTCGAACTCCAGGCTCTTGGCGTCCATGATGTCGCTGAACGCCGCCCTGATCTGCGCGGTGTTTACGCTCATGACACCTTCCAATCGTGGACCAGGCGGGCTGCCGTCACCCGCGACCGAGGGACCTCGACCTCGTCGCCCCCGTTCAACCGGAGCCGGATAGACTCCGTGCCACCCTCTTCGCCGCTCAGACCCAACAGCTCGCCCTCCAGACGCGAACTCCGTCCGTGGAGCGTTTCCGAACCGGTAACGGCGATCTTCCGGCCGCGGAACCGCCGGAAATCCCTTTCGCGGGTAAGGGGGCGCTCCAGACCCGGCGAGGACACCTCGAGGACGTACTTCTCCGGCACCCTCGCGTCCTCGTCGAGCCATGCCTCGATGTTCCGGCTCACCGTCGCACAGTCGTCCAGCGATACGGGGCGGTCCAGCGCTTCGCGTTCCACACGGAGCCGGATGACCGGGCGTGCAGGGCCACCCGCCCAGTCGAGCTGAACCAGCTCGTACCCCAGGCCGGAGAGCCGTGTTTCCAGCTCCTCCCGGAGTCCTGCCCCGTTCGTTTTCAAATCGTTACCCCTTGCGCCAATGGACAAAAAAAGCGGGGGATGCCTTCTCCCCCACTCATAACGCCGCCGGCGTTGGCCGGCCGGTTCGGGACCACCTAACTGAAGTATAGCCGTGACGCGGTCTCCCGGTCAATCGCCATTCCACTTCGAAAGCGGCGGTATTTCGGCCGCGGAGGGCTACTCCCGGCGCTCGATCCGGGCGCCCAGGGTCCGCAGCCGCTCGTCGATCCTCTCGTATCCGCGCTCGATCTGTCCCGCGTTGCGGATCAGGCTCTCGCCACGGGCGCCCAGGGCGGCAATGAGGATGGCCATGCCGGCCCGGATGTCGGGGCTTTCCACCCTGGCGCCGTGCAGGTTCGACGGTCCCACGACCACGACCCGGTGGGGGTCGCAGAGGATGATGCGCGCGCCCATGCTCACCAGCTTGTCGGTGAAGAACATCCTGGACTCGAACATCTTCTCGTGAATCAGGATCGTTCCCCGCGCGCTGGTGGCGGCGACCACGGCGATCGAGGTCAGGTCGGCCGGGAAGGCGGGCCAGGGGCCGTCGTCGACCTTGGGGATGTGCCCGAAGGCGTCCATCCGGATGACGGGTTCCGTGCGCCCGTCGACGATGAGATCGCGTCCGTCCACCCTGCAGTCGATCCCGAGACGCCGGAAGCCGAGCAGGATCGAGTCGAGGTGCGCGACCGGTGCGTCCTCGATCACCAGCCGGCTGCGGGTTACGGCCGCCAGACCGATGAAGGAGCCCGCCTCGACGTGGTCGGGGCCGATCTCGAAGTCGGCGCCGCCCAGGGTGGGCGCGCCGTGGATGGTGAGATTCGAGGTTCCGATCCCCGCGATGCGCGCACCCATGGCGTTGAGGAGGTGACAGAGGTCCTGTACGTGCGGCTCGGCGGCCGCGTTGCGGATCAGCGTTTCGCCTTCCGCCATCGACGCGGCCATCACGGCGTTCTCGGTGGCCGTGACCGAGGGCTCGTCCAGAAACATGTCGGTGCCCTTCAGGGCGGGCGCGCGGATGTCGAGACCGGTCGAGGTCTCCACCTCGGCTCCCAGCGCCTCGAAGGCGAGCAGGTGCGTGTCGAGGCGGCGGCGGCCGATGACATCGCCCCCGGGCGGAGGCAGCGACAGGGAGCCGAAACGGGCCAGGAGCGGTCCCGCGAGGAGGATCGACGCGCGAATTCGCTCGGAGAGTTCCGGATCCAGATCCCGGGCCTCGACATTGGCGGCGTTGACCACCACCGTGTTGGCGCCGGCCCACGTCACGGACGCCCCCAGAGACTCCATGATCTCGAGGAGGGTGTGGACGTCGCGGATCCGGGGGACGTTGCGGACGGTCACCGGCTCCGCCGACATGAGCGTCGCCGCGAGGACCGGCAGGGCGGCGTTCTTGTTGCCGGCGGGCCGGATGGCGCCGCTCAGCTCGTGGCCGCCCGATACGATGAAGGATGACATCGGCTGAAAGATACCGAATTCCATGGTTCTCTGGATAGAGCGAAGCCATTCAAAGACCCGATGTACACTTTACATTCCATAATGTATAGTATGCTTTACATCGTGAATCGGTGAAGCGAAGCGGCCCAGCGCGAATGCGCCGCCGCTCAAATGACGGGGGGGTTTTGTCCACGGGCTGCTATCGCCCCATATTCCGGGCCCGGATCACACCAGGCGGAGCCATCATGCCACTCACTCTTGCTGTCCCCTTTCAGGACACCACCGTCGTCGAGCTCGCGCGCGACGGCCTCGCGGTGGTCTCGGCATGGACGATGGTGGGGCTGGGCTTGGCGTTCCTTGCGATCCTGGTGGTGCTGGTGCTCGTCCTGGCCGAACTCCGCACGCTGTCGCGGACCTGGACCGGTTTCGTGGCCACCACGACCGAACGGTCCGGGCCACTCGTCGAGCACGCGAACAACGCCGCCCGCAACCTCGACCACATCACATCGGTCGTGCGGTCCGAGATCGACCGCCTGCACGGCATGGTCGAGGGCGTGACCGACGACATCGGAGAGGCCTCGGTCGAGGTCAGGCGACGGATCGCCGACCTTTCCGCATTGCTTGACCTGGCCCAGTCGGAGGCGGAGGACGCGGTTCTGGATGCGGCGGCCAAGTTGCGGATGCTTCGGAAGGGGGCGGGGTTGCTGGCGGGGGTGGCGGGGCTGGGTGGGGGGGGTGAGCAAGGGGATGCGGGTGGAAACGGGGAGGGGGATGGGGATGAGGAGAATGAACCTGACGGGACGGAGGAGGACCCGGCCGCGCGCCAGGATCAGGAATAGCCAAGTACGCCCATTCCGGTCACGGGATCCACGCGGCTGGATCGCCCTGGTCGGCCTCGTCGGGCGAGTCTCCGTGCCAGGCCAAGACGTAGATGTGGGCATGGCGGCCGGATCGCGCTTCACCAGTCAGTCAGTCTTGACTTTTTGGATCTCCTAATCGAGGGATTGAACATCGAGATCAGTCCGAAGACCGCAAGCAATAACTGAGAAAAAGACCCGAGACAGTTAGGCAAGAGTGTCGGTTACCGGCTAAGTTGCCCGAGGCGATCAGTCGGTAGCGAGCGGCCATTGAAGAAATCGCTAGAAGTAGTCCCTCTCCAACCCCGCATACCGCACCAGCAGCTTCTTCCTCCCCGCAGTGTCGAAGTCGACTGCGACTTTCAGATCCCGCCCAAAACCCGAGATCTCCGCAATCGTCCCCGACCCGAAGGTCTGGTGCACCACCCGTTCACCCTTCACGTACCGGGGCCGGTCCTGATTGAAGTCGGACCCGTCGTCGGGCGAACCGGCGTAGTCGGTCGGCGCGCGCGACGGTTGGCTTTGGGTGGATTCCCGCCCCCGTCGCCCATACCCCGTCCACGATCCCGAAACCAGATCGGTCGACTTCGTCTCCACGCGGTCCGCGAGCACATTCACGAACGTGGACAAGCGACCGAACATGGTCTCCCCCGCCCTCCTCCTCCGCCGCGCATGGGTCATGTAGAGTCTCTCCATGGCCCGGGTGATCCCCACGTAGAAGAGGCGCCGTTCCTCTTCCAGCAACCGCGTCTCTTCGTACGACCGCAGAAGGGGAAACAGCCCCTCTTCCAGGCCGCTGATGAATACCACGGGGAACTCCAGCCCCTTGGCGCTGTGCAGCGTCATGAGGGTGACCGCGTTCGCCACCGAGTCGTGAAAATCCAGGTCGGTGACCAGGGCTACGTGCTGCAGGAATAGATCGAGGTCAGTGAAGGCGTCGCGGTCGCCCTCGTCCAGTTCCATCACCTGCTCGGCCTCGAAGTCCCGGGCCGCCGCGATCAGTTCCATGACGTTCTCGGCCCGCTCCCGTCCCTCGGGCCCCTCCGAGCGCAGCCGCGACTCCAGATCGAGCTCCTCGATCAGCTCCTCCAGGATCTCGCCCGCGGTCAGGAGGCCGGCCCTGTCGCGATACCTGCCGATCAGCCCGACGAACTCCTTCAGCCCGCGCCGGGCCCCCGCGGGTAGCCCCGGAACCTCCTCCCCCCGCCCCGCCGCCTCGAGCAGGTCGATGTCCGCTTCGCGCGCGAAGACCGCAAGCCGGCCCAACGATGTCTTGCCGATCCCCCGGCGCGGATAGTTCACCACGCGATCGAAGCCGTCCATGTCGCGCGGGTTGGAGATGAGGCGAAGGTACGCCAGCACATCCTGGATCTCGCGCCGCTCGTAGAAGCGGACCCCGCCAACGATCTGGTACGGGAGGCCCCGCAGCCGGAACCGATCCTCCAGCGCCCGCGACTGCGCGTTGGTGCGGTAGAGGACCGCGAAGTCACTGTGGTCGTACTTCGGGTTCGCGAGCATCAGGCGCTCGATCTCCTCGACGATCCAGCGGCCCTCGTCGGCCTCGCTCGCCGCCTCGACGAGGGTGATGGGCGCGCCTCCCACCACGTCGGTCCGCATGGTCTTTGCCTTGCGGTCCACGTTTTGCCGGATCACCACGTTCGCCGCGCCCAGGATGACCGGCGTGGACCGGTAGTTCTGCTCCAGCCGCACCACTTCCGCACCGGAGAAGCTCTTCTCGAAGTCGAGGATGTTGCGGATGTCGGCGCCGCGCCATCCGTAGATGCTCTGGTCGTCGTCTCCCACAACCATGAGGTTGCGGTGATCCGCCGCCAGCAGCTCCAGCAGACGGAACTGGGCCCGGTTGGTGTCCTGGTACTCGTCGACGAGGATGAAGGAGAACAGCTGCCGATACCTGCTCAGCAGCTCCGGGTTGTTCTCAAAGAGGCGGACCGGCAGGACGAGCAGGTCGTCGAAGTCCATGGCATCCTGTCGCTTGAGCGCTTCCTGGTAGGCGCCGTACACGATGGCGACCCGGCTCAGGAAGAGGTCGCGGCCAGCGTACGTCTCTCTGAATTCCTCCACGCCGATCAGGTGGTTCTTCGCGTCGGAGATCCGGTCGCGGACGGCGCGCGGCGAGCACTGCAGGGGGTCCACATCCACGCTCTTCTGCGCCTTCTTGATCTCGCGGAGCGACTGGTCCGCATCGCGGATCGTGAAGGCGCGGGTCCAGCCCAGACCAGGTGCGTGACGCCGCATCAGGCGGGCGCCCAGCGCGTGAAAGGTGCTCATCCAGATCCCCTTCGGCTCACCGCCCAGCATCGACACGACCCGCTCACGCATCTCCTGCGCCGCCTTGTTGGTGAAAGTGACCGCCAGGATCCGGTCCGGGGGCACCCCGTGTTCCATGACCAGGTGACACACCCGGGTCGTGAGCACGCGCGTCTTGCCCGATCCCGCCCCCGCCAGGACCAGGCACGGACCCTCGAAATGTTCCACCGCGCGGCGCTGTTCGGGGTTCAGGGATTGCAGCATTCGGCGCACGCGTTGAGGGCGAGGGAATTCGACCGGGACGGGAAACAGGCCCCTCCCGCGGGTGCTCGGCAGCCGGGGTTGCGGCCCGCGGAGTTCAGGAGTCCGCCGCGCGGGGAAGCCGGGCCTGGAAGGTAACCCCCCGCTCGCCCCGGTCCAGCAGCTCGATGCGGCCGCGGTGGACGCCCTCGACGATACGCCGCGTGAGCGTCAATCCCACACCCCATCCGCCCGATTTCGTGGTGACGCCCGGGTCGAACACCCGGTCCCGGATCTCCAGCGGGACGCCCGGTCCCGTATCGCGGATGCGCACGACGACCCAGCGCCGTTCGGCCGCGCGAGCCGAAATGGTGATGGATCCGCCGGTCCCCGCCATGGCGTCCAGGGCGTTCTTCACGACGTTCTCCAGCGCCCAGGCCAGCAGGACCTGGTGGCCCTGCACGTCCGGAAGGTCGTCGGGGACATCCACGTGGAGCGCCACGCCGGGGCCGAGACGGGGCAGCCTGGCCTTCATGTAGTTGCGCAACTCGGCAATCACCACGCCGAGCGACACACGCTTGAGCTCCGGATCCCTGCCGATCAGTTCGAAGCGCCGGCTCACCCGTTCCAGGCGCACCAGGTCCTCGCCGATGGCCGACGCAATCTCCGCCTGGCCCATGTCGCCGGGGCGCGCCTCGCGGGACAGCCCCAGGACCTCCACCCATCCCTGCAGCGAACTGATGGGCGTGCCGAGCTGATGGGCGAGTTCCCTGGCCATCGCCGTCCACGCCTGCTCCGCCGTGCTGAGCCGCTGATACCGGAAAAAGGTGACCGCGAGCAGGACCGTCAGCAGGAGCCCCGCGGCCCAGAGGAAAGGGATCCACTGCAGCCGCGCCGTTTCGGGGGTGATGCCGTAGTGAACCAGCTGGCTGTTCGGGTCGCCCACCGGATCGTTGCGCAGATCCAGTTCCTCGGCGTAGCGGAGGATGCGGTCCACCTCCTCGGGCGTGGGCAGGTCCGAGACATCGAAGGGAAGGTTGGCGTGGGCGTAGTAGTCGCGCCCCGGCCCCGAAGTGACCACGAACGGAACGCCGAGCTCGAGGATCAGGCGCTGCAGGTTGGTCAGGGCCGCCACGGGGGCGCCGGGATCCTGGCTGGTCAACCCGCTCTGCACCTGGGTGTAGATGCGCGTGAAGGTCTCGGCATCGTCCTGGCGGGAACGTACGATCTGGGCCGTGTACACCATGTAGAAGACGAGCAGCGCGAAGAAGAGGATGCCCAGTGCAAGTTGCCACGTGCGCGGATCGCTCCTCCTGGCGCCGCCGCGCACGGGCTTCTTCCTTTTCATTGCCGGGGTCCGGGCGGACCGGACCTGGGCACGCTGGCGCCGCTCACCCTCCCGGCCCGATCTCGTCGAAGCCCAGCACCGGGGCCAGCACGGAGGGGAGCCGTACGGTCCCGTCCTCCCGCTGACAGGTCTCCAGCAGCGCGACCATGAGCCGCGGCAGCGCCAGGGCCGACCCGTTGAGCGTGTGCGCGAACTCGGTCCCGGAACCCTGGGCCCTGCGGAACCGGATGTTGGCGCGCCGCGCCTGGTAGTCGGTGAAGGTCGAGCAGCTCGAAACCTCGAGCCACTGCTCCACGCCGGGCGCCCAGACCTCCAGGTCGTAGGTCAGCGAGGCCGAGAAGCCCAGGTCGCCGGACGCGAGCAGCACGACCCGGTAGGTGAGCCCCAGCAGTTCCAGGATGCGGCAGGCGTGGCCGGTCAACTCCTCCAGGGCCGCGGCGCCGGCCTCCGGCTGCTCGAAGCGTACCAGCTCCACCTTGTCGAACTGGTGCACCCGAAGCATCCCGCGGGTGTCCTTGCCAGCCGCGCCCGCCTCTCTGCGGAAGCACGGCGAATAGGCCACGTATTTGCGGGGAAGCGTGTCTCCGCGCAGGATCTCGCCCCGGTGGATGTTCGTCACCGGCACCTCGGCCGTCGGGATCAGCCAGAGTCCGTCGCGCGGGGTCACGTACGACTCGTCGGCGAACTTGGGCAGCTGTCCCGTGCCCGTCATGCTGCTCTCGCGCACCAGGTAGGGGACCCGGAGTTCGGTGTAGCCGTGGTCGGCCGCGTGCAGGCCGATCATCCAGTTGATGAGCCCCCTCTGCAGGGCGGCGCCCCTGCCCCGCAGAATGAAGAAGCCGGACCCCGAAACCCGGACTCCCGCCGCGAGGTCGAGGATCCCCAGCGACTCGCCCAGTTCCCAGTGGGGCCGTGGAGCGAAAGGGAATTCAGGCGGCGTGCCCCAACTGCGCACGATCTCGTTGGCCTGCTCGCCACCGGTGGGCACGCGTTCGTCGGGCAAGTTCGGAATGCCGGCAAGCTTCTCCGCGATCCACGCGTCGGCGGCGGCCACCTGTGCGTCGAACTCCGCGATCTCCGCGCCGACATTGCGCATCCTCGCGATCTCCGCCTGCGCGTCGCCGCCCTCCCGCTTCGCCTCGCCGATGCGCTTCGAGACCCGGTTCCGGAGCGCCTTCAGGTCGTTGACGCGCCCCAGCGCCTCACGCCGGGTCCGGTCCCGCTCGGCCACGGCCATGACCAACCCGGCCATCCCCTCTCCCCCCCGCCGCTCCAGCGCCGCGCCGACACCCGCCGGATCGCGGCGCAAGACCTTGATGTCCAGCATTCAGAGAACCACCCCGGCCGTTAGCGGCCCGTGGACATGTCCGCGCGGACGCATCGGCGCTCGATTGCCGGGAAGCCCTTCTTCACGAGCGGTCAATCCGGCGGGACGAGGTCGCGGCTGTTGCAGTTACGGTTCACATCGAACTGGAACCGGACCGTCCCGACGATGCTGTCCGTCTCCAGGACTTCGATCTTCCCGTAGTAGTTGCACAAGAAGGTGCCCTGGTGGCGTCGCGTGCGGATGACGTAAATCGGGTCGAGCCGGATCGGGATCGGCACATCGCCCACGTATTCCGTGGTATCGGCGGGAGCTTCCTCGGCCGTGTCGAAGGTGTGGCCTTCGAGGGTCGCGAGGGCGGCGTCCGAGGTGATCCCCAGGGCCCCCGGGGGAAGCCAGACGAACTGCCCGTCCCGGTAGTCGACCGTGAGGTCCCACAGGTCGCCCGTGGTTGGGGCTTCCAGCCTCTTCGGGATGCGGCTGAAGAAATCGAAGGCCGACAGCAGGTTGGTCTCGGGCCGGGAAAGGACGTACAACTCGACCGTGTCCGGGTCCGCGACCCAGTTGAACGCGAACGGGTCGTCGCCGCACGCGGTCAGGCCAGCCGCGCTGACAACGATCACGAGCGCCAGATTGCGAATCTTCATGGCTCAATCTACCCGCCTTGGATCATTCGGGTCAACTCTGGAAAACCACAGGCGGCCCGTGGAGAACCCGGTGTTGGGCGGCGGGCGGCAGGGCGTCGGGCGGGCTGGCACCGGCGAGGATGAAGGGCGCTCTTGGCGTCGTGACTTTTTCGGTGGTTGCGGCTAGCTTGAGCCGGGTCTCTCCCTCTCCGGGTCGGAGTGCAATCGTCCCGCGCCCGACGGCCAGGTTCACTTGCGGCATGTGGAGGACGCTTCATGGGTGAAAAGGCGACCGTATACGGGCTGCAGCCGCGGCGCGCACACGCCCGTGACTGAGGCGGCCCCGGTCTGGGTCACGATCCTGGCGGGCGGTGCCGGCCACCGGTTCTGGCCACTGAGCACACCCGAACACCCGAAGCAGCTGTTGCCGCTGGCCAGTTCCCGGCCTCTCATCTTCGACACGATCGAGCGGGTGCGGGGCTTCGTTCCCGCCGAGCGGCTGCGGATCCTGGCCGGCGAGCACCTCGTGGAACCCATTCGGGCCGCAACCGGACTCGGCCGCGAGTCCTTCCTGGTGGAGCCCCGCGTCAAGGGCACCGGTCCGGTCCTGGCCCGCGCCGCGTGGGAGATCGCCCGGACCGACCCCGGCGCGATCATGATTTCGCTCCACTCGGATCACGTCATCGAGCCGGTGCGGGCCTTCCGGGACGTCCTGGGCGCCGCCGTCGAAATCGCGCGCCGGGACCGGCTTCTGCTCACGGTGGCGGTGCCGCCCGACCGGCCCGAAACCGGCTACGGCTACATTCGTCCCGGCGAGGCACTCGAAGCTCCCCCGGGGCATCGCGCGTACCGGGCCGGCGCCTTCGTGGAGAAGCCCGACCCAACCACGGCAGCCCGCTACATCGACGAGGGCTACCGCTGGAACACCGGGATCTTCGTTTGGGCGGCCGACGTCTTCCTGCGCGAAGTGGAGCGATACGCGCCCGAGATGACCGGTGCGCTGCCTCGTCTGGAAGAGGGAGACACCGGCGCCTTCTTCGACGAAACCGCGAGGATCAGCGTCGATGAAGCGGTGCTGGAACGGAGCGGGCGGGTCGCCTGCATCGACGCGGGGTTTCGCTGGGACGACGTGGGCAGCTGGGAATCGGTGGCCCGCAACCGTTCCGCCGACGAGGACGGCAACGTGCGCGAGGGCGAGGTTCACCTGACCGGTTCGTCGGGAAACATCGCGCTGGCCGCGCATGGCCGGCTTGCGCTGTTGGGCGTGGAGGATCTCCTGGTCGTGCAGACGGAGCACGTCACGCTGGTCATGCCGCGCTCCGAGTCCCCCCGCCTGAAGGAATACCTGCGCGACCTGCCCCCGCACCTGCTCGGACCGGCTTCCGGTCGCGACCCCGGCTCGCCGCCCGGTTGATGCCCACACGACTGTTCCTCTTCGACGATCCGGTGGCCAGGGATTGGCGCCCCTTCACGCTGACGCGTCCGGCCGGCGAACTCCTCTTCGGTACGGAGACGCTGCGCGCCCGCGCCGAACGCGTCTGGGGACCGAGGTGCGAAGGCCACCTGGCCGGAAACACCCTCTTGGACTACGACGAACCGGGTGCCCCCCGCTGCGTCCCCCCGGAGGCGATCGGCAACGAGGGAGACCGGCTGTTCCTGTCCAGCCGCTTTGCCTGTGACGCCGGGAAAATCGCGTTTGGCGGGCCCACCCTGTTGACGGCCGGAGGAACCGAACCGGTCGGCCTCCGGATCCCGGACGGGACGGCGTTTCCGACCTCGGTCCTGTACGGGGAGTGGCCGGACTGGCCCGAGACCGGGCTCGACGGGACCCTGCTGCGGTCGGTGTGGGACCTCATGGAGAAGAACGGTGACCGTCTGGCGGCCGACGGCTCGAGGTTCGCGGACACAGGGCTGCCGCGGCACGTTCACCGAATCGGCGGCGGCGGCGTAAGCGTGGGAGAAGGGGCGGTCATTGAGCCGGGAGCGGTGCTCGATACACGCAACGGACCCGTGATCGTGGACGCCGGCGCACGCGTGCAGGCTCCGTGCCGCATTGCGGGGCCCGCGTACATCGGTCGCGGCTCCACGGTTCTCGGGGGCGCGCTTGAGAACGTCGGCATCGGACCCGTCTGCAAGGTGCGGGGCGAGGTCGAAGCGAGCGTCTTCCTGGGATTCGCGAACAAGGCGCACGACGGCTTCCTGGGACACTCGGTGGTCGGGCAGTGGGTGAATCTGGGCGCGATGACCAGCAACTCCGACCTGAAGAACACCTACGGCACGGTGCGCGCCGCGGTGGAAGGGCGCGTGATCGACACCGGATTGACCAAGGCGGGGTGTCTGCTGGGCGACCACATCCGCACCGGGATCGGGACGCTTCTCGATACCGGCGCCACCGTGGGCGCGGGTGCGAGTCTATTCGGTGGGGGCATGATGCCGAGAGATGTGCCGCCGTTTTCGTGGGGAGGTGCCGGCGGACTCGTGGATCACGAGATCGACCGGTTCCTCGAAACGGCGGCGCGGGCGATGGCGCGGCGCGATGTCGAACTCACGGCCGGTACCCGCCGCCTCTACCGGCGGGCCTTCGCGGACACGGCCCCGCTGCGATCCGAAAAAGGCGGCCGCTGAGCGGTGCGCTTCTCGGTGCTCGGCAGCGGCAGCCGCGGCAACGCCACCCTGATCGCCTCCGGACGGACCCGGCTGCTGGTCGACGCGGGGTTCAGCGCGCGCGAACTGACGAAGCGGCTCGCCGTGATCGGCGTGGAACCGGCCGAGGTTTCGGCGATCCTGGTGACCCATGAGCACGGGGACCACACGCGCGGTGCGGGTGTCTTCGCCCGGGCGCACGGCACGCCGCTGATGATGACCGAGGGTACGCTCGGCGCCTGTGCCAAGCTCCTGCGGGGCAGCGAGGAGGTTCGCACCTACCGCGCCGGCTTCCCGGTCGAGGTGGAGGAGCTGGAGGTCGAACCGTTCATCACCGTCCACGACGCGGTCGATCCGGTGGCCGTGGCGGTGCGCGAAACCGCCACCGGATTGCGCCTTGGAATCGCCACCGACATGGGACGACCGACCCTCCAGGTCATGCACGCGCTGCGCGGATGCGACGCCCTGGTCGTGGAATCGAATCACGACGAATCGATGCTGTGGGCCACCGGCTACCCGGCTTCGGTCAAGGCCAGAATCGCCTCGAGTCACGGACACCTGTCGAACGACGCGGCAGCCCGCCTGGTCCTGGAACTGCTGAGCCCGAAGCTGACGGTCGTCGTGCTGGCCCACCTGTCGGAGGAATCGAACACCCCCGGTTTGGCGAAGGGCGCGATGGAGCGCGCGCTGGCAACGAAAGGATTCACGGGGATGGTCGAGGTGGCCCGTCCGGACCGCCCCACGCCTCTTCTGGACCTGGCGGTGCTCCGCGAGCAGACGGGCCCGCGCCAGCTGTCGTTCTTCTGACCTCGGTCGGGCGGCGGAACGTCCGGCTAAAGCCCCAGGAAGCGAAGCAGGTCGTTGCCCAGCGCCCAGACCATGAGAAGGATGACGAACCCGAGTCCGACCTGGCTCCAGCGCACCCGCTGCTTCACCGACAGCTTCTGGCCCCGCACGAGCTCGATCCCGAGGAAGACCAGGTGACCCCCGTCGAGTATGGGTATGGGGAGCAGGTTCAGGATTGCCAGGTTGATGCTGAACAGCGCCATGAATTCGAGGAAGGCGGGCAGCCCCGCGGCAGCCGTTTCGCCGGCCACCACCGCGATTGTGCCGATCGAACCGATCGAACGCGGTGACACGTCGAGGGTGAAGAGATCCCGGAGAAAAGCCAGAATGCGAAGGGTGACGTCAGAGGTCCGCGCCCATCCGAGGGCAATCGCTTCGCCGAAACCAACGGATATGGTGCGCGTTTCCGGTTGGGAAGTGAAAACCCCCAGCCTTCCTGTCCGCTCCCCGTCTCCCTCGCCTTCGATATCGTCCAGCTCCACCACGCGGGTCAGCTCGGATTCGCCCCTGAGGAGGCCGATTTCCACGGTCTCGCCCGGCCGGGATCCCACCTCCCGGATGATATCCGCCCAGCTCTCCACGGGAGCCCCGTCCACGCTGGTAATCCGGTCCCCGCGCTCGATCGACGAGCCCGCGGCGGGACCACCCGGCTCGAGATCGCCCACGATGGGGTCGACCCAGTACTGCAATGCGGAGGCCAGGGCCCGGCGCTCGTCCCCGTCGTCCGGCACGACGATGTCGAAGGTTTCGGCGGGAGACTCGGTGGCAAGCGTGAGGGGGCCCGCGGGGCCTTCGAGGAACGCGCGCTGGACATCTCCCCACGAGTCCGGCTCAACGCCACCCACCCGCGAGATTTCGGCTCCGGGGTTGATCTCCGCCAACGCTTCGGTTCCCGCGGGCAGGGTGCCTTCGTCCACGCCCATGACCCGGGTGCTCGCCAGCTCCTGCACGCCCCAGGCGGCCGCCACCAGGGTGTAGAGGAAAAAAGCGAAGATCATGTTCATGATGACCCCCGCCGAGATGACGAAGGCCCGCGCCAGCAGCGGCTGGGCATCGAAATCCGAGGAACGGGGTTCCCTGCCCGCCCCGGGCCCACCTTGACGACGGTTCGGCCCACGGGAAGCCCGGTGGGCAGAGGGACGGCTTCTGGTCGCGCTCTCGGACCCGCCCCCCTCGATGTGCTCCATGACCTCGTCATCCATCCCCTGCATCTTCACATAGCCGCCCAGCGGAATGGCGGAGATGACGTACTCGGTGCCCCCCCGATTAAACCCCCAGATACGCGGCCCGAGGCCGATGGAGAAGCGTTCGACCGCGATTCCCACGGACTTTGCGGCCCAGAAGTGCCCCAGTTCGTGTACGAAGATCAGAACGCCCAGAAGGACGACCGTGGCCAGTATTGTCATACACCGATCCTTTCGACTTCCGCAGCCGCGCGGCGCCTCGCGGCCCGGTCCACCTGCAATACCTCCCGGATGTTACCGGCGGTGCGTCCCTCCAGCGCCTCGAGGACGGCCGCCACGACTTCCGCCATGCCAAAGAAGGTAACCCTGCCCGTCAGAAAGGCTTCAACGGCCACCTCGTTCGCCGCGTTGAAGACGGCCGGAGCGGCGCCTCCCGCGCGCCCCGCGTTCACACCCAGGCGAAAGAGCGGGAAGCGAGCCTCGTCCACCGGTTCGAAGACCAGGGGCGAGAGTTCGACCGGATCGAAGTTCCGCAATACGGGGTCCGGGGGTCTGCGCGGCCAGGTCAGCGCGTGGAGTACGGGCAGTTCCATGTTCGGCACGCCCATCTGCGACAGGACGGAGCCGTCGACGAATTCGACGAAGGAGTGGACGATCGACGACGGATGCACCACGACTTCGATGCGCTCGTAGGGCAGACCGTAGAGGAAATGCGCCTCGATCACCTCGAGCGCCTTGTTGGCCAGCGTGGCCGAGTCGATCGTGATCTTCGCGCCCATCTCCCAGGTGGGGTGCTTCAGCGCCATCGCCGCGTTGGCCTCCTTCAGCGCTTCGGCGCCGGTTTCGCGAAAGGGCCCACCGCTGGCGGTGAGGATCAGGCGGTGAATCTCGTCGCGCCGCGCGGACCCGATACACTGCAGGATCGCGGAGTGCTCGCTGTCGACCGGCACGAGTTCTCCCCCTCCCTCGCGCGCGGCCTCCAGTACCAGTTCTCCGGCCGCGACGAGCGATTCCTTGTTGGCCAGCGCGCACCGCTTGCCGGCCCCCAGCGCGGCCAGGGTCGGCTGCAGTCCGGCCGCGCCCACCACCGCGTTGACCACCACGTCCGCGCCGGGCAGCGCGGCAAGTTCCACCACGCCCTCGGGACCGGTCCGCCAGCCCGCGGCCAACAGGTCGGGGCGATCTGCCAGCGCCGAGGGGTCGGCCACTGCGACTTCGTGCGTTCCGAACTCGGCGGCCAACCGCTCCAGCTTCGCGACGGACCGGTAGCCGGAGATGGCGACGACCCTGAACCGCCCGGGGTGTCTTCGAATCACGGCCAGGGTTGAACATCCCACGGAGCCCGTGGCCCCCAGCACCGCGACCCCGGTCACGACAGATGACGGGTCAGGATGAGCAGCCCGTACGCCAGCGGCAAAGTGAAGAAGAGTGCGTCCAGCCGGTCCAGCACCCCGCCGTGTCCCGGGAGGATGGCCCCCGAGTCCTTCACCCCCGCCTCCCGCTTGAGGAGGGACTCGGCGAGATCCCCCACCTGGGCGGCCGCCCCGAGCACGAGACCGATCACGCCCCCGGTAAGCGGCGTCAAGGGGACGGTGCCGAAGCCGTCCAGCACGAAACCCGCGGCCACGCCCACCGCCACCGAGGCGACCAGTCCCCCGACACCCCCCTCCACCGTCTTGCCCGGGCTGACCCGGGGCGCCAGACGGGTCTTGCCGATGCTCCGGCCGACGAAGAAGGCCGCGCTGTCGCCGGCCCAGGTGATCGCCAACGGCAGGAGCACGAGCAAGGTGCCTTCCCATCGTTGCGCCGGCACCGTCCCCATGGCTTCGGGCAGGTGCCGCAGGAGGACCGCGAAAGACAGCGTGCCGCCGGTGTAGAGCGCGCCGAGCACGGTGGCCGAAGCCGAGAGAAGGGGCGCCTCCTCGATTCTCCGTGAGAACACGACCGCGCAGGCGGTCAGCAGGACCAGGACAACGACGAGCGTCACCGCCCGGTCGCCCCAGACCGCGAAGACGGGGTTGTGGGCGGCCAGCAGGACCAGCAGCGCCGAGGCCGCAATTGCCAGCCAGCGCACGGGACGCGCGGCCCCAACCGACGCCAGCGAGTGGAACTCGTTTGCTCCGATCGCCGCCGCCACCGTCAGGAGCGCTCCCAGGTACCAGCCACCCTGGTGAATCAGCAGGACAGCCAGCGGGATTCCCGCCGCGGCGACCAGAACCCGGGCCCTGAGTTCCGCCGACATCCTCACGCGGCTTCGGCCGTCACCCGGCGGCGACCCGGCCGAAGCGGCGTTCCCGCTGCTGGTAGTCGAGGATCGCGGCGAAGAGGTCGTTGCGGGTGAAGTCCGGCCAGAGGCTCTCGGTGATGTACAGTTCGGTGTAGGCCAGCTGCCAGAGCAGGAAGTTGCTGAGACGGAACTCGCCGGATGTCCGAATGAGAAGGTCCGGATCCGGGAGACCGGAGGTGAACAGGGCGCCTTCGAAGGCCTCTTCGTCGATCGACGCCGGATCCAGCGTTCCGTCCCTGGCCTGTTCGCACAGGGACCGCGCCGCGCGAACGAGCTCTTCCCTGGCGCCGTACGACACCATCAGGTTGAGCCGCAGGACCGAGCCGCCGCGGGTCGCATTCTCGATCTGCCTTACGGCCTCGCGTGCGGCCGGATCGAGTCGCTCGACCTCGCCCAGGACCCTGGCCTCCACGCCCGCCCGCGCCAGCTGTTCCCGTTCCTTCTCGGCGTACACCTGCAGCAGGCGCATGAGCGCGTCGATTTCGCTCCGGGGCCGTTTCCAGTTCTCGGTGGAGAAGGCGAAGAGCGTGAGGATCTCGACCCCCGTGTCGCAGGCCCCTTCCATGGCTTCGCGAACCGCGCTCATCCCTTCCCAGTGCCCCGCGTGTCGCGGGAGACCCCTCTTGCGGGCCCAGCGGCCGTTGCCGTCCATGATGATGGCCACGTGACGCGGCACGCTGGGGTTCGTCAGGATCCGGTCGAGCAGCTCAGACGGCATGATCCGGGTGGGACGGTGACCGTGCGCAAGGCATGGTCAGATCGCCATCACCTCCTTCTCCTTGGCGCTCAGGAGTTCCTCGATCCTGCCAATGTGCTCGTCCGTGACCTTCTGCACTTCGTTCATCGTGCGGTGGGCGTCGTCCTTGCCGATCTCGTGCTCCTTGAGCATCAGCTTGATGAAGTCGTTGGCCGCGTGGCGGGCGTGGCGAATCGAGATTTTTCCGTCTTCCGCCATCTTGTGCAGCAGGCGCACGTACTCCCGGCGGCGCTCCTCGTTGAGGGGCGGGATCGGCACCCGGACCAGGGTTCCGTCGTTGGAGGGATTGAGACCGAGCCCCGCGGACCGGATGGCCTTTTCGATCGCTTCGATCACGGAAGGGTCGAAGGGCTGGACCGCAAGCAGCGTCGCGTCCGGGGCGGACACGGTTGCCACCTGGTTGAGCGGCATCAGGCCCCCGTAGGCTTCCACCCGCACGCCGTCGAGGATTGTCGGAACGGCCTTTCCCGTTCGCACCGCCGCGAACTCGCGCTGGACCGCATCCACGGCTTCGTCCATCCTGGTTCTGGTTTCGTCCAGTACTTCCACGTTGCTCTCCTGCCGCTTGACGCCGCCGTCATCCTCCCGACGGCGTGTTGATCATGTCGGTTCCGTTCAAGATACCAGCGTTCCGACGTGCTTCCCGCGGATCGCCCGGTGCACCGCGCCCTTGTCCTCCAGGTTCAGGACGATAATCGGCAGATCGTTCTCGCGGCAAAGGGAGACGGCTGCCGCATCCATGACACGGAGGTCGCGGGCGACGACTTCGTGAAAGGTAATGTCGGGAATGAACTCGGCGTCGGGATCGCGGGCGGGATCGGCCGTGTACACGCCCTTCACCTTGGTCGCCTTGATGACCACGTCGGCGTTCATCTCGATGGCGCGCAGCACCGCGGCCGTGTCGGTCGAGAAGTACGGGTTGCCCGTCCCTCCGGCGAAGATGACGATTCTCCCCTTCTCGAGGTGCCGCACCGCGCGGCGGCGGATGTAGGGCTCGGCGAGCTGCGGCATCCTGATGGCCGTCATGACCCGCGTGTCGATGCCCTTCTTCTCGAGCAGATCCTGCACGGCCAGCGCGTTCATGATCGTGGCCAGCATGCCCATGTAGTCCGCCGAAACGCGATCCATGCCGCGCCTGCTGGCAATGGCCCCGCGGACGATGTTCCCGCCCCCGATCACCAGCCCGAGCGAGACACCGACATCGTGAATCGCCCGGATCTCGTCGGTGATTTCGTCCACGACCGGCGGGTCGATCCCGAAGCCGCGCTGCCCGGCCAGTGCCTCTCCGGACAGCTTCAGGATGACACGCTCATAGCCCGAACTGCGCCGGTCGTGCCCAGCGGACGCCTTGCCGCTCCCGGAACCGGGGCTCGGCATGGAGGCCCCTCAGCCTCCGACCTGGAATCGCGAGAACCGCGCCACCCTGATCTTCTCTCCGGTACGGGCCGCAACCTCGGTGATGAGTTCCCCGACGCTCCGGTCCGGATCCTTCACATACGCCTGTTCCAGCAGTACCCGCTCCCTGTAGAACTTGGCCAGCTTGCCGTCAACGATCCGGTCGCGGATGTGTTCCGGCTTCCCCTCCAGGGCCACCTGCTCCAGGAAAACCTTGCGCTCCCGTTCCACGACCGACGCGTCCAGGTCCTCGGTGGCGACTGCGATAGGGTCCGATGCGGCCACGTGCATGGCGATGTCCCGCGCCAGCGTCTGGAAGCCATCGGTGTTGGCCACGAAGTCCGTCTCGCAGTTCAGCTCCACCAGGACGCCGATGCGCCCGCCGTGGTGGATGTAGCTGGTGACGGTGCCTTCGTTGGCGGCCCGCGCGGCCCGCTTGGCGGCCTTCGCCTCGCCCTTGCTTCGCAGCAGGTCGATGGCCGCTTCGATTTCGCCGCCGGTGGTCTCCAGCGCCCGCTTGCAATCCATCATCCCCGCCCCGGTCCGGTCGCGGAGTTCCTTAACGAGCTTCACTCCGATTTTCATCGTGGGTTATTCCCTGCCTTGCGCCGGTGGCGCCTGGGTTGAACCTGCTACTTGGACTCCGATTTGTCCTTCGGCGCCGGCTTCCGGCGGCGTGGACGCTTGGGCGCTCCTTCGCCCTCTCCCGCCTTCCGTACCTGCGCGATGGCTTCGGGCCGGGGACGCCGCTTCCGCGGCCGGGGCCTGAACTCGCGGGTGTCGGCGGTCTTCTCACCGGTTTCGGTGGAGTAGGTCGTCGCCCCGAGCTCGGCCTGCCGCCTGAGCTGTTCGTCGGGCACCTCGCGCCGGGCAATCTGGATCGTCTCGGCGATTCGGCCCGCGATCAGGCTGACGGAACGGATGGCGTCGTCGTTGCCGGGGATAGGGTAGTCGATCAGAGACGGGTCCACATTGGTGTCGGCGATCGCGATGACCGGAATCCCGAGCCTGTGAGCCTCGCGCACCCCGATGATCTCGCGCCGGGCGTCGACCACGAAGATGGCGCCCGGCAACCGTACCATGTCGCGCAGACCGATGAAGTATTTCTCGAGCTTCACGCGCTCGCGCTCGAGGAGCAGGCGCTCCTTCTTGGTGTAGAACTCGAAGGCGTTCTCTTCCTGGCCGCGTTCGAGCTCCTTCATCCGGCGAATCTGGCGGCGGATGGTCTGGAAGTTGGTGAGCATGCCCCCAAGCCAGCGCTCGGTGACGTAAAGCGCGCCACAGCGCTCGGCCTCCTCCTCGATGACCTGCCGCAGTTGCCGCTTCGTGGAGAGGAAGAGGACTCTCTGGCCCTTGAGCACGACCCTGCGCACCGCTTCGCACGCCTGGTCCAGCCGGTCGAGGGTCTTGCGCAGGTCGATGATGTGGATCCCGTTGCGCTCTCCGAAGATGTAGGGGCGCATCTTGGGGTTCCAGCGTCTGGTCTGGTGCCCGAAATGGACACCGGCATCCAGCAGGTCGGTCAGTCCGACGTTGTCTTCGGCAGGGTTCATGAAAGTGGGTCGCCTAACAGTCCGTGGATAAAGCCGCCCGAGCACCGAGAGCGGCGAGGCGCCGGGCTGGCAAGGCGCGACGAAAGGTGAATAGCAGGGCTATTCGCCCGAGGAGCAACGCAGAGCGAAGCGGTCCAGCGCGGATGCATCGCCGCTCGAATGCCGGGGGGATTTTGTCCACGGGCTGCTATCGCTTGCTGAACTGGAAGCGCTTGCGCGCCTTGGGGCGGCCCGGCTTCTTCCGCTCGACCTTGCGGGAGTCCCGGGTCAACATCCCCTTCTCCCGGAGCGGTGCCCGCAACTCCTCGTCGTGGCTCAGCAGCGCCCTGGCCAGGCCCATCCGGATCGCGTCCGCCTGGCCTGTCAGTCCGCCTCCGTGGACCCGGGCCACGACATCGAAGCGGCCCTCCGCATCGGCGACGCGCAACGGATCCTCGATCCGGACCCGGTGGGCCGGTCGGGGGAAATAGTCTTCGGGCGTCCGGCCGTTGACGGACCAGCGACCGCCGCCCGGACGCAGAGAGATCCGTGCAACACTGGTCTTCCGGCGTCCAACGGCCTGGATGGGTACTTCAGCGGGCATGCGTCTCCTCGCGCGGGTCAGAATTCAAGGGGCCTGGGACCCTGGGCCTGGTGTGGATGCGCCGCATCCGGGTAGACCCGGAGCTTGCGTCGCATGGTCCGCCCCAGCTTGTTCTTGGGCAACATTCCCTTGACAGCCAACTCGATCACCCTGTCCGGGAACCGCTCGATCATCTTCTTGAAGGGGATGTGCTTGTCGCCACCCATGTACCCGGAGTGGCGGAAGTAGGTCTTCTGCTCGGCCTTCCGGCCGGTGAGCACCACCTTCGACGCGTTGACGACGATCACATGGTCGCCGGTGTCGAGGTGGGGCGTGTAGATCGGCTTGTGCTTGCCGCGCAGGATGCGGGCGACCTCGGTCGCCAGCCGGCCCAGAGGCCTGCCCTCTGCGTCGACGACCCACCAGCTGCGGTGGATATCCTCTTTTCTGGGAGTGATTGTGGTCGTCACGGATTCCCCATGCCCTGCGAAACGAAGCCGTCCCGCGATATCAGGATCGCAAGGCCGGCCAGAAATTGAACGACAGCATGGAATCATATCCTGACCGGTGGGACGTGTCAACGGGATGTGGCAGCGGAATCCCGCGCGATCATGAGCGCCGACGCGTGAGCCATCTCCCGGTAGTACCGCACGAAGCGCCGGGTCTCGGGCGCATCGTATGGGGCAAGGTTCTCCGCCCAGCGGTATCCGATCGGCTGGAACCAGAGTTCGGCCTCCAGCGTGAAGGGCCCGTCCTCCGGCTTGACGGGCACCGTGTAGTGCACCCGGTCGGATCCGGCGATGAAGTCGGGGTCGCCCGTGGCGATGCCGGCGACCTGCACGCGGGAATCGGCGCGCGCGGCGTCGAAGCCATCGGGGAGGATGCGGTTGTCCTTCACCCACCCGTGCGCGGACATGAGACCGGTGGTGACCGCTCCAACCTCGTCCACCATGACGGCCTGATAGATCTGGACATCCTCGGGGGAGGTGATGACGGTGTGGTGGGGTTCGTAGCTCGAGCCGTCGGCGTCGTGGTCGTCGCCGATGACGCGGCCGTCGGGTGAGAAGGCCCCCGATTCGAACACCACGTCTCCCCATGTGTCCGTGACCGCGAACCGCAGCCACGCCCGCCGCGAGGGATAGGCGGTCGGGAACTTGTGGCCGGCCTGGTTGCGCACCGTCACGGTGGCCTCGAGCCGTTCTCCTCCGACACCCACCCCGCCGATCTCGATGGTGGCGGTGGCGGTGCGGAGGTGGTCGGCGGTGCGGCTGGCCGCGAGCTCCATCTCCTGGGGAAGCGCGGTGACACCGAGTTCGTCGCGGTAGCGGTTCAGCATGCGCAGCATGAAGAAGTTGCCGCCCCGGAAGACGTGCCGGGAGACCTCGGGGCGGGCGCGGCCCAGGACCCGCGTGACCGGGACATCCTCGCCGACCTCGGGCATGTGGCAGTCCTGGCAGCTTTGCTCGCGCTCCGCACCGTCCGCGTAGATGCTGGCCTGCCACTCGAGGAAGGGGGACTGTTCGGGGAATGGGGGACCTTCTCCGACGGGCTGCACGGCATGGGTGATCACGGTGTGGCAGGAGGCGCAGAGCCCCGAGGAGGTGACATGCTCTCCGAGTGTGGGGCGGAACCCCGTGGCCGAGTGCATGATCCCGACGCCGCCCTCGTCGGGCTCGAAGGGGCCGAAGATGGCGCGGCCGGCGGCCGGTGTCTCGGGCGAGATGTCGAAACGGGCGGTGAAGGTCTCTTCGCTGCCCAGGCCGCCGGGCTGGATCTGGTGGCAGAGCGAGCAGGACACGCCGTCGGCCGCGAGGTCCGCGTAGGGTCCATCCGCGTCTCCGATCGGGAGGTTGGCGAAGACCTCGCCGGACTGCCCCGCCTCCATGGCCGCCACGCTCGCCATCGGCATGTGGCAGCGCGAGCACTCGCCTTCGATGGCGGCGGCCGCCTCGGGATGGTCCATGACCTCGCGCCGCACGGCGGCCTGGAAGTAGGGGTCGCGGGCGCTGTTGGCCATCATCGACGCGCGCCAGTCGAAGCCGATCGACACGTCGGTGCCGTCCGGGGCGGAGACGCCCTTGTGGCAGGCGATGCAGCGGTCGGCGGTACGAAAGTTGTCGGCGGGGTCGGGGGGAGCGGCCGCCTGCGCGGGGGAGGTGGCGGGGGGTGGAGGGGGATTGGGGATCGGGCCATCGGGGCCTGGTACGTCGTGTGCCGGGGCTCCGGCCGAGATCAGCAGGCTGCCCAGCAGCGCGCACGCGGTCGTGAGTCCGCCAATCGGAAAACTGAGGCGCGGCATCGTCACCATCCTTCGAAGAATCCGCCATCGAACCAGTCGAGGAGGAGATACGCCAAAAGGCGCAACGGAGGACGTTCGCCAGCTTCCCAGTCGGTCGGGATGAGGACTCCGACGTTGGCCAGAACGTGTTGGCGGGTGTTGAGGGACACCTGAATCTGGGGCACCAGGTCGATGCGCGTCACGGCCCCCGCTTCAAGGTCGCGTTTGGCCTGCACTTCCAGCATGGGGGACCAGGCGCGTCCCCACTTCCCCTCCGTCCAGGTTCTTCCCAGCAGGACGCGCCCGAACGCTTCGCTGTCGGCTTCGTCGTACAGGGGCACGGCCGCGCCGGCCTGCGCCTGCAGGAAGGCATCGGCGGGGAGGATCCGGCCGATTGAGAGGAACGCCTCCACCTCGCTTCCCGGGGCTCCGAACCCCGCGTCATGATCGCCCGTGGGCAGAATCACCTCCCCCATCACGGACACGATCGTGCCCGCGCCGAGGTCGTGGTACAGTGCGTGCTTGACCGCGAGTACCAGGTCGCCGACCCCGTGGCTGGCCCCGTCGCCGTCCCCCCTCCTCCAACCGTACGGAATCACCACTTCGATCTGGCTGCGCGGCCCGAAGCGCTGCTCGTAGACATAGGCGCCTATCAGGCTGCCTTCGTCCTCGAGGTCCGCACCCACCTCCAACACCCATTCGTCCTCTGGGTACGCCTTCTCCGTGAGCAGGGCGCGCGGCAGGTTCAGTTCGCCCCGCGGCCAGTTCGAGTCGGTGCACAGCGTGCGGATATACCCCATCACCCGCCCGAGCTGCTCCTCGGTGAGCGCGCCGCGGAAAGCCGGCATCATTTCGCTGAAACCGCGGACCGGACCGCCCTCATGCGCCACGGCGATCCAGTCGGCGTCGGGCTCGCGGGCGGCGAAATCGCAGTCGGTGAAGTCGGGAATCTCCTCCTCGAAGGCGACCAGGGAGGGGGCGAGGCCCGTCCCGTCGAGCCCGTGGCAGTTCGCGCACGACGCCGCGTAGATCGTCACGCCGTCGGCGTCCGCCAGCTCGGCGCCGACGCTGCCCGGCTGGAGCTGGGCGGCCAGGGGGGTCGCAAGCGAGAGCATCCACATCGGGATGCCCACGGCGATCGATGCGCGAGCCGGCGCATGGCGGGAAGGCCCGGGTTGGCGAATCCGGCGAAGGAGAATTGGCGTCAATCTAACCTCGGCCTGTTCGTTGGCAGTCCGGCCCCCGGATTGTCCGAGGCATGCCGGAACGGACGACGACAAACTACCGCAAGCGAACGCCGCGCGCATCACCGGGGCAAGCCGACGCCGCGGAAAGACAACCCATTGCGGCAAACGGCAGATGCGTCCGTTCGTCGCGACCGGCCCGCGGACTGGGCCGGTCGCCTACACCGTCCGGAATTTGTCCGTAACATCCTCTCCCGCCCGACCCGACAGCAGCCGGTATTCGTCCGGGCGCAACAGCGGATCGTCCCGAAGATCCAGGCGCAGGCGCGTACGTTGCGAGAGCTTCCTGACAAAACGGGGCTCGAACTCCATGATGCGCAGGGCCACCTGCGGATGCACGCGGATCAGAATCTGGCGTTCCTTCGAATCGAGGGCGGCCCGGCTGACCGAACGTTCGATCTCGCGCACCAGGGTGGGGGCCGTCCAGATATGGCCGCTGCCCTCGCAGATCGCACAGGGCTCGGTGAGCGACTGCAGGATGGACGGGCGCACCCGCTGCCGCGTCATCTCGATCAGACCGAGCTCCGACACTTCCCAGGTGCGGGTGCGGGCGCGGTCGCGGCCCAGGTGGGTCCTCAGCTCGTTCAGGACCCGCTTGCGGTTCTCCCGGGATTCCATGTCGATGAAGTCGATGACGATGATCCCTCCGATGTCGCGCAGCCGCAGCTGCGTCGCGATCTCGCGGGCCGCGTCCAGGTTGGTCTTGAGGATGGTGTGCTCGGGATCCTTCTTCCTGCCGGTGAAGCGGCCGGTGTTCACGTCGACCGAAACCAGCGCCTCGGTCGGTTCGATGATCACGTGGCCGCCCGAGGGCAGTTCGACCCGGCGGCGGAAGGAGCGCTGGATCTCCTTCGCGATGCCCGCGTGATCGAAGATGTGTTCGCGCTTCTCGTAGTAGTGGATCCGGTCCAGCAATTCCGGATCGAAGGCGCGGACGTATTCGACAATCTGCTTGTAGACGTCGCGGTTGTCGATGGTGACGGCGTCGAACCGATTGGTGAAGAGATCCCGGATCACGCCCGAGATGAGCTTCGCCTCCGCATGGACGAGCGAAGGAGGATCGGCCTTGCGCGCCCTGGCCTGGATCGTCTTCCACCGGTGGCGCAGCTCGGAGTATTCCTTCTGCAGCTTTTCCTGGGTGAGCTCCTCGCCGGCGGTGCGGACGATCACGCCCCCTGATCCCCCCTCCACCACCTCCCTGGCCATTGCGCGCAGGCGGGCGCGCTCGCCCCGGTGGTCGATCTTGCGGCTGACTCCGACCTGGTCCGAGTCCGGGATGTAGACCAGGAACCGCCCCGGCAGCGAGATTTGCGCGGTGGCGCGCGGCCCCTTCGTCGAGATCGCCTCCTTGGTCACCTTGACCAGCACCTTCTGGCCCCTGTTGATCGTGTCCTGGATGGGCCTCGTGTTGCGGTCCCTGCCCTGGCGCGACTGTCCCCGCCGACCCATTCCTTCGCCGTCCGGCTGGTCACGTGCCACGTCCGACGCGTGAAGGAACGCCGCCTTCTCCTCGCCGATGTCTACAAACGCCGCCTGAATGCCGGGAAGGACCGCCTCCACGCGGCCCAAAAAGATGTCACCGACCAGACGGTCCTGATCGGCCCTGTCGAACATGAGTTCGGCGAGCCGACCGTCTTCCTTGAGTGCGACCCAGGACTCTTCGTCCGAGGCGCTGATGAGGATTTCTCTCTTCAATTGCTTTCTCCGATGGTCGAGTCCGGACCGGGCGGCTGCAGCCGGGCCCGTCCTGGCCGCGTCCCCGTCCCGAACGGACGTGATACGCGAACCAGCCAGCGGGCTCCGGGACAACGGTGCCGGACGCCGGACTTCGAAATAGTGTGGCTCGGGCTGGCGGGGGCACCCGTGCGGCCCATTCCGCGGGCCCGGTCACGAGTGCAGCTCCCTCAGCAGATGCCGAGCGATTACGATTTTCTGGATTTCCTTCGTTCCCTCGCCGATCTCGCACGCCTTGGCGTCGCGCATCATGCGCTCGACCGGATGGTCGGAGGTGTACCCAACTCCTCCCAGGAACTGAACCGCGGTGCGGGCCGCCTTCCCCGCCAGGCGGGCGGCGACGAGCTTCGCCATGGCCGCCTCCCTGGCGAAGGGCTTGCCCTGATCCTTGAGCCAGGCCGCGTGGTACGTCAGGTGCCGGGCCCCTTGCACCTCTGCCGCCAGATCCGCGAGACCGAACTGAATGTCCTGGAACTCCCAGACCGGGCGGTTGAACTGTCGTCTTTGGGCCGTGTATTGGATGGCCGCGTCGAGGGCACCCTGGGCGATGCCGAGGGAGAGTGCGGCAATCCCGATTCTGCCCGCGTCGAGGGTCTTCATGAAGTTGGCGAAACCCCTTCCCTCGTCGCCCAGACGCTGGTCCGCGGGGACCCACGCGTCCTGGAAGTGCAGCTCGCGGGTGTCCGAGGCACGCCAGCCGAGCTTGTCCTCGCGGGCCCCTGCCGTCACTCCCTCCGAATACGGCAGCCCGGGCCGGTGGCCGACTCCGGTCCGCGTGGCCTCCTCGCCGTCGACGGTCGGCTTGCAGACCACGAAGCTGGAGATGCCGCGATGCCCCGCCTCCGGGTCGGTCACCGCCGTGACGACGAAGATCTCGCCCACGCCCGCGTGCGTGATGAAGATCTTGCTTCCGGTAATGCTGTACCCGCCGTCCGTGGCGACCGCCCTGGTGCGCGTCCCCGATGAATCCGAACCCGCCCCCGGCTCCGTTAGTCCGAAGCCGCCGAGCACCTGGCCCGACGCCAGCGGCGGCACGAAGCGTTCCCTCTGCGCTCTTGTTCCGAAGGCCAGGATGGGGGACATGGCCAGCGTGGTGTGGGCGGAGACGGTGATGGCGTGGCTGGCGTCGTGCTTCGCCAGCTCTTCGATCACGAGGATGTAGCTGAGGTAGTCCCGGCCCATACCGGAGAGTTCGCCCGGTACGGGGACACCGAGCCACCCCCGCTCGCCCATGGACTTGACGTTGTCCCAGGGGAAACGGCCGGTCTCGTCCAGTTCACGCGCGACAGGAACGATGCTGTCGAGCGCGAACCGGCGGACATCGGCTTGCAGTCTCAGATGGTCAGGGTCTAGATATGGATCCATCGCGCGGGGGCGACTGGTACTTGATTCAGGCGGGCAGGTTCAGCGCGGCGGGACTCCAACGGCGTTCGCACTTGTCGCAGGAGCCGCACGACCGGCGGCCGGGCACTTCTCCAAGGTAACGCAACAGGGCCATTCGACGGCATCCCCGGCGGCCGCAGTACCTCTGCATGGCCCGGAGGCGCCCGGCGGCCTGGCCCCTGGCGGCGACCAGCGGCGCCAGATCCGGCTCGCTTCCCGTGGGCGTGACAGCCGGTCCTCGGACGGCGGGCGGCTCCCCCTCCTCCCGGTCGGGCCAGTTGTCGATCCACTCCGCCAGCACGGGGTCGACCCGAATCGCGCCGGATCGCATGAGCCACTTCAGGTGGGGAACCTTCTCGGCCCCCTGCCCCACGAGCGCCGCTGGCGATGCGGGGGTGCCGCGCGAGCAGGCGGATTCGATCCTGCCCAGCAGGCGAAGCACATCCCGCGGGCGGGGATAGGCGCGGTCGAGGAAGGCCTCGGGGACCTTCCAGTCGTCGCGGTGGACGAAGCCGAGCGCCATCGACTCGGTTCCGTCGCGTCCGGCCCGTCCCGCTTCCTGATAGTAGCTCTCCAGCGAACCCGGGAAGGCGTAGTGGAACACGGCCCACACGTCCCCGCGGTCGATGCCCATGCCGAATGCGCACGTCGCCACGACCACGTTGGACTCGCCGGACATGAACCGCTGCTGCACCGCCTGCCGTTCCTCGCTGGGAAGCGCGGCGTGGTATGCATCGCCGATGACGCCGAGGCTTGCAAGGGCGCGACGCACGCTGACAACCAGCCGCCGTGTGGGGGCGTACACGATGAGCGCCCGTTCGCGACACTCGGGCGGAGCCCTGCGGACGAGGCGCACCATGGCGCGAATACGGTCGGGGCCTGAGCGCAGCCGCGCCACGAGCCAGCGGATGTTGGGGCGGTCGAAGGAGGTGACCACCCTGAACGGGTTCGTCATGCGCAGAACCTGCGTGATGTCGTCCCGGACCGCGGGGGTGGCGGTGGCGGTCACGGCCAGCACCGGTGCCGCAATGATTGAGCGGAGGCGGTGGATGCGCCGGAAGGCGGGCCGGAACTCGTGCCCCCATTCCGAGATGCAGTGCGCTTCATCGATGGTGATCAGCGAGACGGACGCGTTGACCAGCAGGGTCCGCAGCCTGTTGGCTTCCAGACGCTCGGGCGAGCAGAAGAGCAGGTCGAGCGTGCCGTCGGCGATGGCAGCCTCGGTGCGCTGCTGGGACTCCTTGGGGTCCTGCGAGGTGAGCGAGGAGGCGCGCAGCCCAAGTCTTTGGGCGCGGTCGACCTGGTCCTGCATGAGCGAGATGAGCGGGCTGACCACGATCACCAGGCCGTCCATCATGAAGGCGGGGATCTGGAAGCAGAGCGTCTTGCCGCCGCCTGTCGGGAGGACGCCGAGGGTGTCGCGTCCCGACAGGACGCTGGTGATCAGGCGTTCCTGTCCGGGACGGAAGCCGTCGAAGCCGAATTTGTCGCGCAGGACGGCTCGGGCGGCGGGGTTGGGTGGGGATTGGTCATCCGGTGGCATACCGGGAATGATGGGGGGGTGGGCGGGCGGAAGAATGGTGCTTGGGGACGGAAAAGTAGGCAACCCGCGGATGACTCGTTGGGGTATGTATACTGCACTTTACATTATGTAAACTACGAATTACATATTGAACGAAGTGAAGGGATTCCAGCGGATGCCTCGCCGCCGGAATGCCGCGGGGCTTCCGGTCGAACGGCTGCCCAGTTGGGAGATGGTCAGTCCCTGGCGGGAAGGAACCGCAGGACCACCGCTGCCGCCAGGACCGCGATGCCGGCCCAGACAAGCCAGGACAGCGACATGGCCATTCCCGCGAAGGCCGCGGCCGCGCCGATCACGAACAGGCGGACCTTCCAGGCCAGGAAGCGGTCCTCTCCCTCTCTCTTCTTCCTTGATGGGCGAAGCATCGGTCTTCCTCAGTCCCCCTTCCGGTCCATGAAGCGCCTCACCCCTGCCCTGCAATCTTCGGTCAGGCGGGCCATGGCGTTGATCTCCGCGCCTCGGGCGATGGCGTCCTCGAAGGCGACGCCGTCCAGGCCATGGAAAAGACGCTTGGCGAGAGCGATGGCGGTGGCCGGTCGGCTGGCGAGTTCGCGGAGGTATTCATCGGCAGCGGCATCGAAGTCGTCTCCGGGAAGGACCCGGGTGGCAAGCCCGAGCACGACCGCGTCGGCAGCGCCGATCCGGTGTCCCCGCATGACCAGCTCGAGGGCAGCCGCTTCGCCCACTTTGCGGCGGAGCGGCGCCATCACCAGCGCGGGCACGAAGCCGAGGTGGACCTCCGGATACCCGAAGATCGCGCCTTCGTGCGCCAGCACGATGTCGCAGGCGCTGGCCAGACCGCACCCCCCACCCAGCGCCCTCCCCCGGACGAGCGCAACCACGGGCCGCTCCATGCGTCGGATCCGGACGAAGACCTCGCCCAGCCTGCGCGCGTCGGCGAGCCCGGCCTCCGGACCCTCCTGCTGGGAGGCCGCAATCTCGGACAGGTCGGCGCCCGCGCAGAAGTCCGGTCCGGCGCCCCGCAAGGCGACCACACGTACCTCCGGGTCGGCGGCGGCCCTGGCCAGCGCTTCCGACAGTTCAGCGACCAGTGCCGACGACAGCGCGTTGCGTTTGTGAGGGCGGTTCAGCGTCAGCATCGCAACCCCGCCGCGGGTCTCGCGGACAACGAGTGACTCCCGGCGCGGGCCGCTCATCGGGGGTCCCCCGCCCCACCGCCCGGATACCGCCCCCGGCCCCGCACCCGTTCGGCCACCTCGTCCGGCACCTCGATCTTCATGCGCAGCAGCGCCGTGCTGAACACCTTCCCCTGCGCGTCGGTCATGAGCGACACGGTCCCGCCACCGTCGAGCGCGCCGTGCAGCAGAAAGTTCACCGCGTGCAGGTTGTCGAGCTGGAACCGTTCCACGGGACCCTTCACCAGACCCTTGAAGTGTTTCTTCACACGATCAGACGTAACCATTGTCAGAATAACAGGATAATCTTCCTCGTCGTAGACGATCAGGCCCACGTTCGCGGTGTCGCCCTTGTCTCCCGAACGGGCGTGCGCCAGCTCGACCAGCCGTACTTCAGCCATCGCTCCCGGCCCCCGGGTCCGCCGGTTTCGGCACCGCCGTCACCCGTCGCCCTCCTGCCGGTGACACCATCTTCACACCTCCACCATGTCGACCGCCACCCCGGGCTCGACGGCCCGGCGGTCGATGAGCGCCGGCCAGTACGCCACGATCTCCTGGACCCGGGGTCGCCCCCCGGCAAACCCGGTCACCGAGGGAGGCCCGGTCAGTACCAGCGGCGCCACCTCGCGGGTGAAGCGCTCCACCGAGGCCCGGTCCGGCCCCCGTACGCCAACGCGCAGCTGCACTTCGGGAAGATCCGCCGGGGGATCGCCGGCCAGGTGTCCGTGGGTGGCGTCCCATCCCACCAGCTCCACGAGCACCCTTTCGAAGGTCAGCCCGAGCCGGTCCAGGCGTTCGCGCAGGATCCTGGCAGCCGCCCGGGCCTTGGCCGCGGCATCGGGCCACGCGTACACGAGCGTGCCCACCGCCTTGTACCCGGCCGAATAGGCCACCGAGACCTTCAGGAAAGGTGTCGGCGGTCCTCCCCGCACGCCGTGGACCCCGACCCGGTCCCGTCCCTCGTCCTCCAGCCGGATCGTCGTGAAGTCCGCGACCACGTCGGGCGTGATGTAGGACGAAGGGTCGCCCATCTCGTAGAGGATCTGCTCCTTGACGGTGCGCATGTCGACCGCACCGCCGGAGCCCGGGTGCTTGGTCACCACGAAGCTCCCGTCGGGCTTCGCCTCGATGATGGGGAAGCCGACGCCGGCCAGATCGGGAATGGACCACCATTCGGCCGAACAGTTGCCGCCGCTGGCCTGCGCCCCGCACTCGTTGATGTGGCCCGCCACGACCCCGCTCGCCAACAGATTCCATGCGTCGCGGGGCCAGCCGAACTCCCACGCCATGGGGCCGTAGGTGAGCGCGGTGTCCGTGGAGCGCCCCGTCACCACAACCGTGGCCCCCCCGGCCAGCGCCGCGACGATGGGCCGCGCCCCCAGGTAGACGTTCGCGCTCCGCACCCTGTCCCGGATCCCGGCCAGCGGCCGCCCGGTCTCCATGTGGTCGAGGGAATGGCCGTTGGCAAGCAGTTCGTCGAGCCGGTCCATGAGGTCGTCTCCGGTCACCACGCCGACCCGCGCTCGCCCCCCCGCCCCCACCCGCCGCCCTGCTGCAGACACGGCCCTGGCGCACTCCACCGGGTTCACCCCGCCCGCGTTGGTCACCACCCTGATGCCGCGCTCGGTGCACGCCGGAAAAATCCGCTCCATCAGGGGGACGAAGTCGCGTGCGTATCCGGCGCTCGGGTCGCGCGACCTCTGCATCTGCATGATGGACATCGTCACCTCGGCCAGGTAGTCCAGCATGAGGTAGTCGATGTGGCCCCCGTTCACCTGCCGGACCGGCGCCTCCAGGTCGTCGCCCCAGAAGCCCTGGCCACCGGCCACCCGGACCGCGTCCGGTCGGGACCCGCGCCGGGAGCGTGGTGGGTTCGCCGCGGCCGGAACCGCGCGACCGCTGGTGGTCCGCGTCACGGGCCCCTCCCGTCCAGCCCGGGTGGAAGCACGAACGGCCCCAGGTGGGGACCCGGATTGCGGGTTGCGGCACGGAGCAGCAGGGTGAGCCAGTCGCGCAGCTCCCCGGGGAGCACCACCGCGTCCACGAACCCGCGGGCCGCGGCGAAGGTGGCGTCCAGTTGGCGGTCGTAGTCGGCCCGGACTTCGTCCATGACGGCCCGCATCTCCGCGTCGGGCGCCTCTCCGGCGACCCTGAGCCGGTCGAGTTCGCCGCCGAAGAGCGCCATGACCGCGCTGGCCCCCTCCATGACCCCCATGCGCCCGGTCGGCAGCGTCAGGATGAAGTCGGGGTCGAAACCCTGCCCCGCCATGGCGTAGTAGCCCGCCCCGGAGGCGTGGTTCAGCGTGAGGACCAGCTTGGGAACGACCGCCGTGGCCATGGCCTCGACGAAGCGCGCCCCGGCCCTGATGATTCCGGTGTGCTCGGCCTCGGGGCCGACCATGAAGCCGGAGACGTCCTGCACGAACAGGATCGGGGTCCCCTGCCGGTTCATGGCATCGATGAAGAAGGCGGCCTTCTCGGCCGACTCGGCGTAGACGATGCCGCCCAGCCGGGGAGGACCTCCGTGCGGGTCGGCGACCATGCCGCGCCGGTTCGCGATCAC